>Ga0190343_1000002_pt1 | contig 163283 bp, 101 predicted proteins | sample 48721312_MG_FD_161664 | JGI IMG/M metagenome (GOLD analysis project Ga0190343, IMG submission 161664) | Hydrothermal vent microbial mat bacterial communities from Southern Trench, Guaymas Basin, Mexico - 4872-13-1-2_MG | ecosystem: Environmental > Aquatic > Marine > Hydrothermal vents >... | reverse complement strand
GGTTAGTCATAGGCGATTGTTAGCCTTTTGTGGGCCAGTTAGTCGTAGGCGATTGCTCGCCTTTATGGGGCCGGTTAGTCATAGGCGATTGTTAGCCTTTTGTGGGCCAGTTAGTCGTAGGCGATTGTTCGCCTTTTGTGGGCCAGTTAGTCGTAGGCGATTGTTCGTGTGGGCCAGTTAGTCGTAGGCGATTGTTCGCCTGTTGTGGGCCAGTTAGTCGTAGGCGATTGTTCGCCTTTTGTGGGCAGGTTAGTCGTAGGCGATTGTTCGTGTGGGCCGCTTAGTCGTAGGCGATTGTTCGTGTGGGCCAGTTAGTCGTAGGTGATTGCTCGCCTTTTGTGGGCCGGTTAGTCGTAGGCGATTGTTAGCCTTTGGTACCGGTTATCATACTCGATGATCAAGTTTTATCACCGCTGCCATGCGCTGAACTTCATGGCTCAAAGCGGGGGTACCTAAAGGGCACTGCGAAAACTCAACTTGAGGGTTTAGTCTGCTTTAGCAGACTTGAGCTTTTAGCATGGGGATTTATCCCCATGCTAATAAAAATTGAAACTCACCAATATCAATGATAGCCACAGCACTTCGTCCTCCTTCGGTGATAAACTGAAAGCAGTCATTATTGAGTCAAATAGGACAAATTCGTTTGTTTCAGTAATTCGTTGTTTAGTTGGTAGTGGTAAAACAGTCGTTTCTGAAAAAACCTGACAGGTTTCAAAAACCGTCAGGTTTATATCACGATTTGTTTAGGACTACTGTTTATTTAACGTCGTTGATCTTCGGTTCACCAATTCGTTGTACGTTTTATCTAGTCTTCTTTTGATGAGTCTGTAGGTAATGGGGCGACTAATTGGATATTGATGTCAATGGTTATCGTATTTTTGTCTCTATTCACTGTTATCGTATTTTTTTCAACATTGAGCGTCTTTATACTGGTATTTGATACGTGAATTGTAGCATCCATAGGTATAGATTGAGTCGTAACAGATTGCTCAGTCGATGGGATTTTATAACCGGCTTCTTCAAGCCATTCACGAATATTTCTCCAATTGTCCACTTTTTCATCACCTCTATTGACTAATATTTTGACGTAGTGATAGACGGTTTTACATAAATTGACGTTAATCGCTCTGGGCGTTTTGTGACGCGTTGAAGCAATATCAGTTGGGCTGCAACCACACAGTAAGCCGCGCAAGTGTAGTTTTTCAATCGGTGACAGAGTTTTGCCTTTAACGGCGGTTAAGTCTAGGTAGAGACGTTTTAAATCCCAATCGGCTTCGGCTTCGGAAAACGGCGCTGGTTCTTGGGTGGGTATCATCATGGCTCTTTATACTAATGAAAAATGAAAAATGAAAATGTCATTTCGACTTAGTGAGAAATCTAAAGAAATATTGTCATTTAGGTTTCGACGCTAAGTTTGTCCATTTAGGTTTCGATTGTCATTTCGACTTAGTGAGAAATCTAAAGAAATCTGACAGGTGACAAGTGGAAAAAGATTTCTGGCTGAGCTCGAAATGACATGAAGAGTTTGAAATGACATGAAGATTTTTCGCTGGGTTTGAAATGACATATGTATGGTGAAAAAAACTTGAGCATTTGGCGACAACAAACATCAATCAGTTTAAAAAAACACACATAAGCTGTACTGGTTCATTCCAGTTGATGGCCCACAAATAAGGGTTATTCACGTATTAATGCTAAGGGTATTTCATATAATAAAAATGTGTTTTTAATCACTTAATTGCAATCAACTAATTTATTTGCATAATATTTATATAAATTATTTAAAAATAACGCAGAACTTACGTTTATTGTAAATAAGTGACAATTTTGTAAAATTGTTTGAGGGCCGGTGCGGCCCATTCAATCTGTCGTGGTATTGGCATTGGGGAGACTCTCGAATAACCAAGCATAGCGTTTTTTAACGATTTCATGATCGGTAAAATGGCCCTGCTCGGCATAAGTTATATCTAAAATGTCCAACATCAAGTTGACTTGTTCTGTTAATGATTGAAATTCACCAATATCAATGATAGCCACAGCACTTCGGCCTCCTTCGGTGATAATCAGTGGACGTTTGGTGGTTTGTGCCTTTTTGATAAGTTGGGTTGCCTTTGACTCTAGTTCAGAAATGGGAATTTTTTTTTGGCAGCCAACAGGGCTTGCCAGGTAGCCAGGGGCGATGCCCCTGGCTATATTAATGTCGCCCCGTTGGGGCTTTTTTGTTAGCCCCTTCGGTAAGTGTTATTAAAGCCTGGGGCATCGCCCCAGGCTTCCTGGCTATATTAATATCGCCCCGTTGGGGCTTGCTAGGGGCAACGCCCCTAGAATTTTTATTTCTCAAAAAGTCCAATTTGTTGCCATCTTGAGTCTATCTGAAAATCTATAATAAGCTATCGCGCTTATCCTTGATTATACCCAATCCTTGTAGTTGTTAGTTGATTTCTCGTTACTTCAATTGGCTAACGACTTGATAACGTGATTGATAATCGGCGTTAGTTTTTTTTAGCGATTTGGTCGCGTAGAATGCGCCGCACCGTTGGGACTTGGCTCAAAGAATTTCTAGACTAACAGTTTGTCCGCCTACCTTTTTTAATTATCCGTTTATTTCGCGTATCCGTTGTACTATCAGTATAACATAATTGATAATGTTCGTTAGTTGTGGTTATTAAATTGGTTGGGTAGGATAGCATGCGATTAGGTACATAGCCATAAGGCGTTTATCGTGAAAATGTTAAGGTGCTGTTTTTTTAAAAAGCACATTTAATATTTTGCGACGCGCTGTTATGTTGAATAGATAGGGAGAAATGATGAATGCACAATAATTTTGTTTTAGGTGTGATATTGGTTTTTCATTGTTTGGTAGCCAGTGCTTTTGCACAAGAAGCTACCTATGATGACTTTCTGTATCAATTTCAAAATTGTTACCGAATAAAAACGACGATAACCTGTTCTGTTATGGTTACAAACCAAAAACAGAGGAGAGAACTCAGTTTTTATTACGGCGTGGTAAAACTGTTTGATAACATGGGTAATGAGGTTCCCACTTCAGAAAAAAAGTTCACATCAAACGGTTTGATCAAAAAAGAACTCATCAGTGGTGTTCCAGCAGAGGTTGAGTTTGTGTTCGATGGTATATCTCCCCAAGCATCCAGTATAGCCATACTTTCTCTGGGTAGAGTAGAGTTCAGTAATTTGCCCTTTTCCGAATTGCAGCCCCAAACGACACAAAAGACTGTTTATGACAATTATTTTTATGAACTTCGGGGTTGTAATAAGGTTGACACGACGATTACATGCTTGCTCACCATAACGAACCGCGTTCAAAATAGAGAACTGAATCACTACTACGGTAGGAAAAGATTATTTGACAATCTTGGTAATGAGTTTCAAGCTTCAGAAAAACAATTTACCTCAAACGGAAGTGTCAAGAAACAACTGACTACTGGTGTTCCAGCCGAGTTCAAAATTATTTTTAATGGTGTTTTTTCACAAGCCTCTCATATCACATTGCTTGACATGGATGGAAGATTTGGGTTTCGTCATATTCCGTTCAGTAATCCACAACCGTTAACTGATTATGATAAAGGGAAAGAAGCCGGTAGACAAGAGTGTTTAGCCAATCCAGCCTCATGCGATATCGTTTCCTCAGAAGGGAAAAATGCCTCTTTCGATCCTAATAAGGGGAAACTTTACCTTCCGTTTGTGAATGTGCCAGATGCGTTTGGCAAAGTGACTGTTTATGAAGTAGAGTTAAACCAACAAGCCCCTTCTTTCGTGTTTGAACTCGATTTGGAAAGTATTAAAAAGGTTTCTCAAGGAGAGAAGTAGTTAAACCCACGGATTGTTATTCGTTTATTTCGTGTATCCGTTGTACTATCAGTCTATAACCGTGGTATAAACCTGACAAGTTTTTGAAACCTGTCAGGTTTTTTTTTAATAAAAAAGTTTTTTTAACTAAAAATATCTGATATTTTAACGGATACCTCTGGCAACAACGTGGGAGAAATACATTCATGTTTTTCGGGGAGCCAAATGTGTCGATAGCCTTCGGGAGAGGGTTTTAAATAAATTTCAACTTGTTGCTTTGGTAGATTGATGAGCCAAACTTCCGGGATGCGATGACGCGCATAGATCGGAATTTTGGTATTTTTGTCATGATTTAATGAGCTATCAGCAATCTCAACGAGCAATAATACGTCATCGACGGTTGGATTTGCGGTTTCATAAAAATCTTGGCGTGGGCGCAATAGGGCCAGATCAGGTTCTGGTTCAGAATGAGCATCAAGAACAATAGGCCCTTGAATTTCAACGATAGCCGAATCGCCGACTGACAGAGAGAATAGTCGATTGAGTCGGTTGGTTTTACCAGCATGTATCGGGCCAATGGGTGCCATCAGTATCAATTCTCCTTCAATGAGTTCAATATGTTCCTCTTCGTCTAAAATCCCGATTTCAATCATTTTGTTGAAATGGGTTATTGTGAGTGGATATTTTTTAGGTAATGATTCGGCAACAGGCATTGTTTGTGACTCCAGATGGCATTTTGATTGGTTTGTGGCATGAGCGCCTTTTAGATTTCCAAAGGCATGTCGAAAAAGAAATTTTTTCTCGTCACGCTCAGGTGCTTGTCTTATACATAAGTTTTTAACGAGTTGATTTAAAATGATTTTGTTCATAGTTCGTCGGGTAGGAACGCCTTCTCCTTTGCTCCGCAAAGCGTACCCACCCACCCAATGCCACACAGTTTGCGGAATTAGAAACAAATAATCCCCCCGCCTTTGGTAAAGCCGTCGTCTAATAGCTGAAGTGCCCTAAAGGGCACTGAAGACTCAATGCCATATCGTGTGCTTATGAAAAAATCAGGAATTTACCAGTCCCCTTTAGGGGACTTTAGCTTTGGCTCTTTCTCGTTTATTTCTTAACTTAATGGCATTGACCCACCCACCACGTATAACAGAGTAGTCGTTATTTTAGGGCCATGAACCTATCGGAACGCCTTCAACTTTGCCCAGCAAAGCAATTTCATATATTAGTATCCAGCAACAGTAGTCGTATCATAACGGCCTTTCCAATTTTTGTTCTAATAAACTGCCCACACGTTCATCGTATTCAGCGTCTCCATTTTATAACCGTTCTTGTAACAGAAAAGCTAATTCAGAATAACGCTGGCGCCGCTGTGCTAATTCTTCTACTGTATCGAGTGCTTGCGTGCCGGTGACACGTAACACATTACCACGCTTCATATAAGCTTGTGCCAGTATTTTTTGGTTTTCAGCAACCGCTAAAGGTAATGCTTTTGCCAACTGAATCGCTTTATCGTAGGATACCAATGCCTTTTCTAAGGCTTCACTTTGCAATTTTCCCAAAGCTTGCAAGACATCACCGCGATTGATATAAGCATCAGCTAAGGTTTTACGATTTTCCTCATCCAAAGACAATTGATTTATGATATTGATAGTTTCATTATAAGAAGCCAATGCGTTTTTCAACGTTATTAGAGGATTTTCATTCATTTCAATAGGTTCTTAAATGTCGTTTTTCATTTTGGTTAACCTATAAGTAGGTATGCATATACTCAACGTGGTCATAACTTGGATTTTTTTTATGACGGGTTAATATATAAGGCGTATTTTTATCAATGTCGTACCAAAGGGGCTAAAAGCCAAGGGCGTTGCCCCTGGCTTTATTAATGTCGTACCAAAGGGGCTTGCCAGATAGGTACACTGGGTTATTTTTGTTTCTTAAAAAGTCCTGAAAATTTGTTCCCACCTTAAGATTCATTAACCACTCACTGACTTATTTTCAATAACATACCGACTTGTGGGTAAAGATTAGTCTTGAGAGGGGGTGTGTCAAACGGTGCTAAGTCGTTTGAGTCTATTCCCCAATTAATGCCAGTGCTTGATTCATCACGTTGCCAGAAAGGTACATTCCTGCTTGGTGCAATTGTTCTATAATTGGCTTTGCCGCTGGAATAATGCCCCGTTGTTTAGCCGTCAGTACTAATCCAAGGGTACCGCGTACTGGAATATCCAAAGCCGCGGCACAGCGACGTGCTGCTAAATCGTACTATAATCGCTTCTGTGTTTGGATTGAGATAAGCCCCGGTTAAAACCGCTGACTCGCCAGCACCTAAATGATAAGATTGAATAACTTTTGGTATCGGCGGGGTGTCAACAACAACTAACCAATGTGCAAGTGCCTGCACGGTGACATCTTCCTCCCCATATTGTTGAATCTCCGTTTCTACTGCAACCGGTACCATAACATCCATGCCAGCGGCTACTTGTTGTAACAAATCAAGTTTGCCAGCCTTACTCAAAAATATCAAAGGAGAAGCATCAATAACGGGATTCAACCACGAGTCAACTCCTTTTTTAAATCGTTAAAATCTACCGCAAATACATCGTATTTTTCACGGGCAAGAGCCAACAGAAAATATCGGCGGTTTAATCCCGCAAGTTCAGCAGCTTTTTCTTGAGAAATTTCACTGCGTTGATATCCATAAATAGCGGCTGCCAACCGCATGGCTGGAGTTAAGGGTTCTAAGGATTCGTGAGAAAGTGGTGTTGTATGCTCATTGTCCGCGGTTACCAACACAATCACGCGCACACGAGTTTTCTTAGCCACTGGAAGTGACTCATCTAATAATAATCGACGGTGTGCCTCTACGATGCCCGTTGTTTCAATAGCTTTCGCAACTAGTTCCATCTGTTATCCTCTTTGAGTTAGAGATACTGCAAACTGTTGTACTCGATGTTCAAGTTTTTTTTGACACCCTCTTTTTTGGAAACTGGAACTGTCTCTGTGGAAAACGCGCACCGAAATGTGGAAAACACACGAGAATACAGATACCATCCCAGAAAGGGATGATAGCTGTGGAAAACGCACGAGAAGATTGGACTCCTGTCAAGATAAATCTTGGATTCCTGCCAAGATAAATCTTGGACTCCTGTAGTTGTTTTATCCTTTTTTATAACGAATCCTTGTCCAAGATAAATCTTGGACTCCAGCTTGGACTCCGGCGTTACCATCTAGCGTATCGACGTCGACGCTGTTTTTCTGGTCGTCTTCTGTGGTTAGGTAGCCCCGCTAAAACGTCAATTCCCAGTTTCGGCAACCTCGCTAAAACGTCATTTCCCCGTTTCGGCAACCTCGATAAAGTGTCGCTTGTTCGTATCGGCAACTTCGACAAAGTGTCGCTTGTTCGTATCGGCAACTCTGCTAAAGCATCGATTCCTCGTGTTGGCAGCTCATCTAAAACATTGGCAGATTCTCCCTTTTCGCGTTTCTTCATGTTCTCTTATCCGGATTGAAAAAATTGTCCCATTGTTTATCCAAGCAAACACTGGCTTCTTGTAAATCAAGGACTTTCAATATACCCTCATTCTCTGTCAAAATGCCTTCTTCACGCAATTTACGCAGCCCGTCCTCCACTTCAAAATCCATGGATATATCATATTTCTCCTTGATATAGCTTTCAATTTCTTTGTCCAGTTCTTCTTGGTTGTAGTTCTTGTCGCGATTGATGTGAAGAAAATAGTAGGCCAAAATGGCTTCTTTGCCTTCTTCTTCTTCAGCCAAATCAACGAGATAGTTCATCACGCCAAAGTTGTTGTCCAGATTATGAAAGTACAGATTGCGTGATAACGTCATCATGTACTTGGTACGCTGTGTGAAGACATTCATAACCTGACGGACGATCATTCCTATAAAACCAAAAAAAGCACCTATTAGGACAAGCGGACTAATAGCAGCAGTCAACAAAATCTTGCTAAGGATGGAGAAAATACCAAAAATACCACCGCTTCCCCCCGATAGTCCCAGCTTGATTTTATCAACCAACCTGAATCGCACATTCTGGTTAGGGAAAAGCATGTCCAAATCAGTGCGAGGAATATTTTTGAACAACTTCAGAAAGACATGATCTTCGGTGATGTCATCAGGCAAGTTTTGCCGAGATTTCCGTATCTGCTTTCTGGCCTTCTTTTCAAGCTTTAATTTCCGCTTTGCGGCCTTTTCTTGAGCTTTAAGACGCTCTTCTTCGGACGCTTCGGGCTGTGCTTCGCCTTCACTTTCCTTCTCTGCTGCCAACCATTTTTCAACGCGCTCTTGTGCCAGCTCGTCTTCGGGTTTAAACTTCAGTAGCATAAACATGCGTTGGTAGATAGGGATTTCAATCGGAATTTTGGTCAGAAAGAGGGTTTTCCAGTCGCGTTTGTGTTTAACCTGCGTGCGAGAGCCGCGATAATAGACGATCAGTTTCTCAAAATCTTCCAAATCGACGGCGACACTAACCCCATAGAATGACTCGGTGTTCATAGCGTCATCGAGAGCCTCATTCGTCAGTTCTTCATAGTTGGCATTGTTGATCAACCGACGCATTTCCTCGACGAGGCTGCCACTGAGTTGTTGCTTTTCTTCCTTGGAATACTCACGCTGAGTGACAATATCGGTGTCAGGATTGAAGGGAGTATAGCAACGTTTCAACTCTTCCAAGTGAACCTGAAATTTGTAATGATAAAGGGCCGTAAAAATTTGGCAAAATTCCTCAAATTGTTTTTTATCTTCAGCACTCCAATGGGGCGCGGCTAACAAATCGGCCACAATTTCCTGTCTGCCAATGGGGATAAAACGCTCCAATGGCTCTTCAGTGGTTGGTGCTTCGGGGGTTGGTGCTTCGGGGGTTGGTTTTTCGGTTGTTGGTAAATCGTCAGACATAATGTCTCCTATTGGTTTTGTCAATTTATCAGTGATCACTGTAATGTTTTCAGTTTTCACGGATCACTGTTCATGGTGCGTATGCCCCCCCGACTCCCCTCAAGGGCTACCATAAGCACACAAGTCTTGATAATTAATAATTAATTGTTACATAAGCTAATTATTAAATAACTCTAAGTGAGTCATTCATTAACGAGGCTGGCTTGATTATTTTCAATAACATACTTACTTGTGTGCCAAGATTAGCCGAATCGAAGGGGTTGTGGGTATGTCAAGAGCTACTAAGATATAGCAAAGCTCGTTGCTTCGTTTGTAACGGTACTGAGTATAATAACTGATCACTGGAAAATTTGATAACTTAAACTTCTCACTGATAACTGAAAACTGATCATTGAAAACTAATCACTGAAAACTAATCACTGAAAACGGATAACTGATAACTGAAAAAAACTGATCACTGATAACAATGATAAAAAAACATATGAGTTGGTTTGAAAAATTATTGCCAACGCGCATCCGCACCGAAGGCAAAAAAAGTAAACACACTGTCCCAGAAGGCGTTTGGAGCAAATGCCCCGTCTGTCAAGCAGTATTATACACCCCAGAATTGGAGCGTTTACAGAATGTCTGCCCAAAATGTAGTCATCATTTACGCATTAACGCACGTAAACGGTTAGAAAGTTTTCTCGACTCTGATCCACGCGAAGAGATTGGTGTTGAGTTATCTTCCTCCGATCCGCTCAAATTTCGTGACAGCAAAAAGTATAAGGATCGCCTCGCGCTAGGGCAAAAGGCCACCGGTGAAAAAGAGGCGCTATTGGTTATGAAAGGTCAAGTCCTCGGTGTACCATTGGTTGCCTGTGCTTTTGAATTTAAGTTTATGGGCGGCTCAATGGGTAGCGTCGTGGGTGAACGCTTTGTGCGCGGTGCGAAAGCCGCCATTGAAGATCATATCCCCCTTGTCTGTTTTTCGGCCAGTGGCGGTGCGCGTATGCAAGAGGCCCTGTTTTCGCTCATGCAAATGGGCAAAACCAGTGCTATCCTCAATCGCCTCAACCAAAAAGGCCTACCATTTATATCGGTATTAACCGATCCGACGATGGGCGGCGTTTCGGCCAGTCTTGGCATGTTGGGGGACATTAATATTGCCGAACCTAACGCCCTCATTGGCTTTGCCGGGCCGCGTGTTATCGAACAAACGGTGCGTGAAACTTTGCCTGAAGGCTTTCAACGTAGCGAATTTTTGCTTCAGCATGGCGCTATCGACATGATAGTGGATCGCCGTGATATGCGTAAACGGATTGTTTCCTTATTAACTATGTTAACCCACCAATCAGTCCCTGAAAAACAGCCCTTGGTGATACTGCCCCAGCAACCGGCCCCTGACAACACCGAGCCAGCCCCGGCAGACTGAAGAATTGGGAATTGGGAATATAGATTTTAAGAACAATAATTTAAAAACAGCCTGAAAGCTCAAGTCCCCTAAAGGGGACTAAATAATTATCTGAATATCTATAGCGAATTGGCAATAGCGAATTGTTCTTTTCCATTTTCCCAATTTCCTGTCCCCTAACTACTTTCCCCGATTTCATTTCCCCCTTTTCAATGACCCCATCAACTCAAATTTTATATCTACCCATATCAATCAATTTCCCAGCTCCAGCCCCTCACTGAAAAATGACGACATGACTGTCTAACCGCTTTTCCCTTATATTTTTTATGCTAATAAAAGCGGAAAAATCGGCCCTAAAAATTTCCAACACTAACAGCGCATTAGGAATTTTAGTCTTTAAAATCAATGAGATACAGGCTTAGCAATTTTATTGCCGGTACGGTATCATTTAAAAAAGTCGTGTACGGATGGGCGTTAACCCCTCTGAATAAAGGATCACGCAAAGCCTTTTAAAAAAATCCGATGTCTTAAAGGCATCGGATTTTTAGCAAAATAAGTATGAATGGTGAATGATGAATGGTGAATTGTGAATTGTGTTTCAGGCAAAAGTTTTTCTCCGAAAAACTTTAGCCTGAAATTGTGAATTGTTAATTGTGAATTGTTAATTGTTAATTAAATTAGGGATGAATTTACCGTACAAATTATCTCAAAATAAGCCTCAAGGAGACACAATGCCTCAAGATAAACTTGCCAACTCAGACTCAAATACGACCCTTGTAGACAACACTATGACCGAGTTGGACTTTGCTGCCCTGAGTCAATATCGCGTCATTCGGCGCAATGGTCAATTGACCAGTTTTGATGCCAGAAAAATCGCCGCGGCCATGACTCAAGCATTTTTAGCCGTCGAAGGCGACACCGCGACGGCCTCGAATCGTATACAGAATGCTGTGGAATCCCTCACCAAACAAGCCATTAAGGGCATATCAAGGCATTTGCACGAAGAAGGCAAAGTGCCTATTGAAGACATACAAGATCAAGTTGAATTGGCACTCATGCGAGCCGGCTTTCATAAGGTGGCGCGTGCTTATGTACTTTACCGCGAAGAACACGCTCACTTACGTGTTGACAAACCAGAAAAAACCGTCATCTACGTCACAGACAACGCCGGCCACCGTCGCCCTTTGGACGAAGATCGTTTGCGGGCCCTTGTAGTCGAGGCATGCGCCAATTTAGAAGATGTCAACCCTGAGCGGATTGTTGAAGAAAGTTTAAGAAATCTATTTGATGGGATTTTATCGCGGGATGTCAACCACGTTTTGGTGATGAGTACGCGCACCTTGATTGAAAAAGACCCGAACTATACTTATGTCGCGGCCCGCTTGTTGCTCGAACAACTGCGAAAAGAGGCCTTGGGTTTTGTCAAGTTTGGTTCAGCCACGGCGACTGCGGCTGAAATGGCGCATTATTACCCAGACTACTTTAAAGCTTATGTACAGTGCGGTATTAACCATGAATTAATAAATCCGACTTTGGCCGAATTTGATCTCGTTAGACTCGGCAAAGCTTTAGTTGCAGAAAGGGATTTGCAATTTACCTTTTTGGGACTGCAAACTTTGTATGACCGGTATTTTTTGCATTGGGAGGACACGCGCTTTGAATTGCCCCAAGCCTTTTTTATGCGGGTAGCAATGGGCCTTGCGCTCAATGAAGATAACCGCGAGGCCCGCACCATTGAATTTTATAACTTATTGTCCCGCTTTGATTTTATGAGCAGCACGCCGACGTTGTTTAATTCTGGCACATTGCGTTCGCAATTATCCAGTTGTTATTTGACCACGGTGCCGGATGATTTAGAAGGCATTTTCAGTGCGATTAAAGATAATGCGATGTTATCTAAATTTGCCGGGGGCTTGGGTAATGACTGGACGCAGGTGCGGGGTATGGGTTCGCATATTAAGGGGACGAATGGTAAATCGCAGGGAGTGGTGCCGTTTTTAAAAGTGGCTAATGACACCCTTGTTGGTGTGAACCAATGCTTTGCGCCAGATACGAAGGTATTTACAGCCAAGGGTATCCAAAAAATCAAAGAGATTAAGGTGGGTGATTTAGTGCTGGGGCAACGCGGCCAATATCGTGAAGTGAAAGAATGCTTGCGTTATAACCAGTTAGACGTGATGGTTGAAATTGAGATTAAACATGCCATAGAGCCGCTGAAAGTCACTGCCGGCCATCCATTTTGGGCGATTTTGAATGTGCCGCTGGCACAAAGTATTCAGCGCACAATGGCATGGCTTGAACAAGGCAAACTCAAACCGGCGTGGGTTGAAGCTGAACGGTTGAAAATGGGAGATTATGTCGCACAAGTCATTCCAACGGAGATTGTTCCGGTTCCCGGCTTTACCGAAGAAGACGCACGGCTCTATGGAATTATGCTTGCGGATGGTCATTGTTGTCAAACACAATTTGAGTGGGGTGTTTCAGGTAATCCAAGCACGGCTACGCACTTAGATTTTGTACGCTCATACCTCACTGAACGGGGTATTCACTACCGGGAAGTTGGTCAATATAACCTACAATTGCAGTGGTCATTGAGTCACGGTGTCGCACGGGAAGCCACAAATGGGCAATTGATAGCCGGAGAGCCGGTATTACCCTTTAGTTTTGATGATCTTTATGATGAAAATCGACAAAAGCGCATTGTGCGTCGTTTCGCCCATCTTCCTCATAAGCAAACTTTGGCAATGATTCAAGGGCTAATAGAAACGGATGGGGGAGTTAGTCGTGGTAAAGAAATTTATTTCACCAATATCTCGCAACCTTTGATTGAAGGTCTACGCTATCAAGCTCTCCGTTTAGGCATTCCAGTGGCGGGCCAATACCGTGAGCGTGAGTGCTCCCATACCGGCACTCGTGCTAATGGCGAATATGAGTTACGCATTCCGGCTGTGCCTGAACTGGCACGTTTAGTCGGTTGTCAACCTCTTACAAAAGACAATTGGTTTCAGTGGCATGGCTGTCTCTTTACTCGCGTTAAAGCCCAACGTGAAATAGCGTCGGTGCCATTTCTTTATGATCTGAAAGTCCAAGGCGATGAAACCTATATGACTTCTGCGGCCTTGGTTCATAATGGTGGGCGACGCCGAGGTTCAGGCTGCGCCTATCTGGAAACGTGGCATATTGATATTGAAGAATTTTTAGAGCTCCGCAAAAACACCGGAGATGAACGCCGCCGCACTCACGACATGAATACGGCAAATTGGATACCGGATTTATTTTTAGAGCGTGTGCATGAAAATAGAGAATGGACGCTGTTTTCTCCGAATGAAGTGCCAGATTTGCACGACCTTTATGGGAAAGCCTTTAAAGAAGCTTATGAAAAATACGAAGCGGCCGCTGAACAAGGCCTTATGAAGGTATGGAAGCGCGTTTCTGCGGTGGGGCAGTGGAGAAAATTGCTCACCATGCTGTTTGAAACGGCACATCCTTGGCTCTGCTTTAAAGATCCTTGCAATCTGCGGAGTCCACAACAACATGCCGGCGTGGTGCATAGCTCCAATCTTTGCTGTGAAATTACCTTGAATACCAAAGCGGGTGAAGAGGTGGCCGTTTGTTTTCCCAAAGGGACATCGATTCTGACTCGGCAAGGGCAAATGCCGATTGAATCCTGTGATAATCAAGAAGTTTTGATACCCTTTAGTGAATCTTTACGGCCGCAACACAAATATTTAACGGCCAAACTTATCCCGCAGGGGAGCAAGCTGGTTTATGAATTAGTCACTAAAAACGGCATTGTCATTGAAGCAACGGAAGAACATCCCTTTCTGGTGCAGGCGCGGATTGTTCGTAACAAACCACGCGTTTATCACTGGAAAAAATTAACAGAGCTCCAGGTGGGAGATTTTATCGTTTGTCCATTCACAGCGCCCGTTTATGATGATCAGGGTATTCAAGATGCGGACTTTACCGCCGCTGGCTGGATGCTAGGAAATGGCTGGATGTCTTCCAGTTATGGTGCTTGTTTTGGCCCACACGAAACGTCGGCCAAAGACTTTGTGTTACCTATTCTTAACCGCTGGCATAAACAGTCGGAACCGGGTAGTAATGCCTCAGACGATGAAGCGCCTAGCCCGTTTATTCAATCCAATGGCGTTATGAACTGGCAGACGGAGCGTCAAAGCTTTATTGATTATGTGGCAAAACGGTTTGATTTTCATCAGATGAAAAGCACTGAAAAATACCTCGGCCAAGCGGTCAAAACGGCTGAACCGCATCAACTCAGTAGCTTTTTATCCGGCCTGTTTTCCGCAGAGGGCAATGTTATTATTGAGCCTCAAAATAAGGGCCAAGTCAGTATTTCCTTGTTCGCTACCAGTATCACGTTGCTGCGAGATGTTCAGTTGTTACTGAAAGCTTTTGGCATACATGGCTATATTCGCGGTGGTTATGTCAGAAGGCGTGGTGAAGAACGCTGGCAAGGGCAATACGAAATCACAACGGCTGATTCGATTGTGAATTTTGCCCAATTTATTGGATTCAGCTTAAGCCCGGCGAAACATGCTAAATTAGTGGAAGCCAAAAATCGTTTTTTTGCCAAATACGTTTTCCCAAATAGCGCGGTGGTGAGTATTTCGGCTAAAGAAGAAAAAGAGGTTTTTGATCTCAGTCTGCCTGAAGATCATAACTTCCTCGCAAATGGTTTGGTGGTTCATAATTGCAACCTGGGTTCCGTCAATCTACCCGCCCACATTAAAGACGGCAAGCTAGATACAGACAAATTGCAAGGCACAATTCGGACAGCTATGCGGATGCTAGACAATGTCATCGACATTAACTACTACTCCGTGCCTCAAGCACGTACCGCTAACTTGCGCCATCGCCCCATCGGGTTGGGAGTCATGGGCTTCCAAGATGCTTTATATAAACTACGCATTCCTTATGCCAGTCAAAAAGCGGTGGAATTTGCTGATTACGCCCAAGAAGTGATTAGCTACTACGCTATTTCCGCCTCCAGCGACTTAGCAGAAGAACGTAGCCCTTATTCTAGCTTTGAAGGCTCACTCTGGAGTCAAGGCATTTTGCCGATTGATAGCATTCAACTGTTGGCCGAAGCGCGTGGTAAGTATTTGGAAATGTCCACCACCTCTACCCTTGACTGGGATAGTCTGCGCGAGCGCGTCAAAACGGTGGGAATGCGTAATTCCAATACCATGGCGATAGCACCGACAGCGACAATCAGCTCGGTATGTGGTGTATCCCAATCCATTGAACCGATGTATCAAAATTTGTTTGTCAAATCGAACTTGTCAGGCGAATTTACCATCCTCAATCCTTATTTGGTACGAGACCTCAAAGCACTCGGCTTCTGGGATGAAGTGATGGTCAATGACTTAAAATACTATGACGGCAGCATTCGCTCAATTGACCGTATTCCTGATGAACTCAAAAAACTGTATGCCACCGCCTTTGAAATTGACCCAACATGGCTAGTGGAAGCCGCTTCGCGGCGGCAAAAATGGCTCGATCAAGCTCAATCGCTCAACCTGTACATGCTGGAACCCTCCGGCCGCAAACTTGACCACTTGTACAAATTGGCATGGTTGCGTGGCCTCAAAACTACCTACTATCTGCGTAGCATGGGAGCCACTCATGTTCAAAAAAGTACAGTTATTAACAATCCTCAAGTGAATGCCGTAAGCCCCCAAGCCTGTACAGTGGATGAAAGTGAAGACTGTGAAGCTTGTCAGTAGGGAACCACCTAATGGAGTCCAAAACGACAAGGATTCGTTATAATAAAGGATTTTAGTAGGGAGGTTTTTCAGAGCGGATAGTTATATTTTTACCCGTTTTTATAACGAATCGGCCTGTCGTTATTGTTTTTAGCCGTTTTTATAACGAATCGGCCTGTCGTTTTTATAACAAATGTAGTAAAAGCAGCTTTGGACGGCCGTGGAGTCCAAAGCTTCAGCTTTGGACGGCAGAAATTCTTAGTTATAGGCCCTACCATAAATCTTGCTTGTTACGGACTTTTGTCCGGTACAGAGATTTACAATCCTTGTAGTTATTGCATTGGCTTTTAAAAATGACGTTACCCGAAAAATACCGAATGCGCCCTTCACATTCAACCCCTTCGGGGAGAATAATAATTAATGATTAATAATTAATGATTAATTGTTAATTTCCCCTTCGGGGTTGGCAAATGGAGATTGACATTATGTTGGATTTTGACGGCACAGAAACCTCAAGTGATGATTTATCGACTTATGGTTCTACGCCACGACAAAATTATAAACCCACTCACAGCAAATCGAGAAGAAAAATGATATTTCCCGTCTCAAGCAGCTTAGATCCAATCACCATCGGAGCCAAACGACCTAGTTCCGATAACATCAAGATTGTTGGGGGGCGTGGCTATGACTTGCGGCAACCGATACCCGTCAAATACGCCTCGGTGAGAGAGCGGTTCTTAGCAGCCCGTAAAAACTTTTGGATACCTAACGAAATTCCAATGGGAGAAGACAAACTGCAATGGAATACCGGCCAGTTGACTGAAGCAGAAATGTGGCTCTTTAAAACCAACATTTCTTATCTCACGGCCGGTGATAACCTTGTCCCTGATAATCTGGTTAATGCGATTTTTCAACACATTACCGCCAACGAGATGAGACAGTATCTTCGCTGGGTTATGTGCGAGGAAGCTAACCATATTGAATCCTACCTGTTCGTATTAGAATCCTTTGGTTTGGATGAAGAAGGGCAAGGACAAATCTTTACTCTGTATCAAGACATGCCAGAACTGGTTGAAAAAGTCAATTGGAATCTGACATTTACCAACAACGTCGTCAACTCAGACGCACCTCTTGGTTCACCAGAAGCCCTCCGCGCCTTGCTGGAAGACTTGAGCAGCTACTACCTCTTTGAATACTTGTTCTTCCCGCTGGGCTTCTCACAAATCTTTGCGTTGGCGCGAAAAGGCAAGCTTCGGAACACCGCGCAACAGTACAGCTTCATATGGCGAGATGAAAACCTACATTCCAGCAATGGATTATGGCTGATTCAGCAAATTATTCGGGAAAATCCTGAAATCTGGGATGCTGCGATGCAAGATCGCCTCCGAGCCATTGTGAATGAAGCGGTGAAATTAGAAACGCTTCATGCCCATGTCGTGATGCCAGATGGCGGTATCTTGGGAATGCCGGTCAACACCTATATTAACTTTGCTCGGTTTGTGGCTGACAACATATGCAAAAACTTGGGACTTAAACCTCTATTTGGAATTCGGGAACACCCCATGCCTTGGATTAGCGAATACGAACTAAACCAAGAAGTGAACTTCTTTGAAGGACGAGTTCGTGAATACCAAACCGGTAGTCAATTAACGTGGGATTGATGGAGTGCAAACTTTAGTTTGCCAGTTTGCCGTTTCTTCAAGTCCAAAGCTGAAGCTTTGGACTCCATGACAACTCCAAAGCTAAAGCTTTGGACTCCATGCAAGACAAAACTATGGAACCCATCATTGACGAACTACACACCCTGGGTGATTTTATCCGCTGGGGCGCAAGCCAATTTAATAAAGCACAATTGTTTTTTGGACATGGTACTGATAATGCCATAGATGAAGCCATCGTGCTGGTTTCACACGCGTTGCACTTACCCCCGGAAATTCCCGATATTTTGTGGCACGCGCGACTGACATATTCAGAAAAGCTGGCCGTGCTTGAATGCTTAAATAAGCGAGTACAACAACGAATTCCAGCGCCCTATATCACTCATGAAGCCTGGTTTGCTGGCTTACGCTTTTATGTTGATCAGCGCGTTTTGATACCTCGTTCCCCGATGGCAGAACTGATAGAGCAACGCATTGAGCCTTGGATTGATGCCAACCGGGTTAAGCAAATGTTAGATTTATGTACCGGCAGTGGCTGCATCGCCATCGCCAGTGCCATGTTAGCCTTTCCATACGCCCAGATTGATGCGGTGGATGTGTCATCAGAAGCCCTTGAGGTGGCACAACAAAACATCAAGCGTTATGGACTAGAACAGCGCGTACAGACGGTGTATTCCAATTTATTTTCCAGCTTGGCGGGGAGACATTACGACTTAATTATCTGCAATCCTCCCTACGCCGATGCCCAAGAGATGCAAGCCATGCCCGATGAATACCAGCACGAGCCAAGGATTGGCCTTGAAGCGGGAAAAGACGGCCTGTTTTTGGTCGGACAAATCCTACGCGAAGCAGCCCAATATTTGACACCGCACGGCGTACTCATTGTTGAAGTAGGCCTCAGTCAAACTCGCCTAATAGAACAATACCCTGACGTGCCATTTACATGGATAGATTTTCAACGCGGTGGCGAAGGCGTTTTTTTACTCACGGCCGAACAATTGCAGCTGCAGGAGTCCAAACTTTAGTTTGGCAATGCCCTTAAATCCGTCCAAGAATGCACTACCAGAGACTGTTTGGCAATGCCAAGTTAAAACAGGCCTACTCCTGTTACCCGTCAATAGAACATTGACAGAGTACTATGGCTTGGAAAGAAGTGGGCCATGTTGTAAAATTAACAACCTTATTTTTGTGAATGGCCCACCTTTTTGCCTTAACGAGAGAAACCTCGGAAGGAAGGTAAACAGCTTCAGTTTGCGAAATTTGCGCGAGGACTTGGAAAGAAGTGGGCCAGGTTGTAAAACGAATAAACTAAGTTTTGTTAATGGCCCAGCTTTTTGTCTTAATGAGAGAAACCTCTTTGCGAAATTTGCGCTAGGGCTTGGAAACAAGTGGGCCAGGTTGTAAAACGAATAAACTAAGTTTTGTTAATGGCCCACCTTTTTGCCTTAACGAGAGAAACCACGGAAGGAAGGTAAACCTCTTCAGTTTGCGAAATTTGCGCTAGGGCTTGGAAAGAAGTGGGCCATGTTGTAAAATTAAAAAACTAAGTTTTGTTAATGGCCCACCTTTTTGCCTTAACGATAGAAACATCGGAAGGAAGGTAAACCGCTTCAGTTTATGTTCTATTGACGAGTAACAGGAGTCGGCCAATTTTGACTTGGCACTGCCAAACTAAAGTTTGGACTCCTATTTGTACCGCCGTTATTTGACTTATCGCCGATAATCGCTTGATGGAAAAATGTTGATGTCAATCCTAAGTCTAAACAATGCGCCTTATAAGGAGCGGATATGCCAAAAACACTGACAATCACACTTGATGAACAAATTTACGAAGGACTGCACCTGATCATCGGGCAACAAAATATCAGCCAATTTATTGAAAGTTTAGTGCGTCCTCATGTCATTGAAACCGATTTGGAAACGGCCTATCGTCAAATGGCATTGGATGAATCCCGTGAAACAGAAGCCTTAGAGTGGGCACAAGCGACTTGTGGAGATGTACAAGATGAAACGCGGTGAAGTGTGGTGGGTTAATTTTGAGCCTTCTGTTGGAGGAGAAATACAAAAACAACGCCCGGCAGTTATTATAAGCAACGATGCCGCCAAAAAATAAATAATTTCTTACCTCATTTTGGGACAAACCACCGAGCTTTGCGCTAGGGCTTTGAAAAAAGTGGGCCAGGTTGTAAAATTAAAAAACTAAGTTTTGTTAATGGCCCACCTTTTTGCCTTAACGAGAGCCAGGGGCGTTGCCCCTGGCTATATTAATATCGCCCCGTTGGGGCTGACTTTAAAACCTCTATTAGCCCCGAAGGGGCATCTTATTAAAGCTAGGGGCAACGCCCCTTTCTGGAAGCCCCGAAGGGGCGTTTTATTAAAGAAAGCCAGTGTAACTACCTGGAAGCCTCCGAGGTTTATGTTCTATTGACGGGTAACAGGAGTCGGCCAGTTTTAACTTGGCACTGCCAAACGTTAGTTTGGACGACTGCCAAACTGAAGTTTGGATGCCTAGACTGCCAAACTAAAGTTTGGACTCCTGCCAAACTCTGATAACTGATCACTGATAACTGATCACTGAATTTACCGATAGAGCCAGACACGCATCAGTGAGATGAGTTTCTCAGTGTCCACCGGTTTAGATAAGTAATCATTTGCGCCGGCTTCAATACATTTGGCTTTGTCGCCTTTCATGGCTTTGGCGGTGAGGGCAATAATGGGTAGTTTGCGGTAGCTGGGTTGTTTTCTGATTTCTTGAATGGCTTCATAGCCGTCCATTTCGGGCATCATAATGTCCATTAGCACAATGGCAATCTCTTCTTCCAATAACGCCAGCGCCTCTTTGCCATTTTTACCGCAAACCACTTCCATGTCTTTGTCTTCTAAAACGGTTGCCAAGGCATACACATTTCGCACGTCATCATCCACAATCAAGACTTTTTTGTGTTTGAGAATCGCGGCTTTGTCATGTACCATCCGTAGCATGTTGCGCTTTTCGACGGGTAAGTTGGCTTCTAATTGGTGGAGAAAGAGGGTGACTTCGTCTAGTAAACGTTCTTGCGAGCTCACCGATTTGATGGGAAGTTTGTCCGCACAGCGCAGGAGTAGCGCTTCTTCGGACGAGGTCAATTCGCGTTCCGTGTAGATAATAAAGGGTGTTTGGCAGAAGCCTTGTTGATTTTGCATTTGTTTAAGTAGCCCAGTGCCAGAACGTTGTTCTATATCCATATCGAGGATAATACAATCAAAAGAGGCCTCTTGTAGGTGTTGTAAGGCCGCGGCTTTCGTGGCAGTGAATGTGATTTTAACATTTTCACTGCTGACTAAATCCTGAATCTGTTGTTGATGCACTTCATTATCAACAACTACTAACAGATTTTTCATTGTCTTGGTAATAAATTGTTCTATCTTTTTAAAAGCTTCTCCAAGTTGCTCCATGTTGACGGGTTTGTGCAAATAGCCGATAGCGCCCATTTTTGTGGCATCCAAACTGGGTTCTGAGGCGGAAATAAAATGCACGGGAATGTGTCGGGTGTCGGGATTGTCTTTGAGCTTTTCCATCACCGTCCAGCCATCTAGCTGGGGTAAACCCACGTCAAGGATAATGGTATGGGGTTGATATTCTTCGGCGAGTTGGAGGCCTGTCCGGCCGTCTTGGGCAATCATACATTTAAAGCCTTTTTGCCGCGCTAAGTCGGCGAGAATGGTTGAAAATTTCTGGTCATCTTCAATGATTAACAGAGATTTTTCTTCTGAAGTCATATGGGCCCTATCATCAATAATTTCTTCTGTCGTTTCAAGAAAACCTGTTTTTTCAAAAGACGGGGTTTCTACTTGAGTGCCTGTGGGTGTCAGGGCTTTTTCCGTTGGTGAGGGCGTAGGAGATTCTGAGTCTTGAATGTCTGAACTCAGGTACTGCTGTTCTTCTGAACTGCTGAACTTGTTTTGAACTAATTCTTCTTTTGAAGGCCTTGTTTCTGGCAAATATAAGGTAAAGGTACTGCCGTTGCCTTCTTCGCTGTGTAATTGTAATTCGCCGCCAAGTAGTCGAGCAAATTGACGGGAAATGGATAAACCGAGCCCGGTGCCGCCATAGCGGCGGCTCGTGGTGCCGTCCACTTGTTGAAAGGCTTCAAAGATAACTCGTTTTTTGTCTTCAGGAATGCCTATGCCGGTATCTGTCACGCTGAACGCAATGGTTTTAGCGACATCAAGCCCCATTTCGGAGAGGTTGTCGCCAGTTGAGGGACGCTGCATGGTAAGCTTGATTTCTCCTGTCGTGGTGAATTTGAAGGCATTGGAGAGCAGATTGTTTATGATTTGTTGGAGTCGTTGCACGTCGGTGTTGATGACGGGTGGCAAGTCTTTAGCCACGGTGATATGAAAAGCCAGCCCTTTGTTTTCTGCAACCGGATGGAATTTCTTTTCAAACCTCTCTACCAAGTCAGTTAGCAATAATTCTTCGAGATGAACTTCCATTTTGCCCGCTTCTACTTTGGATAAGTCGAGAATGTCGTTGATGAGGGTGAGCAAATCGGAGCCGGCACTGTGAATGGTTTTGGTGTATTCTACTTGTTTGTCAGTCAAGTTGCCGGTTTTATTGTCGGCTAACAGTTGTGCCAGAATGAGCAGACTGTTTAATGGTGTGCGTAATTCATGGGACATGTTGGCGAGAAATTCTGATTTGTACTGACTGGCTTGTTTTAATTCTTGCATTTTAGTTTCAAGCGTTTGTTGGCTTTGTTCCAGCGCGATATTTTTGGCTTGAATGTCATTTCTTTGCTGTTCTAATTCTTTGGTGCGTTGTTCAAGCGCTTCGTTGGTTTGAGTCAATTCTTCTTGTTGCGTTTGTAGTTCTTCGCTCTGAGTTTGTAATTCTTCGCTCTGAGTTTGTAGTTCTTCAGCCTGACTTTGTAATTCTTCGGTTTGCGTCTGGCTTTGTTGTAACAGGGCTTGGACGCGATAACGTGATTCGGCCGTGTTCACAGCAATGCCAATACTTGGCGTTATCTGAGCAATCAATTCCAGTTGAATGTCGGTGAGGGTTTTGAAAGAGGCGAGCTCTATGATGCCTTTGAGGGCGTTTTCATACTTCAACGGTTGTATGAGGACGTTGCGAGGTAAGGCTTTGCCTAAGCCTGATTGAATTTGGATATAGTAGTCTTCCGGCACTTTGGTGATGAGGATTTGTTTTTGCTCCAAGGCCGCTTGTCCTACCAATCCTTCGCCAATTATAAATTCATTGCTGATTCCTTTGCGATGGGTATAAGCATAACTGGCGACAAGTTTTAAGCGGGCAGTTTCGCTAACGGGCCCATTTTCCGTTTCCCGTTGCACCTGGCTTCTTTCCCCTGGCTCCTTTCCCATTTCCCCTTCTTCAAGCAGATAGAATACGCCCACCGACATTTCTAAGTACTTGGCAAGGAAAGTGATGATGTTTTTGGCGAGTTGAATGATATCTTGTTCGCCACGCATTTTGTCATTGAGTTGGGTTTGCCCTGTTTTCAACCAGTTTTGGATATTATTTTGGGCCGTCGTTTCCGCCAACTTGACAGAAGCCGTTTCTAAGCTATTCTTAATTGGTATAAAATCGCCGTTATATTCTGCTTTAGCGATGACACGCCGCTTACCTTCTACTAATCCTTGTGAGATTTGGACGATGTCATCAACCACCAACCGCAGATTGGATAAACCGGTTTCCAAGGCATTTTTGACTTGGATAAAGTCGCCTTGGTATTCCGCTTGAGGCGTGACGTGTAAGTTGCCGGCCGCGAGTCCTTTAGACACTTTCACAATGTCATCAATGACTTGGCCTAAATGAGCAATCATTTGTTGGAACGCGTTGCCCATGAGGCCAATTTCGTCTTGGCTTTTGATTTCAATGGTTTGGTTCATGTTGCCGGCCGCTAGTTGACGGGCTATTTGAGTCATCGTCAGTATTGGTTTGACGATGGATTTGCCAATAAATAGGGCCACAGTCACGACTATCACGGCAATAATTCCCATGATGAGCAACATTAGGGTTAACATATGGTGGACTACCGCGAAGGCTTCGGCTTGATCGATTTTGGCATTCAGCGACCATTTGACGTTGGGAATTGAAAGGGGTGTGTGGGCGATGAGGGTGGGTTCACCGCGATAATCAATAATACTTTTCACACCGGTTTTGCCGGCCGCCGAAGCGCGAGTGGCTTCGGTGTCTACTTTGCGTTTTAACAGGGTGCTTTCCTCAAAAAAGCGCGAATTTGAACGCAGGATAAAGTCGTCGGAACTAATCAAAAGGGTTTCGCCTGTCTCTCCCAAGCCACTGCCTTCTTGCATGAGGGTGTCGATTTGGTTAATGGGTAATTGGAAGAGGAGTACGCCCACTAATTGAGATTCATCAAAAATGGGTGAAGCCACAAATGAGGCCGCACCATTGGAGGGTGCATAGTGGGCAAAGTCTTTGAGTAGCGTGAAATCACGACGGGTTGCCGCTGCGGTTTCCTTGAAGGCCTCGCCAAGGTTGGTGTTGGCGTAAAGTCCATTGATAAGACTGGTGCCAAAGTCGTTTTCTTTTCCAACCGTGTAGATGATGGCTCCAATGTGCGGCTCTACGAGGAAAATGTCATGGTAGCCGTGCGCTTTTTGGTATTCTTTGAACATCTGGTGGTATTGAGCGTGTACAGCACTGTAGGCACTGCCATCGTTGGCGTTCACAAGGTTGGGTTTATTGAGATAGAGAGAACGATAGTGTTTTATGGCCTCTCCCTCATTGGTGTCCAACGCTTTCATACCCGTTTTCACCGCGTTATGAAAGGCACGTACAGCGGCGATGGTGGAGGGATTGTTGGACATGACTTTTACGTCCTCGAGTCGCTCACGAAAGTACCTTTCGATTTGATTTGCCTTGATGTCGCGCACGGCAATCAGTTGATGAGTCATTTGGGTTTCCAAGGCTTTTTTAGCCTGCGTGTAAGCGAGGATGCCCATGGTGAGGAGTGGCAACAGTGATATAGTCAAAAACAGTAAAATAAGTTTGCCCCGCAGAGAGCGGAAAATTTTCATTTTGATGAAAGTGAATAGTGTTTTCATTGGTCAGTTATCAGTTATCAGTTATCAGTATCAGTTAGGATCGAAGAAAATTTAACTTGCCCTTCATGGGTTCAGTGCCCTTTAGGGTACTTGATCTATTAGACAATTGCTTTAGCTATTGGCGGAAGTTATTTATTTGCCAATCCTTATCATATAAGACAGTGTACAATGAATGATCTCGCTCCGCTCGGAACGAAGTTTAGCGGTATAAACGGATTGAGTCTGGGCCCTTTTCATTCCCTCTAGTACAACGGATTAGTGTAGTACAACGGATTAGTGTAGTATAACGAACTAGTATAGATCAATGGATGAGTGTGACTTCATTTGATGTGAACAGATTTTCATGTAGGCTGGGCAGAGCGTAGCGAAACGCAGTAACGAGCGAAGCGAGATCAACAAGAGTCCAAACATTAGTTTGGCAGTCGTCCAAACTAACGTTTGGCAGGAGTCCAAACTTTAGTTGGGCGCATTCCCATTTTCACGGACAAGTACAACGGATACGCGAAAAAAACGGCTAAAAAGACAAGATTCATCCTGATGTCTTGTGATTCATTCATTCTCCACTATTTATAAAAGTTGCCGCTATTTATCTATCGGTGCGAATAATTCCAACAGAGCCTTATCCGTTTCGGCGCGCGTATCCGTTGTACTTAACTGTCCGTGAAAATTAACTGTCCGTGAAAATGGGAATGCGCCCCTTTAGTTTGGCCGGAGTCCAAACAGTCGTCCAAACGTAAGGAAGGCAACTTAGGCGCTAAACAACTCCTACTAATTTAGGCGCTAAAGCACCTACTACAAACTTAGGCGCTAAAGCGCCTACTACAAACGCAAAAAAGCACCTACTACAAACTTAGGCGCTAAAGCACCTACTACAAACTTAGGCGCTAAAGCGCCTACTACAAACGCAAAAAAGCACCTACTACAAGCTTAAGCGCTAAAGCACCTACTACAAACGCAAAAAAGCACCTACTACAAACTTAGGCGCTAAAGCGCCTACTACAAACGCAAAAAAGCACCTACTACAAACTTAGGCGCTAAAGCGCCTACTACAAACGCAAAAAAGCGCCTACTACAAACGCAAAAACGCACCTACTACAAACGCAAAAACGCACCTACTACAAACTTAGGCGCTAAAGCACCTACTGTTTAAATTGAGTGAGTTTTTTGCAGCAGTTCTTGCATCTGAGTCCGTGAGTCGGCCGTATTAACTGCTATCCCAATACTCGGCATGAGTTGCTTAAGAAATTCTAGCTGAACTTCGGTGATTTCATGGAATGAGCCGATTTCAATAACACCTTTGACAGCATTTTCAGACAGAAATGGAATAACAAGGATATTATTAGGTACAGCTTCTCCTATACCAGATTGAATATAAATGTAATCTTCTGGCACTTCAGTGACGAGGAGAGTTTCCTGTTCTAGGGCGGCTTGTCCAATGAGTCCTTCGCCGATTTTATATTCATTGGGCAAGCCTTTGCGTTGGCTATAGGCGTAACTGGCGATGAGTTTTAAGCGGACACTGTCACTAAGGGCCCCCTTTTCCGTTGCGCCTTGCTCCCGTTTTCTTTCTCCCGGCACCTTGCTCCTTTCGCCTTCAAGCAGATAAAATACGCCGACTTGTGCTTTTAAATAGGTGGTGAGGAAAGTGATGATGTTCTTTGCCAGTGTAATGACATCTTGTTCACCACTCATTTGTTCATTTAACTGCGTTTGCCCTGTTTTTAGCCAGTCTTGGAGAGCGTTTTTAGCCGTGGCTTCGGCCAGTTTGGTAGCGGCCGTTTCTAACGCGTTTTTGATTTGGACAAAGTCGCCTCGGTATTCGGCTTGAGCCATAACGTTCTGCTTGCCCTCTGCCAATCCTTGAGAGAGTTGAACAATGTCTTTAATCACTTGCCCCAAATCGGATAAAGCGATTTCCAAGGCTTTTTTGATTTGGAGGAAATCGCCTCGATATTCTGCCTTGGGTGTGACGCGCAGACGGCCTTCTGCTAATCCCTGAGAAACTTGGACAATATCTTCAATCACGATCTTAAAATAACCGGCTAACGCGTAGAAGGCTCGCCCGATGTCACCCATTTCGTCCTGACGAGCGGTGATTTGGTCAATATCGCGGCTGCTTTTCATCTCAACCATTTGGTTCATATTGCCAACACTCATTTTGTCGGTCATTTTAATCACGGTTGCCAGTGGGAGGGTGAGACTACGCGAGATGGCAAAACCTAAGCCTAAGCCAACGAGGGTAGCAATAATCATCGTGATCAACAATCCCGTCCATGTTTGGGCAACGAGTGCTTGGGTAGCCTGATTGGCTTCATCAAAGTCAGCACTGACGCTGGCCGACATTTCGGAGGCCGTTTTTCGTACCAGCGGCCCAATCACGTTCAATTGGCTCTCAATGGCTTGGTTTTGTTGAACGTAGTCGGCTTGGAGTCCACTGAAACTTTTATGGTACCGATTGACAGCCGCTTGGGCTTTTTGGGCCAGTTGGCGACGAGTCGCGTCTTGAAGTTCTTCGTCAAGCTTTTTAAAGGCGGCTTGGGCCTCTTGGTAACGTTTTTCAAACTTTTGTACCCATTGCGTGTCACCTTGATCGAGGTATTTGAAAGCATCTAGGCGCATCAACAGCAACGCACGCTGAGCATGGCCGGCGTAGAATGAGGCGGTGGCATCTTTCGCTTGGAAGGCACTTTCGCGCAGTTGTTGCAACTGGTTTTCGGCCATCGGCCCTTGGACATCAAGTACCTCCAATAGCGTTTTACGCCGTTTATCCATGAGCTGAGTCACTTGGGCAAAATGGTTGCCGTAGTCTTGTACGCCAGCCTTGATACTGGTGAGCATTTTGACTCGCTCATTCTTAGTGATTTCTTGATCGGCCTGTGCCAAGAGTTCTTTAAAGTTGGCGAACTCTTCATTGAAGCGATTTAAGTCATCGGGGTTTTGGCCTCGAATGTATTTATTGGCATAGAAGCGAGCCAGCAAAATCCTGGCAACCATTTGGTCAGACAAATGTTGATCCTTGGCGAGGTTGTCAGCCAAATCAGTCACGGTGGCCTTGATTTGGGTAATCTGGAATAGGGCCACGCCACCAATGACTGTCATTAGTCCTAACATAATAACAAAGCCGACAACTATTTTGGTGCCGACTTTTAAGTTGTTAAAAGTGTTCATAGCAGTTATCAATTATCAGTGAAGTAGCTGAACATAATAATAACGTGAGTTCGACTTTAAATCTCAGTGAGTCTTACCACCTATCAGTTTTTGATAACTCATTGAATATTAAGTACAACGGATTAGGGGATATCACTCCTTGATTTTGAGGCGTATTGAGCTAATCTAGTACAACGGATTTGGGACTTAGCGGATTTTTCCAGTCCTTCGCCCTTTTTAAGGGATCATTAACAAGGAGTGATCTCCCCTAATCCTAAGTGGATTTATTAAGACAGGAAATTTTAATTCGTTTATCCCGGTAATAATTCGTTTATCCGCGTAATTGGCGGGCCAAAACTGCGTTTCGTTGTACTTCGTTTATCCCGGTAATTCAATTCGTTTATCCGCGTAATTCGTTGTACTTCGTTTATCCCGGTAATTCAATTCGTTTATCCGCGTAATTCGTTGTACTAGACAAACCAAGAAATTCGTTTATCCCGGTAATTCGTTTATCCGCGTAATTCGTTGTACTTATCCCGGTAATTCGTTTATCCGCGTAATTCGTTGTACTAGACAAACTGATAGGTGGTGAGATCAGTGAGTAATATAATTATTAATCATATCAAATATTTACTTATAATTAGTGGAATAAACGGATTTTTAGTTTGTTTGTAGTCGTGGCTTTAGCCACGAAAGGCGATAAATCGCCTACTACAAACGGTAGGCGATAAATCGCCTACTACAAACGGAGAAGTAGGGCCTACATGAAAGTGATTGTTTTACATGACTATTTTGAATCCTTAGAAGGCGGCGGCCGACTATCGAGCGTTTTAGCTCAAGGATTACCGGCCTCTTTAGGCTACGGCTTTGCCCGTGCTAGACACCCTTTTTTAAATGTCTCCCAACCTCAACACGATTTACGCGCCCACAGCGCCATCCCGCTGTGGCGACAATTTAAACTGGCTCGCACGTTTGCGCGGCGCACCGCTTTTTTAAAAGACTACGACACGGTGATTTATAGCGGCTTTTATACCCCGTTAGCGGTGCCTCACCATCCGTCTGGACGTAATATATTATATTGTCATACACCGCCCCGATTTATTTATGATCAACGTGACTTTTATTTGGAGCGATTACCTTTTTATTTACGTCCAGCCCTACAAGCTTTTATTGATTACCTACAACCTCGCTATGAAGACGCGATAGCGCAGATGGACATCCTGATTGCCAACTCCCAAAACGTGCGCCGACGCATTAAACACTATTTAGGCAAAGACGCGCTAATAATATATCCGCCCTGCGACACCGCGCGTTTTATTTGGCAAAGCCAAGGCGATTATTACTTGTCAACGGGCCGCTTAGATCCATTAAAAAGAGTCGATTTAATTATCAACGCGTTTTTGAAAATGCCCCAAAAACGCCTTATCGTCGCGTCTGGCGGAGAAGAATTTCAGCGATTACAACGACTTGCCAAAAATGCGTCCAATATTCATTTGACCGGTTGGCTTGATGAGACACAATTAGCGGCTTTGGTGGGTAATGCTATTGCGACACTGTACTTACCTAAGGACGAAGATTTTGGCATGTCGCCGTTAGAATCGATGGCAGCCGGCAAACCCGTGATTGGTGTGGCCGAAGGAGGCCTATTAGAAACTATAATACCGGAACAGACAGGCCTTTTGCTGGAATCACCGCCCAGCATTGAGGCGATTTGTCAAGCAGTAGAAAGCATGACACCACAAAGAGCATTGAAAATGCGCGAGGCTTGTCAGGCACAAGCACAGCGTTTTCGGACTGAAGTGTTTTTAGATAAAATGAAGGCAGTTAGTTAGTTTGTAGTAGTGGCTTTAGCCACTTGTTTGTAGTAGTGGCTTTAGCCACTTAGGCGATAAATCGCCTACTACAAACTACAAACTACAAACTCAAGAAAAGGCCGTTAGTTAGAGTTTGTAGTAGTGGCTTTAGCCACTTAGGCGATAAATCGCCTACTACAAACTACAAACTACAAACTACAAACTACAAACTTAAGAAAAGGCCGTTCGTTAGAGTTTGTAGTAGTGGCTTTAGCCACTTGTTTGTAGTAGTGGCTTTAGCCACTTGTTTGTAGTAGTGGCTTTAGCCACTTAGGCGATAAATCGCCTACTACAAACTACAAACTACAAACTTAAGAAAAGGCCGTTAGTTAGAGTTTGTAGTAGTGGCTTTAGCCACTTGTTTGTAGTGGCTTTAGCCACTTAGGCGATAAATCGCCTACTACAAACTACAAACTACAAACTCAAGAAAAGGCCGTTAGTTAGAGTTTGTAGTAGTGGCTTTAGCCACTTAGGCGATAAATCGCCTACTACAAACTCAAGAAAACGCCTACTACAAACTCAATTCAAGGCCGTTCGTTAGTAGTTACCGATATAACCACACTCGCATCAGCGAAATCAGTTTATCAGTGTCCACGGGTTTGGATAAATAGTCATTCGCACCGGCTTCGATACATTTGGCTTTGTCGCCTTTCATGGCTTTCGCGGTGAGGGCAATAATGGGTAGTTGACGATAGCGGGGTTGCTTTCTGATTTGCCGCATGGCTTCATAACCGTCCATTTCGGGCATCATAATGTCCATCAAAACAAGGGCAATGTCCTCGTAGGTTTCCAATAATGCCAGTGCTTCGTAACCGTTTTGAGCGCAGACAACTTCCATGTCTTTGTCCTCTAGCACCGTTGCCAAGGCAAATACATTTCGCACGTCATCATCCACAATTAACACTCTTTTTTTCCTTAGAATCGCCGCCTTGTCATGCACCATCCGTAGCATGTTGCGTTTTTCTTTAGGTAAGTTGGCCGCTATTTGATGAAGAAATAGGGTGGCTTCGTCCAATAAACGTTCTGGCGATCTCACCGATTTGACTGGGAGACTGTCCGCACATTGCTGTAATAATGTTTCCTCAGAGGTGGTTAATTCGTGGTCTGCATAGACAATCAACGGAATTTGGCATAAGCCTTCTTGATTTTGCATTTGTTCAAGCAGTTGGCAACCAGACTTCTGTTCTATATCCATATCCAGAATCACACAATCAAACGATCTCATTTGTAGGTGTTCCAACGCGACGGCTTTTGTGATTGCCAGCGTGATTTGAATATTTTCACCTTTGACTAAATCCAGAATGTTCTGTTGACGCGGCTCGTTATCCGCAACCACCAACACGTTTTTCACCGTCTGAGCCAAAAACTGTTCTATCGAATGGAAGGCAGTTCCAAGTTGTTCCATACTGGCGGGCTTGAGCAAATAACCGATAGCCCCCATTTTTTTTGCGTCCATACTTTGATCAGAGGCCGACATAAAATGTACCGGAATATGTCGCGTGTCGGGATTGTCTTTCAGCCTTTCCATGACTGTCCAACCATCTAATTGCGGTAAACCAATATCAAGTATAATGGCATTGGGTTTATATTGTTCTGCTAAATGTAAGCCGGTTCGGCCATCTTCGGCAATAATGCACTTGAAGTTCTTTTCTCGTGCGATTTCCATAAGAATATTGGAGAATTTGCGATCATCTTCAACAATTAAAATGGATTTGTCCTCGGGTTTTAGACTCTCTCTATCGTCAGCAATATCAGCAATATCCTCGCTCCTCTCAAGAAACCCCGTTTTTTGGAAAGACGGGGTTTCTATTCTCTCGCCAGCGGTTATGGGTGTCAGCCCTTCATCCGTTTGTGATGCCACTGAAGCTTCTGAGTCCTTTCCGCCTGAGAGACTGAACTCTTGAACTCCAAAACTTGTGAACCCGTTGACTCCTGAATTTCTCGTTTCAAGGGTTTCGGGTAAATATAATGTGAAGGTACTGCCCTTGCCTTCTTCACTGTGCAGTTGAATATCGCCACCTAACAGTTTGGCTAACTGGCGAGAGATGGATAAGCCGAGTCCCGTTCCACCATAACGACGGCTAGTGGTACCATCCACTTGTTGGAAGGCTTCAAATATAAGTTGTTGTTTTTCTTTCGGAATACCAATACCGGTCTCCGTGACGCTGATAGCAATGAAATCCCCCTCGGATCCCGTTTGCGAAATGGGAGAGCGCTGCGAAAGGGGCCATTGTGGAGATTTGGGCCGTTGCACCGTCACCTTGACTTCGCCTTCAGTGGTAAACTTAAAAGCATTGGAAAGCAAATTGTTGATGATTTGGTGGAGTTTTTGCGCGTCTGTTTTTACGAAGGGCGGCAAGTTTTCGGCTACCATGAGGTTGAATGTCAGTCCTTTCTCTTCAGCGACATGGCGGAATTTGTGTTCCAAAATAGCGACTAATTCCGCCAGTGGTACGTCATCAAGGTTAACTTCCATTTTGCCGGCTTCTACCTTGGACAAATCCAAGATGTCGTTAATAAGCGTGAGCAAGTCGGAACCGGCACTGTGAATCGTCCGTGCATATTCCACTTGTTTGTCGGTTAAGTTGCCCTTTTTATTATCAGCCAACAGTTGTGCGAGTATCAGCAAACTATTTAAGGGCGTGCGTAACTCATGGGACATATTGGCGAGAAATTCGGATTTATATTTGCTCGCCAATTCCAATTCCTGAGCCTTGGCTTCCATGACTTGCTGGGTTTTTTCTAGTGCCAAGTTCTTTTCGCGGATGTCGTCTTGTTGCCGTTCTAGCGCTTGAGTACGCGCTTCAAGTGCTTCGTTAGTCTGACGGAGTTCTTCAGCTTGGCTTTGTAATTCTTCGGATTGACTTTGCAATTCCTCAGACTGACTTTGTAATTCTTCGTTGCTTTGCTGTAATTCTTCCTGTTGGCTTTGTAATTCTTGTGCTTGAATTTGGGTTTGTTGCAACAGTTCTTGCATTTTGGTACGTGATTCGACAGAATTCACCGCTATCCCAATACTGGGCATGACTTGATGGATAAAATCCCGTTGAATCTCGGTAAGCACCTCTGACGAAGCGATTAAAACTACGCCTTTCACGGTATTTTCATAGATAAATGGAATTACAATGAGATGCCGAGGTACCGTTTCTTCCTCTAGCCCAGCATCAATGGTAATAAGGAGGCTTTTTTGTTCCCGCGCGGCTCGCCCGACTAAGCCTTCGCTGAATTCAAATTCATCGGCGAGATTTTTGCGCCGAGCTTGGGCATAACTAGCAGTCAGTTTCAGACGGCGATTGTGGTGGTTGGCGGAATCTTCAACCAAATAGCATAGCCCAATCTGCGCTTCTAAATAAAGGGTGAGAAAGGAAACGAGATTATAGGTCAATTCGACGAGATTGGGTTCACCGCTCATTTGGTCATTGAGCTGATTTTGCCCGGTTTTAAGCCAATCTTGTGAGGCATTCTGTTTCGTTGTCGCGGCTAACTTGACAGCGGCCGTTTCTAGGGCATTCTTAATCTGAACGAAGTCGCCACGATAATCTGCTTGAGGCGTGATGTTTTGGTCGCCTTCTGCTAATCCTTGAGAGACTTGAACAATGTCCTCAATGACACGCCGTAGATCAGTCAATGCTGTCTCCAAAGCGTCCTTGATTTGGACAAAGTCGCCTTGGTATTCGGCCTGAGAACTGATAGAAAGAATGCCTTGGGCTAATCCCTGAGAGACTTGAACAATGTCTTCAATCACTTGCCGCTGGTTGGACAAGGCCGTTTCTAGGGCATTTTTGATTTGAACGAAGTCGCCACGGTATTCCGATTGAGGCGTAACGCTTAGGCGGCCTTTGGCTAATCCCTGAGAAACTTGAACAATATCGTCAATGACTTGACGCAGGTTAGCGATCATCTGTCGATATGCGTTAGCCATCACGCCGATTTCGTCTTGTCTGTTGATATCAACGGTCAGGTTCAAGTCGCCCCCTGCCAACTGACGGGCAATCTGGGTCATAGCCCGCACCGGTTTGGTTATGGAGTTGCTAACAAAGAAAGCGATGCCCAACACTATCACCGCGCCAATACCACTGATGGTTAACATCAAATTAAGCATTTGGTAGGCCGCCGCGAAGGCTTCTGCCTCATCTATCTTGGCATTTAACGACCATCTGACACCGGAAATCTTCAGTGGTGTGTGGGCGATGATGGCTGGTTCACCGCGATAGTCAAGAATTTCTTTTACGCCGGCAATGCCAGCGGCCGAAGCGCGAGTGGCCTCATTGTCCACCTTTTGTTTGAAGAGGGTGCTTTCCTCGAAAAAACGTGAATTTGAACGCAGTAAAAAGTCGTCGGAACTCACGAGGAGGGTTTCGCCTGTTTCACCGAGGCCGGTATGTTCTTGCATGATGGCATCGATCTGAGCCGTAGGCAGTTGAAAAATCAGTACACCAATCAACTTAGAGTCATCAAAGATGGGCGAAGCGACAAATGAGGCGGCCTCTTTGGAAGGTTCGTAATAGGCAAAATCTTCCAACCAAGTGAAATCACGCTCGGTGGCAACGACGGATTGTTGGAAAACATGGCCTATATTCGTGCCTACATATGGCCCACTTTTCAGCGATGTTCCAAAGTCGTCCTCTTTCATAACGCTGTAGACGATGTTCCCAGCGTGTGGTTCCACTAGGAAGATATCGTAGTAGCCATAGACTTCCTTGTACGCTTTGAACATCGGGTGGTATTGTGCATGGGCGGCACTATAGGCGCTGCCATCTTCCGCATTTGCGAACTCTGGTTTGCCCACATACAAAGAGCGATAGTGGTTTATAGCCCCAGCCTCTTTCGTGTCCAAATCCTTCATGCTCGCCTCGACTGCCTTGTCAAAGGCGCGTATAGCAGCGACGGTGGAGGAATTTTGAGAGAGTACTTTCACGTCGCCCAAGCGTTCTTCAAAATACTTGGCGATCTGGTTGGCTTTGATGTCACGTACAGCGATCAGCTTATTGATAACTTCCGTCTTCAACGCATTTTGAGCTTGATAGTCGATCAGCAGCGTCACGGTGATGAGCGGGATAAGCGAAACGGCTAGGAACAGCAAAATGAGTTGGCTTCGCAGTGAGCGAAACAAACTGATGTGTGTTCCAGAGCCGAACTGGGAAAAAGTGGCTGTGTTCGTCATTTTTAATATCCCAATAGGTAAAAATTAGATATAAAAACGTTGTAGGGTGGGCAACGTGTTGCCCACCATCGTCGCTACAAACTAATGCCTTTTGAGTGGCTAAAGCTACTAAGTACCGAAGCACATACATATTATCAGGTATTTTGCAGGAATCAAAAGGGGCTTTGCACGTGGGATTGCCCCTACGAACCGTCGTGTCATGTAGGGGCAATCCTTTATGGTTGCCCCTTCGATATTGGCTTGTCTTAAAATACCCTAAAATTTATGCTTCAGTACTTACTACAAACTAATGCCTTTTGAGTGGCTAAAGCCACTACTACAAACGCTTCATTTTTAATTTTTAATTTTTCATTAATATACCCATTACTCATTCACTGATAAAGCCAGACTCGCAGCAGTGAAATCAGTTTGTCTGTATCTACCGGCTTGGAGATGTAGTCATTCGCCCCTGCTTCGATACATTTGGCTTTGTCGCCTTTCATGGCTTTCGCTGTGAGGGCGATAATGGGTAGTTGACGGTAGCGGGGTTGTTTTCTAATTTGTTGCATCGCTTCATAGCCGTCCATTTCTGGCATCATAATATCCATTAAAACGAGGGAAATATCAGGATGTTTTTCCAATAATGCGAGTGCTACGTGGCCGTTTTGTGCAACGACAGCTTCCATGTCTTTGTCCTCCAGTACGGTTACCAAAGCAAAGACATTACGCATATCATCATCTACCACTAAGACTTTTTTATTTTTCAGGATGGCCTCTTTGTCATGCACCATACGAATCATGTTGCGCTTTTCCGAAGACAAGTTGGCTTCTATCTGATGGAGAAACAAAGTGGCTTCGTCTAATAAACGTTCTGGCGATCTCACGGCTTTGATGGTGAGATTGTTCGCACAGCGCTGTAATGTCGCTTCTTCCGACGGTGTGAGTTCTCGATCCGCATAGATAATCACCGGTATCTGGGAGAGGTTGTCTTCATTGTGCAGTGGCTCAAGCAGTTGGATGCCAGCGCCCGGTTCGCTATCTAAATCGAGGATAATACAGTCAAATTGGGCCGTGTGCAGTTGTTGTAAGGCTTCCGCCTTTGTCGCTGCCAGCGTGGTTTGGATATCAGAGCCTCCGACTAAATCGAGAATATTTTGTTGATGCGGTTTGTTAGCAGCCACAACTAACAGATTTTTCAGAGTTTTGGTAATAAACTGTTCTATCTTTTTGAAGGCTTTCCCAAGTTCAGCCAGACTGACGGGTTTGAGTAAATATCCGATAGCGCCCATTTTTTTAGCGTCCATCTCTTCGTCAGAGGCAGAGATAAAATGCACCGGAATATGCCGCGTTTCGGGATTGTCTTTCAGTTTGTCCATGACTGTCCAGCCATCCATTTGTGGTAATCCCACATCAAGAATAATGGCATTGGGTTGGTATTGTTCAGCCAGTTGCAAGCCCGTTTTACCATCGGCGGCGAGTATGCACTTAAAGCGCTTTTCTCGTGCCAATTCCATCAGGGTGCGAGAAAATTGGTTGTCATCTTCAATAATCAAAATAAATTGGTCAAAGGGGGCAAGATCGTTTCTATCATCCTTGCTCTCCTCGGTGGGTGTCGCTTCTTCGCTAGGCGCAGTTTGAGTCACTGTTTCACCAGAGGTGATGGCAGCTGTCAGGGTTTTATCCGTTGAAGGCACCGAAACTTCTGAGTCATAAATAACTGAATTCATGAACTCATGAACTTCTGAACTTCTCTTTCCAAGGATTTCAGGCAGATAGAGCGTAAAGGTACTGCCCTTACCTTCTTCACTAGACAATTGAAGTTCGCCACCGAGCCGTTGGGCTAACTGGCGGGAGATGGATAAACCCAACCCGGTGCCACCGTAGCGTCTACTGGTTGTGCCATCTACTTGCTTGAAGGCCTCAAATATAATGTCTTGTTTTTCTTTAGGAATACCAATGCCGGTATCAGCAACGCTGAACGCAATGATTTTTCTAGGATCAATAAAATCCTCCCCTACCGTTTCTGCCGGTTGTGAAAGGAGAGAGATCGTTTCCCCACTGAGCGATTGGGACGAAGTCAGTTGGGGATATTTTGAGGGACGTTGCACAGTCAGCTTGACTTCGCCTTCACCGGTAAATTTTAAGGCATTAGAGAGCAGGTTGTTGATGATTTGTTTGAGTCGCTGTATGTCGGTGTATAACACCGGCGGCACGTCTTCGGCAACGGTGATGTTAAAAGCCAGCCCTTTTTTTTCAGCGACAGGGTGGAATTTATGTTCAGTCATTTCCAGCAATTCGGTAAGCGATACGTCTTCAGTATGGACTTCCATTTTGCCTGCTTCCACCTTGGACAAATCGAGGATGTCGTTAATGAGCGCCAACAAGTCTGAACCGGCACTGTAAATGGTTTGTGCATATTCTACCTGTTTGTCAGTCAAGTTGCTGGTTTTGTTCTCGGCTAACAGTTGCGCGAGTATCAGCAGGCTATTTAAGGGGGTACGCAGTTCGTGCGACATATTAGCGAGAAATTCGGATTTATATCGGGTGCTGATTTCTAAAGCCTGCGCTTTTTCTTCTATGGCATGCCGACTTTCTTCTAAGGCTTTAGTGCGCTCTTCTAATTTGGTGTTGGCAACTAGGAGTATTTCTTGTTGTTCTTGCAGTTCTTCATTGTTGGCGGCCAGTTCTTCTTGTTGCGTTTGTAGTTCTTCATTGGCCTCTTGGAGCGCTTCCTGTTGCGAGCGCAGTTCTTCATTAGTGGACTGGAGTTCTTCCTGTTGCTCTCGCAAGGCTTCGTCGGCCTTTTTCCGCTCGGTAATATCTCGAATAATACCTGTAAACAGGCGCTTCTCACCGACGATCATTTCACTCACGGCTAAATCTATCGGGAAGGTAGAACCGTTTTTGCGCTGGCCGATGGCTTCACGCGGGTTGCCAATGAGTTTGGCGTGGCCGGTGTTTAAATAGTTACGGAGGTATTGGTCGTGTTTGCTGTGATAGGGTTCTGGCATGAGCATTTTGATATTCTGGCCTATGACTTCAGACCATGTATAGCCAAAAAGTTGCTCAGCGGCGGGGTTAAAGGACTCGATAATTCCCTTTTCATCAATGGTGATGATGGCATCAATGACCGTATCGACAATGGCGCGGATACGTTCTTCGCTCTCAATGATTTCTTGTTGTTGGGTTTGCAGCGTGTGTGTGAGTTTCTGATATTCGTCCAGCAGTGCTTGCATACGTAGGCGGGACTGGGCCGAATTCAGAGTAATAGCAATATTGTCGGCAACTCTGTCAAGCAATTCTATTTCGGCGGCGGTGAAATGACGAGAAGTTGCTAATTCTAAAACGCCCAAGACTTGCTCTTCATAAATCAGGGGCAATACAAAAATATCGCGCGCTGGGGATTCACCCATACCTGAATTGATAGACAAGTTGATATGTTCTTTAGGAACTTGGGTGAAGAGAATACTTTTTTTCTCCAAGGCTGCTTGCCCAATAAGACCTTCTCCCCTTTTAAATTCATTGTAGTTACCATTGCGCTGTTTATAGGCGTAACTACTCACTAATTTGAAGCCTTCCCCTTCGGCTAAAAAAAACACGCCGACTTGTGCATTGAGGTAATCCGCGATATAGCTGAGGATATTTTGCGTTAAAGCGCTTAGTTCTTGCTCACCGCGCATTTTTTCATTCAATTCGGTTTGCCCGGTTTTGAGCCAATCCAATTTTTGGCTTTCATCAGTGACTTGTTGCAACTTTTGGGTCATCTGATTGATGGCTTGTCCAAGCAAATCGCTTTTGCCTTTGCTATCAATTTTACGGCTATAGTCGCCGGCGGCAATGGCTTCAGAAATGGTGGTAATCTCTCCCAGCCGTTTGGTCATTTCAAAAAGTGCTTTACCCAAGATATCTTTTTCGGAGCGGGGTACAATATGTACGGAATAATCACCTTGAGCCAGTCGATTGGCTTGGTTGACGATCTCCTTATGCGCCTTAACCATGTCTTGGAGGGAGGCATAAATACCGGTAGCCTTCTTGCCGTGGAGTCCAAACGGCACCTCTAAATTGCCAGCCGCCACACATTTCGTGATTTGTGCAATTTCAGCAGGTTCCCCACCGACTTGCTTTAAAATGCTACGAGTAATAGACCTTCCGAAAAATCCCGCCAGCAAGGCACCTAGCCCTAACAAAATCCATTCGATATGGATGAGTTTATGCGCAATATTTTCGATAGCGTGGCCATCATCTTGCAATAATTGTTGCTGACTGTCCGTCATTTGTTCTAATATAGTAATTAATTGGTCAGCCAGCGGGGCGGCCTGAGTGGCGAGCCAGTAGTTGCCAAGATTCCAATCGGGTTGACGGCGCATTTGGAAAATTTGTGAGCATAGAGGCGAAAAAGTCTCGCGGGCCGTTGAAAATGCTTTAAAAGCCTTGAGTTGTTCTGGGCTAAGAAGGGCGATGTTATTTTTTAATTCATAAAAATCATGTTCATTTTTGCGCAAAATTTCTTCAAATTGGGTTTGGAATTGTTTGTCCCCAGAAAGCAGAAACCTCTGGAGATTGGCAAATGACAATACTAACGTTCCGTGAACCTCTGCCATGATGCCCAATAGGGCTTTGCGCTCATCACTCGCCGGTTCGCTCGCTTCCCATTCAATCATTTGGATAATATTGTCCGACATATGGGTTTCTAAAGGCACGGCTTGTTCAAAGAACATTTTGAGGGCTGGCGTATTGTCTGGGGTTTGGGCAATGTCTTCAATGTCTTGTTGAAATTGTTCAAACTTGAAAAGTATTCCTTCCACTTGAAGGAGTCGGGTGACGTTTTCTGGCTGAGTCCAGTTGAGCGCCTGTTTTTTCATTTGCAAAAGCGGCGCATGGAGTTCTTGTGACCAAACTTGGGCCCTTTCTTTTTTATATTTCTCCTGTCCTAGCAGCATCCAACCGCGCAGCGCGGCTAACGCATGCTTGACTCCGTTCAACATGATCATGCTGTTTTTTGCCGTTGGGGTGCGTATGTAGGTTATGCGGTGTGATAATTCTGGGGCATGACGCACTTGCGCGATGTTGATGAACACCACCAGTGCGATAATTGCCACCATGAGGGAAAATCCCACGGTTAATTGGCTTTTCAGAGTCATTGTTTTAAACAATTGCATCACGTTCTCCGGTTTGAATTGGTAATGGGTAATTGGTAATGGCTGTGCTGCATGGGCGATAATCGATAATGAGTAGTTGACTTGTGCGTTCTTGTGTTAATATTAATTTTTAAATAGCCTCATTATCGTCCATCTATGGCATCATAATGTCCATTAAAATAATAGCAATATCCGCACAGGCAATTATTAATTATTAATTATTAATAGACTTGTCCGTAAATAAATAAGAAAGCCAGGGGCGTTTTCTAGGGGCTTTAATAACACATACCGAAGGGGCTAATAGAAAAGCCCCTTTGGTACGACATTAATATAGCCAGTGTATCTACCTGGAAGGTGGCGGGAAGAGAATGGCGGGAAGCCGTTAAATTAAGAAAACCCTTATTTTAGGACAACTCTAATAATTAATTTATCCTATCATCTTATGAAGTCACATCCACTCTAATGTACCCAAATAACTGATAACTGATAACAATTGGTCACCATTTTGCAGAGCCATGAGTAAGAGCGTAGTGTTCCACCCAAAAAAACTTGGTTTTTGAAGGGAAAGCTCACACGTTTTGAACACGGGTGAGATTTTCACGACTCGCGTATTGATAGAGTTGTTCACAAAAATCCGTGGGGCTTAAGCTTCGAGGTTTGGCAGTTTTGAGCTACCAAAATATTATTCTTACAATTACAAACTCTAGTACAAAATAAACCGTCATAAAAGTTGACAAAAAGGCTCAAACGGCGGCATGTCGCCCATCAAAATGCCTTTATATTTTTTTACACAATTTGCGTTTTTGTCATTTCTTTGGATTGAGGAATCGATACTTGACTGGCTATAGCTATAGATTTCTCATAGCGTCGAAATGACAGAAAGAGCTATACTAGACTCGATCATCCTTGAGTTTTTTGTCATGTCTCACGCAGCGGAACACGCTCAGCCATGAAAACGAAATGACTTGAGCGCGCAATTTGCAAAGTATATGTTTATGGCGATGCTCAGTAAAACGGGAAAGGGCGGGAAAAAACGTAGATGATACTTGGCACGGCTAAAAACGGGAGGTTCAAGTTATAAAAATCATAACAGTTTGCAGTATAGTACACTCTAACAGGCTTTTTGGGCGAGCTTTGAAAAAGGCTTGAAGCTCGAATTATGAACCGACATTACGAATCTGGCATGATGCTCCCACTAGAAAAAATCATTGTTCTCAATAAGATACCCTTGTTTTCAATGTTGAAAACGGAGGATATCCACATGATATCGACGATTGCCACTGAAGAGGCTTACGAGGATGGACATACCTTATTTTATGAAGGGGATATTGGTGATAGGTTGTTTATTGTCGTGTCTGGTGAGGTGAGGATTCTTCAAAAAAATAAAGATGGCTCGGATAAACATCTGGCAACCTTAAAAGAAAATAGTGTTCTAGGCGAATTGTCATTGTTTGATGCCGAAACCCGTACGGCCACCGCTCGTTGCTCTAGTCAATGCACATTTTTGGTGATTGAACGCAATGATATGGAACAGTTAGCCCACGAATATCCGGCAATTGCCTTTGGTTTTATCAAGGTGTTGATTAGCCGTATGCGTGACATGGTTCTTGAAAAAAGCCAAGAGTAACGAGTAGATAAGGGTTATTACTCGCAAGAAAAATGAACCAGAGCGGACTAAATCCTTATTTTTTAGTTAGTAAATTTAGTAATTGACTCATTTTTTTATCTTTACAAAAATCAAATAAACATCCTTGATTCGCATTCTTAGATTAACAATTAACATACACTTATCATTGGTTATGCTAGCACGTTACCTTGGCAAGTTTTTATCCATCAGACCCAATGAGCGGGATGGAGTATTTTACTTTTTTCTGGTTTCGCTGGTGTTTTCCTTCGGTGCCAGCTTTGCGCGTAGCATTGGCATGACCTTGTTGGTTGGAAAATTAGGTGGTGACAAGTTGCCTCTCATGTTCATCCTCATAGACTTGGCCGTCATGGTGGGTTCTCTGGTGTATGCTCACTATACCAAGAAATTCAGTGGGTTGAAGATTTTGGGATTTTTCCTGTTGTCTACGGCCATTTTTTCGATCATTGCACAATTATTGTTTGTTTTGACGAAGCAAAACTGGGTGTATGGATTTTTCTTCGTCGGCTTTTTCTTTTTTTACATTTTAATTTCCATACACACCACCAGTGTGGTGGCTTCTTATTTCACGGCGCATCAAGTTAAGCGCGTAACGCCGGTTGTCAATGCGGGTATTCCTATTGGCGGCGCTTTGGGGGGGGGTACCTTATTTGTCTTGTTAAGTGTTTTTCAATTTCAGCCGCAACAGTTGATTGTGGTGTTGGGCGGGACTTGTCTGGGCGCGTTTGGGCTATTACGCATCATTAATGCGCGTTCAAGTCCGGTGCGTGCTGGAAACGCCGATTTGAGAGGCCATCAAAATCCTGTAAGCGAATTGAGAGCAGCCTTTAAATACATCATCGGTTCTAAGTTGATGTTTTATATGTCTGTGGGTTTGGTATTATTTGTGATTGCCAACAAACTGTTGGAATATCACTATCAAACTATTATTTATATTAAGCTTTTTAATCTTGAAACTGAACGAGCCACGTTTTTCGCAATCTACGAAGTATTTGCCAATCTCGCTTTGCTGTTTGTCCAATTACTTTTTACCTCACGTTTCGTGATGAGATGGGGTATCGGTGGGAGTAATATGGTTTATCCGGTGCTGTCTGCGGTTGTGGCGTTGGTACTCTTTCTCTATTTTTACTTGAAAGCGCAAGGCGATAGCTACGCAGTGATGTTGATATTGGGAATTTTTACTCAATTCATCAATCAAGAAATGCGCTTGGCTTGGCGTACACCAGTCAATAATTTGCTGTTTAATGCCATTCCACCCAATCAGTGGGGTACCAATAAGGCCTTTCTGAGTGGCATTGTGCATCCGCTGTCAACGCTCATTGCCGGGACTTTCTTGATTCTGCTAACAAAAAGCAGTGCCGATTCGGAAATAGCCTATCTGTTACCCTTGATTGTTCTGATAGTTTCATTCGTGGGGATTTTGGTTGCTTGGCCGCAATGGGGTGCGTATGACAAGGGCATGATTAACCTACTCAAGCCAGGTTTATTTGGTGATCAGCCCTCCCCAGGTGACGTTGGTGGTAAAAACAGCCTCAAGCAGATGATACAGCAAAAGTTGAATAGTAGCGATCCATACCATGTGATTGCGGCTTTGGAGATGATTCGTGTCCTGAGATTGAATGATTTTGTCAATCAAGTCGGCAATTTGCTACTCAGAACTCAAGGGTTTAAAATCAAAGAGTCTTGTATCAATACCTTAACCGCACTACCGCAGTATCAATCCAGTGTCACCTATTTGGTAGAGGCATTGCAAACCGAAAAAGATGCCCAAGTTTTGCCATTAATTCTAAAAAATCTGGCACAATTCAAATCAGTCAACTTCAATAACACGATAGAAAAACACTTAACACACCCGGCACCAAAAGTGTTTGTTGAGGCTTGCCTGTGTTTGTATAATCATCCAAACTATCTGCGTAAGCAATTAATTGAGAATAAAATTCTGGCACGTCTTACGAATCCTCAATCACCGGAGACGGCACTTTATTTGTCTGCGTTGGGTGAGTTACGTCAGTCGCACTATGTTGATACGGTTTTGCCTTTCCTTGAGAGCGAAAAGTCCGAGGTACGGTTGGCGGCCTTTACAGCGTTTATTCGTATGCTTGAGGGCCAACTGGAGCCTCACAAACATCGCCTTATCAAGGCGCTTTCTTCACCTGATAAGAATATGAAAATTGCGGCCTTGCGGGCGCTCAAAGAATGTCAATCTTTGGATGATTGGTCGCCTATTATTCGGTTGCTGGGGGCGAAAGATCGTGCCTTGGTTACAGAAAGCAAAGAGTTATTGCGACTCAGTTTGGGCGCGTGCAAACCGGCACTTCTCGAAAAAGTGTTTTCTGAGACTGTATCAGTGCAACAACGCTTTGAGATTTTGTCGCTGATTTATTCTAAATTCAATGATGAACAACGCCAACAGTTGCAGCAAGGGGCCGATGAGGCGTTAAAAAAATTCATTCAGGTGAATGGTTTGTTAAAATTGCATGAATCTTTAGGGCACACCAGCAAAGCGCATGATTTGATAGCGAAAGTATTGCAAGAAATCGGGGAAGAGCATTTGCACCATGTCCTCACCATTATCACTTTTGCTTCTGAGCAAAATATAGAGTTTTTTCAAAGAGTCAGTCGGGGTTTACAGTCGTTAAGTCGCGCTAATCAAGGCAATGCTTTGGAGGTGCTGTCTAATGCGAGGGAAAAGTATTTGGTATTAAGGGTGCTTAAGTACTATGATGAACGTTTGAGTGATCTTAAAGCAGTCAATCGCATTTATGTTGCGCTGTTTTCAGAGCACTTGAAGATAGATGAAAGTCGTTATGAAGCGCAATTGCTCGCATTAGACAACGACATGCTTAAGGCTTGTTTGCTTTATATTGGGCGGGAGAAAACGGGGCGATTGAGATTGGAGAATGCCAACGAGAGGGTGCGTGAGTTGCTGACTGAAAGGAAAAAGCTAGACTAAAGGGGCTAGTGCCGGATCGCTCCAATAGAAAAACTACCTCAGCCAACAGCATCATCTCCAAAAAATTAATATACCACCTAGTTTAGGGGCAACCACAAGGGATTGCCCCTACATGCCACCCTCTTAGGGTAGGGGGCAACCACAAGGATTGCCCCTACTGTCGATGCGCAGAGGAACCGCTCATGGCGGTGGTGGTACGGGGACTGGAACGAGCCTGCACTAGGAACAAGGGGAAAGGGGCTAGATTTACCTTTCTCCTTTCACCTTGCTCCTTCAGCCACTATTCATCTGGGGCCATCACACGCCGAGTTTTACGACGATTTTCATCTATGATTTCTTTTACCTTATAGGCATTTGGTATGCCATCAATTTTAATTTCAGCATCGGAGCTTGCGGCACTCGATATTTCCACATGACCAGTCCTCAAAATCCGTTGCAGCAAACGTTGGTTTATCTGCACACTCCGAATGTCTGACAAAAAGACTTCGCGTATATTCTTGTCGAGAATGCCGATTTTCAGTGTGACCCTTTCAGTTGTGGCGGTGAGTCTAGTGTTGATGACTTCCAGCCACCAAAAGAACAAAATAATCATTCCAATAAAACCACACAACATCGCCAAAACAGACAGGAAAGCATTGCCGAATGATTCATCAGGTTTCCAAACAATCAATCCAATCAAACCAGCCACCATCGCTAAGACAGAGATGGTGAACAAAAAAGGCCGGTTACGAAACATGGAGGGCGCTGAGTTGTATAGCTCCTTTTCTCCATTCTCTTCAGTACGGCTTTCGGCATCTTTTTCTTCTTCAGGGGCCGTTTTTTTTTGAGTCTCTTCGGGGGCCGATTTTTTTTGAGTCACTTCAAATCTCCTAAACGAGTAATCGAATCATGTCAAGGTGGATATTTTTGCGCGGCTAAATACCGGACTAAAAACACACCCCTAAATGAATTAAGAATGAAAAATGAAAACTGAAAAGAATGTAGAACTTACGCCTTGACAAACGCACTTTTTTGTTTTCATGATAAATATCATAAGGTTATGAAAATGTTACCAACGATTAAACCTGTCAAAATTGACCGAAAACGAAAAATTTGTAATGCCTTGTATTTAAAATGGATCATGAAATTGGTCATCTGTCAATGCGTAAGTCCTAGAATGAAGAAAGAGTTATAAAATCACTTATCTTATCTTAAAGACGTTTTTATAAGTCATTGATTTTTTATGATTCAATTTAACCCTTAATTCGCATTATTAACAAAGTTGTCTCATCCTTCCCACCAAAACAGGCTAACTCCTTGTCGGCCGGTTTTTTTTGTCCCATTAAATAGTCATACAAGTCAATATTGGGCAATTCTAGCAAAGCTTGAAATGTCATCTGTTCCGTTATCGGTGCTTGCTCATACCTTTGTTCAAGATAGCGCGTCAGCAAAACATCCAATTCCTTCATGCCGCGCCGACAACGCCATTTTAATTTTGACAGTTCGCTCATTTCTAAATATTTTATTTAAAATGGTGGGGTTCGCTGAAAATTAGCGTCGTTGCACCAACATTTTCTTGATTTCTACAATTGCTTTGGCAGGATTCAACTGCTTGGGACAGGTGTTGGTGCAATTCATTATCGTATGACAGCGATATAAACGAAACGGATCTTCAAGGTTGTCTAAACGCTCTCCCGTCATTTCATCCCGACTGTCTGCTATCCAGCGGTAAGCTTGCAACAAAATCGCTGGCCCTAAAAAGCGATCTCCATTCCACCAGTAACTCGGACAACTGGTTGAGCAACAGGCGCATAAAATACACTCATATAAACCATTTAGCAAGGCCCAATCTTGCTTCGATTGCAGCATTTCGCGGTCAGGTGGGGGCGGTGTTTGGGTTTGTAGCCACGGTTCGATAGCGGCATATTGGGCAAAAAAGTGCGTTAAATCAGGCACTAAGTCTTTTACCACGTCCGTATGTGGTAGTGGATAAACCTTGACAGCGCCTTTGATGTCTTCAATCGGTTTGGTACAGGCGAGCGTGTTGGTACCGTCAATATTCATGGAACAGGAGCCACAAATCCCTTCACGGCAGGAGCGGCGAAATGTTAGGGTGGAGTCTATTTCGTCTTTTATCTTGATGAGCGCGTCAAGCACCATCGGCCCACAGTTGTCTAAATCCACTTCGTAAGTGTCAAGGCGCGGATTTTCTTCTGTTTCAGGGTTCCAACGGTAGATCATGAACTTTTTGACATTTTTGGCGGCCTCAACTTTGTTGACGGCTTTGCCCTTTTTTATCACCGAGTTAGCGGGTAGCGTGAATTGAGCCATTTTTGTTACCTAGTAATTTAATATGTAATAACGACAAGGATTAGCTCCGCTGAACTTCGTTTCGTTATAATAAAGGATTTTTTATCCCTTCTTATAACGAATTTTTTATCCCTTCATAAGCAACGGATTTGTTATCCCTTCTTATAACTAATCCTTGTAGTTGCTTTTCAACAATAACTACAAGGAGTCGTTATAAATTACAAGGATTCGTTATAATAAAGGATTAATAACTACAAGGATTCGTTATAATAAAGGATTAATAACTACAAGGATTCGTTATTAGAAAGGATTAATAACTACAAGGATTCGTTATTAGAAAGGATTAATAACTACAAGGATTCGTTATAATAAAGGATTAATGTGAGCCCTAGTAAACACGCGCCTTCGGCGGAATCACTTCTACATCGTTAGTCAGCGTGTACATGTGTACCGGACGATAATCTATGCTAACTTGTCCTTGTGCGTCTAACCAAGCAAGCGTGTGTTTTAGCCAGTTTTCGTCATCACGTTTGGGATAATCTTCACGGGCATGTGCGCCCCGGCTTTCGGTGCGGTTTAAAGCAGAATTGATTGCCACCACTGCCTGCCCTAGCAAGTTGTCTAATTCCAATGTTTCAATCAAGTCCGAATTCCAAATCAGTGATCGATCTGTGATTTTAACATCGGAGAAGGAATTGAACACGTCAGTCATTTTTTGTACGCCTTCTTGAAGTGTTTCGCCAGTACGAAAAACGGCCGCATGTTCTTGCATGACGCGCTGCATTTGGAGGCGAATATCGGCTGTGTTATGGCTGCCGTTGGCATAGCGCAATTTGTCTAAACGCGCTAATGTGACTTCTCCAGCATTCTTAGGTAAAGGGTGGTGTGGTGCTCGGCGTGCGAGTAGTTGGGCACAGCGTATCGCCGCTGCTCGTCCAAACACGATGATGTCAAGCAGAGAATTGGAGCCTAAACGGTTAGCGCCATGCACCGAAACGCAGGCACATTCACCAATTGCCATTAAACCACGCACTACCCGTTCAGGATTACCCTCTTTGAGGCAGACAACTTCTCCATAATGATTGGTGGGAATGCCACCCATGTTGTAATGCACAGTGGGCAAAACCGGGATAGGTTCTTTGGTAACATCAATGCCAGCAAAAATTCGCGCCAATTGTGCAATGCTGGGTAATCGTTCATTGATGATATCCGCGCTTAAATGTTCAAGATGTAAATCAATATGGTCTTTTTGTTCACCGACACCGCGCCCTTCGCGGATTTCCATTGTCATGGCGCGACTAACAACATCACGCGAAGCTAAGTCCTTGGCATTAGGCGCATAACGCTCCATAAAACGTTCACCTTCCGAGTTAGCCAAATAACCACCTTCTCCTCGCGTACCTTCGGTAATTAAGCACCCAGAACCATAAATACCCGTTGGATGAAATTGCACAAATTCCATATCTTGCAATGACAAACCAGCACGTAGCACCATGCCATTACCATCGCCCGTGCAAGTATGAGCGGAAGTGGCCGAAAAATAGGTACGTCCATAACCACCCGTTGCCAGCACTACCATATGTGTACTAAAACGGTGGAGAGTTCCATCGGTCATATTCAGCGCCATCACGCCCCGACACTCGCCTTCATCATCCATGATTAAATCCAGCGCGAAGTATTCAATAAAAAATTCGGCTTGGTTTTTGAGACTTTGCTGATAAAGCGTGTGTAAAATAGCATGTCCCGTCCGATCAGCGACCGCACAAGTGCGTTGGGCAATGCCTTCACCGTAATTGGTCGTCATCCCACCAAACGGCCTTTGATAAATTTTCCCTTCTTCAGTACGCGAAAAGGGCACACCATAATGTTCTAACTCAATGATTGCCGGCACGGCTTCTCGACATAAGTATTCAATCGCATCTTGATCGCCCAACCAATCAGAACCTTTGACGGTGTCATAGCGATGCCAACGCCAATCATCAGGCCCCATATTGCCAAGTGAAGCACTAATGCCACCTTGGGCTGCAACAGTATGGCTGCGAGTTGGAAAGACTTTAGTGATACAAGCCGTTGTCAGGCCTTTTTCGGCCATGCCTAAACTGGCGCGTAAGCCGGCCCCGCCGGCCCCAACGACTACGACATCATAACGATGGTCAATAATCTTATAAGCAGTAGACATATTTGTATTCTTCGTAGAATTTCCCTTCACGTTTGTAGTAGTCGCTTTAGCGACTTATTCACGTTCCCAAAGCAATCCGTAACACAGCCAATACCGAAGCGACAGTAATAGCAATGATGACAAATTTCATCGAAACCAGAGTAATCGCTTTAACAACTTCATGATGCACATAATCTTCCACCACTTCATGTACACCGAGGTAGCCATGATAGAACATCGCTAAAATCAACAAAATGAGTATTTCAGCATTCCAAGAAGATTGCAGCCAAGCCACTAACGCGGCATGATCAGCCTTGACAATGAAAAAAATGACAGAAGCCACAAACCATAATGAGATTGGCACTAAAGCGATAGCGGTGAGGCGTTGTGCCACAAAAAGGCCACTACCCGCCTTAGCAGAACCCCACAGACGTACACGCGATAAAGGAGTACGAAACTTCTCCATTACCCACCTCCTTTCAGACTGAAAGCCAATACCCAAGCTAATGCCGTTAAAATGATAGTCGCTACCCATACCACCTTGCCCGTGGCATAAGCCGTTTTGATGTCCATGCCCAAGCCGGCATCCCAAAATAAATGACGGATGCCATTGCACAAATGGTAAAACAGGGAGAATGACCATCCAAACAACAATAATAATCCTAACCAAGAACCCAACAAGCTTTGTGCCTGTTGATAAGTTTCTGTCCCATCAGCGGCTGCAATTAACCAGTATGCCAGAACTAAAATACCGACTGATAAAAAAACACCGGTTGCGCGATGCAGAATTGACATCATTGAAGTCAATTGTGGCTGATAGATTTGTAAATGTGGCGATAGTGGTCGCTTATGTGTCATTATCATAATTGATTGACTCCCTAAATGCGAATTAAGAATGAAAAATGAAAAATGTAGAATGAACAAAGAGTTCTAAGTACAGGACAAAAAAATGAAATTAAGGGCTTTGCACGTGGGATTGCCCCTACGAACCGGATTGTCTTTGAGGGATAGTATCCGTCGCCAAGGCCGTTTGAACAGAATCCTTCGTGGCTATCGTTCCTAACTAAAATGAAAAATACTTAGCAATGAAATCTGTATTGATGCAAATATACGGAACGTACTTCAAATCCGTGAAAATGACAAAATGAACTTTTAAAATTTTTCATAACAAAATTATAGACTTATCAGTATTTTCATTTTTCATTAGTCTAATCCTTGTAATTATTGCAGAAGCTCACGGACTTGTTGAATCACGGGGGCCGTTTCAGGCCTCACGCCGCGCCAGAGATAAAATGACTCGGCCGCTTGCTCTACTAACATGCCCAAACCATCCAACGCAAACGCGGCTCTTTGCGATTGTGCCCACTGCACAAAAACAGTGGCCGTGCTGGCATACATCATATCGTAACACCAACCGCCGTCAACCAGTAAACCATCGGGCAAAGGCGGCAACTGTCCTTGCAAACTCGCCGACGTGCCATTAATAATCAAATCAAACGATTGTCCTTGTAAAGCGTCATAAGGACAAGCCGTCACATTGCCCAACGCGGCAAACAACTCAGCCAAAGCCTCGGCCTTAGATACGGTACGATTAGCAATCACACACAGCAAAGGCACCGCCTCAAGTAACGGCCCCAACACGCCACGCACTGCGCCGCCGGCACCGAGTATCAACACGCGCCGCCCTTCAATCTGGCCGCCATGATTTTGAATTAAATCACGCACTAAGCCAACGCCATCAGTATTCTCTCCGAGGCACCGCCCTTGTTCATCAAACCATAACGTATTAACGGCCCCAGCACGCTCGGCGCGTTCACTGCGTTGATTTGCCAATACCCACGCCGCTTGTTTAAAAGGTACTGTAATATTCAGGCCTTTTCCACCTGACGTGATAAACGCTTGCACCGCTTGGGCAAATTCGCCTTCTTGGGTGCCTACCAAATTGGCATTATATTGCAAAACTTGCCCCGTTTGTTGAGCAAAGGCCGCATGAATAAGAGGAGATTTACTATGGGCAATGGGATTGCCCATGACGGCATAATGATCGATTTGAGAAAATTGTTGGGTAGTCATTTTTAGACACACGGACAAAGGGAGACAGAGAAAAACGTTGTTTTTTATTATAATTCAAATAATTATTTTATTATAACTCCGATAAAAAAAAAGTCCAATTTTGGCAAAAGTTGACTTAAGCTAATCAGTCATATGGCCCTCAATGGGGTTATCCCTTACGTGGGAGGCTTATTAATCTGATTGATTAACTGAGGTTTTGGCAAAAGTTGACTTAAGCTAATCAGTCATATGGCCCTCAATGGGGTTATCCCTTACGTGGGATGCTTATTAATCTGATTGATTAACTGAGGTTTTGGCAAAAGTTGAGCTAATACTTACAATCATATGGCCCTCAATGGCGTTATCCCTTACGTGGGATGCTTATTAATGCGAATATCGATCTAAAAATGAAAAATGTAGACTTATAAAATCACTTTCAATCAATACGTTTTTATAAATGATTGATTTCATAATATTTAATTCAACCCTTAATTCGCATGGTAAGTTTCGGCCTAATCCATTTCCAAGTATTGGATTAATGATGAACACGCTCGCTACACCGTTATCATTACACATTTTCGTTTAAGAGACGATGAAACGAATTAAACCCACTTGAGACAAACCGAATGAATTTTAAATGACCAATTACTAACTAGTGCTTGGACGAAAACCATCTTTGTCATTTCGAGCAAAGGGAGAAATCTTTTGGTTATCAATGTGTTAATATTTCTCCTCTCGTCGAAATGACACTTATAGCTTGTATCACATGACTATGCGGTAAACTCAGAAACGAAATGTCAAGCATTACATACACTTAACGCTATATTTTTAGCGTAAAGTCATCTGGTACGCGCTATAGGTAAGGGGTTTTCGTTCAGCCACTAACTATACTCAGCATGCACTTTTTTCATTCCTAACCCAAAGCCAGGTAGTTACATTGGCTATATTAATTTCGCTTGCCTGGGGCTGACTTTAAAACCTCTATTATACTCAGCACGGGCATAATCTGCGCTTTTGTCATTTCTCGCTACGCGAGAAATCTTAACTGGCTCAAGATTTTTCGCACTCACCGAAATGACAGAAAAGTTCAATTTGTGACCGCGTTGAGTATAGCCCCAAAGGGGCGTATTATTAAAGCCAGTGTAACTACCTAGAGGTTTTTCTTGGACAGTTTCTAAAAAACAGTGGCCTGAAAAAAAACCAAGTTTCTTGACAGGGTTTTTGTTTTAAAATTTTCAAAACCTGCTCAATGAAGTAGGGACTACCTTGAGGCAACCTATTAATTTGGAGTTTCTCTAGTGTCTATAAAAATATTAGAAGGTGTCAAACGTATTTATTTAGATTCTGCACCTATCATCTATCAAATTGAAGGAAATGAAGAATTCGCACGCCCAACTCATTTTCGATATGATAGATGAAGGTCAATTCACAGCGGTCACTTCATCCATCACGTTGTCTGAAGTTTTGGTGATGCCCTATCGTCTAGGACGGATGGATTTGGTAGAATATTATCGTAAAATGTTAAGTTCAGGTGAAAACACCGAATATGTCCCTATATTAGATGAAGAGGCCGCCATCACCGTGGCAAAGCTGAGAGCAATCAATGAATCCCTTAAAAAATTCGATGCTCAACATCTTGCCGTTGCCATACAACATCATTGTGATTTATTTCTAACCAATGACGCTAAGCTTAAAAAGGTTATTGGGCTACCAGAAGAACTCAGAGTAGTACTGTTGAATGAAATAGAAGCGGAACTTAACATCAAACACTAATTAAAACATTCCATTGCCCTCTAATAAAGGGAGTTGTTACCATGCCCAATCTTCAGTATTTACTAAAACAAGCTAACCATTTGACGTACCCTGAACAAAAGATACTGTTAACCTTTTTAGATGAACAGGTTAAACAACAAGAAACTCAACCACAAAAAGCACGTCGCAAATGGCGTAGTATTCGTGGTTCCGCGCCTAACCTATTAAACGGTGAAGATGCACAAGTATGGGTATCTCGCCTCAGAGGCGATGAAACCGATTAAACCTTATGGGACCAAAACCGAGTGAATTTTCAATGACCAATTACTAAGTTCAAACTTAAGTTTGGGCGAAAGAAGTCCAAACTTTAGTTTGGACGGAAGGAGTCCAAACTTTGCTCCAGTTTTTCGCTTCAAAAACTTAGTTTGGACGGCCTCCGACTAAAGTACGGCTCGGTAGCTCTCCCAACGGTGCCGACTTTATCTGCCCCTCACCCAAAATTTCCTACCAGAAGTGGGCCAGGGTGAGGCCGAACACTGATCTCGGAATCAGTCATTAAAATAATAAGTTCAAAATCGGCCCTTTTTAGACTGTTAAGAAAACCGTTTTCGTTGTTATGATTTATCCGTTTATTTCGCGTATCCGTTGTACTTACCCACACCGTATTTTTGTATTAAAGTGCCAACGGAAGTTTCGGCCTAATCCATTTCCAAGTATCGGATTAATGATGAACACGCTCGCTACACCGTTATACCCAAGAAGGGAACAACTTGGACTTTTTGAGAAAAAAAATCCGAAAAGCCCCAACGGGGCGATATTAATACAGCCTGGGGCAGCGCCCCAGGAAATCCAAGTTATGCCCACGTTGAGTATATCATTACACCTTTTCGTTTAAGAGGCGATGAAACAGATTAAACCTTATGGAACCAAAACCGAGTGAATGGCAAACAGAAAATCAATCCCAATTCCCAATTTAAGAAAGAGAAAAAACGATGGCCCAGTTATACATCCCTGACATAAATGACGAACTCGCTCAAGCATACCTTAATGCTTCAAAAGAACAACAACAAAGAGTCAAGCAAATAGTAGAAGAAGCCATTACGCGCTGGATGCAAACACCCAACTCACCACCGACACCAAAACGGCGATTGCTCCAGAAAGGAAGTCAAATGCCATTTAACCCGTTCAAAGCAGTAAAAATGAACGGGAAAGGCCCAAGTGCTTCAGAAATGGTTATTCAAGATAGGGAGTAATTATGGTTATTTTCCTTGATACCTCAGCGTGGGTGAAATATTTCCTCAATGAAGAGGGTACTTTGAGAATCCAACATTTTATTCTCCAATACCCGCCCGATGAAGAGAATATTTTTGCAACCTCGGCAGTGACTTATGCGGAAATGATTGCCACATTGACACGAGCTTACCGCGGACAACGCATAAGTGAAGAAGATTTTGAGGCAATGATAACAACATTTCAGGAACAATGGGAAAAAGTAGATGTTGTAGAAGTTAATACCGATTTAATAGAACGTTCAGGGCAACTGGCAAGAAAACATGCACTCCGAGGGTGTGAAGGAGAGTTTGGCAGGAGTCCAAACTTGAGTTTGGCAGTGCCCTTAAATCCGTCCAAACCTAAAGGTTTGGACTCCATGTCAAACCTAAGGGTTTGAATTCCGTGTTAGTCGCGCCGCTATTCGCATCCGTAACGCGTTGAGTTTGATAAACCCTTCGGCATCTTTTTGATTATAGGCCCCTTCGTCGTCTTCAAAGGTGGCGATGCTGGTATCAAAAAGACTGTTATCGGAAGTGCGCCCGGTAACAATGACGTTGCCTTTATAGAGCTTCAAACGAACTTTGCCGTTGACATTGACTTGTGAAGCATCAATCAATTCTTGTAAGAGTTTCCGTTCAGGACTCCACCAGTAGCCGTTATAAATGAGGTTGGCATAACGAGGCATGAGTTCGTCCTTGAGGTGGGCCACTTCTCGATCTAACGTGATCGATTCTATGGCGCGGTGTGCTCTAAGCATGACGGTGCCGCCGGGGGTTTCATAGCAACCGCGTGATTTCATACCAACATAGCGGTTTTCCACTAAATCGAGTCGCCCAATGCCGTTTTCGCCGGCGACTTTATTTAAGTGGGCTAACACTTGGGCCGGCATCATGGCTTGGCCGTCGATGGCGACAATATCGCCTTTGGCAAATTCTAATTCTAGCGTTGTGGGCTTATCGGGGGCCTTTTCGGGAGAAACTGTCCAACGCCATACCTCTTCTTCTGGCTCCAGCCAAGGATTTTCAAGGGGGCCACCTTCATAAGAAATATGCAGCAAGTTGGCATCCATTGAATAGGGCGATTGTTTGCCGCGTTTCATTTCTATGGGAATGCCGTGCTGCTCAGCGTAAGCTAAGAGCTTTTTGCGTGAATTTAAATCCCATTCGCGCCAAGGCGCAATGACTTTGATGTCTGGTTTTAGGGCATAAGCGCCTAATTCAAAACGGACTTGGTCATTACCTTTCCCCGTTGCGCCGTGCGAAATGGCATCGGCCCCGGTTTGATTAGCAATTTCGACTAAATGCTTAGCAATCAATGGACGCGCAATGGATGTGCCGAGCAGATATTCGCCCTCGTAAATGGTATTGGCGCGAAACATGGGAAATACAAAGTCGCGCACAAATTCTTCGCGCAAGTCTTCGATATAAATTTCTTTGACATCAAATGCCATCGCTTTAGCACGGGCTGGTTCAAGTTCTTCGCCTTGTCCGATGTCGGCGGTAAAGGTAACCACTTCGCAGTGGTATTCGTCTTGTAACCATTTAAGAATAATAGAAGTATCGAGGCCGCCCGAATAGGCTAAAACAACTTTTTTTATCTCACTCATAGTTTTTCAGTTATCAGTTATCAGTTATCAGTTATCAGTTATCAGTTATCAGTTATCAGTTATCAGCTATCAAACAAGAAATCCGTTGATTTCGTCAAGCCGCTGTACTAACCAAAATCGGTTTTATCCGTCAATCTGCTGTACTTACTTCTTGCCTATCACAACATCATGCCAAGCTATGAGGGCTCGCACCAATTCTTGCGAAATGTGGTCAAAATCTCCGCCATACCCAACGGCTGTGTTGGCTTCCTGAAGTTTTCCGTATAAGGCGAGTCGAATAATTTTATCAGCTTCCTTATGAAACTGATCATGTAAATGCACAACTTGTGGGTAATGTTCATATATACTTAACAACCCGTCTGTATTTTCTTTAAGCCATTTGCCAAACTTACACTGTTCAGCGTCAACATCGTATTTGTTTTCGCCAGTGTCAATAATATCACGCAATCGCTTTTTCCATGCGGTATGTGAGACAATGGCTTGATAAATGGTGTTGGCAATATTACTCATGTCTTTGTTTGGTAATTGGTAATTGTGGTTGCCGATTTAGCCTTTGGGGTGAGTTGTTATAGGCATTTTTGAGTGCCTTTGGTAAATATTTAGGCAGATTTTCGTTACCGTCTTATGCCTTTCTAAAAAGGCAGCATCTGTACGTTCTATTTATTAACGTGAACTCGACTTTTCAATAAGTTATATAAATTTTATATTAATCAAGAGTCAAGAGTTTGCAAGTAATTAGTTAAAAAAAAATCTTTTTTTTTGACTATTAAACCCTTAACATTAATACGTTAATAACCGGAAAATTGTGGGCCATAGAATGAAATGAGCCAGTAAAGCTTGTTTTTTTAACTGATTGATTTAAAATTCATTATAACTAACTAATTTGATATAAATTAATAATTCTATAACTCACTGATATTTAAAGTCGAACTCACGTAAGTATAAAACTGGCCGACGACTAAAACCCGTCAATAGAACATTGACAGAGTACTGGTACAGCAGCTAATATTGCTCCTGAACGAATTTTGCCAAACTAAAGTTTGGACTCCTTTCTGCTTCGCTCGAAAACGCTGTGAAATATAACTGATAACTGATAACTGATAACTGATAACTGATAAGGCAAATGATGCTCAAGCAACTCTCCGTAGAAAACTTTACTGCATTTCCAAAAGCACAACTGGATTTTGCATCAGGACTCAATGTCATTATCGGTGAAAACGGCACGGGTAAATCTCTCTTGTTGAAACTGGCTTACTCGGTATTATCAGTCAGCGCGGCAGAAGGAAAAAAGCCGAACGCCACTGTTCCAACAAAATCACTGCTTGCAACCCGATTAGCCACTAAACTCATTAATGTTATACGACCAGAATCACTTGGACGCATGGCACGCCGCTTGCGACAAGGTCGAAAGCGATGTACAATTTCACTTTTCTTTGAGGATGATTTATTAGAGACGACTTTTAGTTTTGCCACACGGAGTAAATCTGAAGTCACCCTTCAAAAAATACCTTCAACATGGCAGGATAAGTCGCCGGTTTTTTTACCAACACGAGAATTGCTAACCATCTATCCTAGTTTTGTTTCAGTTTACGAAAACCACTACCTCGAATTTGAAGAAACTTATAGAGATATCTGTTTACTACTTGGGGCGCCATTGCTGAAAGGCCCAAGAGAAAAAGTGGTTAAAAAATTGTTGCAACCCTTGGAAGAAGCGATGGGCGGTAGTGTTATACTGGATAAAAATGGTCGTTTTTATTTAAAGCTCGCTGGCACCGGCAATATAGAGATGCCACTGCTCGCAGAAGGATTGCGAAAACTGGCTATGGTAGCAAGACTCATTTCTACCGGTTCCCTATTGGATAAAGGCTGCCTGTTTTGGGATGAGCCGGAAACCAATCTTAATCCTAAGTTAATTCGCCTAGTAGCGAGTACCATTTTGCATCTATGCAACAATGGCATACAGGTTTTCGTGGCAACCCATAACTTGTTTTTTGTGCGTGAACTAGAAATTCTTTCTGCTAACAAACCGTTCAAAAAAGTAAAGCAACGCTATTTTGCTTTGGAACAGACGGAACAGGGCGTGAATGTCCATCAGGGTCATTCAATAGAAGAGGTTGATCCGCTAATGTTGTTGGATGAGGAACTTCAACAGTCTGATCGGTTTATGGCAGGAGAATCGGCGTGAAGAAAGTTATTATAGAAGGTAAGTTGAAATTTACTTTTTGTGAAGACTGTTGTGCCAGTCAATACGATAACTGGTCTTTTTATCGCAACCAGTTCCAAAATACCTGTGGCTCCGCCAAAGCCGTCGATATTCTTTGTGTCACCAATAACACTACCTGGTTGATCGAAATTAAGGATTATCGTGCCCACCCCCGAACCAAACCGGTAGATATTGGCGATGAAATTGCCTTCAAGGTTCGTGACACGTTGGCTGGGTTGGTTGCGGCAAAAGTTAATGCGAATGTTCAGGATGAAAAACAGTTTGCCACGTTGGCACTACAAGAACATTTAAGAAGTATCCGTGTGGTTTTACATATGGAACAACCAGCTAAGCATTCTAAATTGTTTCCCAAGGCGATAAACCCGGCGAATGTGAAACAGAAACTGAAGCAGCGACTAAAAGCCATAGATGCCCACCCATTGGTAGTTGATCAGAATAGTCTGGCAACACATAAGTATTGGACGGTAGATGACAATTAAACTCTAGTAACGTGAGTTCGACTTTAAATATCAAGGCCGGTTATAAAATTATTAGTTATATCAATTGTTTAGTGATAATGACATCATTAAATCAGTTAAAAACAAAACACCTAAGCTGTACTGGTTCATTCCAGTTGATGGCCCACAAATAAGGGTTATTCACGTATTAATGCTAAGGGTATCTTAACTAATAAAAATGTGTTTTTAATCAATTAATTGTAATCAACAACTTGATTAACATAAGATTTATATAAGTTATTGAAAAGTCGAACTCACGTTAGTAGTCTGTCAACATTGTTTTGACGGGTAACATAAGTCTTAAATTCGTCCAAACTTTAGTTTGGCAGGAGTCCAAACTTTAGTTTGGCAGGAGTCCAAACTTTAGTTTGGCAGGAGTCCAAACTTTAGTTTGGAGTCAGGCTGAGGAACAAACAGAAGGGAAGCTTTGCTATACGAATTAAAAATGAAAAAAAAATCTAAAAATCACTGACTTATTTTATTAAAGTAGTACAACGGATACTCGAAATTAACGGATAAAAAAAGTCAAAAAATCATAAGGTTACAAAAATTATGAATTTCCCCAATCCGTTTCGGAAAGCGTATCCGTTGTACTTGGATAGCTTAACTTAATGGCATTGACTTCTTTGGCCGTGTAAATGATTTGGGTTCTGATATGTAAGAGAAACAGGTGAGATTAGGCGTTATCAAAATTCGAGATGCTCTCGTTGTCATAAAAACACCTACAAAAACTACGGCTAATGAGGCGCAATTGGGGGCCATAACTCAATTTGAAACCATTCAAAACATTTTATGGCCCCTAAATCAGGTAGTCTAAATAACCAGAAAATCTCTCTTGCGTCAAAGCTTCACAATTCAATGATGAATGATGAATGATGAATGATGAATGATGAATGATTCACAATTTTCATCACCCCAGATAGTATCTGTTCCCAGCGCGTTTCCCACAAATACCATCCCTTTTAAAACTTAGCAAAAAGCCAATTTATAGGGTATCAACTTTCATCCGTTACGATCAAAAAAAGGAACGACAAGGATTAAATATAAGCCGGGATTATCCTTGCTCATAAACAATCCTTGTCGTTTTTCGGGGCGAAGGCATTCCAGTCAACTCGTCACAAACGCTGTTGTGCCGCAATAGTGCCAAGCAATCGTATCTCAATAGGGGGTTCCGCTCGCCGATTATACCGCCTCAATAACGCCAGCGCAGCTTCATAACGCTTCAAAGCGATATGAGCCAACATGGATACCATTAACAAATAGTTGTTATTTTCCGACGCTTGAATTTTCCCGTCAGGGAGCAACAGTTTGGAAAATTGCCAAACTTGCTCAAAATCGCGGTTGCCTACCGCTTTATACAAGTTGAACCAGTGACGGATATTTTCCGGTAAACGAGTAAAACAGGGGGCGGCCTCGATATCGGCCCAAATAATCTCCATTTCTGTCGGTGACAAATAGGGCAAAGTATCTTTGGCTAGAAAATGCAAGTAAGGTAGCCAACCTTCTTTCATTTCAAAAGAAAACCATTCGTCTTCCTTTTCAACGGAAGGACATTGCTGGTGATGGAGAGTTCTTACATTACGAACCGTTGCGACGGTGTTTCCGTCCATCTGCAAAGACGGTGGCACTTGGTTGTCCGTCACCCACTTAAAATATTGGTGGATAACCATAGCTTTCCGTGCGGCCTCTCCAATCCGTAAATGGATGTTTTCGTTAATGGACAAAGGTGCAGTGCGAATAGGTTGGCTTTCCAAGGTTTCAATCAAGGGTGCTGCCACCAAACGCAATCTGTGCAACTCTAGTGCATTTTTCTCCAGATACCGCGTCCGCACTGCGCCCAAATCCAGAACGGGGAAATAATCAGAATTGGCCACAATATTGTATGAATTAAACAGCGGCCCAAGGATTTGTTTGCTACCCACTTTGCGTAGCAAAATATCTTGTTGGTTAAAGATGCCTATGCGAGTCAGCTCTGCCGCTAATTCAGGTATATCAAATAGCTTGTCGCTAGGTGTACCCACTTTACCGTGCTTGCTGGCAATAATCAGTAGATCGCCTTCCGCCGAAAAATAGATGGCGTAGTCTTCAAAATGGGTTGACAGTGCTTTGATGACGGAAGCCACCAAAGTGATATCAATTTCGTAGGCATGGAACCATTGAACAAACAAACCTTTATCGCTGATGTGATTGCGAATCAGTTGGTAAAATTCTTGAGAAAACAGTCCCGCTACCCCACCAACCCACGGGTTTGAAGGTTCGGAAATGATGATATCATACTTTTTTTGGTGGTTAGTAAAAAATGCCTTGGCATCTTCAAGATGAATATGGCTACGGGGATCGTTGAAAACATTGGCTACGCGCTCACCAAAACCTTTAGCGCCTTCTACCATAGCCGGTTCAATTTCAATGGTATCAACTCTTTCGATTGATGGGATGGATAATAGGACATGACTGGTCATTCCAGAGCCAAAGCCTATGGTAGCCACGGTTTTTGCTTGATCGTGAATGGCCCACGGCAAAGCGGCAAGCAAGATCATAGTCGGTTCGTCTGCTGACGGGTTTTTTTGACTAATCGATGCATCGGGTTTACCGTTCGTACTAATGGTCAGTTTTCCTGATTTGGATTGGATTAAATCAATAGAAGCGGTTTTGCCATCCTTGTGGAATATCACTTGCCGATCCTCACTAATGACTCCATGTCTGAACACACCTGATGCCATTTTTACGGGATCTAATTCCACCCAGATAACACTGGCTATCAAAATAGCACTGCTTGCTGTCGCAACAAAACTCCAGCGTATCTTATTGAATCCTTTACCCGCATACCACAGGAGCGCCAAACCCAGCAGAATATCCAATCCACCTCCTATGGTGATTAAGTTCTTAACACCCAACGCCGGCATGATAATTTGCACACCAAGGGCAATCCCGATAATCGCTCCCAGTGTATTGGCGGCATAAATGCCACCTATCGAACCTTCACCATATCCCTTGGAGATTAAATAATAAGTGAGTAATGGCAGTGTCATGCCGGCACAAATCGTCGCTGGCAACATAATGACAAGGGTAATACTGTGACTAAACACATTAAATAGCGCATAACCTTGATCAGTTTTAGTGAGTGTGGTGAGGGTATAACTCATCCATTCAAAGGATTGCCCATAAGAAATTAAGGTGGTTAGCGCCAGTATGCCCATAACAATTTGAATAAACCCTAATGTTTTTATAGGGCTAGTCATATTATCTATGTGCCGCCTGATCCAATACCCTCCCAAAGCTAGGCCAAGGATAAAAGCGCTTAACATGAGTTCAAAGGCATGGGTGGAGCTACCAAGGACGAGACTGAGCATCCGTATCCAGCCGATTTCATATAGAAAGGAGGCCGCCCCAGTTAAGGCGGCACAAAGCAGGAAGGCAATAAATACTTTTTGGGACAAGTTCTGATCAGAGGATTTTTGGTAGGCAAAAGTCGGGGCATTGTCAAAGCTATCGTTGTGACATAGTAGCCAAACCACAAGGGCAAGCAAAAGATTAATTAACCCCGCTGTCAAAATGGTGCCTGGAAGTCCAACAGCTTCAATCAAGACAAATCCACTCGCCAAAACACCTATCGCAGCCCCTAAGCTATTTGCAAAATAAAGGGTAGCGAGTGAGTGTCCGGGCGTTTCTGGAAAACGACGGATAATGCCAGCACTCATTAATGGAAAGGTGGAACCCAGTAAAATGGATTGAGGCAGGATAAGAAATGCGGCTAAAGTCCATTTAAAAAAGGTGACGGTAGTCGCTCCGTCTAATTGAGGAATTGCGGTTAAATAAGCAAAATCAGTGACTTGCACAAAGAGTGGGTGGAAAATGACGGCCAATAGCCCAATAATACCTTCGACTATGGCGTAACCTAACAACAAGTTACGAATACGAGTGCCATAGCGACTGGCGGCCCACGCGCCTATCGCCATACCGCCCATAAAAATAATCAGCACCAAGGTTTGGGCATAAGCGGCATGTCCCAAAAATAATTTGAGGTAATGTGTCCAGATGGACTCATAAATCAACCCGGAAAAACCCGAAATGGCAAACAGGGTAAAATAGAGGCGGCGTATAATTCTACTGTTTATTTGTATTTGCATGATGAACTGTCGTGTCGGAATTAAAAGTATTATCAGTTTAGGTTCGATTAATATTAATCTTTATTAAAATATATGAAAGCATTTTATTAAAATGTATTCACAACCTTAAATGGTGCGAACCCAGCACCTCTATTCCGTAGCTCTATAAGTGAATCAAGAGCTTCTGGAACTACTTTTTTAATGATACCTATCGCACCATTCAAATCGGCATTAATTATACCTTTAGACCATCGGTATAAACCTCTGCTAACACGTTTACCTGTAAAGATATGTGATTCACCCTTTTTATAAACTGGCAATGGGTCATTGTCTAAGTGACTTGATTTGGATGTATAGGATTCTTCGGTAAAAATAATATCAATACCTTTTTCCTCAGCTTTGTATTCAATCATTGCTTTGAATTTATCATAAGGAATTGAAACAAAATTTTGATTATTCTTTTTCCCAATATTGATTTCCTGTTTCCAGTGTTTGTTTTCACCAACAATAATTAGACCACTGTTAGTTTCTACTGCATAATCAACAATGTTTCTACTTGCTTTATGCAGGTAATCATCTATTTTTTGATTACGTTTTTTTGATAGCAGGCCAATTGAATGACTTGTCCCTTTATCACCGATAAACGACATCAGTTTAGCTTTTTTCTTGTTAAAGTATTGATTGATAGATTTTAACGGCTTGCCATTTATCAACATAGGATGTACATCTGGTTGATTTGAAACTAATGTAGCTAAGTTATTTAATCCAAGGTCAATACCTAAAACATTATCATGAGTTAATTTCTCATTTGAAACCTCTTTTTTATAAACGACCTCAATCACAAAATGTTGGTATTTAGGGATAATACGAACTTGTTGAAGATTATCAACAGTTGTATTTAGTTCTGACAATCCCGCCTTTTTGGGAAAATGGATTTGATTACCTTTTAATTTACATTGTTGATTAGTAAAAATAACGATATTCAAACCCTTTTCTTTGTCCTTATATTTGGGTAATTTAGGTCTACCCTTGAATTTATCAGGATTCTTTTTATACTCCTGATTCGATTTAAAAAATGATTTCCAGTTCTTTTCAACTAATCTTAAAGTTTGTTGCGAGGACTGGGCTGGCAGACCTTTATAAATCTCTGGATAATCACGTTTTATAATTTTATCCATTATTCCATAATTGATAATCTTATGGTTTTTTATAAAATTTTGCCGCATAATAAATGTGGCACAATTATAAAGATTTTTCGAGGCATAAGACAAATCAATTAATTGTTGATTCATATTGACAATATGTCGTTCAACTCTGGGAACGATCATCTATTAATCCCTTAATTAATTTTCTTGAATAATAAAGTTTATTCAAAAAATTATATAACATATTTTATAATTATTACAATCTATTTTTTAATATTATTTAATATATTTAGTTACTATAACACAAAAAAAAACCCGCTATGGTAAGCGGGTTTAAAAATCAAACTAAACCGGAATTTTTATCGACTGGCTAGCTAACTTTATTTGCAAGCCTTAGGAAGGTATTTGGCAGGGATGTCAGTGCATGCATTATCAGCAGTAGTGCAAGACCATTTTGCCGGTGTCGCTCCCTCATCAGGGCTTGGTACTCTTATCCACCCGATTTTGCTCGTATTCGCGCCTGCACCAAAATCAGGTACGAGTGTAAAGCACACCTCAGGGGTTGCGGCGTTGTATGTGTACACCGCCTTGTCGATGGTACTGCCTTTCATCACCACACCTGCTTTTTCGATTATTGCTTGGGTAGCTGGGTAACCGTCTCCAGCAAATTCTACATCCAGATAGCTCGCTACACCCTTCCACAGCCCTTGCACTTCTGCCAGCTTGGATTTCTTCATGTAGTCACTGTAAGCAGGAATAGCGACTGCGGCCAAAATACCGATGATCGCCACCACGATCATCAATTCGATAAGGGTAAAACCCTTTTGCTGTTTTTGCATCAACATGGCATTTCTCCTAATGTTGAAATTAATGAATTAAAATTTATCACTCAGTCATCGGGTGAAGGTTATCAAACTTAAAGCATTTGCTATGCCAACTTTTTATCTGAGCCTAAAAATACGATTAAAAACATCGGATTTTTTAAGTTCACCCAGTCATCGGTGAAGGTTATCAAACTTAAAGCATTTGCTATGCCAACTTTTTATCTGAGCCTAAAAATACGATTAAAAACATCGGATTTTTTAAGTTCACCCAGTCATCGGTGAAGGTTGTCGGACTTAAAGCATTTGCTATGCCAACTTTTTATCTGAGCCTTAAAATACGAGGTTTTAAAGACATCGGATTTTTTAATCCACCAGTTACTGTTTAAAAATCCGTCTCAAAGACATCGGATTTTTTGTTAGGTGCTGAAATGTGTTGAAAATCAGCACCTTTCAACACTCAAAATCGGCCGAATTTTGTTTGATCTCGTTGATTTTTAACGACTAATTGAAAGGTGCTGAAAATCAGCACCCCCTGCTGAAAATCAGCACTTTTTGTTTTAATCTGTTGATTTTTATACTAAAAATCAGAGGCCTAAAATAAGCTAAAAATCAGAGGTCTCAAAGACATCGGATTTTTTGTTAGGTGCTGAAATGTGTTGAAAATCAGCACCTTTCAACACTCAAAATCGGCCGAATTTGGTTTTATCTCGTTGATTTTTAACGACTAATTGCAAGGTGCTGAAAATCAGCACCCCCTGCTGAAAATCAGCACTTTTTGTTCCAATCTATTGATTTTTATACTAAAAATACGATGAGCTAAAAATCAGAAGCCTTTAAGACATCGGTTTTTTACGAGATCACGTAGACTCAGCGACTGACTTGGTGTCCCATGCTGCGAGCAAAACCCTGTTGTGGGCGAGGTATCTCTACGCCCGCTGCTGTGGAAAAAAAGTTCACATTGAAGCCGGTGCTAAACTCAATCCCACCACGGTTGCCGGTGATGTCGATGCGAGTGGGGCGATCTAAAGTTGAGAACGCGCCGCAGGCTTCGCCCACTTCGCAAATAAAACCGTCATTGTTGAAATCGCTGCCGGCGAAAATGATATATTTTCCGGTTGGCACATTGTTAAATCCAAAACGATAAACGCCGTCTTTCACGGTGGCTTGTGTTTCATCCACCGTTCTTAACGTATCGGGATCGAGCAATAAAATATAATGAATGCCAGCATCGCCAGTGATGTTGGGATCACCTACTTGCAAAATCACTGGGACTTTGACGGTATTCACATTACTGGTAATGGTAAGAGTCGCGGTAAATGTGCCCGTATTGAGGCGACTACGATCCACGCTGAGGGTGTAATTGCCCAAATCACTGCCTTCCCACGATAAAAATCCGCCTGAGTCATCACTGATGTCTTTTATATATAGATCTCCGTTGCCGCCATTACTGAGCGTCAGCGTGACGCTGGTACGACTTAGACCAAAATTCAGCGAGCTAGGATTCACTAACAATTGCGGTGCGGGTTGGGGCGCGATGCCGCCGCCCAATTCAATCGCCGCTGACACGGCCTTTTGGGCATTGATGAGGCCATAACCAAAATCATAATCGTGGCCCGTTGGGCCTAAATCGTCGGTAATTTTCCCGCTTTTCAATAGGTTATCAAAGTCGGCCGGAGTAATGGCAGTGTCATGCCGGCACAAATCGTCGCTGGCAACATAATGACAAGGGTAATACTGTGACTAAACACATTAAATAGCGCATAACCTTGATCAGTTTTAGTGAGTGTGGTGAGGGTATAACTCATCCATTCAAAGGATTGCCCATAAGAAATTAAGGTGGTTAGCGCCAGTATGCCCATAACAATTTGAATAAACCCTAATGTTTTTATAGGGCTAGTCATATTATCTATGTGCCGCCTGATCCAATACCCTCCCAAAGCTAGGCCAAGGATAAAAGCGCTTAACATGAGTTCAAAGGCATGGGTGGAGCTACCAAGGACGAGACTGAGCATCCGTATCCAGCCGATTTCATATAGAAAGGAGGCCGCCCCAGTTAAGGCGGCACAAAGCAGGAAGGCAATAAATACTTTTTGGGACAAGTTCTGATCAGAGGATTTTTGGTAGGCAAAAGTCGGGGCATTGTCAAAGCTATCGTTGTGACATAGTAGCCAAACCACAAGGGCAAGCAAAAGATTAATTAACCCCGCTGTCAAAATGGTGCCTGGAAGTCCAACAGCTTCAATCAAGACAAATCCACTCGCCAAAACACCTATCGCAGCCCCTAAGCTATTTGCAAAATAAAGGGTAGCGAGTGAGTGTCCGGGCGTTTCTGGAAAACGACGGATAATGCCAGCACTCATTAATGGAAAGGTGGAACCCAGTAAAATGGATTGAGGCAGGATAAGAAATGCGGCTAAAGTCCATTTAAAAAAGGTGACGGTAGTCGCTCCGTCTAATTGAGGAATTGCGGTTAAATAAGCAAAATCAGTGACTTGCACAAAGAGTGGGTGGAAAATGACGGCCAATAGCCCAATAATACCTTCGACTATGGCGTAACCTAACAACAAGTTACGAATACGAGTGCCATAGCGACTGGCGGCCCACGCGCCTATCGCCATACCGCCCATAAAAATAATCAGCACCAAGGTTTGGGCATAAGCGGCATGTCCCAAAAATAATTTGAGGTAATGTGTCCAGATGGACTCATAAATCAACCCGGAAAAACCCGAAATGGCAAACAGGGTAAAATAGAGGCGGCGTATAATTCTACTGTTTATTTGTATTTGCATGATGAACTGTCGTGTCGGAATTAAAAGTATTATCAGTTTAGGTTCGATTAATATTAATCTTTATTAAAATATATGAAAGCATTTTATTAAAATGTATTCACAACCTTAAATGGTGCGAACCCAGCACCTCTATTCCGTAGCTCTATAAGTGAATCAAGAGCTTCTGGAACTACTTTTTTAATGATACCTATCGCACCATTCAAATCGGCATTAATTATACCTTTAGACCATCGGTATAAACCTCTGCTAACACGTTTACCTGTAAAGATATGTGATTCACCCTTTTTATAAACTGGCAATGGGTCATTGTCTAAGTGACTTGATTTGGATGTATAGGATTCTTCGGTAAAAATAATATCAATACCTTTTTCCTCAGCTTTGTATTCAATCATTGCTTTGAATTTATCATAAGGAATTGAAACAAAATTTTGATTATTCTTTTTCCCAATATTGATTTCCTGTTTCCAGTGTTTGTTTTCACCAACAATAATTAGACCACTGTTAGTTTCTACTGCATAATCAACAATGTTTCTACTTGCTTTATGCAGGTAATCATCTATTTTTTGATTACGTTTTTTTGATAGCAGGCCAATTGAATGACTTGTCCCTTTATCACCGATAAACGACATCAGTTTAGCTTTTTTCTTGTTAAAGTATTGATTGATAGATTTTAACGGCTTGCCATTTATCAACATAGGATGTACATCTGGTTGATTTGAAACTAATGTAGCTAAGTTATTTAATCCAAGGTCAATACCTAAAACATTATCATGAGTTAATTTCTCATTTGAAACCTCTTTTTTATAAACGACCTCAATCACAAAATGTTGGTATTTAGGGATAATACGAACTTGTTGAAGATTATCAACAGTTGTATTTAGTTCTGACAATCCCGCCTTTTTGGGAAAATGGATTTGATTACCTTTTAATTTACATTGTTGATTAGTAAAAATAACGATATTCAAACCCTTTTCTTTGTCCTTATATTTGGGTAATTTAGGTCTACCCTTGAATTTATCAGGATTCTTTTTATACTCCTGATTCGATTTAAAAAATGATTTCCAGTTCTTTTCAACTAATCTTAAAGTTTGTTGCGAGGACTGGGCTGGCAGACCTTTATAAATCTCTGGATAATCACGTTTTATAATTTTATCCATTATTCCATAATTGATAATCTTATGGTTTTTTATAAAATTTTGCCGCATAATAAATGTGGCACAATTATAAAGATTTTTCGAGGCATAAGACAAATCAATTAATTGTTGATTCATATTGACAATATGTCGTTCAACTCTGGGAACGATCATCTATTAATCCCTTAATTAATTTTCTTGAATAATAAAGTTTATTCAAAAAATTATATAACATATTTTATAATTATTACAATCTATTTTTTAATATTATTTAATATATTTAGTTACTATAACACAAAAAAAAACCCGCTATGGTAAGCGGGTTTAAAAATCAAACTAAACCGGAATTTTTATCGACTGGCTAGCTAACTTTATTTGCAAGCCTTAGGAAGGTATTTGGCAGGGATGTCAGTGCATGCATTATCAGCAGTAGTGCAAGACCATTTTGCCGGTGTCGCTCCCTCATCAGGGCTTGGTACTCTTATCCACCCGATTTTGCTCGTATTCGCGCCTGCACCAAAATCAGGTACGAGTGTAAAGCACACCTCAGGGGTTGCGGCGTTGTATGTGTACACCGCCTTGTCGATGGTACTGCCTTTCATCACCACACCTGCTTTTTCGATTATTGCTTGGGTAGCTGGGTAACCGTCTCCAGCAAATTCTACATCCAGATAGCTCGCTACACCCTTCCACAGCCCTTGCACTTCTGCCAGCTTGGATTTCTTCATGTAGTCACTGTAAGCAGGAATAGCGACTGCGGCCAAAATACCGATGATCGCCACCACGATCATCAATTCGATAAGGGTAAAACCCTTTTGCTGTTTTTGCATCAACATGGCATTTCTCCTAATGTTGAAATTAATGAATTAAAATTTATCACTCAGTCATCGGGTGAAGGTTATCAAACTTAAAGCATTTGCTATGCCAACTTTTTATCTGAGCCTAAAAATACGATTAAAAACATCGGATTTTTTAAGTTCACCCAGTCATCGGTGAAGGTTATCAAACTTAAAGCATTTGCTATGCCAACTTTTTATCTGAGCCTAAAAATACGATTAAAAACATCGGATTTTTTAAGTTCACCCAGTCATCGGTGAAGGTTGTCGGACTTAAAGCATTTGCTATGCCAACTTTTTATCTGAGCCTTAAAATACGAGGTTTTAAAGACATCGGATTTTTTAATCCACCAGTTACTGTTTAAAAATCCGTCTCAAAGACATCGGATTTTTTGTTAGGTGCTGAAATGTGTTGAAAATCAGCACCTTTCAACACTCAAAATCGGCCGAATTTTGTTTGATCTCGTTGATTTTTAACGACTAATTGAAAGGTGCTGAAAATCAGCACCCCCTGCTGAAAATCAGCACTTTTTGTTTTAATCTGTTGATTTTTATACTAAAAATCAGAGGCCTAAAATAAGCTAAAAATCAGAGGTCTCAAAGACATCGGATTTTTTGTTAGGTGCTGAAATGTGTTGAAAATCAGCACCTTTCAACACTCAAAATCGGCCGAATTTGGTTTTATCTCGTTGATTTTTAACGACTAATTGCAAGGTGCTGAAAATCAGCACCCCCTGCTGAAAATCAGCACTTTTTGTTCCAATCTATTGATTTTTATACTAAAAATACGATGAGCTAAAAATCAGAAGCCTTTAAGACATCGGTTTTTTACGAGATCACGTAGACTCAGCGACTGACTTGGTGTCCCATGCTGCGAGCAAAACCCTGTTGTGGGCGAGGTATCTCTACGCCCGCTGCTGTGGAAAAAAAGTTCACATTGAAGCCGGTGCTAAACTCAATCCCACCACGGTTGCCGGTGATGTCGATGCGAGTGGGGCGATCTAAAGTTGAGAACGCGCCGCAGGCTTCGCCCACTTCGCAAATAAAACCGTCATTGTTGAAATCGCTGCCGGCGAAAATGATATATTTTCCGGTTGGCACATTGTTAAATCCAAAACGATAAACGCCGTCTTTCACGGTGGCTTGTGTTTCATCCACCGTTCTTAACGTATCGGGATCGAGCAATAAAATATAATGAATGCCAGCATCGCCAGTGATGTTGGGATCACCTACTTGCAAAATCACTGGGACTTTGACGGTATTCACATTACTGGTAATGGTAAGAGTCGCGGTAAATGTGCCCGTATTGAGGCGACTACGATCCACGCTGAGGGTGTAATTGCCCAAATCACTGCCTTCCCACGATAAAAATCCGCCTGAGTCATCACTGATGTCTTTTATATATAGATCTCCGTTGCCGCCATTACTGAGCGTCAGCGTGACGCTGGTACGACTTAGACCAAAATTCAGCGAGCTAGGATTCACTAACAATTGCGGTGCGGGTTGGGGCGCGATGCCGCCGCCCAATTCAATCGCCGCTGACACGGCCTTTTGGGCATTGATGAGGCCATAACCAAAATCATAATCGTGGCCCGTTGGGCCTAAATCGTCGGTAATTTTCCCGCTTTTCAATAGGTTATCAAAGTCGGCCGGTGTCAAGGCCGGATTGACGGCCTTCATCAAGGAGAGCACGCCAGCGACATGAGGCGCTGCCATCGAAGTCCCGGCCGACATTTCATAGGTAAATCCTATCATTTGCACGCCATAACCTATTTCATAGCCTACGGTGCTGAAAATGCTGTCGGGCTTACCATCACCGTTGATGTCTGGCGTGTTGTCCCCACCGGGGGCGGCCACGTCAATATAAGCGCCAAAATTGGAATAAGAGGCCCGTTGTCTGTTGATGTCCACCGCACTAACTGCGATGACACCGTCTAAAGCCGCGGGATAAGTGGGAGTATCTGTGTTCTCATTGCCGGCGGCCGCAACCACCATGACGCCGGCATTGTATATATCGGTCATCAATTGTTGAAAGCCAGCGTAAACGGCCGGGCCGCCTAAACTGAAATTAATAATATCGGCCCGTTGCGCGGGCACAGTGCGAGAGTCATTAGGTAAACCGGCCGCATAGAGCATGGCCTGTTCAATGTCATAAACCGTGCCAACTCCTCCTTGACCAAGCACTCGTAAGGGCATTATTTTGGTTAGCCAACTGATACCCGCTATGCCTTCATTATTATTAGTGAGCGCGGCCACCGTACCGGCAACGTGGCTACCGTGAAAAGAGCTACCGCCGGGGAGTTGATCGCCCGGATCACTGGGGTCTGGATCACGGCCATCACCGTCCAACGACACAAGTATATTATTAACAAAATCATAGCCTTGTATAATATTACCGCGGAGATCGGGATGATCGAATAACACGCCGGTATCCACGACTGCAACAATCACTGAAGGATCGCCTATCGTGATATCCCACGCTTGTGGCAAGTTCATCTGAGTCAAGTTCCATTGATAACGATATAACTCATCATTGGGTTCACGTAAGGCCTGTAGCAGATAATTGGGGCTGGCTTTAATACCGTCGCAGCTTTTTCGTAACGCTTTGATTGCCATCAAGGTTTCGTGTTTGGAACGCAGTTCTGGCGTGGCAAAGCGCTTGTGATGATTATTGGCCGCCAAAATACGCGGTTGGTTGAGATCGAGGCTAAGCAACTGATTCCGCGAAGTGTCGAAATTGTCGAAACTTGGGGTTTTTGTGCCAAAGGTGGCGGCGAGACTTTGCATTTGCGGCACACAGTCTGGCGGAAATCGCACAACCACCTCGCCGGGCACAAACTTCTCACTTAAGCGCATGTGATGAGAAGTCGCGGTGAGATTTTGGCCTATGCTTAATACATAATTGGAGGCCCCTTGATGCGCTTGCACTTGTACAAAATAGCGCCCATCCGCCGGCACAGTCAGTATTTCTGTGTTTCCGTATCCCACCGAGGCGTTTATAATATCGACCGTGCCATCATTATTAAGTTGATGCAATCCCAAGTCTAAATCATTGCTGCGGGTATTTTGATCGGCAACAAAGAGACTGATAGTTTGTCCAGCACGCAAATCGACTTCAAAAAAATCGTCAGGATCACCGACACTTTTAAAAACGCCGTTAGGCGGCCCAGCGCCCGGTTCGTTGACATAACCGCCCAAAATCACCGGATTGGGAATGCGTTGCGCGGTATATACACTATCATTGGGCACCACTTGGGCATTGACATCATTCACGTCGTCATCTTTAGCGGTGTTGCTCGCCACGAGAATGCGCCCACTGAGGCTAAAATTGCTGCTGTCATCATCTGATGAGCCATTACAGCCGGAGAGACTTGCGGCTATCAAGAAAACTAAAAAAACCTTATTTTTCAGTAACATAATAAAATTCCTCTGCTAGTTTGTAGTAGTCGCTTTAGCGACTTAGGCGTGTTAGCTAGTAACGTGAGTTCTACTTTTCTTGCTTGTTATATAAATCATCGAATGAACCAGTACAGTTTATGGGTTTTTTTAGCTGACAATGCACAAGGATTGTATATAATAAGGGATTTTATTCGCTAAGCATAACGTTAGTTAACTTTTTATCAATACAGCAATGACAAGGGAATGGCTAATTAATGGAGATTTTATTTCAGGCTTTAAGCGTCAATTTTATCGCGTTCATTGCGATTTCCCAACGCAAAGAAATCATTTTTTATATACAATCCTTGTAGTTATATACAATCCTTGGGCGTTTGGGCGCACGAAAAAAACTTGTTCATCGAGTGTTAGTTAGTAATAGTCGCTTTAGCAACTTAAGCGCGTAAGAATGTAGTAGTTACCAAAGCAACTTAGGCGCGTTAGTTTGTTAATTATATAAATCATCTCTTAATCAATTATTTGATGACAGTTAATAGATTAAAAAGACATTTTTTGAGTATTAATACGTTAAAACCGAAGATTTGTGGGCCTTCAACTGGAATGAACCAGTACAGTTTATGGGTTTTTTTAGCTGACAATGCACAAGGATTGTATATAATAAGGGATTTTATTCGCTAAGCATAACGTTAGTTAACTTTTTATCAATACAGCAATGACAAGGGAATGGCTAATTAATGGAGATTTTATTTCAGGGTTTAAGCGTCAATTTTATCGCGTTCATTGCGATTTCCCAACGCAAAGAAATCATTTTTTATATACAATCCTTGTAGTTATATACAATCCTTGGGCGTTTGGGCGCACGAAAAAACTTGTTCATCAAGTGTTAGTTAGTAGTAGTCGCTTTAGCAACTTAAGCGCGTAAGAATGTAGTAGTTACCAAAGCAACTTAAGCGCATCAATTAGTACTTAGTCGCCAGAGCAACTTAAGCGCGTTAGTTTGTTAGTTAGTAGTAGTCGCTTTAGCGACTTAAGCGCGTAAGAATGTAGTAGTCGCCAAAGCAACTTAAGCACATTATGCGAATGAAGGGTTGAATTAATTATTATGAAATCAAGGATTTAAAAAAACTTCTGATTGAGAAGTTATAGAAGTAATTAAGAAATCCGATTTTTCCAAAAAATCGGATTTCTTCGCAAGCATAATTTAGATATCTCTTGCGTCAAAGCGCGTCAAAGCGCGTTTATTTTCTAGCCCATTCAATTGAGGCGCTATAAGGACTCGTTGTAATAAAACACCTACAAAAAGTCTGGCTAATGAGGCGCAATTGGGGGCCATAACTTAATTTGAAACCATTCACGTCGGCAAAAGTTTCCGCAACGGAAACTTTTGCCGACGTAACATTTTATGCAAATAAATCAGGTAGTCTAAATAACCAGAAAATATCTCTTGCGTCAAAGCGCGTCAAAGCGCGTTTTTGAAAATAACGCACGCAAGTGACGCTTGCAAGCGCCGCGCTTATGTTGATGTCTCTTGCGTCAAAGCGCGTCAAAGCGCGTTTATTTTTCCACTTACAAGAATTTATAAGATTCAATTTAACCCTTAATTCGCATACATTAGTTAGTAGTAGTCACCAAAGCAACTTAAGCACATTAGTTCTCCGTAGTCGCCAAAACAACTTAAGCGCATTAGTTTGTTAGTTAGTAGTAGTCGCTTTAGCGACTTAAGCACGTAAGAATGTAGTAGTCGCCAAAGCAACTTAAGCGCATTAGTTACTAGTGCAAGAGAGCGGAAGTTTCCATACCATCTACAGCCAACCGCTTCCGACTCTTATCTCGCATAAGCACACAAGCAGCGTTTGTCTAAAAGCTTAAGTACGTATCAGGGCACTGAGTTAGTAAGTTTTAACCTACCCCCGCATTTAGCGCAGAAGAACCGCTCATGGCGGTGGTACGCTGCCAAACTAACGTTTGGACGACTCCCAAACTGACTCCTGCCTTGATGATTTAACGGCCTTTCTGCTCTAATAACTCTTAAAATTTCTAAATTTAACAACAAGTTGTATGATCTAAATAAACAACAATTCAAAAATATAACCCCCGTAAATTTTCTAATAAATCGAAATTTAAGTGAGTTAAATGAGCGTTTATTGTTAATAATTAATAAATAGCGTTATTTTTACTCAAATTCGCTATTTTTAGTCAAAAAAGCTACCCTCAGAAAGCCGCGTATTTTGGTAATAGTCTTACTAAAAATAGGGATTAATATTATAAGAGGTAATACCATTAAATCGTCATAAGTGCCATCATTTTTAATAAAACTTCAAATTTATCAATTAAAATAATCAGTTAGAGAATAATGATTAACAATTAAAAATTTTCCAAACGAGTCTCCCTAGCAAACGAGACAGGCCAAAAAGTTATTTATACATTGTCGGCCAATAGGCATCTATTTTTAAATCGTCTATTATAATCAAGAGTTAATCAAAATAATCAACGGAAAAGCTTAGTACCATGCCATTTATTTTTTTAGCTTTACCTCAAAAAAAAACCCAAAATGGCCCCGTCATTCGATTATGGAAATCGGGCATGACAATAAATTTAATTTTTACTCACATTAGTTTGTAGTAGTCGCTTTAGCGACTTAAGCACATTAGTTAGTAGTAGTCGCTTTAGCGACTTAGGCGTGTTAGTTAGTAACGTGAGTTCGACATTTTTTAAGATTAAACCCTTACTATTAATACGTTAAAACAGAAGATTTGTGGGCCATCAACTGGAATGAACCAATACCGTTTATGGTTTTTTTAACTGATCGATAATTAAGCCATTCTAACTAAATAATTGATATAACTAATAATACTTAGGCGCGCAAAGCGCCTACTACAAACTTAGGCGCGCAAAGCGCCTACTACAAACTTAAGCAATAAAGTGTTTTTCAACATAACCCTGCTGTTTGTTACGTCGTTTCAAATCGTAATACTGTATTAATATTATGGCATAAAACAACGGGCTCAGCAGTTTATCCACCGTTCCATAAGTGATTTGTATTAGCAGGTTGATTTGCTCTTTGGCAAACCCCGTGCTTAATGTCAATATCCCTTCAACAATCGCACTCGACATGACACCAACAGAGATAATAATTAATAAGGGTATCGTCAAAACGATTGCCGTGTGCCACCAATTACCCCATACCAATTGGTGACTACGTTGCAAAGACTCAAGCACAGTGGCATTGTCAAAAAGGATAAGCGGTATAAAAAAGCGCAATGATACCGCTAGAATTATCCCAGGTATTATCACGAGCAATCCGACACCGCACAAAAAAGTATACAACCAAGTTGCCAACAGTATGGGCAACCATTTTTTGACGGCTTGTAGCAAGGCATCAACGTTGCCCATATCAGACTGAGTGAGGATGGCACTGAGGCGGTAAAAAATCGCCGCCTGCAATAGCAGCATCAAAACCACGTAAAGAAATAAATAAATCAGAGAATCCATCACGGCAGCTATCAGAACAGCAGGCTGTGGAGAATTTAGCTCAGGTATTAACAAATGCAGCAGGGCTGACAAAAGCGCATCAGCCAACGCTAACGGCAACACTTTGGGAAAACTGCGAATAAAGAGTTTAATACCGTCATCTAATATTTTGGCTACGAGTTGTAGCTGAGTCGGTAATTCAGGCATGTAGGTATTCCTGGTTTATAGTCATGTTGAGAAATCCAAACCAATTAAGTACAACTAATTGCGCGTCTTTGTTCATTCTTCATTTTTCATTTTTCATTTTTCATTCGCATTATGAAGTGTCGTTTATCCCAAGTGTCGTTGTACTATATAATAAAAATTACGCCGATTTTGACAAACTGATAAATGGTAACGCGATTACCAATTACCAATTACCAATTACCAATTACCAATTACCAATTACAAAAAAGGACTATGTTGATAAAAAAATTGCAACTCATTAATTTTAAAAGATTTACTGAACTTATCATTGATCTAAGCGAGCAAGCCACGCCCCCGAAATTGGTTTTAATCATCGGCGTCAATGGCAGCGGTAAGTCTTGTCTCTTTGATGCGTTTGAGGCGGTTTCATCCCAAGCTAAAGATGACACGACGCTTGCGCCCACCTATTATCGGAAAAATGCTCAAAAAGATTTTCAGGTGACAATAGAATTGACTGATAAGACGATTATTACTCGGCTTGACAACAAAAAATGGCCTGACAATCTTAGCCCAACAGCATTTTATGGCAGAAGCAGTTTAAGGCAAGTGCCTCAACTCACCAGAATGGCTCTCTGGCAAGGAGGGCGTGTTGATTTTGAAAAGGACTCTGATCGTCCAAGAATGTATATCGAAAAAGATAACCGCTTTGAAAATGACCTTGACAAAACCACGGAATTAGTCTTAAAAGATGTTTTTATCGCTAATAAATCTCCGATTCAAATTCAGGAACAATATATTGTTCCCATCAACGAGGCTTTTATCAGAATCTTTGGAGAAGATAACGGCACTAAGCTAACCCTGCTGGAATTGATTCCGCCGCTAGAGGGAAAAGTCGCAACTATCCTCTTTAAAAAAGGTGATTGTAAAGTCCATTACAATTATCTGGGTAATGGCGAAAAGGCCGTTTTCAACATTTTAGTCAACTTGTTAAGTAGAACACCGTTTTATCAAAATACGATTTATTATTTTGATGAACTTGACTTGCACCTGAACACCAAACTTCAGTACGGTTTATTAAAAGAAATTGTTGAGCACTGGATACCTGAAGGTTGCCAACTATGGACAGCAACCCATTCGCTCGGTTTTATTGAGTATACTAACGAAGTTGATCAGGCAGTTATTATTAATTTTAATGAGTTGAACTTTGATCATCCCCAAACCTTATTTGCTCAACCCAAAAATCGGTATGACGTGTTTGAAATAGCCGTCAGTAAAGAATTTCTCTCCAAAGTCGTGGAAGGAAAAACGATAGTCTTTTCTGAAAATACCGACACGCCTTTTTATAACAGCGTCGGCATCAAAGACACTATATTTTTTACGGCCATTGACAAAAATGATGTGTTTTTTAAGGCCAAAAACCGACATTATCATGGGTTAATTGACCGATATTTTTTAACAGATGAAGAAATCCAATTAATCCGTCACACTTATCCCAATTTATTGATACTGAACTATTACAGTATCGAAAACTATTTTTACCATCCCGATAACTTGGAAGAATATTATCAATCCAAGCAACAGGATTTTGACAAAACCAGGTATATTAACCGGTTGAAAGAATGCAAAAACGCTCACCAAGGCAAAATTGTGTTAGGGATAGTTGGTGCCAGAAGTGGCTATCCTTTTTTTAAAGAAAATGAATATGCCAAATTGAGAAAACAGTTCAAAGACAACGCTGAAAGTGTTTTAATGTTGCTACAAAGCGACGAGTTTGAAAACTTTTACCAAGTCTTTCCCGCCAAAGATTATGGTAGGGAATTGCCAGAGCGGCAAAATCTGAACAAAGACAAATTGTCGCAAACCCAGTGGTTTAGAAAACAAATTCAGTCTCTTTTTATCTAATATTCAGGAGTCCAAGATTTATCAGGAGTCCAAGATTTATCAGGAGTCCAAGATTTATCAGGAGTCCAAGATTTATCTTGGACATCTAAGATATTAAAAACGGTTTTATGGCCCCCAAATCAGTGCCAATAGCCATACAAAAATAATGGTCAAAATGTTCCAAATTTTTTGACATCCAAGATAAATCTTGGACGGATTGATGTCCAAGATAAATCTTGGACTCCTTTTTTCTGAATAAACAGTTACAATATTGTCCTTTAATAATCACGGAGAATTTCACAACATGCGCTGGCTAGACAAACTACCTTGGGATATTCTTATCGTCGGCTCACTTCTTTTGGGATTGGCACCGTTTTACCCTGAGCCCCATCTCGTTGAAAAAATCAGAATGTTATTTCAAGGAACATTAAGCCGCCCTCTCGACATTTTTGACTTACTTATGCACGGCGCTTTGCCGCTATTGTTGTTACTAAAAATAGGGCGTAGCATACAACAGCATCATATCAGCAAACCATCACCCGATAAAAAATAAATGCGAGTGCTATTAATTAAAGAGTTGATGCACCTGTTTGCGTTACTGCCCTTACGCACACTGCATAGTATCGCCACGCAGCTAGGGCGGATAATGGCACAACGCCCTAAACTGCGCCTCACCCAAGTGACGCGCACCAATATCCGCTTGTGTTTTCCTAAACAATCAAACGAAGCCCAAGAGGCTTTAGTCAAACAGAGTTTAATTGAAACCAGCAAAGCCTTTTTCGAATTAGGAGCATTCTGGTTATGGCCGACAAATCGAGCGTTAGGATTAGTGCGTGAAGTCAGTGGCGAAGACTGTTTGCAACAAGCCATTCAACAGAGTAAAGGCGTAGTGCTTCTTACGCCGCATTTGGGCGCGTGGGAATTGGCAGGACTCTATGCGGCTTCGCGTTGTACGCTCACCGCCTTGTATCGTCCGCCCAAATTGACCGGTTTACACGACTTAATTCACGCCGCTCGTGAACGCGCCGGTGGACGCGTTGTGCAAACTGATAAAGCCGGTGTTCGTGCGTTATATCAAGCTTTGCTGCAAGGACAAGTGGCTGGCATTTTGCCCGATCAAGTACCGAGCGAAACGGGTAGCGGCATTTTTGCACCGTTTTTTGGAATTCCGGCTTATACCATGGTTTTAGTGTCCCGTTTAGCGCGTAAAACCGGGGCACCAGTGATTTTTACTTATGCAGAGCGTTTACCGCACGGGCAAGGTTTTCATCTCCATTTTTTACCAGCGCCGGCAGAAATTGCCGCCGATAATTTAGAGATTGCGGTAGCGGCGCTCAATCAAGGGATAGAACAGTGTGTACAAGCTTGCCCCGCGCAATATCAATGGAGCTATAAACGTTTTAAACGTCGTCCAGAAGGAATGGCATCAGTATATGCGAATTAAAAATGAAAAATGAAAAATGAAAAATGAAGAATGAACATTTTAGGACAAATCCCCGGTATGTCAGAAATAGAAAGATTTCTCGCGACTAAGAAACTATTTGGAGTCCTAAAAAACCCTGAATTTTGTATGGCGATTAGCACTGGTTTGTGGGCCATCAAACCGTTTTTAATACTCAAACTTTGCACCAGACAATTTAAATCCCTTCGTTAACAAATCGAAGTCGTTATTTGGACACCTAAAAACCCTGAATTTTGTATGGCTATTAGCACTGGTTTGTGGGCCATCAAACCATTTTTAATACTCAAACTTTGCACCAGACAATTTAAATCCCTTCGTTAACAAATCGAAATCGTTATTTGGACACCTAAAAACCCTGAATTTTGTATGGCTATTAGCACTGGTTTGTGGGCCATCAAACCGTTTTTAATAGTCAAACTTTGCACCAGACAATTTAAATCCCTTCGTTAACAAATCGAAATCGTTATTTGGACACCTAAAAACAATGACTTTTGTATGGCTATTAGCACTGGTTTGTGGGCCATCAAACCATTTTTAATAGTCAAACTTTGCACCGGACAATTTAAATCCCTTCGTTAACAAATCGAAATCGTTATTTGGACACCTAAAAACCCTGAATTTTGTCTGGCTATTAGCACTGGTTTGTGGGCCATCAAACCGTTTTTAATAGTCAAACTTTGCTAAGTCATTAATTGTGGAAAAATTATTAAAGTCATTGAAGGCAAGATTTCTCGCATTACTCAAAATGACCTTTTTGAGAAACCAAAATAACCCAGGGCACCGCCCTGACAAGCCCCAACGGGGCGACATTAATAAAGCCAGGGGCATCGCCCCTGGCAAGCCCCGCCCCTGGCAAGCCCCGCCCCTGGCATTAAAAATACGCCTGAGACACGGAGCTACACGGAGTTTCACAGAGATTTCACCGAAAAATATTAGACTCTGTGTAACTCTGTGATACTCGGTGAACTTGAAAAATGACGACTATTACAAACTATTCCCCAAATCCGTTGTACTCTCACTCTAAATATTTTGGTGCCCAAAAACCTCCAAGGTTGATCTCGCATAGCGAAGCAACGATTGGCAAACTAGCAAGGTTTTCAAATGACCTTTTACCCACCACCCATTGCCAATAACCCATTACCCGTTGCCAATAACCCATGCGAATTAAAGGTTGAATTGAATCATAAAAAATCAATGACTTATAAAAACGTCTTATTGAAAGTTATTATATAAGGTTTCTCAAGGTTTCTCCTATCGTCGAAACGAAATGACATTTTTGTTCATTCTTCATTTTTAATTTTTAATTTTTAACTCGCATAACCCATTACCAATTACCGAACTAAACTAAAAATGTCTCAGCAATATTTTTATAAGGCCATGGACAATCAGGGGCATATTATTCAAGGCCAATTAGGTGCTAATAATATCAATGACTTAGAAGCGCGTCTGGAACGCATGGGGCTAGACTTGATCCATTGCCACACCAAAAAATCGCGTCATTACCGCGTCGGTAAAGTCACCCGCCAAGAATTGATTACCTTTAGTTTTCACATGGAAAACTTAACCCGCGCCGGCGTGCCCATGATAGACGGTTTGGGCGATTTGCGCGATAGCCTACCACAGTCACGATTTCGTGAAGTCGTAGCCAGTTTGGTTGAAAATATAGAAGGCGGGGCACCTTTATCCAAAGCGATGGCCGATTTTCCAGATATTTTTGACCTAGTGTTTGTAAGTCTGATTCGTGCAGGGGAAGAAAGCGGCAATTTAAGCACCGTATTTCAACACTTGACTCAAACGCTGAAATGGCATGATGAAATGGTTGCCAAAACCAAAAAACTACTGATGTATCCCGCCTTCATGGGAACGATTATTCTCGGTGCGCTGTTTTTTATCATGATATATCTAGTACCACAATTAATGGCCTTTATTAAAAACTTCGGCGGAGAGTTGCCCCTGCACACCCGTATTCTCATTTCAATTTCTGATGCATTTATTCACTACTGGTATATCATTCTTTCGGCCCCCGTTTTCGCATTTTTGGCACTCAAAGCCGCTATGCGAGTTAGTCCCAGCCTCTGTTTGAAGATTGATTACTTGAAATTGCGGATATGGTTGATAGGCCCAATTCTGGAAAAAGTGATTTTGGCACGCTTTGCCACTTTTTTTGCGCTGTTATATAGTTCTGGTATTACGGTGCTAGACAGTCTTTCAATCACCAAAAAGTTGGCTGGCAATTTAGTCATTGAAAATGCATTGCAAGAGGTGAGTGACAACATTGCACAGGGCGTGAGCATTAGCAAAAGTTTTGAGCGTGTGCATTTATTTCCACCGCTAGTGCTACGCATGGTAACCATTGGCGAAAGCACGGGTGAATTAGATACCGCGCTACTCAATGTCAGTTATTTTTATGAGCGTGAAACCAAAGAATCCATTGACAAAATCCAAACGTTGATAGAGCCAGCAATGACAGTCATATTAGGTTTATTACTCGGCTGGGTTATACTATCAATACTAGGGCCCATTTATGATCTCATTGTCGATGTGACAGGTGAACTGTGAACTAGAAACAAATAATATCAGGTTTGTAGTAGTCCGTTTGTAGTAGGGGAGGAGCGTGAAAATAATCTGATTATAACGGATGAAAGTTGATACCTTATCAAAGTGCCAACCCCGACGGGGTTGAATGTGAATAGCCACAGGTGCAACCTGTGGGAAATGTGTCCCCGACGTACCAACCCCGTAGGGGTTGAATGTTAATAAGTATGGTATTGATATAATCAATAAAATTCAACCAGTTATACATTTCAACCCAAAAAGTTACAATCCGAAAATAATATACCCATAACAAAGTTTTTTTAACTCGAAAAACTAGAGATTAAGTCGCTAAAGCGACTACTACAAACTATAGACGCTAAAGCGACTACTACAAACTATAGACGCTAAAGCGACTACTACAAACATTATTTTCTGAACAACAGCACACACAGTAGTACATACAGATGAGCAAACGAATTCTCTACCTCTCAGATTATGAATTGCGGGCGCTTCAGGCTAAAGGCAAAACCTTAACAGAAGTCCAACAATTTCAAATCAGTCGCAACGGTGAAACCGAATTTGCCAACTATTTGAGCCGCGCTCCCAAAACACCGATACATTGGCTAGTCGATACCACTGGCGAAGAATACCACGCCACACTTGTGCCCCATGTGCTAGGCTTGGATCGTCGCAACTTGGTAGCCCAAAGAAAAAAGCGTCTGTTTGAGGGCACTCCCTATACTTATGGCGTTATCCAAGGGCGTGAAACGCAAGAGCAGCGAAAAAATGATCGAGCATTATTTACGGCGCTCACCAATTCCGACTTCTTACAGCCCTGGCTAAATTTGATTATCGCCCATAAAGTGCCGCTGGTAGGCATTTATTCTCTGCCGCTCAAGAGTGAGCATTTACTCAAATACCTACCCAAAGCACCTTATACACTATTGGTAGCACAGGCGCCGCAAATAAACTCACACAGCCTCGCCGGGCTACGCCAAAGTTTTTTTATCAACCAAAAATTGCAATACAGTCGTTTGATTTCTTTAAATACGCTGAATCCTCAAGAATATGCCGAGTATGTCTTAGAACAAATCACACTAATCCAGCGCCATTTAGAAAGAGAGCGGATGTTGCCACAAACCGGGCTACCTGAACCGCTGTCGGTGGTGATTTTAACTGATACGCCCTTGCTTAGCGGCTTCGACACACTCCCCAACTACGACACCACCGCCCTTAATTTACACATCTTAGACAGCCGCGAGGTGGCCCACAAAATCGGGCTTAACGGCAAAGGTAAAAAGGGAAAGGGGCTAGGAAATAGGCGTATTGGGCTAAGGGAAATGGGAAGTCGGAAACCGGAAAGGGCCTTATATTTGTATGACTTGGTCGCCTTTCAATTGTCGCGCCGTTGGTACACGGCTAATCATTACGCCACCACCGCAGACATCCGCTATTTTTTATACCGCAAAGTGCGTCAGGCTATCTATTTCACCTCAGTACTACTGTTATCAGGGGCGACAGCGGCCAGTTGGGTAACCCTAGAAAAAACGGCCAAACTCCAGCAACAAAGCCAGAAAAACGCGTCAGAAATTGCCAAACGTCAAGCCAAATTAGAACAGTTACGCAAACAAGAGCCTAAAGGCTTGCCCCTTGATATTGAGCTTCTTAGCAGTGTTGTCAATGTCGGCCGTCGCCTCAAAGCACGCCACCTTTCGCCACGCCCGGCATGGGTAAAACTCAGCCATGTCTTAAACCGCCACCCTAACGTGTTTATTGAACGCCTAGAATGGGGCATAGGCCATGTTGCAACTGAGATTTTTCAATCTGACTTGAAATCGCCGCTTGAAAAAAACGACAATGACACTGAAGATTCAGAAAATCCGTTAGGCAAAATCGATCCTGCCAAAAATTTTATTGAAGGAATGAGGCTGCATGGCAAAATTCATCCCTTTAAAGGCTATCGAAAAGCTTTGCAAAGCTTCAAGCAATTTGTGAAGGACTTACGCAAACAACCTAAGGATTTTTGCAAAATCAAGGTACTACTCGCCCCGTCTATCCCAACAAAACTCCAAGGTAAAATAGGTACTACCCAAAAGACCGACAAAGCCCCGTTTATCATAGACATCTTGATTAAGCACCGCTATGCCAAAAAACCCTCCTAAAACAAAAATCACTGCCATGATTGACTGGTCGGCCTTACTCAGCGCGTTGATTGTATTAGGTTTAAGCCTTATCATAAGTATAATTCTGATTGTTGGCAGTCAACGCTATCACAGCGAGATAAGCGAGCAGGGACAGAAACAACGTCGCAAATTTGGCGAAATCGCGTATGAACACGAAAAACTTCAAAAAACATTAAAGCTTTTCAAAGAAAAATCCGTGGAAACATTTAATCAATTGAAAAAAGCAGGATTTTTTCAAGACGATTCCAATTCAACCATTGAAGAACTCATAATCGAACACCGCTGGGCAATCTATAAAGAAATTGGGACACTTCTTCCTCAATTACCCCTGTTCAAAGAAGCCAGCGACTATACCCTGCCAGAAAAAAAACGGTACACCGTTCCAGATTTTCTGGATGTAGAAGATCAATTGAAAGTGTATGAGACACCAATAAGCTTCGACTTAAGAGTGTTACACGAAGGAGATGTGCTAAAATCAATTAAGAGAATAGAGTCTCATCTAAAAAGGTTCGACGGCTTATTCAATATGCACAACTGTGACATTAAGCGGAACCGCAATAAATTTTCTGTTAAGAATATAGAAAAGCCTTACTTTGTGGCTAACTGTGTATGGACTTGGTACATTTCCTGGATAGAAAAAGATGACGGCTAAACTGAAAGTACAACTTCTTTTAGGAGTCAACGGATTTTTTAAGTATAATATTTGAGTTTTTATCTGCTATAGATATTCAGATAATTATTTAGTCCCCTTTAGGGGACTTGAGCTTTCAGACAACGGCTTTAGCCGTTGGCTGTTTTGAAATTATTTTTCTGAAAATCTATAACATGAGTTCGACTTTTCAATAAGTTATAGAAATCATTTATTAATCAATTATTTTAATACAATTAATTGATTAAAAAGACATTTTTTAAGATTAAACCCTTAGTATTAATACGTTAAAACCGAAGATTTGTGGGCCATCAACTGGAAGAAGTAAGTACAGCTTATGCCTTAGTATTAATACGTTAAAACCGAAGATTTGTGGGCCATCAACTGGAAGAAGTAAGTACAGCTTATGGTTTTTTTTAAATCCTTAGTATTAATACGTTAATAACCCTTATTTGTGGGCCATCAACTGGAATGAACCAGTACAACTTATGGTTTTTTTAACTGATTTAAATTGCAGTCATTATAACTAAATGATTGATATAACTAATAAATTTATAAATCATTGATATTTCAGGTCGAACTCACGTTGCTAGCCGGCTAATTCAATAATTATCCCATTTTCACCTTTTTCAAGTACGTTCCGTATAATGAACAAAACTCTGTTACCGGTTATACTCTTACTATGGCTATGCGCTTTTTCTCAACCGACACTGGCTGATGAGTTGCTGCGTTTGTTCACAACAGCTAAGGAGCGTGCTGCGCTTGATAAGGCGCGGGAACCTAAACCGCCCCCGAAACCGCGGAAATTCCTTCCGAAAGTGCCAACCGGAACAAAAACGCTAAGCCCACCGAAACCAAAACTACCTCGTTACATTAGCTTTGACGGCTTAGTCATACGCAGTCAAGGCCCCACCACCGTGTGGATAAACGGTAGCAATGATTGGTCTCAACAAGGCTTTACGGTCAAATTAGACAAAATAGCTAAACAAACGGTGTCGATTGTTTTGCCCAAAGGAAAAATAAGATCGTTAAAACCCGGACAAATCCTTGACACATCGACTGACACAATTAAAGAAAACTATGAACTGCTCCCAAAGATTCACGAACAGCCCATATCTAAACCGCCAAAGAGCGAAAAAATCGAAAAAAATTTCAAACACACTCCCCGTCCCTCTAACACACCCCTACCCCTCAAGGGGCGGTTTTTACCTTTACTCGAAAAATTTAAGAATTAATCATTAATTATTAACGCGAGCTCGACTTTAAATTTCAGTGAGTTATAGATTTATTAATTCTCTCAAAGAATTATTTAGAATGACTTTATTTTCGATCAGTTAAAAAAATATTGACGAACTCATTTCACTCTATGGCCCACAATTTTCGATTATTAACGTATTAATATTAAGGGTTTAATCGTCAAAAACGTGTTTTTTATCCAAACAATTGATTAATCTAAAATTTAGATAACTTCTTGAAAATTAACGTCGAACTCACGTTATTAATTATTTGAAGGAGATTTAAATGATTAATTAATATACCATAGAAGGGCAACCACAAGGAATTGGCCCTACATGCCACTTCATTGTAAAAGCAATCCTTGACTTTTGCCCATTATCTGCCTAATTGAAGGGTACCAAACTGGTATATTATTATTTGGGAACTACCTGAAAACTGATAACTGAACACTGATAACTGATAACTGATAACTGATCACTGAAAAACTCATGCGTAACATCTACACCCAATCTGGCATTACTCTCATTATCTTCCTAACCATTTTAGTATTAGGAACAACAGCCGTATTGTTGTCGAAACTCAACAAAAATAGCACCGCCTTTATGCTTGAAGAACAAGCCCAAACTGCACGGGCGTTGGCACAAGCAAAAGACGCGTTATTGGGCTATGCTATGATTTATGCAAAAACCCATACTGGAGAAATGCCTGGCTATTTACCTTGCCCAGACCATAATGGCGATGGCAGTGCCAGTACCTGTGGCGATCAAGGTTATAGCGTGATAGGGCGTTTTCCGTGGCGAACTTTGGGTTTACCGCCTCTGCGTGATGGTAGCGGTGAGTGTTTATGGTATGCCGTGTCGGGCGGTTATAAAAATAATATCAAACAGCCCTTAACCAGCGATACTGACGGATTGTTTATCGTTAAAAACAAAAATGGAACCATTGCAGGCACGACTGAAGCCGAACAAGCTATTGCTATTATCTTTGCACCCGGCAGAATCATTGACGGACAAAACCGGGCCACCACAGGTAATACTTTGTGTGGTGAAAATGCTCAAGCTGATGATTATCTTGATAATTTTCAAGGAATTAGCAATGCTACCGGAGATAAAGATATTATTGACAACACAAATGACGATATTTTAAAATCCAGAACCAGTATCTCAGCCAATTTTTGGGTAACGGCTAGCCCTTCAGATACACCAACCTTCATCAATGCGCCTCTCACTAGAGAAGGGGGTAACACCGGCAAAGTGATTTTTAATGACACGTTGATGTTAATCACGCCCAAAGATTTTGAGCCTGTGTACACACGAATGGATTTTTGGATAGCAAAGAAAGTGACTCAATGTCCCAAAGATTACGGTGATTGGAATGTTGATGAATATTTGGAAAAATATAAGGTTCCCATTGGCGACTGGGAAAATCCAAACGCTGGCACATATAGACACACCTATCAGACACAAATTAAGAAATATGTCGATTTAAGGGAAACCAAGTTTACCGCCGACTTTCATCAAAAACATGCTGATGAAAGCCCAGTGCCTGAGCCTGACAGTGCTGATATTCAAGACGAAAGAGATAAGGCTAGGCAGGAGGCTATTAGTGTTAATAGCAAATATTCGTGGGCGACACCAGTGTCTGATCTGACTTACACGGCTCAAAGCGGATTTCGCTTTGGGAGAATTCCCGATGCACCTTCAAACACCAACGACTATATGCAAAAAACTTGGACATCTGATTGTTTGGATTCTGTTTTTAATAAAGACTGGTGGAAAAAATGGAAAGAAATGGTATTCTATGCAGTCGATGATGATTACGCACCTGATACGACGACTTATATGTGGGTAAAATTGATAACCACGAACAAGAGTGATGGTGACTGGGCTGATTGGGTGGCTGGGATTGCAGCGCCTTTTGATACGGTTGATAACAATGATGTGCAGGAACTTATAACAGTTACTGGAAAAAGTGATGGAAAACTTACTTGGAGTGATGTAAGCCAAACTAAAACAGATACTCTTGCAAAGATAATCCTCCCGGGGAGTTCAGAGGCAAATTGGGAATATGTGACATCTATGCCTTCGTCACTTCCAAATCTAAAATTAGGTAGTCTGTCTGGCAGCAATCCGGAAGGGTTCAATGGTGCCAATTTCGTGGTGCTAATTGCTGGACGTCGATTACTTTTGAACAAAGATTCAAACGCCCCCGGATATCCAAAACATCAACAACGCCGTAAAACAACGGATGAAAAGAAGCACTTAAACAACTATCTTGAAGGACAGGCAAAGCCCCTTAATCCTTCTGATACGGAATTAAACGATCCAGAGCCTGCTCCTGAAAAGTGGAGAAGGACTGATCAAGGTGGTAATCTTCCAGAAGACGGTGAAGATGACACAATCCCGCCAGGCGATGAAATATTCATCAGAAAACCAATCATATCCGATTATTTTAACGACATTGCCTGCTATAATGCTGTCTATGGTTGCAAAATACCCAAATAACGCCTTACGCAACTTTCACGATAGACCGACACAGGTTGCAAAAACCCGCGGATATCACGAAGTATTGACTGCGGGGTTTGGGATTGGGTACCCCGTAGGACTTAAATATAAAGTGACACCTCGCGTTAAAGAGGAAATTAGCGTTATGAAAAACAACGGTTTTAGCTTAGTAGAAATGGCCGTCGCATTGGTCATTATCGGCCTACTGATAGGCGGTTTATTAACGCCTATTTCAGCGCGAATAGACCAAAAAAATCTCAAACGCACTGATGAAACGCTAGAAGAGATCAAAGAAGCGTTGCTAGGGTTTGCAGTCATTCACAAACGTTTGCCTTGTGCGGATAGAGATGGAGATGGTGTAGAAAACGCCCCTTGTGATACTGATGAAACAAAAATTGAAGGCGATTTACCTTGGAGAGATTTAGGAGTAGGGAGATATGATGCCTGGGGACAAATTTTTCGCTATCGGGTTGATATGAAATATTCTTCTGGCATTCCTAGTTCACTCAAAACGGATGTCAAAAAGAAATTAACCGTAAGAAACCTCCAAAGTACGCAGGACTGGACAACCGTTGAGGAAGACGGAACTTCTCGTGTTGTTGCCATCATTTTTTCTAAAGGTAAAAATGGCAATGCCGAGAATGGAAATCAATTGACAGCCGCCAATGATGCAACTTATGTTCAAGATGTTTACGTGGAAGACACATTTGATGATAGACTAACATGGCTATCTAAATCTACTTTGATGAATCGTTTAATCGTTGCTAAACAGTGGCCTCCATAACACCAACAGGTTGATGAAACTATGAAAATATCTCACGGTTTTACCTTAATTGAAATGGCTGTCGTGTTAGTCATTATTAGCTTACTGATAGGTGGTTTATTAATTCCACTTTCCGAGCAGCTCAATCAAAAAAGACTCGAAGCCACTCAACAAAGTTTAGAACAAATCAAAGAAGCGTTGATAGGGTTTGCCATTATTGACGGACGTTTACCCTGTCCAGCCTCAGAAACACCAGTTCCCGGCAAAGAAGGCGTAGAAGATTCAAGCCTTTGTAATACAGAAGGTGATTTACCTTGGGCAACTTTAGCTTTAGACACCAGCCATAGCAGCGATGCCTGGGGAACCACCTTTCGCTATCGGATTGATGAAAGATACACGAATCAACCTTTTCCCAATCCACCGAATACCTCTAGTGGGTTAGTTGTGCAAGATACGCAGCAACCTACCCCTCTTTCATTAGTCGCTCCCAAAACTGACGGAACTTCTCGCGTAATAGCCATCATTTTCTCTTACGGTAAAGATGGACAACCCAATGATGAAAACGACACAACGGATAACAACTATGCACAAGACGATTACGTAGAAAACAAATTTGATGATAGGTTGATTTGGCTACCTAAAAGCATATTAATTAATCGTTTAGTTGCCGCTGGCAAATGGCCTCCCTAATAATTGACACTCCAACTAAAAATCCGATGTCTTAAAGACATAGGATTTTTTAAAAGTTACTATGTCCCGAATTCTCCACCTTGGTAAATTTTACCCGCCTTTTGCCGGCGGCATCGAAAACTTCCTCGCTGATCTGATGCCGGCACAAGCCGAGTTAGGCGATACCGTTGCCGCCTTAGTGCATGATCATCAACCGCGTTTATCGCGGTTTTTTGCGCCAGTGCAAGTAGAGAAATTTGACGAAAAGGGCAAGTTAATTTCAATTCCCACCTTTGAAAAAGGAGGGATTTACCGCGCCCCCAGCTACGGCCGCCTACTCTACGCCCCTGTCAGTCCACAATTTCCATTTTGGCTTAATCGCATCCTCCATGAATGGAAACCGCAACTGTTACACCTACACTTGCCCAATACTTCCGCCTTTTTTGCGCTCTGGCTGCCCAGTGCGAGGCGCATTCCTTGGATTATTCACTGGCACGCGGATGTTGTTTCGGCATTAAATAAAAAATTATCAATCGCTTACAAAGCCTACCGCCCGTTTGAACAACGTCTACTGGCACACGCACACACCATCATAGCCACTTCTGAACCCTATTTAGCCTCCAGCACTGCGCTACAACCTTGGCAAGACAAATGCCAAGTCATTCCATTGGGAATAGCCCGAGATCGCTTACCTGAACCCACACCCCAAGCCAAACATTGGGCCGAACAACAATGGGGTACCAAAACAACCAACACTATCGCTTCAAGCAATCGTATCGGTAACGGAACGAAAACGACAAGAATTCTAACGGTTGGGCGCTTAACCTATTATAAAGGCCATGAAGTACTAATCCGTGCCATTGCCAACGTAAACGGAGCGCAAGTCATTATTGTCGGCAAAGGAGAACTACAGCAACGCTTAGAAGGCCTTATCACAGAATTAAACCTTGCCCAACAAATCAAACTGTTAGGTTATTGCCGCGACGCGGAACTCACCGCCCTCTTTGCCACCTGTGATTGTTTTTGCCTACCCTCACTAGAACGCACCGAAGCCTTTGGCGTTGTCCTCTTAGAAGCCATGCGCTACGCAAAACCCATCATTGCCAGCGCCATCCCCGGCTCAGGCGTTACCTGGGTTATCAAAGAAACTGGACTGTTCGTACCACCGCAAAACCCTCAAGCCCTCGCCCAAGCCTTGCAACAACTCATTGATAATCCACACAAACGTACTCGTTTAGGTGAAGCAGCAAGACAACGTTTTGAACAACTATTTGATATTAACAAGGTTGCCAAGAAAATGTCCGAATTATACAGGCAAATTTAGGGAACTAGGAGTCCAAACTTTAGTTTGGACAAATTCTTTGGGTGCGGCTCTTCTCAATTAACGTCCTATTTGTAACAACATATTAGAGCTTGCCCTGTCTGGCTTCGTGCCAGTATTTACAAGGGCATGACTTCAAAAGAGCCGCACCCAAATTCTTTAAGTACTCACTCTGGCACTGCCAAACTAAAGTTTGGACTCCTACCAAACTAAAGTTTGGACTCCTGGCATAATAACGGCTATTTCTTGATTTCCATGGTATGGCTATTGGGCCTATTTGAGGGCCATAACAGATTTTGGAAGTTTCCAAACTAACATAAGGCCCCCAATCAACAGTGCCAAGCACCGTTTTTTTTCACTCGTATGAGCAGCGGAAGCGACAGCCTTTTAATCCTGTCAATCCTTCAATCAGTTAAATCCTGTTCCAACCCGACTCCCCCGCCGGAAACTGTGAACAAGTTTTTTGAGAGAGAATGGCCTCACCAATAAACAGTTGCCATTCAGCTTGGGTGAAATTGCGGTTTGCGGCTGGCGATTTTAACCCATTTTAGGGAAAATGAACTTGAACTGGTGTAGGGTGGGCAAAGTCTTTTCTTGCCCACCATTTTCGACTTCATCAAGATAATAGTATTTTCATTATAATATAATAAACTCTTAAATTCTTCAATGGTAAGGCCAGCATCTTTGATAATGCCTCCCATTGTGTAGCCATTAATAGGATTGGCTCTGGGTAAGGTGATGAGACGTTCGCCGTCAGTCATGGTGATATGCTTACCTTGTCGCGCAATCCAAAACCCTGTTTTTTCAAAGGCTCTAACGGCTCGTTGGTGATTAATACCTGATAATTTAGCCATTATGCGACTTCCACATAGCGCGTTTCTAGTTCTTGAGTTAATTCTTCTACGACTATCAAATAGTCACGAATAGCTTCTTGAATATTGTCCAGTGCTTCTTGTTCCGTTTGTCCTTGTGACCAACAACCCGGTAAACCCGGACACCTGATAGCATAACCTTCTTCAGTTTTGATAAGATTGACTTTATATCTCATTTTTTTTCCTTTAACTCCATGATCAAGTTTTCCACTATCGCCAGTAGCGGTTCCTCTGCGCTCAGAGCGACTCTACCCTAAAGGGCACTCAAAGGGGGTTTAGCGGGTGCCGTAGGGTGGGCAGTCGTCCGGAGTCCAAACTTTAGTTTGGACGAATTCTTTGGGTGTGGCTCTTCTCAATTAACGTCCTATTTGTAACATATTAGGGCTTGCCCTGTCTGGCTCAATCCCTCTTATTATTTATTGTCTGAATCAGAATTAATCAGAATTGACAGAATTTAAGAATTAACAGAATTATTAATTAACAGAATTAAACTGATTGATTATAAATTTTTTAATCCTGTCAATCCTTTAATATTATATTTTTCCTTTCAAACCTTTTTGTTTTCAAAAACTAATTAATTTCTCAATTTATCTATCGAACAACATGGGGTACAATTCCCTTATTTCTAGCGAGTCGAATGGAATCAAGCCAAAATTGACATTAATGTTTGTAGTAGTCGCTTTAGCGACTTAATCTATAAGTTTTTCGTAGTCGCTAAAGCGACTTAATCTCGTTAAGGCGATAAATCGCCTACTACAAACACTACAAACACTACAAACATTACAAACACTACAAACACTACAGTTGTGGCTAAATAAAATACCCACATTTTATATATGGGTATATTATTTTCACGCTCCTCCCTAAAACCACCTCGATCAAGGGTAAAAATAATCCTGTCAATCCATTAATCCTTTGAACAAGATTACACAGATTTTATTATGATTAACAGGATTAAGCCACTTCAATGTTAAAAATTATAATTTATCTCTTTCCTCTGGCTCAACATCGGCGACTTTATCTAGGAGTTTGTCAAAATTTTCTCGGTTAATTGGGCTGCCAGGGTTTAGAAGTCGTGCATTACCCTTTCTTTCAAAATATTCTTTTGAAGTCAGAAGCGTAATCTTTTCTGTGACTGCTAACGTGATAAACAGGTTAACTGAACAATTTTGCTCGGCTGCGACTTTATTTAAAGATTCATACAACCAATTAGGCATTTGCAGATTAATTGTATTCATATAAGGAATGACTCCTGATTTTGTGTCTCTAAAAATTGGATAAATTGTCTTGGTGTCACAACTTCTATCCCAAAAGATTCTTTGACACCTCTAAAATCTTTTAGGTTGTGAGTAACGATAAAGTCACAGTTAGCATGAAAAGCTAATTCTAACAACAATTCGTCATTGGGATCTGGTAAAAATGGGCGCGTGAGAAAATAAATTTCCCAAAGATTAGCACTTTGAGTCATTATTTTCACCAATTCTTCAATATCCTTTTCCGTCAACAGGAGTTGTTTTTCTATGGCAATTCTCTTAGCTATGCTTTCATATTCAAAGCATAGAGGCACCGAAAGATTTATTTCAAATTCGCCACTACCTAAACGTTTTAACAAATTGAATGAAGCACCTCGGCGAGACAATAGGGCGGAAATGAGTACACAAGTATCTATAACAATTTGAGGTAATTTATTTCTTTTCATAACAAAATATTTATTGATATTATATTACATATTACATTTTTTGAAAAATCAATCCTATCCGTTCAATCCTATTCCAACCCATCCTCCCCAAAAACCACATTCGCTTCCCATTCTATAGCTTGGGCGAATTTGGCTTTGGCGAGCGAAGACTTGTTTAAGTCGTTAATGTCGGGTGGGTAGCGCTTTGCTACACCCACCAGACGCTTGTTGCCACTGATGACGTGCCGTCTTAGGAGACAAGCTGAAAATGTCCAGCGACAATACCGGGAACCGTAATATCTTCGTCTAAATTTTCCCATCGCAACGCGTAGCCATCTAAACGCAGTGTCACTTCTTTTAGTTGTTCCTCTGTCGCAGTTTTGAGAAGCCGAAAGCGAGCTGCCGGAAAACTCACTACTCGCCCATCGGTTAATTCTACAAAAATTGTACGGCGTTCAGCCCACGCTCTTATGGCAGTGGGTTCAACGTCTTCAATATTGACCGTTCTTAAAACCGCATTGGGTTGAAAATGGGCCGCATTCTCAAAAGCCGTGGCACTCATTATATTTATCCTTTAAGTAGTTGGACATAAATAAATTGCTCACACCATTTATACGAACAGATGATTTCACCCAGAGTTTCAAATAAAAATGAGCAAATTATTTGTGCCCAGCTTCTAAAACATTTTGGTTTTCAAAGACTAATTTCTCAATTTATCGAACAACATGGGGTGCAATTCCGTTATTTCTAGCGAGTCGAATGGAATCAAGCCAAAATTCAGTTGAGAATGGCCCCTTCAAGGCGATCAATCGCCGACGACGAACTGGCCCACCAAAGGCGATCTCTCGCCGACGACGAGCTGGCCCACTAAAGGCGAGCTCTCGCCGACGACGAACTGGCCCACCAAAGGCGAACTCTCGCCGACGACGAACCGGCCCACTAAAGGCGAACTCTCGCCGACGACGAACTGGCCCACCAAAGGCGATCTCTCGCCGACGACGAGCTGGCCCACTAAAGGCGAGCTCTCGCCGACGACGAACTGGCCCACTAAAGGCGATATCTCGCCGACGACGAGCTGGCCCACTAAAGGCGAGCTCTCGCCGACGACGAGCTGGCCCACCAAAGGCGAACTCTCGCCGACGACGAACCGGCCCACTAAAGGCGAACTCTCGCCGACGACGAACCGGCCCACAAAGGCGAGCTATCGCCTACGACAAATTGGCCCACCAAAGGCGAGCAATTATTTTTAGCATCATTCTCAACTGAAATTGACATTCTCCATCGGCGGTTGCTACATGAAGATGGGGTGGTTCATTACCTTCATCAGAGTCAAAGCGAAATGAACCAATTCTTAAAACAGTTGGCTTTTCTCCGTATCTCAACTGATAATTTTTTTATCGTTGATTTATAAAACCTCTCGCTTGGTGGGCGAATTTGGCTTTGGCGAGCAAAGCCTTGTTTAAGCAGTTCTCTAGCTTGTTGGGTTAAAATTGCGCCGCATTTTGATCGCGGCTGGCGATTTTAACCCATTCATAAAAATTAGCATGCCATAAAATCAGGATTATTCCAAATTCCATCTAGCAGCAATTTCTTCAATAAGAAAAGGTAAATTCGGAGCCATAAACGTTAAATCAAAAGTTGGAACACGATGGTGTTTAATGTCTGGATGAACATGTTTATGGTGAGGATGGGTTATTGCCAGTGTTGGATCATGAGGATGAGGAAAAGAGTCATACCAATATTCTTTGTTCTTATCGGCATAAGAAGCGCGGCAATAGTCTTTTGCCGGTACTATTTCCTCATCTGAAACAGGGCAACGTGACACTTCATAACTATAACCTTCAATCACGCCCAATTCAAAGTTAAGAAATTCTTGCACACAAAGCACCAGATTATCAGCAAAAATTACCATCCCAACACATTTACCTATTTGGGTTCCCAATGGAATGTAAACCAAAGAAAAATGTTTAATAAAGGGATAGTGATTCGGCAAATTATAAATAAAATCTTCGTATTCAGACGGCGATGCGAGTGGATTGTTCATGTTGAGACATCACGGTGGTTTTAATTGAAATAGCAATGGGTTGACGAGTGACCAATTGTTGATATTTTTCATTCAAACTCAGCCACATCTTATACAAAGACAACCACTCAATAAATTCCAGACGGTACTCATCCAGTGCGTCGAACTCTTCTAATTCACCGGCAGTAATGGCTTGGTAAAATTCCTGTGATTTAACCCCAAATTTCTGTTCAAAGTCACTTAACTCTACATTAAGTTTAGACATATCGTGAATCAATTCTGCGAGTTTCATAAATGATTTCTCCTCGTTTTGAACAATATTGCACGGATTTTAGGATAAACAGGAATAGTCACATCAAAGGTAAAAGTCATCCTGTCGGCCTCTTTCAATCCGTTCAATCCTATTCCAAGTCCTCCTCCCCAAAAACCATAGCCGCATCCAATTCTCTCGCTTGGGCGAATTTGGCTTTGGCGAGCGAAGCCTTGTTTAAGTCGCTAATGTCGGGTCAATGCCATATCGTACCGCTTTTGGGTGAGGGCAACCATAAAGGATTGCCCCTACATGACATAACGGTTTGTAGGGGCAATCCCACGTGCAAAGCCCTTAACTTAATGGCATTGTAATGTCGGGTGGGTAGCGCTTTGTTACACCCACCACACCCCCTCAATTAATGATAAAAACAACACAATGACACGATAGAAAGAATAGATGAGAATGGTCAAGACAAGAAATGGTGGGTTTCGCGGAGCTAAACCCACCCGACGCTTTTGCTAATGAGTTGTGTTGAATAAAACGCCGCCACAGCAATCGCATCAGCACCGCGCAAACGACAGACATTCAATAGCCACCTCAGCAGATGTGAGGACGGTTGCCCTTATGTTGTTGGCATTCTTGTTGACTGAAATTACGATTGACAATAGCACAAGCCTGTTTTACATAAGATTCTGGATTGACGTGCCACAGCCACCACCACTGATGATGCTTCCATTGGAACTGAATACTATTCACTGCTCTGTTGTTTAGCCGCTTCAAATAATTCATCAACACTCTTATTTTGCCAGAGCGTTTGCTGCCATTCGGTGTAATCAAAAGGTTCACGGCGTATAAGGACAATGAATTTTTCAGCTTCAACTGGCCCCAAGCGTTCTCGCAACGCTCTCATACCTTCATAGCGTATTAACATATCCGTTCTCATAGGAATTCCTTTAAGATAAAATCTACCGGGTTGACGGTATTGATTGTTGTGAGTGTTTCGACTTTTTTAACAGCCGTTTGTCTGTGGTAATGAAATAATCGCATTGTGCTTCAATACTACAAGCAATGTGTAAGGCATCTTTGGATTTAATGCCAAAAGTTGCTGTGAGTTGGTTTGCGTACTTCCTGATTGTTTCCAGTGCGGAAATCTGAACAGATGCTAGGTTTTTCCATTCTGCAATGGCTTCTCTATGATCAGGGTAAGGGTTCGCATTGTTTTCAAAATCCAGCATGAACGACCAAACAAAACGAATTTCGTTTGTTAGTATAGCATGTTGGATGGCTAATGTTGCTTCAGTTTCAAGTTTAATGATTTCAGATGACTGAATATCATAAGGACGATTGAAGCAACAGATATCAAGATAAATAAGCATTTTATTCATTTTTTTCGGTAAATTTCAGGCTTTTGAACATGATTTAACGGATTATAACGATAGAAAGGATTATTCATAAGCCACATAAAGGTAAGCTGTTAATTCTGTCAATCCTTCAATTCGTTAATTCCTCTCCAAAAACCACATTCGCATCCAATTCTCTCGCTTGGGCGAATTTGGCTTTGGCTTGGGCGAAAAGTGTTTTGGCTCGCTCTATTTGGCGGCCATCTTGTTTACGGATTTTGCCTCCTTTAAGTAGTTGTCTCGCTTGTTGGGTTAATTCAATGGCACCCAAGGTGTCTTTAGGTAAGTCTGGGCAAGTTTTTTCGTAAGGGCGGTTGCCCATATAGTGTTGCCATTCTTGTTGACTGAAATTACGGTTGACAATAGCACAAGCCTGTTTTACCCATGACTCTGGACTAACGTCCCACAATATTTTTATAGCCTTTCGGCAAGTTCAGGAAACAAGAAAGAAATCAATTGATCGAAACTATCATTATGTTGATATGTTTCATCTTATGATTGCATAAGCGGCTTAAATTTCTCAACTTTCTTTGCCCATTTTCCAGAACTATCTTCTTGTTTTATTTGCTCACTTCTCCCATAGATTTTTAAAGCCCACCCGAATATTATTAAATATTCCTTATGATTGTTTTCCATTTGATGAGCTACTTGAATAAGTGCCCTAAACTTATATCCTATTGGTTTTCCATATTTTGCACTATATAGCGCATTCAGAAGATATGTTAACCCATTGTGAATATCATATTGAGTGGGAAGTAAAATATTATGTTTCGATAAGGAATCACTCAACTCTTGCCATTTTTGAGAAATTTCATCGCTGTACAAGTTTAAATTATTGGACAACCAAAATTGTTCAAAACGCTCGCGATCAAGTTGTTGAGTAAGTTTCTGCTTTTCACGATCATAGTCAAAAAAGAAAATACGTTGATGTTCGCGGTCAAAAGTTAGTTGATCAAAGGGAACTATTTCCTCTTTCCACGTATTTCCTATTTTTTGGTTTTCAATAATAGGTTCAAACCAACCGCATTTTAGGAAAAGCCGCTTTTGCTCGTTAGAAACATGAAGCGACTCATGATTTGCTAGAAATAGATTACAATTATTGTTGTAAAAGATATCATCCTGCATCAAACGAGGATATTCTTCTTTAATTTCTTTGAATATCCAACAAAGCAATCCTCCTTCCTTTAAATAAAACTCTTTACGTTCTACAATCACCCTTAAAAAGGTAGTTGATAGTTGAATTTCAAAAACAATCCGTATTTTATCATCGAATCTTGCCGAAACATCTGGTTTTTTCCATTCGCCAGGTTCTTGACTTTTCCAAACCTGTTCAATTGCAATATCCTTAAACCTTCCATCTGCTTTGAGACTGTCTGCAATGATTTTCTTCATTTCCTTATGTGATTCACTTTCTTTCGCTCCGTTGTACTTCCGTGCATTGATTTCTGCTTCACTTAACTTTCCGCGTGTATCTATAGGACAACTTCCATCGTCAATTTTATGACGAAAAAAGAAACTGCGAGTAAAATGACGACAAACTAAGTAAACGGGAGTATGACACAATGGACAGATGTAACGTGGTTCGTTTCTTTTGATAAGGGTAAGTAATTCAGAACGCAGTTTTATTACCCTGTCATAGTCTGAACCAATGACTTTTTTTACAGGCAATATAGCACCACTAATTTTATCAATAACTTCGGCAATTTTTGGATCAATAACCGTTAGATTATTTTCGACATCAATATTTTTTACCATTTTAGAAATCTCGCAATTAAGAATAAAATATAAAGAATAAACGGTTAATCCTGTCCATCCTTAAATCCATTAAATCATGTTCTAAAACCACAGCAACGATAGACATAATCTAAAATGAATAGGTGGAAAAATGCTCTGCCGGCGATAGTTTCTTATAAACACCATTCGCCCCTTGTTCCAAAGTACCCGCTATCTTGCCTAACGCTTCATAAGCCGAAAAGGTTAATAGGCGCTGAGTAGCACATTTTTTCCACAATTCTGTTAAGGCATACTGTAGTAATGGTAAACTTCCTAATGCTCCTTTGACATCCGCCAGCATTTCCGACACCAACTTTGGCTCAATTTGTAAGCCCACCTGTCGAGTCGGTGCCACAATCGCTTCTTCCAATTCGGCCCGTGTCATCGGCGTGACGATGATTTGATGTTCTTGAAATTGATGGGCTAAATCAACATAGTGAGAACATTTATCTAAAAAGTCGGCTCGCATCACTACCACTAAGCAGAATTTATTATCTGCCCGCGCCACCGCCGCTAATAATGTCGCAAAAAAATGTTCCCGTTGCGCGTCGTTTTTGCACAACGTAAAGACTTCTTCAAACTGATCGATAACCAGCACGACACGTTCTGCTTGCGCCCGGTTAATAAAATCGGTTAATTGCGCGGCGGGCATACCAATGACAGCGCCTAAAGCCTTGAGCGGATCGGCTGTCGGCGTAATGACGGGTAAAATTTCCCACCGTTGCGTTTGCCGCAATTGATAAAGTAAACCGGCTCGCACCACCGAGGATTTACCATTGCCAGAGGCACCGAGTACCGCGAGGAAATTCGTGCCTTTGATTTTGTCGAGCAATTCATGAGTGAGATCGGTACGCCCTTTAAAGTAAAGCGGATCGTCGGGGTTTTTCTCAAAATCAAAAGACTCCAAGCCTTTGAATGGGCAAACATTTTTATAATCCGCATCAATATCAAAAGCCTTATTGGTTAAAATGATAGGCTTGCTGGTGTTGTCAAACACAAATCGTTGGGAGCCAGCCGCCGTTTGGTTTTTGGCTTCAAGCCATTCAATCAGCCTCTGGTGATCCACCCAAGGATTAAGTTGTTTAGTATAATCAAGCGTTTCCAATAACGCGTTCGTTAATACGCCTTCTGCGTAGGCCTCCTCAAAGGGCCGGGCTGAGCTAATGAAACATCTATCATGCCCGGTATCTTGCGCGGTGAAATTGAATAATTCACCACTATGGCAAGCATCGAGCCAAACAATTTGCTGTTGGACAAGACTTTTGTCCAATAATTCACGTAGCCATTGTAAGGACAAGCCCCAGTTATTTTCATTGGGATTCGCTTCACTGGTTGCCAAAAATCCCTGATAATGATCCTTGTTAATTTTTTGACGCAACCCATGCCCGGCAAAAAATAATAGGGCAGTGGTAGGCCTGTTATCGCTTTCTGGAGTAAACAGTTGAATAATAGCGTCTTTTAATTGAGCAGCCGTGAGCATTTGCTCCGGATCGACAAATTCTTTCTCGCCCGGTTTAGTCACCGGCAAGCGGCGCACGCGGAATCCGCCTTGTGTTTCAAGGCGTTGCGCGATATCTTCGGCCCCATCGGCCAATTGGGTGATTTCGGGCGGCATGTCTAAATCGGCGTATTGGGTAATGCCCACTACCAATGCGTCGCGGTTGGGTTTATTATCTTGACTCATAGAAGGTGATTGGTGACTAATAAAGTTGTTTATGTTAGATATTATAGTACAATGACAATCTCGTACTTAGGATTAGGAGAATAAACGGATTGATTTCTTGAGTTATACGGAATGTACAGATGAAGAATAAATTCGTTTATCCGCGTAATTCGTTGTACTTACTTAATTAATATTCGTTGACTGAATCTGTTATATTATCGATGGGTTGTACACGATTGAATAAGCTGATTGTACCTTGAAACCTAAATAAACTGAAGAATCAATTCGTTTATCCGCGTAATTCGTTGTACTTAAGCGTAATTCGTTGTACTAAACATTATTAATAATATCATGGACATTTTAAGCCATGATGAACCGAAAAAAGTGTCTCAAACGCTATTGCAACGATTGAGTGATTGGTTAAAACGAAAAAAGGGAACTTTATGAAATAAGGCGTATTGATTATGTAAGTATTGAACGTTTTTGGAGTCCAACGCTTTAGCTTTAGGATTGTGCTTTCACTTTCCTAATTAGGGCATAACCAAAATTTAAGGGAGAAATATAAATTTGGCACATTTCAAATCGGTCATTATGACGAATGTAATTATCAACCACAAAAGCTGGTCCTTCCCAACCACACCATTTTGGAAAAATATCATGTAACAAGATAAATCCCCCAGTAGATACATATTTTTCCATCAATTCAAAATCTGCATAGCAACCTTCTACACTATGATCGCCGTCGATAAAAAGAAAATCTATCGGCGCGGCAAGCGTCTCAGCAATTTTTGGCCCAATGACTTTAGAATCGCCTTGATGTAATTCAACCCACTGAATTAGCCCCGCTGTTTCCAGTTGCGATTGGACATAAGCCAATGGATTATTTAACCAAATCGGGCAAAATTCATTAGGAGGCAAATCCTCAAACAAATCTATTGTATGGATTTTGCGATCACCGCCTAATTCTGCTAAGCCTGAAGCCAGCCATAGTGTTGAAATACCTACAAAACAGCCAATTTCAAGAATATTGCGGGGGGCAATATTACAAATCATGGATCGCAACATTTCCCCAGCACATGGCGAAATTGAGCCTGGAAATGCCATCGGATGTGCATAGCTATCACGTAAGACTTCAGCCCACTTTAAAGACGAACTGGCTAATAACGATGAGAGTTCCCAACGAGCGGGTGTGCTATCAACAGTAGCGCGTGGACAAAAGTCTAAACTTTCACCAGCAATGATTCGTTCTTTTAACCATTTTTCTTGTTGAACCAAGAGTTTAGAAATAATCATAGTCATAAATTTTATTAAATTTTTATTGATTTTCAATCCTGCCATTACGCCGATAAAAAATCCGTTTATTTCGCGTATCCGTTGTACTATCAGTATATGAGAGTTCTTATGTTTCAACCTAAATAAACTGAAAAACAAATTCGTTTATCCGCGTAATTCGTTGTACTTAAGCTTGAAAAATACTAAGGTGTCAAACATAAGCGGTTTGAGGGCCAGGTTGCCGAATTGATTCAGTTAACTTTTTTGATGGCCCTATAGACTAAAAACTTGTAAAAGGACGGGGAGCATTCTTTGCTAAAAATCCGATGTCTTTAAGATATCGGATTTTTGAAAGTAAACGTTCTTCATAAACAAATCCCTTATAAAATACAATCCTTGTAGTTATTGCTTTCGGTTTGAGGGCCAGGTTGCCGAATTGATTAAAAATCCGATGTCTTAAAGACATCGGATTTTTTGAATTTGCTTAACAAACGGTTTGAGGGCCTGGTTGGCGAATTATTTCCCACCACCTCCGACGCATGCGATTTATCGCCTTAGTCGCAGCCTTTATTCCACCGTCACCGACTTCGCCAAATTTCTCGGCTGATCAACATCAGTGCCTTTAATCAGCGCCACATGATAAGCCAACAACTGCAAAGGAATCGTGTAAACCATAGGCGAAATGATTTCATCCACTTCGCCTAATTCAATCACATGAATATAATCAGAAGCTTGCATAATGGCACGATGATTCGCAAAAACAAACAATTGTCCACCTCTAGCATGGACTTCTTGCAGATTCGATTTCAGCTTTTCCTGCAAAACATCATTGGGTGCGACAGCAACCACCGGCATTTCAGCATCCACCAAAGCAAGCGGCCCATGTTTAAGTTCACCTGCAGGATAAGCTTCGGCATGGATATAAGAAATTTCTTTCAATTTAAGCGCACCTTCCATCGCTATCGGATAATGTATACCGCGGCCCAAAAACAGGGCATGACGCTTATCGGCAAAGTGTTCAGCCAACTGTTCAATTTGGTCATTGAGCGCCAGCACACTTTCAATCTGTCTAGGCAAGGAAAGCATAGCCGTGGCAATCTTCTTTTCGACTTCGGCCTTCATACCATGACGACGACCAAGTATCACCGTGAGCATTAACAAGGACACTAATTGTGTCGTAAACGCTTTAGTGGAAGCCACACCAATTTCAGGCCCCGCATGCGTCATTAATACCATATCAGAGGCTCGCACCAATGAACTTTCAGGCACATTACAAATGGCGAGACTCGGGCCAAAACCTAAGCGTTTTGCCTCATCCAAAGCGGCCAATGTGTCGGCCGTTTCGCCAGATTGAGACAAGGTGACAACCAGCGCATTTGGATTAGCTAACGGTTGCCGATAGCGAAATTCACTGGCAATTTCAACCCCACAAGGCAATTTCGCCAGCGTCTCAAACCAATAGCGAGCCACCAACCCGGCATGATAACTGGTACCACAAGCGATAATTTGTACCGCCTCAATGTTTTCAAGCAAACGCTGCGCGTTAGGCCCAAACGCCGCTTCAAGCACACGCCCATCGTGAACCCGGCCCTCAAGCGTATCTGTGACGGCGCGGGGTTGCTCAAAGATTTCCTTGTGCATATAGTGACGATATTCACCGCGCTCCACCGCATCCGCTTGCAACTGACTGGTATGCTCAGCCCGTTCGACGGGTTTACCAGTCAGATCGGTTATGCTTAGCTGATCACGTTGGAGTTCGACGATATCGCCATCTTCCAAAAAAATCACCCGTTGAGTCACTGGAATCAAAGCAGCCACGTCAGAAGCAACAAAATATTCACCAATGCCAACACCGATAACTAACGGGCTACCGCGCCGTGCGGCCAACAAACGGCTCGGCGCACGAGGACTGATGACAGCTATTGCATACGTGCCTTCGATAACTTTCAAGGTAGCAGAAAACGCTGCATACAAATTTTTGCCCTGCTGGGTATGATAATGAATTTGATGAGCGATGACTTCGGTATCGGTTTCTGAACTGAATTCATAACCACGTTGCTCCAACTGTTGGCGTAACTGGGAATAGTTTTCAATGATACCGTTATGCACCACGGCGACGGTTTCTCTGGAAATCTGCGGATGGGCATTGTCCTGGCTCGGTTTACCATGCGTTGCCCAGCGCGTATGAGCGATGCCCGTCGGTGAAGATAAAAAGGTGGATTTAATTTGGGCTTCTAAATCACGAACTTTACCTTTAACACGTTGGCTTTCAAGTCCGCCCGATTGGTAGTTAATGGTAGCAAGCCCCGCGGAATCATAGCCACGATATTCGAGGCGTTTCAAGCCTTCAATAAGAATAGGCACAACATCGCGTTCTGCCACTGCACCGATGATACCGCACATAATGTTATTCCTTTGATAATTGGTAATTGGTAATTAGATACTTTTTTCCCGACGGGGTTTTTCCCATCTAATTCGTCCGGAGTCCAAGATTTATCCCGGAGTCCAAGATTTATCCCGGAGTCCAAGATTTATCTTGGACGTCTAATTAGTCCGGAGTCCAAGATTTATCCCGGAGTCCAAGATTTATCTTGATTTATCTTGGACGTCTTACGGCTCAATTTGAGTTCCCAACAATTCCAAGAACTTAGCCAACCACTGCGGATGGGCCGGCCAAGCGGGTGCTGTGACAAGATTACCATCAACATGGGCCGCATCCACAGAAATTTCTTTCCAAGTACCACCGGCAGTATTGATATCAGGCCCCACCGCCGGATAGGGAGAGCAGGTTTTGCCTTTTACTGCACCAGCCGCGACTAATATCTGTGCCCCGTGGCAAATAGCGGCTATTGGTTTTTGCAGTTCAGCAAAATGGCGTACTATCTCCAAGACTTGTGGATTAAGACGAATATATTCAGGAGCGCGTCCACCCGGAATAACGAGGCCATCATACGTTTCGGCCTTGATTTCGGCAAAGGTAGCGTTCAAAGTAAAATTATGCCCTGGCTTTTCGCTGTAAGTTTGGTCACCTTCAAAATCGTGGACGGCGGTGCGAACGGTTTCGCCAGCTTTTTTGTCAGGGCACACGGCATGAACTTCATGCCCTACCATCAACAAGGCCTGAAACGGCACCATGACTTCGTAGTCCTCAACGAAATCGCCAACTAACATTAATATTTTTTTTGCACTCATTTGTTACTCCTTTACAGTTAAGAAAAAATGGCTTTTTCCCTTTGGAAACTAATCTTTACCCACAAGTAGGACTTTATAATTGTAAACCGAAGCTCAGCAAAGCTAATTGTGAATAATTAATTGTTCCTTTTTAAGGAAAACAATGGGTTAACGATTAATGATGCCATCGTTCACAATTAGCAAGGCTTCCCTTAGGTTCACACTTTATAATTGTTAATTGTGAATAATTACGTTGTTAATTAAAACAATGGTTTAACTATTTTAGCGCTGCGAAAAACTTTTGCCTAGAGGGGCAAATTTTCTATGTAGGGTTTAATCAAGTTGCGGATTTTACGCATTTGACACTCATTTGCCAACTGCCGCAGTTCAGCCACAAAAGGCACATATTGGCTATCGGTTTGTTCTAACTTGTCAGCTTCGTCCACAATGGCACCCACATTACCCATCGTAGTCAAGTCGTACAGCCTTTGCACGAACTCAGCGGGTAGTTCCACAACGGGCTGATTTTCGCCGTTGGCGGATGCTGGGTTGTCGGCCTCCATCTTCGTCTTATATACCCATTCCAGCTTTAAGTGCTTTTGCAGCTTTTCTAGCACTTCGTCAATCTGTATGGGCTTGGCGACAAAGTCGTTACAACCGGCATCGAAACTATCTTGACGATGTCGCTCAAACGCAGTGGCCGAAATGGCGATGATTATAACCTCTTTGAGTTCAGGCAATTGGCGTATTTTTTGAGTCGCTTCCAAACCAGACATCACTGGCATGAGCAAATCCATCAAAATGGCATCCGGTAAAATAGCCGCTGCTTTCTCAACGCATTCTTGACCATTCACCGCTTCGTACATCTCAAACCCCAAGGACGATAGCAAACTAACCAATACGGCGCGATTTGTGCTTTTGTCATCGACGATTAAAATTCGGCGTGGATCCCCTTTAAATTCTATTATATGTTGTTCAGGAACTTTATCAACCGAGGGCCAGCCATTTGCTTGGGGCAGTGCGATATCAAACCAGAACACACTGCCCTCACCAAGGCTACTTTCAACGAAGAGTGTGCCACCCATCATTTCCACAAACTTTTTGCTGAGAGGCAAACCCAGTCCAGTGCCTTGAGTCATGTACCGTTGTTTTTCAACCTGCTGGAAAGGCATAAAAATAGCTTCCAATTGTTCCGGGGCAATGCCGAGGCCGGTGTCTTCAATCTGAAAACGGATTTGACTCCCCTCACTCCCATCGTCACAGATAGAGGTGTATGGGTTGAGGAGGCATTCCACTTTAAATGTCACCCGACCTTTTTCAGTGAATTTAATAGCGTTGCCGAGCAAATTGACTAGCACCTGACGCAATCGGGTTTCATCGCCTTCCACCATCGTGGGTAAGGGAGATGACGCTTGGTATGTAAAATAAATCTCGGTTTGTTTGGCGCGAACCTGAATGATGTCTATAATACCTCCAAGAAAGTTGGGAAGATGAAAATCTTGCCGGTGCAATTCCATTTTTCCCGCTTCAATTCTGGACATATCCAAAATATCATTGATGAGGGTGAGTAAATGATCGCCTGATTGCTCAATAGTATCAATGGCCTCTTGTTGTTCTGGCGTGAGGTTCTCGTCAAGTTGGAGAATCTGGGCAAAGCCTAAAATGCCATTGAGCGGTGTTCTAATCTCGTGGCTCATGTTCGCTAAAAATTCACTCTGGGCTCGGTTGGCCGCTTGCGCCGCCTCTTGAGCAGCTTTTGCCTCTCTAGCTGCTTTGAGTTCTGCTTCAGCCTGTTTCTGCTCAGTAATGTCCTCCATCAGGCAAATCATAAGCTCGTCACTCAAGCGAGAGACGGAGAGGCGAACCCATCGATCATCTCCCTTTTGACACAAGTAATGTTTTTCAACCTGATAGGTATCGGTATCATGAAGATTGGCGCTCAGTTCCTCGGCACCCACCTCTTTCTCGTCAGGATGCGTCACTTCAGAAAACGTCATTTTCTGGAGTTCCTGATTGGTGTACCCAAATATATTCTGCATTGCCGGATTGGTGCTTATGAACTTTCCTTGCCAATCGACGATAGCAATACCTAACGCGGCCTTTTCAAAGAGGGTACGGAAGCGATGTTCACTTTCAGCCAGTAACGCTTCTGCCTGTCGGCGCAGGGTAGTCTCTTGGAAAGAAATCACAATACCAGTCTCTTGCTCCTTTTCTCCAATCATACTGGCGGAAATCAGCACGATGATTGGGGAACCCTCTTTTCTAGTGGTATTCAATTCCCCTAGCCAACGCCCTTCTCGCGATAAATGGGAAAGTATTTGCGCTACCTCATCCCGGTTATCCCACAAACTAAAGATATCTTGATGCTGGAGTTGCCGGCGATTTTGATAACCCCACATCTGAACAAAGGCAGGATTAACATAAGTTATCGTACCATCAAGGTCAGTAATCACGATGCCATTAATAGCCGACTCAATGGCATCGTTTCGTATGCTCAGTTCTTGGGTGCGCTCTTTTACCTGATGCTCTAGTGAATTTGCCAGCCCACCTAAATCATCCCTGGATTTTTCTAAATGGTTGAGCATGGTTCGCAGCGTGTTAGCAAGTACACCAATTTCGTCATTGCCAAAAGCGGGAATTTCGACCTTTTGTTCACCAGTAGCGATACGATGGGCTATTTGTGTCAGTGTGCGAATTGGCCTCATCAGAAAGTGAACTACAATAGCGATTATCACCGTCAGCGCAATGACAACATAGATAACTAAGAAAAACAGACTTTGACGGAATTGCTCAGACTTGGCATCAATTATCTTGTAAGAGGCAACAGCGCCTAAGATGAGAAAACGTTCTTGTTCTAAGGGCGCGTAATGAAGATGCTGGAAGACGAGGCCTAACCCTTGTTCCTGTAAATTGATGCGCTGAAAATGATCCTTCATAACACTGTCTTCTGGGACATCTTGACTGTACTTGTTAGATAAAAAATGGTAGCTAGGAAAGTCCTCTTGAATATTGGCGCGTTTTCCAAACTCAAATGCAAAGCATTTGCTTTCATCTGGATGAAAAATATAATCACCATTTTGGTTAGTAATGAAGTAATAAACATCTTTCGGGGATTTTTTCAAGGAATGGGTCAATGCCTCGAAGTTGACGTTGATGACTAAGGCCCCGAAAACTTTAGCTTCACCCGTAAACACTGGCACCGCCACCCGAATAACTGGTTGAGGCGGATAAACGATGTGCCCATGCTCACGGTTCAAGTTCACGTCAGAAAAGTCATACAGCCCCGCTTGCAGTTTGATGGCTTTTTGAAAGTAAGGGCGGTTTCCCTTTTGCTGTAGTTGGTTTTCGGCAACTCTGAATATCTCATTTCCTCTGCGCTCCACGCGCATGATCTCGCGGCCTTGATCGGCAATACCGATGAAACGAATCTGCTCGTAGGCCGGCCGCTGACGCAGTACCGTGTGGAGCATCGTTTCAATACGTTGTTTCCAGAGATCCGTTGTCAAATTTTCTTGGTCATCGTAGCCCTCATCTTGGATAGCGCGTACAATGCCTTTCACATCGCTGGCTTCAACTAAAAAAATCGCATCCTGCTGTATTCGCTGCAACTGTTTTGACAGTAGCAGACTTTCCCGCCGCAAGTCATTACCCAAGCGTTGCAGGGATTGTTCATGCAAGAGGTGGCTGGCATCTCGGAAACTCAACCAAGCAATGCCCATGACACCAATGCCAGCGATAACAAAAGTCAATAGTGCGATTTTAGTGGGAAATTTCATTTTCATTTTTTATAAAAGCTTATGGGTGGATATCATGACTCGTTTGGCAGTAATCAGTGAACAGTTATCAGTTATCAGTTATCAGGAGTCAGTCGTCCAAACTAACGTTTGGCAGCCGTCCAAACTTTAGTTTGGTAGCCGTCCAATCTACGCCAAAGTTTTTTTAAGCCAAAGTTTTTTTAAGCCAAAAACTTTTGCCGACGATTTTAGTTTGGCAGGAGCCCAAACTTTAATTTGGCAGGGTAAAGTGCAACGTTAATTATCTAAAATTTAACAGTCAATGTTCTATTGACGGGTTTTAGTCGGCCAGTTTTAACTTGGACTGCCAAAAGTTTGGACTCCTAGACGTGTTTTACCGTTTGACTGCCAAACTAAAGTTTGGACTCCTGACTCCGACTGCCAAACTAAAGTTTGGAGTCCTGATTCCGACTGCCAAACTAAAGTTTGGACTCCTGCCAAACTAAAGTTTGGAGTCCTCTTGGGGAATTTTTTTCTTTCCCTTATCCTGAAGTACACTTTCCAAAATCAATTGGGCGTATTCTAACACTTGGTACACATCGGCCGGTGTTTTGTCCTTAACTTCGGGCAATTGAGCGGATACGGTGGTGATGCCAAGATGCGCTTTGAGTGTTATGAGTTCGGCATGAATGAGCCGTACCTTGTTGAACACTTCGCTGGGCGTGATAATACCCGCTACCGGGATGACAATCTGGTGGGTGTCGAGTAGCCCGGTACGCTTTTGTGCCTTTTGTACTTGTTTCAGCAGTTCTCCGCTACGTTTAAAAACGTGTTGCGGTTCAATTCCAACCCGTAATGGTGGAAATTTTACCTCATCGCGGTGGTTGCGGTAAGTGGCGATAGTCTGAATGTCTGCGAGAACTTTCTGAGCTTCATGGTAGACATCATTTGGGAGAAAACCTTCAAAACCTAGCACGGTATCCAACTGCAACGAAATCAGCCACATATTATAATACACAGATGAGGGTGTTTTGTCGTTGAACGTTTCAGTTTCCAGCGAAGTATAAAAGAGTTGGCTAGACATCCCAAACTGGCGGAATATAATATTAAGTTCTTCATCCAACCGGAGGGCTAAGTCGTAGACTTCGTTGGGTGTGATGGCTCTCACGGGGTAACTGGGCACACTCGTCAAACCAATCCCGATCTGTTGCCGTAGCCGGTTCACTTTATCCAAGCACTCCAGCCCTTTTTGGTAAACATGTTTAGGTTTGAGGTTGCGTATGAAAGGTGGGGTACGTGGGAGGGCTTGGATGCCCCGCGCCCGGCGATAGCGTTGGAGTTTTTTGAGAATGTCCTTAGTAACAGCAAAGACATGGCTCGGCGTTTTGACTAGAGAGGCTTGGCTAAATTGCACGATAGTTCGGTTGGGTGGGAAAACAGGCATGATTTGTGTGGCCCATTCGACATTTTGAATGACATCATCCGGGGTTTTGCCCGGCACGACGGGCGGTGTCTCAAAATTCCGCTCTAAACCAAGACGGAATTTGAGGTGTTGCAGTTCAGCCAACACGGTTTCTAAGGCATCATAAACCTCGCTGGGTGTGATCACGCGCCGAGGGACTTCGGGAACTTCAATCGGTTCCATCCACAGGCTTCGCTCGGCTTGGCTAATCTTTTTCTGTAAGCGGTAGACGGCCGCGAGCGCGTGGTTAGGGTGACGGCCTTCCGTCAACGGCGGCTTAGGGATATTCATCGGCAGATTTTGGCTACGGCGCAAAAACGTGACGAGTTCCATGACATGTTGGCTGAGGGCGTAAACATCCGAAGGGTTAAAACCGCGCACACCTAATGCGGGATCCAAGGCGCGGGAGATTTCCCACAAGACTTGGTAAACGTCATTAGACGTTTTGCTCTCACAGAGCGGCTTTTGTGGTTGGCTTGGGCTTGTAGAAGGCTGGAGACGATCAGAATAGGGAGGCGACAGCAACAATTCCACTTCGTCCACGAGGCGGACTACCATTACATACACCTCATTGGGGGTGATATAGCGGCCGGGATAATGAGAAGTGGATATTTCGCCCAGATTCTTGATCAGCCGATAGCGGTTGATTTTGGCAAGTATCTCTAGTGCCTTTTCTAGCACATGACGGGGCGCTTTGCGTTGTTGTTTGGGCAAAACCGGCCAAGGTTTTTCGATAGCGTTTTGTTGCAGAAGAAACTTAACCTTTGCCTTAAGAATCAGAGCGTTATGGTAAACATCATTGGGGGTTTTATCTGGAATGACGGCCGCATAGCCGGAAAAGCTAACGGCGGCTATCCAGATAAGCAGTATGGCACTTAGACAGTGTCGAACATGATTCATCAATTAATCTCCTATGACATAATGGGTAAGCAAATGAAAATTAAAAATGGGTAATGGTAATTGGGTGTAACCGGCCCCCGCTCATCGCTTTAAAATCAATGGTTTAGCGACGAATCTCAAAAGTTTCTTATTGATGAAAAAAGCAACTTGTCAAAAAATCAAATACATAGCAGCGCGGACGACAGGTTACACCCATCGCCTTTTTGGGGCCAAGTTTTCAACCACCATGGCTCAGGTTTGTCGTCGGCTTGTAATTGTCTTTTTGGGGCCTGGTTTTCAGCCACCAAGGCTCAACTTTGTCGTCGAATCGCCTTTTTGGGGCCAAGTTTTCGGCCGCCACGGTTCAACTTTGTCGTCGAATCGCCTTTTTGGAGCCAGGTTTTCAGCCACCAAGGCTCAGCTTTGTCGTCGGCTTGTAATTGCCTTTTTGGGGCCATGTTTTCATAAACAAAGACTCAGGTTTGTCATCTGCTTGTAATCGCCTTTTTGGGGCCAGGTTTTCGGCCGCCAAGGCTCAGCTTTGTCGTCGAATCGCCTTTTTGGGGCCAGGTTTTCACCCACCATGGCTCAGGTTTGTCATCTGCTTGTAATTGCCTTTTTGGGGCTATGTTTTCGGCCACCAAGGCTCAGGTTTGTCGTCGAATCGCCTTTTTGGGGCCATGTTTTCGGCCGCCACGGTTCAACTTTGTCGTCGGCTCGCCTTTTTGAGGCCGTGTTTTGGGAGGAGCGTGAAAATAATATACCCATAAAAAAGTTTTTTTTGAGTGTGTGAGTATTTTATTTAGCCACAGCTCACATAAAGATTAAGTCGCTAAAGCGCCTACTACGAACTTAGGCGCTAAACAACTCCTACGAACTAAGGCGCTAAAAAACTCCTACGAACTAAGGCGCTAAACAACTCCTACGAAACTCCTACGAACTAAGGCGCTAAACAACTCCTACGAACTAAGGCGCTAAAAAACTCCTACGAACTTAGGCGCTAAAAAACTCCTACGAACTTAGGCGCTAAACAACTCCTACGAAACTCCTACGAACTTAGGCGCTAAACAACTCTTACTAACGCAAGGCGCTAAAGCACCTACTACAAACGCAAGGCGCTAAACAACTCTTACTAACTTACTTAGGCGCTAAAGCACCTACTACAAACGCAAGGCGCTAAAGCACCTAGTACAAACGCAAGGCGCTAAAGCTCCTACTAACTTACTTAGGCGCTAAAGCACCTACTACAAACGCAAGGCGCTAAACAACTCCTACGAACTTAGGCGCTAAAGCACCTACTACAAACGCAAGGCGCTAAAGCACCTACTACAAACGCAAGGCGCTAAAGCGTCTACTACGAACTTAGGCGCTAAAGCACCTACTACAAACTTAGGGGAAAAGCATGAAAATAATATACCCATAGATTACCTGCGTTTTTTTAAAAAACTTGATTGACTAAAATATTTCATCAATTTGCCAAGACTTTAAACAAGCTGGTAGTCCCTTTAACCGAAAAATCAATGGCGAGGAAGGTTCAAGAATGCAAAATGTATCTTGCATGAGTGCTTGTACAAGGTACGCCTTTTTCTTAGGAATAGGATTCTTAACTCATTGATTTAAAAAACATCCACTCGATTGTAGGGACTACCAAAAATATTACAATCTCTCGTCGTAGAAAAGTGACTGCACCCAATTAATAATTAATCATTAATTGTTAATCATTAATTATTAATTCCCCCTTCGGGGTTGGGGCGGTTGGTTTTTCCACTGGTGGAAGCTGGGGCGATTTCACTGGCTGGTAATGTAAAGTAAAACCTACTCCCTTGCCCTACCTGACTTTCTACGCCTACCTGTCCGCCACAGCGGTTGATCACTCGTTGCACAATAGATAAGCCTAAGCCATGTCCTTCAACACGCGCTGTCGAGAGACGAGTAAAGGGCACAAACAATTGGCTTTGTTGTTCGGAGGTGAGGCCTTCTCCGTTGTCACGCACCCAAAAGCGAATGTGACCCTTTTCAGGTGTGGCCCCCAATTCTAGGTGCGGTGGACGGCCGCCATATTTTAAGCCATTACTGATGTAATTGGCCCACACTTCTTCAATCCAAGGCGCATAGCCTAGCGCGGTAGGCCATTCTTCGGGCGAGATGACGATTTCGCCTTGAGATTCCTCAATCGTGTGGGCGAGACGCTGTTGTACGCTGGTGATCATTTCAACCATCGAAAGCGGATCCATGTCTACTTTTTGATGGCGTGAACTGGCTAATAACAGCAACGCGTCGATAATATTAGCCATTTTCAGGCCGCTTTGCTTAATGCGTTGTAACAAGTCCAGCGACTGAGCCTCGAGAGAAGAGGCTAACTTGTAGACAAGGAGACTGCTTAAAGCGGTGATGCCGCTCAAAGGATTTTTGAGATCGTGGGCAACCGTGTGGGCAAAGGCTTCCAGTTCAGCATTTTGTTCTTTTAACTGAATATTTTGCTGTTCAAGTAGTTGATTTTTTTCTTCAAGGGTTTTTTGCAGCCTTCTGAGCGTCAGGTGTGTTGTGATACGCGCTAGGACTTCTTCATGTTGAACCGGTTTAGTGATGTAATCAACGGCCCCTACTTCAAAGCCCTTCACCTTGTCTACTGTTTCAGACAGCGCCGTCATAAAAATCACTGGAATGTCGCGGGTTGCCTCATTTTCCTTCAGGCGGCCGCAAGTTTCAAAGCCGTCCATTTGCGGCATCATCACATCGAGCAAAATGAGATCAGGTGGCGCGTGAGCCACTCTAACAAGGGCATCTTCACCATTTTGAGCAACCAGCACTTTGAAGCCGAGTTGGCGTAAATAGGAAAAAAGCATTTTTAGGTTTGTGGGCATGTCGTCCACAATCAGTAGTGTGCCTTGGTAAGAATTATTAGTCATTTTCAATGTCCTTTTTAACCCTTCTTTTCTAGCTATTCAGATATTTTGATGGAGTCCAAGCTTTAGCTTGGACGTGCAAACTAAAGTTGGCATGGAGTCCAAGCTTTAGCTTGGACTTAGGACCTCCCAAAAAAATAATATACCCACACACACCCCTACCCTCAATGCCATTAAGTTAAGGAAAAGGCCCGTTTGTAGTAGGCGATTTATCGCCTCACGCGCCGCTGACGACTGCCAAACTAAAGTTTGGACTCCTGATCACTGATTACTGATCACTGTTCAAGATTGATTCAAGAAATTCGCCGATTTCTCGTACCATAAACGCCTCCGCTAACGGCCGCACTTGGGCCGCAAACGGTGCGAATTGGCTATCTGTTTGTTCTAATTGGTCAATTTTTTCCACAATGCTTTCGACATCACCCATCATAGCCCAATCATATAACATTTTAACAACTTCTGCCGAAGGTTCAACCAAGGGCGGTTCGGTTTCATTTTCTGGGCTTGGTGAAAGTTCAACCGAATTGTCGGCCTCGTACTCCCATTCGAGTTTCAAGTAAAAACGCAGTTTTTCTAGCACTTCTTCGGTGGCTACCGGTTTGGCGATAAAATCATTGCAGCCAACCGCTAAAGTTTTTTCTCGCTCTGAAAAAGACACACTGGCGGAAACCGCAATGATGGTAACTTCTTTTAATTTAGAGAGTTGGCGTATCCTACTCGTCGCTTCAAGGCCATCCATAACGGGCATCAATATATCCATAAAAATGACATCTGGCCTAAATGCCAAGGCGATTTCAATGGCGATTTCTCCATTGAAGGCTTCCACTATATCAAATTTTAGCGGTGAGAGCAATTCAAACAATAGGGCCCGATTCTCACCTTTGTCATCAACGATTAAAATTCTGCGTGGTTTTCCTTTAAAACCAGTGATACGTTGCTCAGTTGGGGTTTTTTCAACTTGAGTCCACCCTTCGACGGCCGGGAGTGCCAAATCAAACCAAAACACACTGCCCTTACCAACAGTACTTTTAACAGCGAGTGTGCCGCCCATCATTTGAACAAACTTTTGGCACAATGGCAAACCGAGTCCAGTACCTTCTGTCATATACCGTTGTGCGCCCACCTGTTTAAAGGGCTGAAAGATGGTTTCTAATTGCTCATGCTCAATCCCGGGGCCACTGTCTTCAATTTCAAAGCGAATTATTCTCTCGATGGAGAGGTTAAGACGACTCCCCTCTTGAAAGGGGTTAGGGCTGTGTTCATTGGGGATGTGTTCGCAATAGCCGACGCGAAAATTCACAAAACCCTTTTCGGTAAATTTGACCGCATTGCCGAGCATATTAACCAATACTTGCCGTAATCGGGTTTCATCGCCATGCACGGCCGTTGGTAGATATGCATTGATTTCGGACTGAAAGTCAATCTTTTTTTGTTTGGCTTGTATCTGAAAAAGATCGACGATGCCTTTGAGGAAGTTAGAAAAGCGAAAATCGTGGTGATGCAATTCCATTTTCCCAGCTTCGATTTTGGACATATCAAGAATGTCGTTAATCAGTACCAGCAAATGCTGGCCGGATTGTTCAATGGTGTGAATACCATCAAGTTGTTCAGCGTTGAGGGATTTATCGCGTTTGAGAATCTGGGCAAATCCCAAAATGCCATTAAGCGGTGTCCTGAGTTCATGGCTCATGTTGGCGAGAAATTCGCTTTTGGTGCGATTGGCTTCTTCGGCGGCCTCTTTAGCGGCTCTGAGATCGGCTTCTACTTGGACTTGTTTAAATTTTTGTTCAAGCGTCTGCGCCATTAACTTGAAGTTGTCCACCAGAGAATTAATTTCAGTGATCAAACTATTAGGCCAAGCAATGGTTTCTCTTTCGAGCAATTTATTAGGTAAATTAGTCGTCACTCGTGCTAGGTTGGACAACGAGGCGGTGGCTTGGCGGCTAATCAGGGTTGCGACGATGATAGCCAGTACGGTAATCAGTAGCATGATAGCCAAACTTTTGATGTAGGCCGTTTGCAAGTTGCTGATGTGGGAGGAAATGGGACTTTCCACCAACAAACGCCAAGGCATGTCTTTGTCAGCCATCTGGGTTTCTTTTATATAGAAAGACTTTCTCCAGCGTACCATCAGTGGCATGTTTTCGGCCGGCAACCATTGATAAATGGTGGTACCACTGACTGGACGGATTTCGCCACTTTGGCGAGGATCAAAGAGTTGCTTGGTTTTCAAATCAGGCCGCGTACTCATGATCACACGTTCTTGACTGTCAATGAGCGTGATTTGCAAATCAAGCGCCTGAGTGCTTGATTTTAAAAGTTCTGCTATAAAATCCAAGCTAAGATGACCTGAAACATGGCCCAACAAGCGATTGTCACGGTACACTGGTACACAAAGCTCAACGTGAAAGGAGGGCCCTTCGTCGCTTTCTATCCACATTTCTGACATGTTATGCTGTTTTGATTGGCACAACTGATGACTGTAATTTTTGTTATTAAAATGAGAAGGTTGGTGTGCGCCGTGAATAGGCGCGTTTGTAATAATATTGCCTTTGGTATCAACAATATACAGGTGGTATAAGTCAGGCCTGAGGCGTTGTGTCATTTCTGTGCTTTGTTGTAACACGGTTGAAGGTGTCATCTCGGTACGTGCCGCGATTTTTGCCAGTTCATGGAGGGCATGTACCTGTTGCTGATGCCACCAAAGCAATTCAGCCTCCCTGTTGGAAGAGATCGTTTGTAGATGACTTTGAATATTGGTTTTTATATCGCTCAATGTTTTGCGGCTCTCCAAAACCATTAGCGTTAAAGTTGGAAAAAAGACAAACGCTACCAGTAAGTTTAATAAGGTTTGTTGCAGGGACAAGGTGACATTCACTGGAGAACGCGCTATCCATTTGTAAAGGGGCGTACCGGCAAGGAGTAGGCTGGCAACAAGGGCGTTAAAGATGCCATTGATGGCCTGTTTGAGCATGATCAGCACCACTGGAATGGTTCCCATGCCCATGACTCCAGAATAGAATAGCCACACCAGCGGCATACCAATCAAAACCCAGTAAATGCTATCCAACAGCACGAAGTTGAGCTGCTTTTGACGGCGTAGCCACCAGCCCACGAAAAAGGCTTCTAGCGTAAAAATGATGACGGCGTAGGGATGCCCCCATAAAATCATGGTGTATGAGCCAACAATCGCAGCCGCCAGTGTGCCCCAATGGGTTTTATACAAATGTACGACGATTAAGACGGCAATGCTGCCGAATAAAAAATTCACGCCAAAAAACAGTGGCACATTGTAATAATTACCGACTAAGCCGGCGGCGATAAGAATGGCTAATCCTAAGACTGAACGGAAGTTATGGAAAATTAGTGACATGTTTGTAAATTTTTAGTTTTTTAGGAGTGACGCATTATGGCAACGCAAACAACTAGTCGTCCAAACTTTAGTTTGGCAGGAGTCCAAACTTTAGTTTGGCAGTGCCAGAGTACTTAAATCCGTCCAAACGTAAGGAAGGAGTCCAAACTTTAGTTTGGCAGTGCCAGAGTACTTAAATCCGTCCAAACGTAAGAAAGGAGTCCAAACTTTAGTTTGGCAGTGCCAGAGTACTTAAATCCGTCCAAACGATCGGTCGGCAGGAGTCCAAACTCAAATTTGCCAAACTTTAGTTTGGACTGGAAGCTGGGGCGATTTCACTGGCTGGCAATGTAAAGTAAAATATACTCCCTTGCCCTACCTGACTTTCTACGCCTACCTGTCCGCCACAGCGGTTGATCACTCGTTGCACAATAGATAAGCCTAAGCCATGTCCTTCAACACGCACTTTCGAGAGACGAGTAAAGGGCACAAACAATTGGCTTTGTTGTTCGGAAGTGAGGCCTTTTCCGTTGTCACGCACCCAAAAGCGAATGTAGCCATTGAAAGGTGTGGCCCCCAATTCTAAGCGCGGTGGACGGCCGCCATATTTTAAGCCATTACTGATGTAATTGGCCCACACTTCTTCAATCCAAGGCGCATAGCCTAGCGCGGTAGGCCATTCGGGCGAGATGACTATTTCGCATTCCTCAATCGTGTGGGCAAGACGCTGTTGTACGCTGGTGATGATTTCAACCATCGAAAGCGGCTCCATGTCCACTTCTTGATGATGTGAACTTGCCAATAACAGCAACGCATCGATAATCTTAGCCATTTCTAGGCCGCTTTGTTTAATGCGTTGTAAAAAGTCCAGCGATTGAGCATCGAGAGAAGAAGCTAATTTATAGGCCAGGAGACTGCTTAAACCGGTGATGCCGTTCAAAGGATTTTTGAGATCGTGGGCAACCGTGTGGGCAAAGGCTTCCAGTTCGGCATTTTGTTCTTTTAATAGAATATTTTGCTGTTCAAGCAGTTGATTTTTTTCTTCAAGGGTTTTTTGTAGCCTTCTGAGCGTCAGGTGTGTTGTGATACGCGCTAAGACTTCTTCATGCTGAACCGGTTTGGTGAGGTAATCAACGGCTCCCACTTCAAAGCCCTTCACCTTGTCCACCGTTTCAGACAGCGCCGTCATAAAAATCACCGGAATGTCGCGGGTGGCCTCGTTTTCTTTCAAGCGGCGACAAGTTTCAAAACCGTCCATATATGGCATCATCACATTGAGCAAAATGAGAGCAGGTGGCGCGTGAGCCACTCCAACAAGGGCATCTTCACCATTTTCAGCAACCAGCACTTTGAAACCGAGTTGGCGTAAATAGGAAAAAAGCATTTTTAGGTTTGTGGGCATGTCGTCCACAATAAGTACTGTGCCTTGGTAAGAATTATTAGTCATTTTCTGTGTCCTTTTTGAGTCTTAGAATGTAGTTCTTAATATTGTCTTGTACTCCGATAATTCGTGCAAGGCGAGCTTGGAACGAGGATTAGTTCATCGAGTTCCCAATCGTCTTATGCGCGATAAAAATCAAAAAATAGCTCAAATGCGCCAATAGCACTCGCGAAGAGAAATACCAACACAGAGAGCCTCTTGCTTTGGCTCATCAAAACGGAATTTTCTCTTATCAACACAGAGAACTCAGAGGTACACAGAGGTACACAGAGGGTTTTTGTGTTAGTCTCGGAACAAAGTGTTACTCAATGCCCTCCGTGTTGAGAACCGTTTTGCAATTCCCCAATTTTTTATAAAATATTACCATTCGCCATAAACCTTTTCACTTTGAGTTTCGCCATTCGCTTATACGAATAATTTGAGTTTTGAAATCCCTCCAGAGATAATTATAGTTCGCACAAATTGCGCTTTTGTCATTCCGAGTGAGGGAACTTGAGGAATCTTCTTGAAATGACAAAAAAACTCCGTTTAGAACGGTGCCCAGTATATAATGATAAAATATTTGCGATCTTGGGGTGGTATGGGGTGGTTCCTAATTAATAATTAATTATTAACAATTAATTATTAATTATTAATGATAACAATCGGTTCATGGTTTTTGCCTTATATACGGAACGTACATTTGCGGGTGGAAATAAAAGGCATAAGATCGCTCGAAAATCCGCCTAACTATTTATTTACCAAGGGCACTATGCCTAAAAAAAAATCCGTTTATTCCCAAAATCCGTTGTACTCTTACTAGAAATTCTCTTCTTTATCAAGTGTGCCTCATCTTTTCCGTCCAAAGCTAAAGCTTTGGACGGAATTGATGTTTATTACCAATTATCAATCGTTCTAAAACCCATTAAATAGTTATGGTTAAATGCTAAGGCTCATTAAAAAGTTTTCGCTCGACTGATTATCCATTATCCATTACCAATTGGCTCTTTTGCCAACCATTTACTTAATTTATCTAAGGCCGAATGGCGCGTCAAGTCAACCTGCAACGGCGTTATTGATACAAACCCTTGATTAATAGCATAAAAATCTGTGCCAGGCCCAGCATCTTGTTCAGGCCCCGCGGGGCCTATCCAATAAATTGGATTTCCGTGTGGATCCTCACTTTTAATGGCCGGCTCGGCGCGGTGACGACTGCCTAAACGAGTGACTTGCATACCTTTTAATTCATCCCAAGGACAATCAGGGACGTTGATATTTAAAATGGTATCAACCGGTAAGGGTAAGTCATTGTTTTGTAGACGTGCTAACAGCACTTCTACCACACGGGCGGCTGTTTGATAATACTGAGGATCAAAACTCGCCATTGAAACGGCTAACGCCGGTAAGCCTAAAAAACGGCCTTCCATCGCGGCGGCGACAGTGCCTGAGTAGATCACGTCATCACCCAAATTTGGTCCCGCATTAATGCCTGATACCACAATGTCAGATTGTGTGTCGAGTAAACCGGTGATAGCAAGGTGTACACAATCGGTGGGTGTGCCATCGACATAAATAAAACCATTGTCCGCTCGTTTGGCTCGAAGGGGATACTCTAGCGTGAGAGAATTACTGGCACCACTGCGATTACGCTCTGGGGCAATTACCGTGACATCGGCAAATTTTTGTAATGTTTCGACTAAGCATAAGATGCCCGGTGCTTGATAGCCGTCATCGTTGCTGACTAATATTTTCATATTTTTTCAATGATTGATGTTTTTTTATATGATGGGTTTGTTTAAAGCAATAACTACAAGGATTACTTGCTTATGAAAGAGTTATACTGATAGTACAACGGATACGCTTTCCGAAACGGATTTTTTATCGGCTGAATGACAGGATTGAAAGTCAATAAAAATAACCAAACGGGTCAATTTTTATTTTCACCCGCATCTGTACATTCCGTATATTGCTTTAAAATTATTGTGTTTTTAGACGACTTTGATTACATCAAGGATTTTTAGACTCAAGATTATAATCCTTTTTTATAAGGAATCTTGTAGTTATTGCGTTATTATCATCCTTTTTTATAACGAATCCTTGTAGTTATTGCGTTATTATGATCCTTTTTTATAACGAATCCTTTCCGTTATTGCGTTATTATCATCCGTTTTTATAACGAATCCTTGTAGTTATTGCGTTAAAATCATAAAGTCTTTTTAGACTCAAGATTATAATCCTTTTTTATAACGAATCCTTGTAGTTATTGCGTTATTATCATCCTTTTTTATAACGAATCCTTGTAGTTATTGCGTTATTATCATCCTTTTTTATAACGAATCCTTGTAGTTATTGCGTTATTATCATCCGTTTTTATAACGAATCCTTGTAGTTATTGCGTTATCATCCGTTTTTATAACGAATCCTTTCCGTTATTGCCTTAAAATCCTTGTGTTTTTAGAACCAATTACCAATTACCAATTACCAAAATAATGTCAAGCAAAAACCCACAAGAACACACGCCGGCGATGCAGCAGTATCTCAGCACCAAGGCGGAGTATCCCGACATGCTGCTATTTTATCGCATGGGAGATTTTTATGAGTTATTTTTTGAAGATGCCGAGCGGGCTGCGCGTCTGTTAGATATTGCGCTTACCTCTCGCAGTAAAAAAGGTGGGCAAGCCATTCCGATGGCGGGTGTGCCGTTTCACGCCATAGAAAATTATCTCGTTAAATTGGTACGTCAAGGTGAATCGGCCGTGATTTGTGAACAAGTGGGCGATCCCGCTACCAGTAAAGGCTTGGTTGAGCGCAAAGTCAGTCGCATTATCACGCCCGGCACGTTGACGGATGAAGCCTTATTAGAAGAACGCCAAGAAAGTTTATTGGCGGCAGTGCATGCCATTGATGAATTAATCGGAATAGCTACGCTCGATTTAGCCAGTGGGCGCTTTGCCCTGATTGAAGTGCAAGGGCTGGCATTGTTCAACAGTGAAATGGAGCGGTTGCGCCCAGCCGAATTATTAGTCAGTGAAGACAGTCGCCTCAGTTTGCCCAAAATAGCTTTACGCAAACAACCGCCTTGGTATTTTGAAGTGGACACGGCGCGGCGTTTATTGACGCAGCAATTTGGTACCCGCGATTTATCCGGGTTTGGCTGCGAACATCTGACGGTTGCGCTAGGCGCGGCCGGCTGTTTGTTGCAATATGCTCGTGAAACGCAGCGTACTCAACTGCCTCATATTCAAGGCTTACATTGGGAACGGCGCGAAGACAGCATTTTTTTAGATGCGGCCAGTCGGCGCAATTTGGAATTAGATAGTCGCCTCATTGGGCAGCGCGAACATACCTTAGTTAATATTATGGATGAATGCGCTACGCCCATGGGAGGGCGCTTATTGCGCCGTTGGTTACATCGGCCTTTGCGTGATATTGAAGTGTTAAGGGCGCGTCATCAGAGCGTTGGCGAATTACTTGAACAGCAATGTCTTGATGTGTTATATCAACAACTACGTGCGGTGGGTGATATTGAGCGCATTTTGGCACGAGTGGCTCTCAAATCGGCCCGCCCTCGTGATTTAAGCCAATTACGCACCGCGTTAGGAACGCTACCCGATTTACAAAAGCAATTCAGACAATTTAATAGCCCTCATTTAAAAACCTTGGCACAGAAAATCGGTGCCTTTCCCGAACTTTATGCCTTATTGTGTGCCGCCATTGTTGAAAAGCCACCGCAATTGATCCGTGATGGTGGCGTGATTGCGCTCGGTTATGATGCTGAACTGGATGAATTACGCAGTTTAAGCCAAAACGCCGGGCAATATTTGGTGGATTTAGAAAGCCGCGAGCGTGAGCGCACTGGCATTACCAACTTAAAAGTCGGCTATAACAAAGTACATGGTTACTACATTGAAGTCAGTCGCGCACTGGCTGACAAAGTGCCTCTTGAGTACACGCGCCGCCAAACACTTAAAGCGGTGGAACGTTATATTACGGATGAATTGAAAAGCTTTGAAGACAAAGTATTAAGTGCCAATGAACGGGCGTTGAAACGGGAAAAATATTTATATGAGTTATTATTAGATAAACTGCTCGAATCGCTGATAGAATTGCAAACCAGTAGTGCTGCCTTAGCCGAATTAGATGTGTTAAATAATTTTGCTGAGCGTGCCGATACGTTGAAATTCTATCCGCCTAAATTCACTGACAAAGAATGTATTGAAATTACTGAAGGGCGGCATCCGGTGGTTGAAGCCGTACAAGAAATACCGTTTATTCCCAATGAGTTGCGACTGGATAGACAGCGGCGGATGTTGATACTTACCTCGCCGAACATGGGTGGGAAGTGCCTTTGTAACCTTACAAATTATATGGTTACTTCGCAAGGTATTGTTTCTCTTATAAATTTTATGCCAGCGTCGGCACAGAGAGATTGCTTTACGCCTCTTTCAGAACCTATCCAAGTAAAATCTCTAGAAGGGATGGCACAGGCAACCCATTTTTATTATGCGGGCAAACAAAAAACCCTTAAAATTAAAACGCGGCGAGGTTTTAATTTAGAAGGGACACCTGAGCATCGCATTTGGGTACGTTGTCCCGATGGTAGCGAAGGCTGGCGTTGTCTAAAGGATTTAACCGGTGAAGAAGCTTGTGCGATTGATCACCAATTGGATTTATGGGGAAGTCGTATAGAGATTGATACGACAGCAGCGGAAAGCTTGCCCAATCTCAAAAAACGTTACACGATGCCCACACAGATGACAACTGATTTGGCTTACTTGTTGGGATTATTGCTTGGTGATGGCTCTGTCACTTACAAAAGCAATTTTGTTTTGATCACAACAGATGCAGAAATTGCGGAAGCATTTCAGCGCATTATAAGAAAGTTGTTTGGTTATGAAGTAAAAGAGAACACGACTAGGCCCTATTATCACGTCAATAGTCTTCAAATCCGAGCGTTTTTAGAAACGGTGGGGCTTGGTTATCACACCGCTTACTATAAGCACATTCCCGAAAGCATTTTGCAAGCCCCCCGTGAGTTCGTCGTTGCCTTTTTACAAGGCTTATTTGACACGGATGGTTATGCCGAAAAACGCTATGGTAATAGTCAACTGTCTACATCTTCATACCGTTTAGCACAGGAAGTGCAAATGTGTTTATTGAATTTGGGCATACTGAGTTCACTCAAAACAAAAAAAACACCTAAAAAACCCAATTATCTGGTGAACATCTACGGTGCGGATGCCATTGCCTTTCATACCAAGGTAGGTTTTCGCCTCACTCGTAAACGTCAACGTGCGGCCTTGGCCTCCAATAACCGTAGGCCAAATATTGGTATTCCTTATCTTGACAGCACACTAAAACAAATTCATGCTTGTATTGTCGAAACACAGCATAAACCGGTGTCGCTAGAAAAAGCGCCCAAAATACGCTCCATCTTTCATACTTATTTGCCCAATAAGCGAAACATCTCTTATAACAAGTTAGAAGAACTGATTAGCTATTGCCAAGCGAATGGAGTGGAGTGCGCTGAGTTAGCGCAGTTACAACAATTACAACAACGGCACTATTTTTATGACCGTATTACCAGCATAGAGGCTGGAGAGGCCGAAGTTGCGGATTTATCGGTGCCACAAGGACATGCGTTTGTGGCTAACGGCTTTGTCAGTCACAATTCCACTTATATGCGTCAAACGGCCTTAGTTGTACTACTTGCCCACATCGGCAGCTTCGTTCCCGCTCAACAAGCCACAATCGGCCCCATCGACGGCATTTTTACCCGTATTGGAGCCAGCGACGACTTAGCCGGCGGCCGTTCTACCTTTATGGTAGAAATGACAGAAACTGCCAACATTTTGCACAACGCCACTCGTAACAGTCTCGTCCTCATGGATGAAATTGGGCGCGGTACTAGCACCTTTGATGGTTTATCGCTGGCGTGGGCTTGTGCCGAGTATTTAGCAGATCAGGTTGGTGCTTACACGCTCTTTGCTACCCACTACTTTGAATTGACGCGCTTGCCCGAACTGTTTCACAATATCGCTAATGTTCATTTAGAAGCAGTGGAACAAGATGACAAGCTGATTTTTATGCACACCGTGAAAGACGGGCCGGCTAATAAAAGCTACGGCCTACAAGTGGCCCTATTGGCGGGCGTTCCGAAAAACGTTGTCAAACAAGCCAGTGTCCACCTGAAACAATTAGAAGAACAACAATTACAAATGGCCGCGCAACAAACCGAATTACCGTTGCTGCCACCATCGCTGCCACCGCCGGCAACGCCAGCCGTTCCTCATCCCGTTATCGAAAAACTCAAAAGCTTGTCGCCAGAAGATATGACACCAAGACAAGCTTTAGACGTGATTTATCAACTCAAAGCGTTATTGGATGAGACTATGCAATAACAACTACAAGGATTATATAGATTTTCAGAAAAGGCAATAAGACGTGCGACAGAGGGCCAGACTTAAATTTTAAAACAGCCAAAATCTTTTATGGCCCTCAAACAAGACCCCAATAGCAGTTTATCAGTCGTCCAAACTTGAGTTTGGCAATCGTCCAAACTTGAGTTTGGCAATCGTCCAAACTGGGCGCATTTCTTTCTATTTTCCCGCTTGACTATAACCAACGCTCCCAACCCCAAAGGGGTTGAATATGAATGCAACCTGGGGATGGAAGGGAAAGGGGCCCCAACCCCAAAGGGGTTGAATATGACCTGGGGATGGAAGGGAAGGGGGCTCCAACCCCAAAGGGGTAAAGCGGGAAAATAGAAATGCGCCCGTCCAAACTTTAGTTTGGCAGTCGTCCAAACTTAAGTTTGGCAGACGCTATAGTAGACACCGTCATCGAAGAATTTTTTTGTCATGTTTCATCCCGACGATCCCGACGATCCCTTTGATCGGCTTGTCCCGACTCTGGAGGGAACTTGAACTTGAACTTGAGAAATTGAGCCATGAAAACAAGATTTCGTATCTGTCGAAATGACTTTCAGCGCAATGCAAAGTATAACTTATTCAATTTCAGGTTGGATCAAACATTCCAAAGGAATTCCCGAAACATTTTCCGGACTACCTAAAGTTGTGGTAAAGCGCCACGTTGTTTGAATGTGAATAGCCTTAAGGAAAACTAAAGTAAAGAGATATAAGACGCACCACGTTGTTTGAATGTGTACCAGTGGTAAACAAAAGCCTTTTTGAGGCTCATAACGAGCGGCTTGTGAGTAGCTTTTGCGAATACTACAAACAGGTGAGTCGCTAAAGCGACTACTACAAACTGATAGTTCAAAAGCGCATAGACGAGCTGAATAACCACTTGGCCTCTTATGAGACTATAAAAAATTTCTTAATCCCTAACGGACATTTAACAGTCAAGACAGGATTTCTAACGCCATCGCTCAAACTAAAAAGAGGCAAACTGTACGAAGTGTTTAAAAATACAGCTATATAAACTCTACGACTCTCATACGTGAATAACTGATACTATCCCTTTAAGGGATAATATCTGCAACATTTTGGGTGTGTCCTACTGATCCTACAGACTTTGAATTGTCTTGCCGCTTTAAAAGTAAGGTTTCTTTTGAGGGCCCTGTTTTAAAATTGGTTTGGTAAGCTTTTGTTAATGGCTTATCATAATAAAAAATGAAACCTGAAAAATGAAAAAGACTAAGGTGTCAAACATAAGCGGTTTTTTTGAGGGCCATGTTAGCGAATTGATTTTATTGAAGGCCCTTTCCTAAAATGAAAAATGAAAAATGAAAAATGAAGAAGACTAAAGTGTCTTTCCAAAGCCGTTTTTTTGAGGGCCATGTTAGCGAATTGATTTTATTGAAGGCCCTTTTCCCTAAAAACTTCCTACTTGGACAAGTGGGACACACCCAACATTTTTGCTCTCTGATAAAGTTGTAGCCGCAAGGCCTAATGCGGGATGACAACACAACAAAGACATTGGTAGGAATTTAAAATAAAAAGCGTTACCAACAGGTGTTGGAGTCCAAACCTTCAGGTGTTGGAGTCCAAACCTTTAGGTTTGGACTTATACTCAGCACCGCTATCGTTCACTCGCGTAGCGAATTACTGCGTTTCCGAGCGAAGCGAGATCAAATGTTAAGTAGATACGGAACGTACTTTAAAACCGTGAAAATGAAAATGCGTTAAATGGATTGAATTATTAATAAAATGAGTCATTTACAAACTAGCAGGTTCATTTTTCATTTTTCATTTTTCATTCGTCTAGTTGGAATCCAAACCTTCAGGTTTGGACTTAATACATACATTGAGTAAGCGTTACCTCTTTTGAGATACCTGATACCATGAAAAAAAAAACACTCTACGAATTTTTAGGCGTTGAACCAGAAGCCACGCAAGAAGAAATCAAAACGGCGGCTCTTTCCTTAGCGAGAAAATTTCATCCGTCCAAATATCCGGGCAATCCTCGGGTAGCCGCTCGTTTCAATAAAATAAAACGGGTTTACAACACCCTAGCTAATCCACAAAAACGGGCCGCTTATGATGCCACTTTAGCCAAAGAACCGGCCCAACCGGCCCAAAATCCATCGCCTCGGCCCGAAAAACCGATAATCAACACCGTCCATCAGGCCAGCGAAAAAAACACTCAAATTGTGCGGGAAAAACAGCCGGCCTCAGAGGCCGCCAAAGCGAATTCGGTGCAAAATTCCTCGCCCCAGCCCCAAAAAGTACAGACACAGTACGCCAGTCAAGAAAAAAACACCACCAATGAGCCGCAGCAGGTTGGTGAAATGAATAAACTGCGTACCAAGATTCATTGGTTTTTAAATCTTATAGCCGCCTTCCTTTTTATGGGAATTGGGGCCTATTTTTTATTGATTGATCCAGCGATTTTAACAGAATATGTCGATAAAAGTGATTTTTTTCCAGACAAACTACCCTATATTACACTTAGTTCTTGGGTAATTTTAGGGCTGGGCATATTGATATTAGTGCATACATTATGGGCTACATTCACCACCATTTTGACGAAGAACAAAAATCACGTTGAGGACATAAAACCGGACGACAATACGCAGACTAAACCGGTAATTAAAGAGACGGAGGCGGCGGCCGCCAAAAATCCAGCACAAGCCAGTGCCAAAAAACCACCGGCTACCGTGCCTCAAAAGACGCAAAAACAGGATAATCCACCAAAACGAGTAACTAAAGAGACGGATGCGGCAAAAAATAAGGCACTTGCCACGGCAAAAAAACCAGCGGCTACCGTGCCTCCTCAAAAGACGGCGGCTAATCCACAAAAACGGGTAGCTCAAAAAACGGCCGCGGCCAAAAACCCAGCACCTGCCACCGCCAAAAAGCAACCGGCTACCGTGCCTAAAAAGACAGCGGCTAATCCACAAAAACGGGTAGCTCAAAAAGCGGCGGCCAAAAAACCAGCACTTGCCACCGCCAAAAAGCAACCCGCTACCGTGCCTCAAAAGACGGCAGCTAACCCACAAAAACGGGTAGCTCAAAAAACGGCCGCGGCCAAAAAACCAGCACTTGCCACGGCCAAAAAGCAACCCGCTACCGTGCCTCAAAAGACGGCGGCTAATCCACAAAAACGGGTAGCTCAAAAAGCGGCCGCGGCCGCCAAAAAACCAGCACCTGCCACGGCCAAAAAACCAGTTGCTACCCTACCTCAAAAGACGCCAGACAGAAAAGAGGAAAAAATGGACGGCCGAGCGGCAAAAAATCACTGGTTGGGTTATTCTTTTGCCATCCTCCTGATATGCATAGGAACCTATTTGTTATGGATAGAACCGACGCTTTTCACAGAATCTGTCAATAAAGTTGACAGGTTGCAAAACCAACTACCGTATGTCACGCTCGGTGCTTGGATGATTTTTTTGCTAGGCCTATTAATATTACTGTATAATTTATTTAAAACCCTCACCACGACTTCCACGAGGAACAAAAATAAGGAAACCAAACCACTCAAAGAGCCAGAAGCGGTTGGACAAGCGTCGAGTAAGGCTGCGGCCGAAAAGCGGGAAAAAACTACCGCTCTGGGTGAACAACCTGCTACCCCGCCTCAAAAGACGCAAGAAGAGGACAGTGAGAAGGAAAAAATTGTCGGCCCTACCAAGATTCATTGGCTTGGTTATTCTTTTGCCTTACTGCTTATAATAATTCCCGCTTATCTTTTGTTTATTGAACCAACACTGTTAAACAATTTGCTGAAGCCGATTGAATTTTTACAAGACAAACGGGTGTACATAAAGCTCGGTTTGCAGGGACTCTTACTGCTGGGCATATTGCTGTTGACAAAATTTCAACCATTCAAGAACAAAAATCGCGTCAACGAAATCAAACCTGTCAAAAAAACACCGGCTCACCCACAAAAACCAGCGGCGATTGAAGCGTCTGCGGCCCAAAATCCGTCGGCGCAAAATCCCCAGCACCCCAAAAAACTCAGTGTAAGTGATGTACTTGCCAAACACCAAAAGAAGGGGGAAAAAACACACACCGTCCGGTGGGTGAGTGAAAAAATTCTCTACCGTGCGGATATTCATGGATTTGGTTATATAATGGGCCTCTTTTTTATAGGTATTTCAATTTACTTTTTATTATTCAACCCGGAAGGCCTAAAGATATACGTGGATAAAGTTGATTTTTTGCAAGACAAACTTTCCTTTGTCACACTTGGTTTGCAGACAGTATTGGGGTTGGGCGTATTTATATTACTACATACGTTGTTTCAACAATTCACCACCACCTTGATGATTACCTCCGAAAGGATTATTGCCAGGTTTGGTTTGATTTCCATTAGGCAAATTGAAATAAAGCATGCTCAATTTGAAAACCTTGAAATTAAACAAAGCCTTTTAGGCAAAATTTTAGGTTTTGGTACGCTCAAAATAAGAGGAACACGCGGGAAGAAAGGTGTCGGTGGGATAAAAATAAAAGTAAGCAATGTCACCTCGCCCAAACAATTTGAAAAACGACTGATGCGTATCATCAAACAGACTGCCTACCATCAAATCTAACTCTCAGTGTTCAGTGAACAGTAATCAGTGATCAGTGAAATAACTGATAACTGAAATAACTGAAATAACTGAAATAACTGATAACTTAAACATGAGAACGATAATTTCTCACTGAAAACGGCATTTCAGTAATCACTGAAAACTGAAAACTGATCAAATGAACAGAGGTAGGGTGGATACGCGGCACTTTATCGGCTTCCTACAAACCATCATATTTGAGGGTAACAAAGTATAATTGTCCAGAAAAATACCGGGGCAACCCTCAATGCCATTAAGTTAAGCTTGGGCGAACCGGTTGGAAAACCTCGAAAGTCCCTAAAGACGCGAGGTTTCGTAGGGGCAATCCCTTGTGGTTGCCCTTAACTTAATGGCATTGGGGCAACCCTCCGAGGTTTAGCAATTAGTGGCTCTGCGAGATCAACCTCCGAGGTTTTTACAGATGACAAAACATTTTATAGACGACTCTAGGAACGAAGAACGAAAGTATCCTTTGCATTTTAAAAAAGTTCAATTTATAATTATTAAACCCAACCGTCGCCTTACCGATTAACAATTACCGATTAACAATTACCAATTACAAATTACAAATTACCAATTACAAATGACCAAAAAGGAAATTCTATGCGTCCAAGTAGTAGAGCACCCAATGAACTTCGCCAAATTAACCTCACTCGTCACTACACCAAACACGCCGAAGGTTCCGTCTTAGCCGAATTTGGACAAACCAAAGTCTTATGCACCGCAAGTGTTGAAGAGCGTGTGCCTCGCTTTCTAAAAGATAAAAAAAGCGGTTGGCTAACGGCCGAATATGGCATGTTGCCCCGCTCTACCCATGATCGCACGCCACGCGAAGCGAGTAGGGGCCGACAAGGAGGGCGCACCCTAGAAATTCAGCGCTTGATTGGGCGCTCGCTACGAGCGGTGGTAGATTTAGAGGCCTTGGGCGAGCGTACTGTGACGTTTGATTGCGACGTGATTCAAGCCGACGGTGGCACACGCACCGCCGCTATCACCGGCAGTTACGTGGCGCTCGTTGATGCCATGCAGTATTTGCACAAAAAAAAAATCATCCGCACCAATCCGATTCATGGTGCTATCGCGGCCATTTCCGTCGGTATTTACAAAGGTATCCCCATTTTAGATTTGGACTACCGGGAAGATTCCGGCGCGGAAACCGATATGAATATTGTTATGAACGATGGCTTTGCTTATGTTGAAATTCAGGGCACAGCCGAAGGACATGCCTTTCGCCAAGATGAACTACAAGCCCTGTTAAGCCTTGCCAAAGACGGCATTAGCCAACTGCTTGAAAAACAAAGGGCGGTTCTGTCAAAATAGTCTCTCATCCATCCTTTCCCCTCCTTTCGAGGGTTGGGGCAAGTTTTCAGATAAATATTTTGGAAGTTATACGGAACGTACTTGAAACAGGTGCAGCAAGGAAATAAGGGATTGAATTAGCAGGTAACAAGAAAAGGAAACTCAAATATTAAACTGAAAAAATCTGTTTATTCCGTCAAACGCAGTAATTCGCTACGCGAGATCATCCGTTGTACTTTCAGTATATAAACTTCCAAAGGAAGGCAAACCTCATAAAAAAGCCCTAGTATTTTTCTGAACAACTATAGACTTTCAATGATGTCCAAGAGAAATTTTGGAATCCTGCCAAGAGAAATCTTGGACTCCTGCCAAAATATTTATCTGAAAAACTATATATACTGCAAACGGTTAGGCTTTTTACACACCCCAGCTCAATCCGGGGCGTTACACACCTTCAGTCCGTAGCGGCAGGGAAGGGAGCGCGGCAAGTTTCCTCTTGATAGGGGATTTAGGGGTGTGTTAAATTTTTTTGAGAGCGAAGCGTTACATAAGTCCCGTTTTTAGCCGTGCCAAGTATAATTACACCCCAAAGCACAACATTCCAAGTGTGTCGCGAAGATGTTATCCTCAGTCTTTCATTTTTTAAGAACCATGCCCACATTTTTTACGTTTTGCTATTAAAAATAAATTTTAACCGCAGGTACATGTTACCTTTCTGTACTCGTCTGTAGGAGCAAAATTCGTGTGTCTATTATTATATTAATACCAGCGATTTTTGCGGCGTACATTGCTTGGACGCAATCAGTGCATAAGGCTTTTATCTATGTGTATGTCCCGGTATTACTGTTTCTTCCAGATTATTATCGCTGGCCAGTACCAGGATTTCCCGATCCGAATTTTGGTACAGCAACTATGTTAGCCATCATGGGGATTTGGTTGATACGGGGACAACCGGGCTGGCGTTTTTCATTCACCGATATATTAATCTTTGGCTATGCCTTGTCAGTTCTTTATTCAGAATTCCTCAGTCCAGAAGGGATCCCCCACTACCAAAATTTTGTACTTAACTTTAGCGCGTCGGTTCTATGCCCATATATACTGGCTAAAAGTTTAATTGAACCGGCCGGGTTACGCGAAGACTTTGCTAAAAGCATCGCTTTTACGCTGTTCCTTGTCGCAGGAGTATTGGCATTTCAATTTGTCACCCGGTCACACTATACGCTAATGCAGCCGGTGTTAGGCCGCTTTTTTGCAGGTCAAGGTTGGCAGCATACAGCCGAAATGCGCTGGGGACTGATGCGGGCAAATGGCCCTTTCCAGCATGAAATTTTAGCGGGTGTCATTATGTGGACAGGATATCGCATCCAGCGTTGGCTAGAATGGAGTCAAGCTTGGCCTACCCGCCTTCGTCAATTTCCTTGGCTACCTATTCCGACGGCACGATTGCTGAGCTTAGGAATATTTGCCGGTGCCTTTATGACGTTGACACGCGGTCCCATACTGGGCGCATTGGTAGCTGCCTTTATACCTTTAATGGGTCTTTCAAAAAGACGCTGGACAATTTTTTGGATTCTTGTTGCCTTTGCGATCATCGTTGGCATTCCAGTAATCAGTTGGTTTATAGGCTATGCTTCAGTCGATCCGGCTACGATAGAATCAAGGGGACAGCAAACGGTTGCTTATCGTTGGCAATTGGTGATTGACTATTTCGACATTGCGATGGAACAGGCCGTTTTGGGATGGGGACGCTTTGGTTGGCCTAATATCAGCCAATCTAAATGGACGGGTTCCATCGACAATCATCTTCTACTGTTGTTTTTAAAACACGGACTGATGGGATTAGGCTTTTTCATCGCCATTTTTCTGAGCATGATGGTGCGGTTGTTTATCCATTCCATGCGGCAACCCATACCAGAACTGCCAGGCAGTTCGCTTGGTTTTACTTTGTTGAGTCTGTATATCTTGATATTCATATCGATTGCCACTGTTTGGTTAGGACATCAAACAGAGCCTTTACTCTTCTTGATTATTGGCTGGAGTGAGGGCTATTTGGGTTCTGGCCGAGAAAGTTTGGGAAATAGGCCAACAACCTCACCCATATCGCGTCAACCTTTTAAATTCAGACGAGTTTTATGATTTTTTAGGCGGACAAAACTTTTCAAGTTTATAGAAACCAAGTCCTGTGATAAAGAGTCAAACACACCCCAGGCATCCCTCTCCAGAGGGACTTACAACTAAATCGTACAGCAACAAAAACTTGGTTTCTTAGAAGTCTTAATATTCCTTGGCATCAATACCGTTAAATGTTTATTTTATGAACATCACAACACCCATTTTTTTAGTCGGTGCTGAAAGGTCAGGCACGACTTTATTACGTTTGATGCTTGATCATCATCCAAAAATGGCTTTTAATTACGAATTTGAATTTGCGGTTGATCAAATAGATGCGGCCGGCAACTGGCCTAATTTGCCCACCTATTACGAATACTTAGCTTATCACCGTATCTTTTTGAATACGGGTTTTGGCATTGATCACAGCTTAGATTATCCAGCCTTGGTTAATAATTTTCTGCTACAAAAACAAAAGCGTGATAACAAACCAATCGTTGGAGCTACCGTCCACCATAAATTCCATCACTTGATAAAAATTTGGCCGAAAGCGAAATTTATTCATATTCTCCGTGATGGGCGCGATGTGGCACGTTCTAATATTATGATGGGTTGGGCGGGTAATATGTTTACCGGTGTCGAACTTTGGATAATCGCAGAACGTCTCTGGCAAAAACTCAGTACTCAGTTGGCACCAGAGCAGCACATCACAATCCGCTATGAAGAATTGATTCAAAATCCAGAAAAGGTACTAACCCAAATCTGTGATTTTATCGGTGTGGCTTTTGATAAGGCGATGTTTGATTATGCCCAACACACCACTTATAGCCTACCCGATCCAAAAATCGTGGAAAGATGGCGTAAGCAATTGACAAATTATGAAATACAATTGGCGGAAAGCAAAATCGCTACGCTGTTGACGGAAAGAGGTTATCCTTTAAGTGGCTTGCCGCTTTTAAAAATCACGGCTTGGTTGCGCTGGCGTATGTACATACAGAATCGCTGGCGGAAAAGACTGTTTCGTATCCGCCGCTATTCTCTTGGCTTATATTTACAAGAAGTTCTGTCGCGCCGCTTACATTTGAAAAGTTGGCAAAAGCGTGTGAAGTTACGCATCAGTGCTTGTGAGCGTCAATACCTGAAATAAAAATTTTGGTCATGGACATCATGGATGTCATGGATGTCGTTGGTGATGGGTAATGGGTAATTGGTAATCGGTAATTACCCTTTTTCCGTATCCCGAAACTCCTCGCACTTCTCCATCGATTCCTCGCACAGAATAAGTCCAAAGTAGCAACCCAAAAGCGGTGCGTCACCACCGCACCATTGCTTCCATAACGCGACGGTTTGTAGCAAACCCTACAAACCAGTTCTTTCCGGCACAACAACTAAGTACCCGCGCAAGTATTAAAAAAAATAAACCTAATAAAAACAGTTACTTTTGTTGTCTAAAAAATACTGGAAAACTTTTGCACGGGTACTTACAGGTGTTGAAATTTAAGGAGATTATAAAAATTGATTTTGCCGGTATCATATACTTTGTGGCAAAGTATGATTCAATCAAATCATTTTTCCGCCATTGAATGAGTCTAGCGCAAGCTTCAGTTATAATAGATTTGTTATTGCCATAATTTGCGGTTTTGAAGAAATACACACCCTTCGATTCGGGGAATAACCCTTGGAATAGGGGATTGATGGATGTGTCTATTGAGGATAAAAACGCAAACTTATCTCGCTACGCTCGGTAACGAAGTTTCAGAGCGAAGCGAGATCATTTATACGGAACGTACTTCAAATCTGTGAAAATGACAAGATGAACTTTTAATAAAATTTATATAAAAAATAGATACTTATCATTGAGTTAATCATTTTTCATTAGTATATGATGGTGTGCAGTCTAACCGATTTGACAGAACTCAATTCAACCCTTAAGCCTTACCAATTACCAATTGCCAATTACCAATTGCCAATTACCAATTACCAATATTTTTTCAACACATTCACATTTATTAAGGAGAAATTTTTATGAAGATGGTGACGGCCATTATTAAGCCTTTCAAACTCGATGATGTGCGAGAAGCATTGTCCGAGATTGGCGTACAGGGTATCACGGTGACTGAAGTCAAAGGTTTTGGTCGCCAAAAAGGTCATACGGAATTGTACCGTGGGGCCGAATATGTGGTGGATTTTTTGCCGAAGGTGAAAATTGAGGCCGCGGTGAGTGGGGATTCGCTTGAACAAGTTATTGATGCGATTACGAAATCTGCCAACACGGGCAAAATTGGGGACGGCAAAATTTTTGTCTATGATCTTGAACAGACGATTCGCATTCGTACCGGAGAAACGGGCCAGGATGCCCTTTAATTGAGAACACGAGAGAAAAATCAGCATGACAATACAAAAATCTCAATGGGCCATGAAAAGCTTGCTGATAACCGTTATCGCGGCACTGCCCTCCCTGGCTTTTGCCGAAGAAACACTGAATAAGGGAGACACCGCTTGGATGTTGACGGCAACCGCATTGGTGTTGTTTATGACTATTCCGGGCCTTTCCTTGTTTTATGCAGGTATGGTGCGTAGCAAAAATGTGTTGTCGGTTCTGATGCAGTGCTTTGCCATCACTTCGCTGATGACGGTGCTTTGGGCACTGTATCTCTACAGCCTCGCCTTTACCGATGGCGGTGCGATAAATGGCCTTGTAGGGGGATTTGGCAAAGTTTTCCTGGCCGGTATAGGCGTGGACACTCTCTATGGCACCATTCCTGAAACGGTCTTTATGACTTTCCAGATGACTTTTGTGATCATCACTCCCGCGCTGATAGTGGGCGCGTTTGCAGAACGCATGAAGTTTTCTGCCCTGCTTGTGTTTATGGCTCTCTGGGCGACTTTTGTGTATGCCCCCGTCTGTCACTGGGTTTGGGGCGGCGGTTGGCTCGGTGATTATGGAGTGCTGGATTTTGCAGGGGGCACGGTGGTGCATATCAATGCCGGTATCGCCGGCTTGGTGGCCGCGCTGATGTTGGGCAAACGCAAAGGTTATCCACACGTTGCTATGCCACCGCATAATCTGACTTACACAGTCATCGGTGCTTCCATGCTGTGGGTGGGCTGGTTTGGTTTCAATGCCGGTAGCCAATTGGCGGCCGACGGTACCGCTGGTATGGCAATGGCAGTGACCCAAATCGCTACCGCGACAGCGGCGCTGGCGTGGATGTTCAGTGAATGGATGTCGCATGGCAAGCCTAGTGTACTCGGTATCGCTTCCGGGGCGGTGGCTGGGCTGGTTGCCATTACCCCGGCCTCAGGCTATGTGGGCCCCATGGGTGCGCTGGCAATTGGTGCAGCGGCCGGTATTGGTTGTTTCTTTGCCGCCACTAAAGTGAAGCGTGCTTTTGGCTATGACGACTCGTTGGATGTTTTTGGTGTGCATGCGATAGGCGGTATTATCGGCGCAATTTTAACCGGGGTGTTTGCCGCAACAAGCTTGGGCGGTGTTGGTTTTGGTGAAGGTAATACCACGATGGGTAGTCAAGTTGTAGCTCAACTCATTGGTGTGGGCGCTACCGTCCTGTTTACCGCTATTATGAGTTTCATCATCCTCAAGATAATAGATATGATTATTGGCTTGCGTGTTGATGAAGAGCAAGAGACTGAGGGCTTGGATATTGCGCTTCACGAAGAGCGTGGTTATATCCTTTAACTGGCTACACACTTAAGCCGTCACAGATACTATAGTCGTTCAGAAAAATCCTGTTCCAAACCTCCGATTCATAGCATGAATCGGAGGTTTTTATACTTTACATTTGCGCTTAGCTCAACAATTTATGGCGGCGCTTAGTGTAATCCCAAAATATTAGACTTGTCCCTTAATAATTTGAACGGTGATTTTGGTGATTTTGGTGATTTTTATGAAAGTTCCAAGGGCGTTGCCCTTGGCTATATTAATCTTAATTTAAAACCTAGCCCCTTTGGTGCGTATTATTAAAGCCAGGGGCAACGCCCCTGGCTTTCATCAATCAGCGTTAAAATTTCACCTTTTTCACATAAATCACATAAATCACAGTTCAAAAAATGATTATTAAGGGACAAGTCTATTTATCTGAAAAACGGTATCTCTTGAAGAGATAGTATCTGTTGACATAAAAATACCGTGGCGTTGGGGGAATGCGCGGTTTAGGAGCATAAGATGAGCGAGTTACGCGATTACTTGCAAGAGTACATCAACACGTTGCAAGCGTTATTAAACGAGTACAACAATGATGATCTGATGGTGGGAAAAGCCCAAGAAATTTTTGGAGGTGCCCAAGATACTCGCTATTTGGTGTTGGCACAGAAGTTAGCCCAAATCAAGAAAAAAGAGTCGGCAGGCTTGCAAAATGGCAAATCGGTGCCCGCTTTCAAATTAGTAGACAAGCACAAGTATTAGGGCTGTCCCCATTACCCGTTATCGGTCTTCTGAAAAAATGATGATTTCGCAGGGCCTCGTCAAAGTCTTTGTTAAGTTATTGATTTAATCAATACATACGGATGAATTTTCGTTCAGGACTCTTTAAAAAAATAGGATTTCTTATCAAACCAAGTAAAAAGTGGGCCATGTTGTCGGATTGATAGGTATGAGTTTTTCAAGCCAGAGAAATCCGATTTTTTTTTAAAATCTGATTTCTTATCAAAAAGTGGGCCATGTTGTCGGATTGACAGGTATGAGTTTTTCTCCAAAACGAGAAAACGACTTAACTCAGAAAACGGCCAAAGTCGCTCAAGCCAAAGAAATCAGATATAATTTTTCAAAAACTCCGATTTCTTATCAAATCAAGTAAAAAGTGGGCCATGTTGTCGGATTGACAGGTATGAGTTTTTCAAGCCAGAGTTATCAAACCAAGTAAAAAGTGGGCCATGTTGTCGGATTAATAGGTATGAGTTTTTCAAGGCAGAGAAATCGGATTTTTTTCTAAAATCGGATTTCTTATCAAAAAGTGGGCCATGTTGTCGGATTGACAGGTATGAGTTTTTCAAGCCAGAGAAATCCGATTTTTTCAACAAATCGGATTTCTTATTAAAAGTGGGCCATGTTGTCGGATTGATAAGTATGAGTTTTTCTCCAAAACGAGAAAACGACTTAACTCAGAAAACGGCCAAAGTCCTAAAAGCCAAAGAAATCAGATATAATTTGTCAAAAAATAGGATTTATTCTCAAACCAAGTAAAAAGTGGGCCATGTTGTCGGATTGATAAGTATGAGTTTTTCAAGCCAGAGTTATCAAACCAAGTAAAAAGTGGGCCATGTTGTCGGATTAATAAGTATGCGTTTTTCAAGCCAGAGTTATCAAACCAAGTAAAAAGTGGGCCATGTTGTCGGATTAATAAGTATGAGTTTTTCTCCACTCCAAAACGAGAAAACGACTTAACTCAGAAAACGGCCAAAGTCCTAAAAGAAATCAGATAGAAATTTTAAAAAAATAGGATTTATTATCAAACCAAGTAAAAAGTGGGCCATGTTGTCGGATTGATAGGTATGAGTTTTTCAAGCCAGAGAAATCCGACTTTTTAAAAAAAATAGGATTTATTATTATCAAAAAAGTTGGTAATGGGTAATGGGTAATTGGTGGGGCGGTGAAAATGGCCTTCTATGCCCACCGATTTTTGATTGGGGATTTTTGAGTAAATATTTTGTAATTCAAATACTTACAGAATGAACAAAATCAAACTTATCTCGCTCCGCTCGTTACTACCCAAACAGCGAGATTTTCACCACTAAAGCTTACCTGCGAGGTTTTCGACACCCCGCAGGTATTTATTAAAATTCAAGGACTTAAAAAAATCAGTCCAACGCTAAAGCTTTGGACGGAAAATGGCGAGTTCCACAATTAACGGTAAATGATCAGAGCCAATACGCTTTCCTGTTCTGATGTTGACTACCTTGATATCAGAACTTATTAAACAATGGTCTATGGGAAGCATCAAAAAAGGTAGGAATGTCGGCCAAGTTGGCAAAATCCCAAAGCCTTGTCTGGCGTTGACAAGTCCAGTGTCAGATAACAGTTTTGAATAAATCGGTGACCACATTGTAATATTGAGATCGCCTATCAGTATCTTGGGGGTTGGTAATTGTTCAATAACAGATTTTACGGCAAACAGTTGACGGTTTCTACGGTCAAAATTGTGTTGAGGGATTGGCGGAAAAGGATGAGTCGTCAAAAGAGAAACGTTTTGACCATTGAACTTTATTTTTATCAGGATAGTTTCCCGCACCTGACTGCCTAATGAAAGAACTTGCGTTTGTTCAAAACGGAAACGACTGAATATAATTGTTCCAAATATATAACTTTTTGGCGGGGCGATCTGGTAAGGAAATGTTTTTTCAAGCACTTTTAATTGTTTTATCCAACCGGCATTGCCTTCTTGTATAATCAAAATGTCAGGCAATTCAGTGGTAACAAGTTGAATGAGTGCGGAATAATTTTTATTCTGAATATTGACATTTGAGAGCAGCAATTTTAATTGAGGATTTTTGACAACGGTTTCTGTGGTTGGAAAGTACCAAGATAATACCACGATGCCATTGAGAATAATTCCCAATAGGCCTAAACTCGCCCACCCCCATTGCCGTACCAATATAAAGACGATGGCACTGAGCAATGATAGGGCGAAATAGTGTACTTTGAAATGAGAAGTCAGTTCAAAAGTCCAATGTACTGCGCCAAGATAGCCAGTCAGGCTCAATAACACTACCAATGCTAATAACAGCTTAAGTCTTTTTAATAAAAATTTTTTAACGGATTTCTTCATTATATACTCAAGAAGGGAACAAATTGGACTTTTTGAGAAACCAAAATAACTTAAGTACCTACCTGGCAGAGCCCAACGGGGCGACATTAATAAAGCCAGTGTAACTACCTAGCTTTTAGCCCCAACGGGGCGACATTAATAAAGCCAGGGGCACCGCCCCTGGCTTTAGCGACATTAATAACTGATGTTACGCACTGAACTTCCAAGCCTTGGACTTCCAAGCCTTGGGATAAATCCCAAAACTTGCAAGCGTTAGTCAGCTAAAATTAACTCATATAGCACTGTAGGTTGAATAAACGGAACTTTAATTTCCCCAATCCCCGCTTTGAAAACATTACGCAATGCGATAACGCGAGTACTTAATTGAATCGGAAAACATGATTAAAGGTTTTAGTCACCTTTAGGTGACTTAGGCTTTTAGCCTTGGGATTTATCCCAAGGCTTGTGGAAGCTGAGTGCGTAACATGAGTTAATAAAAAAAGGGGGCACCGCCCCTGGCTTTAATTTTAGTCTGGTTGTATATCGTCTTTTCAATGGGTAATGTTTATGGGCGCATTCCCATTTTCCGGGTACGAAAGTTAATAACGATGGCGATTATGCATAATATAAGGATTGATAAAAGTCAATTTTTATCTTCCGCGTTTTTAATTCGTTTATCCGCTAATGAGTTGTACTAAATTCGTTTAGTAACAATATAGGCGTTCCGCCACTGCGTTTGGCGTTCCATAACGAAGTTTCGCTGTACTAAATTCGTTTATCCGCGTAATTAGTTGTACTAAATTCGTTTATCCGCGTAATTAGTTGTACTAAATTCGTTTATCCGCGTAATTAGTTGTACTAAATTCGTTTATCCGCGTAATTCGTTGTACTAAATTCGTTTATCCGCGTAATTAGTTGTACTAAATTATCAGGGCGCGTAGATTAACTAGTTGTGTCAACGTTCTCAAGAAAGGCACTTCATTCAATAAATCGCGAATGGCATAAACGCTGCCCCGGCGTATTCTTGCCGCGCCCCCCAAACGGATTTTATCAAGTGCATTTAGAATCTCATTGACGGCGGTATTAGAAATAACCCGAGGAATTATCGCAAATCCCTCGTCGGTAATTTTATTCAAATAAATAGGTTGCTGCATTTTGATTTCGGCCGGTATCGATCTAAGGATCAACAAAAAAATAATTTCCACAAACACACCCCTAACTCCTCTGTCGATGTGAATTAAGCCGGCGATTCCCCGGATCGAAGGGGACGCAAGGGGTGTGTAAAAAGTCTTCCCGTGCTAAGTATAATTACCAATTACCCATTACCAATTACCCATTACCAATTACCCATTACCCATTACCCATTACAAAAAAACTGGCACAAAGGCTTGACAAGCGCATAACAACGCTATAAAATGCGCGTCTCTTTTTTGAGGGGCTATAGCTCAGTTGGGAGAGCGCTACAATGGCATTGTAGAGGTCGGCGGTTCGACCCCGCCTAGCTCCACCATTTTACATTTTGTCTGGTAGTCCCTACAAACTAATTACCCATTACAAAAAAAATTGGCACAAAGGCTTGACAAGCGCATAACAACGCTATAGAATGCGCGTCTCTTTTTTGAGGGGCTATAGCTCAGTTGGGAGAGCGCTACAATGGCATTGTAGAGGTCGGCGGTTCGACCCCGCCTAGCTCCACCATTTTACCTACAATTTTGTCCCCATCGTCTAGTGGCCTAGGACATCGCCCTTTCACGGCGGCAACAGGGGTTCGACTCCCCTTGGGGACGCCATATTTTTCCTATCCTTCCTAATTGGACATACATTGTCCCCATCGTCTAGTGGCCTAGGACATCGCCCTTTCACGGCGGCAACAGGGGTTCGACTCCCCTTGGGGACGCCATCTTTTTGCATTCCTCCTCCCTAAATAACCATTATATCCCTTTTTTATCTATGGGTAATGGGAAATCGGTAATTGCCAATTTCCCCTTACCCATTATTTTTGTCTCCGCCTTTAACACTTTCTTGTCACAAAACCCAGCTCCCTCCACAACTCAAAACAACTTGTATAGAGTACAAAGCTTCAGCTTTGTATGATTTCGTTTATTTCCCTCCATAGCAGCGCTTACTTCGTTTCGTTGTACTATTTCGTTGTACCACTTTTGATGACACCCCACCGACAATAGGCCTTGAAATATACTAGATAAACTGAGTTAAGCGCAATTTGTGATCGAGGCAAAGTATAGATTTCAAGGCGAGGTATTATATTAATTTAAGGTTTTAATAGTATTTTATAGTTTTTAATAGTAATATCTACTATTATACCTGAAACGCTTAAAAGATTATGCCGAAGAGAAAGATATCAAATATAGAGTGGCATGCAAGATTCCATGCGCCGTCATTGTATTTTGAAATCGCCAAAGATTTGTTATAATCTTCATGTTTAACCGTGTTAGACAGATAAAGTCCGTGACTTTAAAGAGTGCAGAGAATATTATGTTGCAAGTGCATAGTATTGGATATCGTTACGTTTTTTCCCGTAGGAGCTTGCATAAAAATCACTACAGCTAAAGAAAAGTACGCTGAAACTTATATTGTATGGACGATATGGTGCCGCATTCTGTGAAAAACAGGTTCTTTGGCTAATACTATTAAATACCATTGAATTTGTAACTATATTACTTACTTTCGTTTTCAAAACCACTTTGATGAAGGAGGGATTAATGCCAAAAATACCCGTTATTCTGACTTCCAGCAGCACGCAGGCCATGATGTTCCATGTAATCTTGGTTGGATAGAACAGGAACTTGTGGCAGGTAGCCATACAGTTAAAGTGCAGTGGGCCCTTGGAAGTGGCACTTACTTGAATAACAACCCGGCATCAGACTATTTGGGTGGAAGTATCTGGAGTCGTCAGTTGCGAGTAATTGCTTTTTATCATTAATATTCAGGAGTCCAAACTTTAGTTTGGCAGAGAGTACAAACTTTGCTCCAGTTTTTTAGAGCAAAAATTTTTGCGTCGTTTTTAGTTTGGCAAGAGTCCGTTTGGCAGGAGTCCAAACTTTAGTTTGGCAGTGCCAGAGTGAGTACTTAAAGAATTTGGCAATGCCAAGTTAAAACTTACCAATACCCGTCAATAGAACATTGACAGAGTACTAGGAAACGGGCGCTAGAGTTTTTCAGATATTTTTGGGGTTAAAAACTAAAGAAGTTTAGCAAACTGAAGAAGTTTAGCTCAACTCCCGTAACGGGACTAGTAGTCTGTCAACATTGTTTTGACGGGTAAAATACTCGGCTTATGTCCAAACTCAAGTTTGGACTCCTGCCAAACGACGCCTGCCAAACTCAAGTTTGGACTCCTACCAAACGACGTCTGCCAAACTCAAGTTTGGACTCCTGCCAAACGACTCCAGCTAAACGATGCCTGCCAAACTCAAGTTTGGACTCCTGCCAAACGACTCCTGCCAAACGACGCTTGCCAAACTCAAGTTTGGACTCCTGCTAAACGACTCCTGCCAAACGACGCTTGCCAAACTCAAGTTTGGACTCCTGCTAAACTAAAGTTGGAAAAATGTCCACTTCGCTTGTTTGTCCACGACAAACACCTTTCTGTGCGGAAGCATAAGTATAATTCCCACTGTAGTTGGCTATTGCCGGCGTAATCGTCTTGCCAAAATAAAAAGGTGTCGTTGTTCCGGCACGACAGGCGTATTCTCATTCCGCTTCCGTCGGCAAACGATAAGTTTTGCCCGTCTTGATGGAAAGTATTGCACAAAATTCTATCGCTTCATGCCAGCTAACACACTCAACTGGGTGATTTTCACCTTTAAAGTAAGAGGAATTTGACCCCATCACCGCTTCCCATTGTTTTTGGGTGATGGGATATTTGCTCATCTCAAAGGGTGCTATTGTGACGGGGTGCTGAGGGCCTTCATCGCTTGAATGGCCCTCCTCCGTTTCAGGGGCACCCATCAGGAATGTTCCGCCCGGTACAGAGACTATTTCTAAGGCCACGCCGTTAATCCATTCAATCTGTTGAGTCGCTCGGCCGCGACTGCAAGTAGCGATTTGTCCCGGTGCATTCACAGTAACTTATTCAAATTCAACAACTTGCCTATTTTGTGGTTCGATATCCAGCGGCAGCAAAAGTGAGGCCTACTGCGAGGTTTGTAAAGAGGGCCTCCATAGTTCATCATATTGACAATCAAATGAAATATAGCGTTTCAGAAAAATAATTCCTTTCATTGCCAAGCTCAAGTCCCCTAAAGGGGACTAAATAATTATCTGAATATCGATAGGTAAACTGTCACGCCACTGCCAGCCTAAGTATTGCATACCATTGTAACTGAACAACACCGGCACTTTTTCGACATGATAAGGAGAAGCGGCTAAATTGATGGGGTGGATATCCGTTAACATTTCCCAAGGATTCTTTGCCATCGCATTTTGCATATTATCCGGCGTTAAAATCATAGCCAAAGAAAGTATCTCACCCCCTAATGCCAGTTGCACTGGCTCTAAACATTCCCTCACCTCACGCAAATCATCCTAGCTAATATCTTGTACGATTCGTAAATTGGGTGCATATATAATATGATCTGACAATCGTTCCAGTTGAAGTCGGATGCTGCAGCCCAGATGTTCAGAAATCTGTTCAAGGTGTTGCGTTTTTGGATCACCTTTGAAAATGCCACTGATATTTTTATAGGCGCTGACAGCCGTATCAATTCCTTGACTAATACTAAGAAGAATATCTAACATTATTAATTAGACTCGGCATGGTTTAAACTGTTGCGAACTGCGAATTGCGAATTGAAATGAAGCCTGCTCATTCGCCATTATACTGAGCAAGGTTACAAACTAAACTTTTCTGTCCTGCACGAGTAGACGAGAAATCTGTTCAATCCCTTTGATCGGTGGGAACTTAAGGGTTCATCCCGACGATCCCGACAATCCCTTTGATCGGAGGGAACTTGAACTTGAGGAGAAATCGATACACGTTGAAACCAAAATCTTTCACCCGCCTATCGATCTGACAAGATCAAAAATGTCCGGTACTGAAACGTTTTGACAGCGAACCAATAGAACCGTTGACGGGTTATTGGGGAGCCGAACTGACACGCAAAGCGGCAAACTATTATCAAGCAGAGATTTCTCAAGAAATGGCCCCCATCGTGGCCGAACGTTGTGGCGGAAATCCGTTTTACATTAACGCCGTCGTTCAACAAGCCTGTGAACAGGGTAAACCGATTTTAAACGAAGAAAGCCTAAATACGATTTTAGCAATCGATCTGTCATCGGGATTTATTTGGGACGAATTGCCTGATCAGGTTAACCGCTGGATTGAACGGATTAATGAATACGGCATTACCAAATGGATATTATATCTTTCGGCTTTAGAAGAAGGTGAAAAGTTAGATATTGAGCGGATTCAACAAGCACTTCTGGAAAAGGAAGGCAAACAAGTTTCCCTCGAAGAAATTAGGGCGGTTTTAATAAAACTCTCTCGCAGCGATTTGCTTGAATATAAAAGACTTGTCCGTAAATAAATAAGAAAGCCAGGGGCGTTGCCCCTGGCTTTAATAACACACCCCTTTCTTGCTCATAGAAAAGCCCCAACGGGGCGACATTAATATAGCCAGTGTATCTACCTGGAGGGAAGGAGGGAAGCTAACAAAACCCTTATTTTCGGACAACTCTAAAGAACTCGGCGGTTGGTTTAGTAAAGTAGATGATCCGATTTTGGTATCATAACATGGAGTCCAAAGCTTCAGCTTTGGACGAGTACAACGAAACGAAGTAAGCAGAGCTAATTAGGAAATTAACGAATTGAACCTTTTCTAGATATTCAGATAATTATTTAGTACCCTTTAGGGTACTTTAGCTTTCAGACAAACTACGTTATCTCGCAAGCGGAAGTTACTGCGGATCGAAGCTTAAGCGATATCACAGCTTGTGCTGTTGGCTGTGGGTGCCCAGGTATGGAAATTGGAGCGATCTTGCACTAGGCTTCCAAAGCTAAAGCTTTGGACGAAATCAGTGCCACGAATTATTAGGAATTGCTAAGCGTCCAAGGCCGAACCTTCAAAGCCAAGTTTGAAGCAACAAAACCGGCCCAAGATTCACAAGGCAGCTCCGATTCCATCAAACAATACATGGGTACCGGCCATTTTGAGACAACCAATAGCACCGTTAAAGGAACTTAAAAACCTCGCGTGTGTTTTTTGAATCCAATTTGTGACACTGTGAAGTAGACTTATAACTAATCTATTCATTTTTCATTAGTACAGCATCATCCATGATTCAACATCTACTTGAAACCCTCATTAGCCACTTAAAGAAAAATAGGCCTTAAATTAAGCAGATTAAACCAGGGCCGCTCGCGGCACCACCAGCCCTGCCAACCATCGCCCTTTACCCGGCTAAATTTTAGGCCAATCAAACCCCCAAAGATACCCCTCGCATCAACAACCAACCCCCTTTGCAGACAACCCAAATTCTCCAAGAATTTCAACAACAATTACTGATAGATATTTACGACAGCGACAAGGCAGCCCTTGAAAAATGGGCCTCTTTAACGATAGGCATCATCCTAATTGACACTGATGACATCATCAAAACATCTAATAACAATGCGAAAGAATACGCCACCCAATCCAAAAAAATGGTCACCACGCACCAAATTGACCACATCCAACTCACAGAAGGCGTCCCCACCGCCTCAGAATCGCCCTTTCAATGGCAATGGAAATTCAAAGTGACTGGTAGCCTAAAACTATCCAAACAAATTACCCAAGTTGGCACCATCAAGCAAATTCATAGTCCGGGCAAAGAGTCCGAAAAACAGATTGACATTGATATTGGTATAAATAACGCATAATCAATGACTTCGTTTATTCCTAAAAGAAGTGAAGTTGTACTCTCACCACACATAGGGCACAATTTCGTTTTCTCATTTACCCGCCAAATTTTCTGATAGGATAAAACTTCACTAAAGGATTAATTTGTGGCCTCGTCGGCCGATAAAAAACACACGACATCACAGCACGATTTGACAAGGCCGGCAAATTTGCAAGTTTTATTGGTGCCGGTATTGACATAACTGAACGTAAAGAAATGGAACAACAACTGAAAACCCGTGAAGCATTAAGCACTTTTATCAACCATGCCCCCGTCATGTTATGGATATCGGATGCCAAAGGGCGATATATACTGTTTAATCAAACTTGGCTCAATTTTACCGGGCGCACCTTGGCTGAGGAATTAGCACAAGACTGGACAAACACGATACACCCAGACGATTTAGAACATTACCAATCTGTTTATAACAACGCCTTAAAAAACCATGAAGATTTTAAAAGAGTTTACCGTTTCCGACATGCCGATGGCACCTATCGCTGGATTTCCGAAACCACCACCACACGCTTTGATGTCAATGGCGAATTTTTAGGATTTATCGGCGCGTGTATTGACATCACTCAACAAAAAGAAGCACAACAAGCGGTTTACGAAAGTCGGCGAAAGTTAGAAACTTTGATGAGCAATTTGCCGGGGATGGCTTATCGTTGCGGCCATGATGCCTATTGGACGATGGAATTTGTCAGCGAAGGCTGCACCGAATTGACCGGTTATAAACCGATACAAATTATTAATAATAAAGAAATTGCCTTTGTCGATCTCATACATCCCGACGATTATGGGCGTGTGTCCAAAAATGTGCAAAAGGCCTGTGATGCCCATCGGCCCTACAAATTTGATTATCGCTTACTGACACTGGGCGGTGAAGAAAAATGGGTGTGGGAACAAGGCCAAGGGATATTTTCCTCCACTGGCGAATTGCAAGCCCTAGAAGGATTTATCATCGACATCACTGACAAAAAACGCGCTGAATCGGCCTTAAACCGCGTCAAACAAATGGCTGAAGATGCCAATCTTGCCAAAAGCCAATTTCTGGCTAACATGAGTCACGAATTACGCACACCGCTTAACGCTATTCTTGGTTATAGCGAAATGTTGCAAGATGAAGCCGAAGACTTAGAGCAAGAAGATTTTATACCAGACCTTAAAAAGATTCAGGCCGCTGGTAAAAATTTACTGAATATTATCAATGACATACTTGACATTTCCCGTATTGAAGCCGGGAAAATGGAATTGTACACTGAAGACTTTGCACTAAAGCCGCTCATTGAAGATGTCGTCAACACCATTCAATCCCTTGTACAAGAAAAGCAAAACATTTTGGAGGTACGTTGTGATGACAACCTTGGAACAATCCATGCCGATCTGATTAAAGTACGCCAAATTATGCTCAACCTGCTCAGCAACGCGGCCAAATTCACTATGCAAGGGCATCTCACGCTAGAAGCGTGGCGAGAATCCTCCCTTGCCGGCGTCCAAGAATTCAGCAGTTCCGGCAAAAAGGAGTTCAGCCAATCCGGCGAAAATGAATCAAGCGATTGGATTATCCTGAAAGTGAGTGACAGCGGCATAGGCATTACCCCGGAGCAGCAAGGAAAATTATTCCAGATTTTCATGCAAGCCGATGCGTCTACGACTCGCAAATATGGCGGAACCGGTTTAGGCCTTGCCATCACCCACCAATTTATTCAAATGATGCACGGCACTATCCATGTTGACAGTGTATTTGGCGAAGGGAGTACCTTCACCGTGCATTTGCCAGCCCACGTTGAAGCTGGCACTGCCCAACCAAACAAACCCGTTGCCACCACTTCCCCCGCGATACCCGCCAAAGATGGCAAAGTACTGGTAATAGACGACGAAGAGGGTGTGCGTACCCTCTTGAACAACTATTTAACGCGCATGGGTTACCAAGTGTTCCTCGCCTCAACTGGTGAGGACGGCTTAAAATTAGCTAAACAAGAACGTCCTCATGCGATTATCTTGGATATTATGATGCCAGACATGGACGGTTGGACAGTGCTATCTGTCCTCAAAGCTGATTCGCAGCTCGCTGATATTCCAGTCATTATTGTGTCGAAGGTTGAAGATAAGAATACCGGATCGAAGTTGGGCGCAACAGATTATCTGGTGAAACCGGTCAGCCGTGAACAGTTAGTGGCCGTGTTGCGAAAATACCACATTGGCATAACAGCGAGTCAAGTATTAGTGGTTGAAGATGATACACCGACGCGGGAAATGGTAGGACGGATGTTGACAAAGGCCGGCTGTCAAGTTTCAGAAGCAGAAAATGGCTTGATTGCGCTCCAAGTGATTGAAAAACAACAACCAGACTTAATTTTATTGGACTTAATGATGCCCCAGATGGATGGTTTTGAATTTATCAAGCGATTACGCCAACATTCAAATTGGGCCTCGATACCGGTCATTGTACTGACTGCCAAGGACATCACCGCCGAAGAGCGCGTACAACTCTACGGTTATGTGCAAACGCTCTTCCAAAAAAGTGCTTACCATCATGATAAACTACTAACCGAAGTGCATAAATTATTGACAGCCACCTCGAAGAAATGAATTGGTTTCGGTAATCGGTAATCGGTAATCGGATTAATCGGATATTGATTTCTAGCCGGGTACCTATACTAATAATTAATAATTAATTGTTAATTGTTAATTGTTAATTGTTAATTGTTAATTAATTAGGGACTGGGGAATTAAGTCGGCGATTCACATTGATAGAGGGGCTAGTAGTCTGTCAACATTGTTTTGACGGGTAAAATACGTCTTAAATCCGTCAGGAGTTTGGCAGTACCCTTAAATCCGTCCAAACGTCTACGCAAAAGTTTTTGCTTCAAAAAACTTTTGCCGACGATTCCTGTTACCCGTCAATAGAACATTGACAAAGTACTAGGGGTGGAGTAGTGCTTGACTCAGGTTCATAAGGGTGTTAAAACTTGATCCCATTTTTATTCCTCATTTTTTAATCACTTATACGGAACGTACTTGAAAAAGGTGAAAATGGGATAACTATTGAATTAGCAAGCTAGCAGATTTTCAACTCAAATATTTTCCAAATCCGTTTATTCCTAAAATAAGTTGTACTTTCAGTATAACAAACAATCAGTTATTACTCACATTTAACGACACAACACTACCCAAAAAATATGCCTCACTATACGACTGAAAATATTCGCAATATCGCCCTAGTCGGTCAAAGCGGCGGGGGCAAAACCACTCTCACTGAAGCACTGCTACTAAAAGCCGGTGCCATTAACACCCCAGGTACAGTCGAAAACGGTAATACCGTCTGCGACTTTGATCCACTAGAAAAAGAGCATCAACACTCGCTCAGCACCGCCGTTGTGAGCTTTGATCAGCACGGCAAACACCTCAATATCCTCGACACTCCCGGCTATCCGGACTTGATGGGGCACTCTCTAGGCGCATTTTCGGCCGTGGAAACGGTGGCGGTGGTGATTAATGCGTCTGCGGGTATCGAAATGATTACCCGCCGTATGCTAGAACGGGCCGCTGAACAAAAACAGTGCCGCATGATTATTATCAACAAAACCGACGTGCCAGAACTCGACTTGCCTGCCTTGGTTGATGAAATTAAATCCGCCTTTGGCAATGAATGTCTGCCAATTAACCTACCGGCCGAGAATGGGACAAAAGTCGTTGATTGTTTTTTCAACCCCACCGGCGAATCCGATTTCGGGAGTGTCGCCGACGCGCACACCAAAATTGTTGACCAAGTCGTTGAAGTTGATGAAGAATTAATGGAAATCTATCTGGAGCAAGGCGAGGTTTCCCCAAAACAACTCCATGAACCCTTTGAAAAAGCGTTGCGCGATGGACACCTCATACCCGTTTGCTTTGTCTCGGCAGGCACAGGTGCAGGGATTTCCGAATTACTAGAGATTTTCGCACGACTGATGCCAAGTCCACTAGAAGGCAACCCGCGCCCCTTCCTTAAAGGTGAAGGCACAGAGGCAACCCCCTTGGCTACCCAACCCGATCCTGACAAACATGTGATAGCGCATGTTTTTAAAGTCACCGCTGATCCCTTTGTCGGCAAATTGGGCGTATTTCGTATCCACCAAGGCACCATCATCAAAGACACTCAATTACACATTGGTGATGCTCGCAAACCCTTCAAAGTCGGCCACCTGTTAAAACTTCAAGGCAAACAACAAGCAGAAGTTGACCAAGGCATACCGGGCGACATTTGCGCGGTGGCGAAAGTCGATGCCATACAAATCGACGCAGTGCTGCATGATTCCCATGAAGAAGATCATATTCACATACAAGCCCAATATTTTCCCGCCCCCATGTACGGCCTAGCCGTTTCGGCCAAGCGGCAAGGTGATGAACAAAAAATAGGCCTCACCTTGCAAAAGCTGCAAGGTGAAGATCCTTGTTTAGTACTTGAACACGATGCCTCACTCAATCAAACCGTATTGCGAGGCCTTGGTGAATTCCACTTACGTGTGGTGCTCGAAAAATTGCGTCAACAATACCATGTCGAAGTAGACACCAAGCCACCCAAAATTCCTTACCGAGAAACCATTAGCCTCAATGCCGAAGGCCATCACCGCCATAAAAAACAAACCGGTGGCGCCGGGCAATTTGGCGAAGTATTTTTGCGCGTTGAGCCCTTGGAACGCGGCACGGGTTTTGAATATGTTTGGGCCATTGTGGGGGGAGTCATTCCATCCGTGTATGAACCGGCGGTACTAAAGGGCATCCAGCAGGTTTTAGGCACCGGTGCCATCGCCGGATATCCCATGCAGGACATCAAAGTAACCATCCACGATGGCAAATACCATCCGGTGGACTCCAAAGAAATCGCCTTTGTCGCCGCCGGCAAAAAAGCCTTTTTAGATGCCATCAACAAAGCCAAACCACTGGTACTCGAGCCCATTGTCAAGGTCGAAATCACCGCCCCAGAAGAAAACATGGGCACGATTACTGGCGATATATCCGGCAAACGAGGACGTATTCAGGGCTGTGATATGCGTCCCCCCAGTATGGTATGCGTCAAAGCCGAAGTGCCACTCTCGGAATTAAGCAACTACCAGACAGAACTCAAATCGGCCACCGGCGGACACGGCTTTTTTAGGATGGAATTCAGCCATTACGATCCCGTTCCCGCCAATATTCAGCAACAACTGAGGGCGGCATACAAGCCCACGGAAGTGGAGGATTGAGTTTTTAATGGTTCTATAAATCCGAATTTTTTGAAAAATCTGATTTCTTTAATGAGTGTTTTTAGTGATCTCGCGTACCGAAGAACGATGTTTCAGTTTTTAGCCGTCCAAAGTATAGACTATACTTTGCACCGATCTAGGCAAAAGTTTTTGCTTATAAAAACTTTTCCCTAGATCACAAATTGCGCTTTTGTCTTGGGCTACACAGGAGAAGAGTCTCAAATTCAAGTTCAAGTTCCCTCCGATCAAAGGGACAAGCCGATCAAAGGGACAAGCCGATCAAAGGGATCAAAGGGATCAAAGGGATGAGACATGACAAAAAGCCTCAGTTGTTCAGTATAGTTTCTTATCCCACATTATCGGGATGTACTTTTTGTGAACAATCAAAGCAATAATCGCACGGTTTGCCTAGCCAGTTTGGAATACACGACCAACCGGGGGGCAAATTGCCATCAACATATTGATCGCCCAAGTGGCCTTCATAACAAACGTTTTGAAAACCGCTGACTTTACCACAACCGGAACAAACGAAAGCCGTGCTAACCATATGCTCTCTCAGCACCGGCTCATCTTTTCTCGCGCTTTTAAACCACGCCGCGACAAAAATAAATAGGCAAACAATAAACAGTGGAACAATTATCAGAGCATCCCACAACAGATTGTGCCTCAGACTGGGCGGTTTTTCTATCGAAGGAGAAAGGTCTAAACTCACATCGGTTGCGCTTTTGTTGCTATCCCTCTCCCCCTTGGGGAGAGAGTCCCCCGTGCTAGGCTGAGGTACCTTAAGGGAGAGAGAGTCCCCCCTTGTGTTAGGGCGAGGGGCGGCTGAGATTTCAATCTTATCCCTATTGTGATCCAACGTCTTCGGCCCAATGCCTTTAACCTCTATCAATTGCTCAACAGAGCGAAAGCCCCCTATTTTTTCACGGTATTCAATGATGCGTTGCGCTTTAACCGGGCCTATACCTGACAATTCACGCGCCAGCTCAGGGGCGCTCGCCGTGTTGATGTCCACAGCGAACAGTGGCTCTGACAAGACAAGGAGTATCAAAAAAGCCAAAGTTTTCATTTATAATCATGGATTTAATAATAATTGACTCGCCCAATTTGCCACTTATACTTAGCACCGTTACAAGCGTAGCGAGATAACGAAACATCGTCGATAAACTACGTTCTTCGCTACGCGAGAGAAACTACGTTCTTCGCTGTGCGAGATAAGTTTCAGTTTTTAGCCGCGCAAAGTATAAATACCAGATATTTAATCGTGAAAGTTGCATTAGCGTAGAGTGTTTAAAAACCAGATATCGCCTCTTATATTAAGTGGCAACATCGATTGTTTATCAAAACCTGTTTAAGGGGGTGTGATTAAAAGTGCAGCCCTCGCCCTTTTAGCAATGCCTTATTTAATGAAGAAAACAGATACCATCAAAAGAGTATCTGTCATTCTATTGGGACTTACCACATTTTTAATCGCACCCGGTTTAAGATATAGTCATTTAGAGACGTTTTTTCTGTTATCATTAGATTCAAGCCAATATATCAATTAATAATTGATATACAATAATTAAATAGAGATACTTACAATTTTCCAATTACCTATTATACGGAACGTAACGAAAAATCCGTGAAAATGGCAAAGTGAACCTGTCATTAAATTCACTGTAAAATTATCGACTTGCTTACGTAATCTCTTCATTTTTCATTTCCAGGTCCGCGAAACTTTTGCCGACGAATTCATTTTTCATTTTTCATTGGTATACCCATTACCATCCAGCCGTTTTTTTAAACAATAAACTGAGAAATCATGATTTTTTCAAACCTGATCAAGAAGCCTAAATGGCAACATCGCGATCCTAATATCCGTCAAATGGGGATCGAAAACTTAGACGATCCAACCATTTTAAACGAGGTGGCACAAAACGATGAAGCCGCAGAAGTGCGACAAGCGGCTTTACATAAAATCAATGATTTAAATGTGCTAGACCAGATTGCACAGCATGACACAGACAGCCGGGTGCGAGAACTCGCAGAACAACGCCTTAAACAACTGCTTGGCGGTAAAAAAGACGACTGTCCCGCCTTGGACACCCGTTTGACTTGGGTCAAAAAGACCACCGATGCTGAACGGCTCGCCTATATCGCAGAGCATGGTTCTGAAACTGAACTGCGTTTGGCGGCCATTGAGAAAGTAGAACGTGAAGGGCTGTTGGGCGATATTGCCATTAATGACCCCATCAGTGAAGTCCGTCTTGCCGCTGTCGCAAAGCTGACCCAAAAATCGACCCTAGAGCGGGTGTTCAAAACCAGCCGCAATCGCGATAAACGAGTTAGTCGGATAGCACGCGATAAACTAGACAAGGTGATTGAACAGAAGGAACGTCCAGCGCGAGTACGAGCCGAGTGTGAGGCGATTTGTACCAAATTAGAATCCATAGAACGTCGACTGAATTCTGAGACTTCAAATCAAAAACGGGCTCAAGGTGGCATCGACGATTCTAAAGTCTTGAAACAAGAAAATGCCGAATTCAAACGTTTACAAGAACGCTTTTCTGCGATAGCCGCAGATGCCGATAACGAATGTCAAACCTGCTTTACCTTTGGCGTAGCAAAAGTTATGGCCGCCCTTTCCAACTCTCAACAAACGCTTGAGGCCGCACAAGAGCGCGAACAAGCCAGAGCACCACTACGTGCGGCCAAAAAAGAACTCTGCGAACAGATGGAAGTTCTGTTGATAGACTTGAAAAACAGTCAACGTCTTGGCCGGGAAGACGAAAAAACGTTTGACCAGCGTTTTAACGCGCTGCAAAGCCAATGGGCCGAAACCCAACCACTTGATGAGCCAGAGGAAGAACAACAATGGCAAGCCCGTTTTGAACGGGCCTCTCAATCCGTGCAAAAGCGGCACCAAAAGCTGCAAGCCTATTCAAATGTCGCCAATCAACTAGAAGCCACCTGTGCCCAAGCGGATATCTTGCTTAACGGCACAGAAGCCCTCAAATCAGAACAGTTAAAAGACCTACAAGCACGTTGGCAAGCCTATTGGGAAGAAGTCCCCAAGGATAAACCACATGCAGTGTTTAGCGAATTAAACCGCCGCTTTGACAACACCTTGAAAGCCCTACAAACGCGCACGGCTGAACAAAAAGAACAGCGTAAACAAGCGGTGCATGAACTCAAGCAATTGTTGAAAGACTTGGAGGCAGCATTGGAACGTGGCGAATTAAAAACCGCCATCCCACTAGAACAAAAAGCCCGTCAGTTGCAGAGTAGCATCGTTGATCTCGATAAAACACCGGAACGGCGTTTACAAGCCTGCACCGCTAAAATTAAGGAATTGCAGGGTTGGCAACGTTGGGGGAATAAACTTGAACGTGAAAAGTTATGCGAGCAAGTGGAAAGCTTGCTTGAAACCGAAGACGATAATCCCTCCGAGCTTGCCCGTCTGACTGAAGAAGCGCAGACCGCTTGGAAACGACTCGGCTCTAGCGGATATTCACCAGTACTCTGGGAACGGTTTAATCAAGCATGCCAGATGGCCTATCGACACTATCGGGAATACTTATGTGTGCAAATTGAAAACTTATCTGAAAGTGAAAACGACAACCCAGAAAACAGCGCCCGACAGATTCGCCAAGCGCAGGCCACTTGGAAAAATCTCGGCTCTCAAGGCCATTCGCAAGAACTCTGGGAACGCTTTAATCAAGCATGCCAGACGGCTTATGAACCCTGTAAGATTCACTTCAGTCACAAAGCCAGAGAACGGGAACAACATTTGTCAGACAAACAAACGCTGTGTGAGCGTTTAGAAGCGTTCGCTCAAGAGACTGATTGGGAAAATACCACTAATTGGAAAGAGGTTTATAATTTTGTCCGTGACGCAGAAAATATTTGGAGAAACATTGGCGCTACCGACAGAAAGTACAAGAAAACCACACAACGAAGTTATCAAGCCGCCATGCTGGTTTTGGAAACTCACTTGGACGACGAGCGTAAACGTAATTGTAGTTCTCGGTTACACTTGATAGGCCAAGTTGATGAAGTGGCAAGCAGCCTGAAAGAGGCCATAGAGTGTCAAAATGACGCGGCCGCTAAAGGTGATGCGACGGCCAAACAAGTCGTTGAAGACAAAATAAATGCCGCCATTAAGGAAGTCAAAGAATTGCAAAACCAATGGCAAGTGACAGTTCCGGGCAATCGCCGTATCGAGCGTGAATTTTGGGGAACATTCCGCAGTGCGTGTGATGTGGTATTTGACTACCGTAAACAGCAACAAGAAGCGCAGAAAAAGGAAATCCAAGCCTACCTAAAATCGAAAATCAGCTTGTGCAAACAGGCTGAGGATTTGGCGACTTTGGAAGGCGATGCGATAAAAACGGCCCGGGCTCAACTGAAAAAACTTAAGGAAGAGTGGAAGAATATTAAGAAGGAAGACCGGACGAATATTGGTTCCAACCTCCGCAAAAAAGCCAAAGCCACCGAAGCGGTGGAAGAACGCTTTAAGAAAGCGTGTCGATTGGCTGAAATGCGGTATCAGGCCCAACGGTCGGTCGAGCGACGAGAACAAATCGACTTGATCAAACAAAAAGCGGTCTTTTGTATCGAACTAGAACAAGCAGATACGCTGGCTCGGCAAGAGGTTCAGGAAGACCCTGATTGGCTTTCCACCGTACAATCTGCTTGGGCACAACTCCCTCAACTAGAATATACCGACTGGGATGACGCGATAGAGCAGCGTTTTCAAAAGGCTTGCGCGGCCGCGTCAACCGGCGAGCAATCGTTTAGCAAAAAAACAGTGAGCAACAAGGAAACGCTGTGTGTTCGCATGGAAATCTTGGCTGGCGTAGAATCTCCCCCGGAAGCGGCGAAGGCACGATTAGCCTATCAAGTGGAACGTTTATCGGCCGCCATGAGCGGAAAAAAGATAGAATCACCAGAACAGAAAATAGAGGCCCAAGAGATAGAACAGAGTTGGTATCTGAGCGGCGCGGTCCCTGCTGAGCAGACGCAGCGTTTAGAACAACGCTTTAGCAAAGCTTGTGAGGCGTTTTATTCATAGCAATAATCCACCCTCACTCCTACCCTCAATGCCATTAAGTTAAGCTTTTGGGTGAGACTTAATGGCATTGACTATTTTTGGAGTGGAAAACCTCTGATTCATGCCATGAATCTGAGGTTTCCCAAGTATTTTTATGGAAGACTATATCTAATTTTCCATTGATGCTTGCGAAAGTGCTTCTGGGCAACAAACATCATCCCAAGCATTAGGAAGACGTTTAGGTTTCCTTCTTCCACGAATATTAATTGGAATATCAGACTCATTAACGATGCAAGCATAAAATTGCCAGGATGACGAAAATAGAATATATATCTCATTGACACCTCCGTTAGCCTACAGCTAACGGAAGCCAACACTTCTAATCACTAACAGACGTTTATAATACATACTTATTACTATTTCTGTTTTCCCGCTCTCAATAACTACAATAATTCCTTATAAAAAAGGATAAACCACTTTAAGACAAGGATTTCAGGTATGTTTTTTCGTTTTAACGTTCCTAGCCGTTATTTTTAAGAACGAATCAGGTTCGTTTGTTGTAGTTATCCCATTCAAATAAAGAATCCCTGCTTTGGGTTTATCCGTTTTTATAACGAATCCTTGTAGTTATTGTCCTGTATAAAGTGGGAAAATAGAAATGCGCCCTACTTAAAAAGTCTATTTACCAATAAAACGTCGTTTCGTCGAAAACCTCCAAGTATTGCTTACTTGGAGGTTTTGTTTGAGCACAAAGGATTACTATATCAATTGCCAAGTAAGACATCGTACACTACCGCCCATTTCACCAATTTTACCAACCTGTACTGGTATAACTTCCTTAACCGCATGCAGCTTGAATACCTTGACAGCTTTTTTGTCTGATACCATCCCAAACTGAGGGACATAAATAGCATTTTCTGTCGTCATCGCATTGACATAAACGCCACTGGCATCCGCAAAACCCTTCCAGTAACCCTCTTGTGGTTGATACGGAACAGTCACCACTTCTACATCCTTCAAGTCTTGACTAATGGCAGCCATAACCGATTTTGCCAACTTAGCCTCAAACTCACAAACACCCAACTGACGCTTATCCAACCATTTCACCATGCCATCAGAATGGCCGGTTGTATCACCGGGCACTTCGGGCAAAATCGCCAGTTGCTCTAATTCCAGTGTATCCTTCAACAAACAAATAATTTCCTGTTGAGTTTTATCAGGATTGTCTGCAAAAATACGTTCGGTGGTCACTCCACTGTCTTCGCCATTATAGTTAAAGTTCCCACCATCAAGACGCAAATCAACCGATTGATACGCTAACCCCAACGACTTAAACCACCGCATATACTTATCTTCAAGATATTTTGCCTCATATTGGTTGAGATAGCTAGGACGATACCGAAACTTGAACAAACCCGCTTTGGTTTGAATAGGCGAAAAATCTCGCATCCAAATATCTGGAATAATTCCAGATACAAAATTCTGCTTTGGAATAACGTCCTTCAACTTCAACCGTGTCTCACTATCCACCACGACCTGCAACAAATCCTTGTCATGGACAACAGCAATGAAGTTTTGCACAAACCGAACAAAGGACGTGAAATAGGCTTTATAATAGCGATCTTTGACAGAAGGCATGGAAATAAAAAAAACCGACGTTTTATCACCGGTATATCCATAACTGGGTGACACGGCCAAACTGCTTCCCAAGCCAGTCAACATTGAGTATTTTAAAAACTCTCGTCTTGATAACATGATTTATACCAACCGTTTGTAGTAGTTGCAAAAGCCACTCAATCGTTTGTAGTAGTTGCAAAAGCCACTCAACCGTTTGTAGTAGTTGCAAAAGCCACTCAACCGTTTGTAGTAGTTGCAAAAGCCACTAAAAAGTAGGCGATAAATCGCCTACTATACTCAAGATGGGAACAATTTGGACTTTTTGAGAAACCAAAATTCCAAGTAGTTACACTGGCAAGCCCCAACGGGGCGACATTAATAAAGCCAGTGTACCTACCTGGCAAGCCCCAACGGGGCGACATTAATAAAGCCAGGGGCAACGCCCCTGGCTTTTAGCCCCAACGGGGCGACATTTTAGCCCCAACGGGGCGACATTTTAGCCCCAACGGGGCGACATTTTAGCCCCAACGGGGCGACATTAATAAAGCCAGTGTACCTACCTGGAAATCCTACCAACCCAATCGACCATTCTCCTATTCCACGATTTCCGGCATCGTCAACTTATCGTAAAACTCAGCGTAATTATCCTTCTGAGGCCCCGCTCGCCACTCCATGGCCGCACGAGGATGTTCATTCAATGTCCCCGTTATCATCATCGGGATAATATAACCCCATTCGATTTGGTTTCTCAGAGAAACAAAATGATCTTCAATGAGCTTTAAAACCGGCCTGATATTATACTTGGGATTCTTGAGAAAGCCCAACAACAGTTCAAGCGTACAATTGCCCGCGCCGCGGCCGATTCCATAAACAGAAGCATCCAACAAGTTAGCACCTTCAATAATGCCTTGGATGGTATTCGCAAACGCCAGTTGACGATTGTTATGACAATGAATGCCCACGGTTTTGCCGGGCAATGCTTGCAAATACTTCTTCGCCAAAAACGTAATGTCTTCGCAGTACATGTTACCGAAAGAGTCCACCAAATAAACACAAGGAACTTTGCTGGCACTTATCTGTGCCAGCGCTTCATCAATATCCTTTTCGAGATTGGTTGACACGGCCATCAAGTTGAGCGTCACTTCATAACCTTTGTCTATAACATGATTGGCCAGAGCAATTCCCTTATCGACATCCTTGACATAGCAAGCGACACGAATCATGTCAAAAATGGACTGGTCGGCCGGCAAGAAGTCTTCCTCTCTGACTCTACCGATATCGACCATACAAGACAATTTCGACTTCAACTCAAGCCCATCAAGCACCTCTCTCACATCCTCTTCTTTGCAGAAACGCCATTTGCCAAATTCCTTAGGATCGAACATATCAGCAGAGGCCTTGTATCCGATTTCCATGTAATCAACGCCGGCCTCACAAACGGCCTTGTATGTCGCACGCACCAGTTCATCACTGAACTGCCATTTGTTAATCAGGCCACCATCTCGAATGGTACAATCAAGCACTTTTATTTCTGGTCTATACATAATTAATTGATTTTCCTGCTAAAAAAGTTGGCAAGCGTTAAAAAAGAGTACAACGGATTTAACTTTATTTTTAAAACGATAATATATAGTACAACAAATTTTTAAATAAACGAAATGGCCGAGGAATACGGCCCTTACCACCTATCCGTTTTAAAATTCTCAACACTGAGACACGGAGCGATACGGAGTTTCACAGAGATTTCACCGAAAAAAATTCTACTCTGTGTAACTCTGTGATACTCTGTGAACTCTGTGTGACTCTGTGAACTCTGTGTTGAAAACGGCTGTGTTGAAAACGGCTGTGTTGAAAACGGCTGTGTTGAAAACGGCTGTGTTGAAAACGGCTGTGTTGAAAACGGTGTTGAAAAATAACGACTATTACAAACTCTACTAACGTGAGTTCGACTTTAATCTTTCATTTTTCATTTTTCATTTTTCATTTTTCATTACTATGTCAGGCATTTATATTTTTCCACAGTTCTAATCAGGAAAGAAACGATGAAAAAAATGTTCATATCAAGGCACTGTCCGTGGGCCGTGTTTTTCTTAATTGTGGGGTTGATGCTGGTGACTTATCAGGCCTTTAATCATACAGACGAAACCTTGACCAATGCTAAGGAAGATCAGCCCGAGCACACACACTATCGACGAGTGATTAAAACCTCTTACATGGCCAAAGACTTCATGGTTGCCGCCGCTAACCCTTATGCTACCCAAGTGGGGTATGATGTTCTAAAGATGGGAGGAAGTGCTGTGGATGCGGCCGTTGCGGTGCAACTGATGCTGACTCTGGTTGAGCCCCAAGCCTCTGGCATTGGTGGCGGCGCATTTTTACTCTATTGGAACGCCAAAGACCGGCACCTGACTACCTTTGACGGCCGAGAAACCGCGCCTATTGCCGCTACGCCTGATTATTTCAAGGACCCGGACGGCAAGGTAATGGCGTATTGGGAGGCCGTGCCAGGTGGCAAATCAGTCGGCGTTCCCGGAACAGTACGGCTTTTGGAGGCCGCTCACCAAAAATATGGCCTACTCCGTTGGGCTGACCTTTTCAAGCCTACCATCGCACTGGCCGAAAAGGGATTTCCCATCTCACCGCGGCTGGCTGCCTCCATTAAAAGCAACTGCGGTAAAAAAAAGCAGGATCAATTCCCGGCCGCTCGCGCCTACTTTTTCAATCCTGATGGCTCACCAAAGGAAGCGGGCACCACTCTGAAAAATACCGAACTCGCCGATACCTTAAAACTGATCGCGGCACAGGGAGCGGAAGTGTTTTATAAAGGCCCCATCGCCAAAGACATCGTTAATACCATCAAAAATGCGCCCATGAATCCGGGTATCATGACCGAAGCGGATATGGCCGCGTACCAGATCAAAGAAAGAACGCCAGTTTGCTTGAACTATCACGACTATAAGGTTTGCGGAATGGGGCCTCCCACCTCTGGCGGCCTCACCGTCGGACAGATATTGGGAATACTGAACCATTTTGATTTAAAAAACATGGGCTACGGAGTTGACGCAGTGCATCTGTTTTTGGAATCAGCAAAGCTGGCCTACGCTGATCGCGAACTCTATATGGCGGACGCTGACTATGTTAATGTGCCTAGCGATGGACTTTTAGATGCCAATTACCTGAAAGATCGCGCTTCGCTAATCAACCGCCAGACGGCCATGAAAGAAGCAAAGCCTGGTACTCCTCCCCAGCAATCGGAACGGTGGGCACCAGATAAGTCCCAAGAACAACCCGGAACCAGCCACTTCGTCATCCGTGACAAGGATGGGAACATTGTGTCCATGACGACCACTATCGAAACGGCTTTCGGCAGCAGACTGATGGTGCGCGGTTTCCTGCTCAACAACGAACTCACCGATTTCTCCCGCAATCCAGAACAAGACGGCAAACCCGTTGCCAACCGGGTGGAGGGCGGCAAGCGTCCGCGCAGTTCCATGTCACCGACGATAGTCTTCAAGGACAATGAACCCTACTTAGCAATCGGCTCGCCAGGCGGAAGCCGTATTATCAATTACGTCGCGAAAACCATCATCGCTGTGATAGATTGGGGTATGTTACCCCAAGAAGCGATTAACTTAGGGCACTTTACCAACCGTAACGGGCCTACCGATTTAGAAGAAGGCACTGGTGCCGTCGCATTCAAACAAAGTCTAGAAGCTCGAGGACACGAAGTGAAAGTGCGTGATTTAAATAGTGGCCTCCACGCCATCCTGATGCAAGATGGAAAACTTTACGGTGGCGCAGATCCAAGACGCGAAGGTCTCGTCATGGGAGATTAACTTATACCAATGAAAAATGAAAAATGAAAAATGAATAAATAAATGATAAGTCTATAAATTTAATCTAATTTTTTTAAAAGTTCATTGTTAGTAGTAGGCGATTTATCGCCTTACCGTTTGTAGTAGGCGATTTATCGCCTAAAACGGATGTGCCCAAACCGATGAGCAAAGCCATGAGACATAAGTGTCACTTCGTTCGGCCCCATTACCATGCAACAAAATGGGACTTTACTTGTTCT
>Ga0190343_1000001_pt1 | contig 188355 bp, 148 predicted proteins | sample 48721312_MG_FD_161664 | JGI IMG/M metagenome (GOLD analysis project Ga0190343, IMG submission 161664) | Hydrothermal vent microbial mat bacterial communities from Southern Trench, Guaymas Basin, Mexico - 4872-13-1-2_MG | ecosystem: Environmental > Aquatic > Marine > Hydrothermal vents >... | reverse complement strand
GATAAACGAATTAGTACAACTAATTACGCAAAGTACAACGAATTACGCGGATAAACGAATTAGTACAACTAATTACGCAAAGTACAACGAATTACGCGGATAAACGAATTAGTACAACTAATTACGCGGATAAACGAATTAGGATAATCTTAAAATTTTAGGGTTATTGAGCCAGATCGGGTTTGAGGGCCATAAAATACTTTGGATGCTTTCAAATTAAACTATGGCCCTCTGTCACGCCTAATTATACCTACTTTTTGTAGGTATTTTTTGGGCACGAGACGTTTAAAGCTGGACAGAATGAGTACTGGCTGTTCTACCTTGATGTTCGTAGGGAGGGTAGAGCGAACCGAAGGAAAGCTTTGCTAAACCCACCATTAATCCAATTTGCTGAGAAAAAGGTGGGTTGTAACGAAGTTCCTAAAGGTGGGCTCACCTTGATGTTAATTGATGGATTAATGAATCGTGGAATTTTGCTGGAAATTCCAAAACACTAGGGATTCTATTGGGCGAAAGTAAATTTATATTGATGGCTAACTAAATCAACGTAAAAAAGGAGAAAGAAATGGCAAAGCTGGATTTAGCAAAAGAATACAAGTCTTATTACAAAGCCGGAACAAAACCGGAAATAGTCGAATTTGGAGCTGCCAAATATTTGACCATTGAGGGCAAAGGGGAGCCAGCCGGCGAAGTATTTACAAGCAAAGTCGAAGCCTTATATCCTCTTGCGTATGGAATAAAAAAAGTCTGTAAAGACAAAGGCGAGGATTTTTGAGTTCCAAAACTAGAAGGTCTATGGTGGGTGGCAGATAATAAACAGGCCCTTGAAGTTCCAAGAAATGAATGGTGCTGGAAGCTCCTGATAAGAATGCCTGATTTTGTGTCAAAAGAAATGATGTTGTCAATTCAACCAGAAGTGTCAAATAAAAAGAAGAATGCTCTAATTCAAGAAATTTCGTTTGAATCGATAACAGAAGGTAAGTGTGTTCAAATCATGCACGTTGGGCCTTATGCGACTGAGCCTGAAACCATAAACCCGTTGCTGAATTTTGTTAAAGATAACGGTTTAACTGTTAATGGGTTACACCATGAAATCTATATTTCTGATCCAAGAAAAACAGTGCCTGAGAAGATGAAAACGCTAATTAGGTATCCCGTGAAATAGTACAACTAATTACGCGAATAAACGAATTAGTACAACTAAGGGAGTTGCGGCTAAATAAAATACCCACACCAATCGATCCCAAGTTTGTAGTAGTCGCTTTAGCGACTTAATGTATAAGTTTGTAGTAGTCGCTTTAGCGACTTAAAGTACACTACAAACACTACAAACACTACAAACACTACTAAGGGAGTGGCTAAATAAAATACCCACACATGAAAAAAACAACGTTAAAAAAACTTTGTTTCTCTATGGGTATATTATTTTCACGCTCCTCCCTAATTGCGCGGATAAGCGAATTAGTACAACTAATTGCGCGGATAAACGAATTAGTACAACGACACAAGCGCGGATAAGCGAATTAGTACAACTAATTACGCGGATAAACGAATTAGTACAACGACACCGCGGATAAACGAATTAGGATCAACTTATCATAATTCGTTTATCCCAAGAAACAGGCCCTCTCAAAGGGCCGCCCGAAAGCGGCCGACGTGTCGTCCTTTGAGATCGGGCGTTTTAAAAAGAGGCGAACCGGCCTTATCAAAGGCTAGCGCGAACGCGGTGTCGTCCAATGAAGTCGGGCGTTTTAAGAAGAGGCGAACCGGCCTTATCAAAGGACAGCGCGAAAGCTTTGATGTGTTGTATAATGAAGTTGGGCGTTTGAAGAAGAGCCGAACCGGCCTTCTCTAAGGGCAGCGCGAAAAGCTTTGATGTGTTGTATAATGAAATTGGGCGTTTTAAGAAAAGCCGAACCAGCCTTATCAAAGGGCCGTGCGAACGCTTCTTCGGTGTCGTCCAATAAAGTCGGGCGTTTGCATGAGAAAGGGCGTTTTATGCTTTATCCGTTTATCCACGTCATCCGTTGTACTACTTAGCCGAACCGTGAAAATGGGAATGCGCCCAGCGTTTTAATAAGAGGCGAAACAGGCCTTATCAAAGGATAGCGCGAACGCGGCCAACGTGTCGTCCAATGAGGTTGAGCGTTTGCTCGAAGAGGCCCTTCTCAAAGGGCAGCGCAAACGCGGCCGACATGTCTCCAATGAAGTTGAGCGTTTTAAGAAGAGGCGAACCGGCCTTATCAAAGGACAGCGCGAAAGCTTTGAGGTGTTGTATAATAAAGTCAGGCGTTTGGCTGAAGCGCTTTTATTGCGTTTTCAGCGCCAAAGCAAGTCCTCTATTATTTGTGTTAACTAAGGAATTGATTATGCGTAAATTCAAATTAACGAGTCTGTTATCAATCGGTATTTTCTTGTTAGCCGGCAATAACGCTTTCGCCGCTTGCCCAAACGGTAAAACGGCCGTTGGCAAAAAATGCGTGGACAGTCACAAAGTCCACTACGTCAAGCCAGGGAAAGAAAGCGTACTGCAATCCATCATCAACAATGCCAAAGAAGGCGACTATGTCGTCCTCAAATCAGGCAATCACCACGTCACCTCAACCGGCATCAATACCGGCCTTGCCATCAAAGGCAAAAAATCCTTGACGCTCTTTGGTGAAGACGGTGCTTGGATTAGAACCAAGGAAGGATGGGTAGTCATTCTTGACGTTGCCAATTCCGAAAAGATTACCATCCAGAATATCGGCATGGTACACGACGTTGAACGGGGCTATTGTTTTGGTTCCGTCGTCAAATTGTCGGATGTCAAAAACATCAAAATCCTTGACTCGGTGATGGATGGCTCAGGAACGACTGCTGTGGAAATGGTTAATGCCCAAGGCGTTCAGATTAGTGGCGGCAAGGCCTTCAGAAATACTGAAGGCGTTTTCGATATCAGGGCTTCCAAGAACATCACCATCAAAAACATGGTCATCGCCAAAAATGACAATTCTGGTAACTACAAGAAGGGAATCTTGGACATTGAGAATTCCGACAACATCTCTTTTTTTAACAACGTTGTCAAAGACAACAAAAACGGTTACTTCAAGAAAGTCACTAACACCAGCCGCCTATATATTAAGGGGAACCAATTCTCCAACAACGCCTTTGAATCCAAGACACGCGCTCTGGTTCAGTCGGATACCGGCCTCGTTAGCATCAAAAGCGCTCACAGTGTCAAAAACACCGCTAACCGCCTTGAATCTCTTCTGTTAAAACAAAAAGGCATCAAGATTTTGGCAAAGCTTAATCATGTCAACGTCGCAAAGCGGCTAAGAAAAACATTAAGACCGACTGGATTACTCGTTTTTACTCATCCAAAGGCCGCCATTTCCCTGATACAATGCCAACAAACACTGGCTATTGACTTGCCCCAAAAAGTCCTCATTTGGGAAGATGAAACCGGCCAAGTGTGGCTGACTTACAACAATCCCGAATACTTGGCAAATCGTCACAAACTGGCTGGCTGCGCGGAAAAAATCATCAAACTCATGGTGGACAAACTGAGTAAACTCACCCGTCAAGCAGCCAAACCTTGAACTGTTAGTCATTGGTAATTTAATTATCTGAATATCTCTGATTCTAACGGATGAAAGTTGATACCTTATCAAAGTGCCAACCCCGAAGGGGTTGTGGTGCTTGGTTCGATTTCCCCCCCAGGTTTTACCTCAATGCCATTAAGTTAAGAAATAAACGAGAAAGAGCAAAGCTAAAGTCCCCTAAAGGGGACTGGTAAATTCAGGATTTTTTTTCAGAAGCAAACGATATGGCATTGAGTCTTCAGTGCCCTTTAGGGCACTTCAGCTATTAGACGACGGCTTTAGCCGTTGGCGGGGGGATTATTTGTTTCTAATTCCTTAACTTAATGGCATTGAGGTTTTACCTGGGGCTATTCACATTTTCAGGGTTGTGGTGCTTAGTTCGATTTTTATTATAAAATCAATAAATTATAAAAACGTCGTCATTGAAAGTTATTTTATAAGTCTTTGTTCATTATACCTTTTTAATTTTTCATTCTTAATTTCAATCATGCCATGAAAAACATTCACTGCCCTTTTATAAAAAGCTTGGCAATGCTCCTAGTGTTAACTGGACTGAGTGTGGCATGTGCAGCGAGATTGAGGCCGGCATACATAACCGGGCTAAGTTTTGCGGAACAGCCCCCGGCTCCGCGTATCGTGGCAGTTCCTCTACTACAAAACATGACGACATTAGGGACACCGATTGAGCGCGGCTTGCAATTTCTGCTGGATTCTGTCATATTTGAAACAAATAAAGCTTCTTTGCGGCCCCAAGGCAAGCGCGAAATCGAAGAATTCGCCAAACACATTCAACAATATAGCTCACGCACCGTACTCATAGAAGGACATACCGATAATCGTGGTGGCAAAGCGCATAATCAACGTCTTTCACAGCGTCGTGCCAATACGGTGCGAGAAGCTTTGATAGCCAACGGCATCGAACCAGAAAGAGTGATTGCCAAAGGTTTCGGCGAAGACAAGCCGGTTGCCACCAACGCGACAAGCGAAGGGCGGCAGCAAAATCGCCGAGTGGAAATAACTATTTTAAATGAAGGAGTGACTCCCTAATTATGACGTTTGAATTACAAAGCGGCGGGTTCCCGGAGGAACAAGAACCTCAAGCCAAAAAAACAGGCGGGTTCCTGTTGGAACAAGAACCTCAACAAAAACCGTCTCAAGACAAAGACGAAAGAATGTGGGCAACTTTCTGTCACTTGGGGACATTTGGTGGCTATTTCGTTCCTTTTGGCAGTATCATTGTGCCATTAGTGATATGGATAATCCAAAAAGACAATTACCCGTTAGTCGATGATCAAGGAAAAGAAGCCCTAAACTTTCAGATTAGTATTTTCATTTACAAACTGATCTCTTTGATTCTCGTTTTTGTCCTGATTGGAATCCCGCTTCTTATCGGAGTGATGGGTTTTGATCTGGTTATGACAATCATAGCATCCATCAAAGCCAATGAAGGAATACGCTTTCGGTATCCGATGACCATAAGATTTATAAAATAAACGTAAGCACAAGATTGTCCAAACATACTGGAGTCCAAAGCTTTAGCTTTGGATTCCTTGCCTTACCACCTATCAGTTTGTCAAAAGTGGCACAACGTCTTGTTTAGTACAACGAATTACGGGGATAAACGAATTAATAAGTACCCGTGCAAGAGTTTGAAAGGTTTATGGCTAAAAAAGTAATGGTTTTTGTTAGGTTTATTTTTTAAAATACATGCACGGGTACTTATCAGAGCCATCGATACTGGGCAGTTTGATTTCAAACGGTCAAAATACCCAATTGATTATTAAGGGCGATATGCAAGTCAATATTCGTTTATCCCCGTCATTCGTTGTACTTAATATTGTCAATGAGTTAGAAAAAACTGATAGGTGGTAAGGACTCCTTGCGTCACAACTTGACTTATACGGAACGTACTTTAAAATAAAACCGAGAAACGGAAAAAATGCTAAGTAACTTATTGAATTAATTATAAAATGAGTCAGTTACAAACTAACTTGTTCATTTTCCATTTTCCATTTTTAATTTTTCATTCAGATACATGCCCCAGCTTCTCATTTCCGCGGCCCATAAATCTTCTGGAAAAACCACGATTTCTCTTGGACTCTGCGCCGCCCTCACAGCGCGTGGCATAATTGTCCAACCGTTTAAAAAAGGCCCTGACTACATTGATCCGTTATGGCTAACTCAAGCCGCCAACCGTTCCTGCCATAATCTTGACTTTTACACCATGAATGCGGCCGAAATCCGCCACAACTTTGCACAGCATAGCCTCACTGCCGACATCAGTCTTATCGAAGGCAATAAGGGCCTCTATGACGGAATGGACGTTAAAGGAAGTAACAATAACGCTGCCTTAGCTCACTTATTGGGCGCACCCGTTGTGCTGGTAATTGAGACACAGGGAATGACGCGCGGCGTTGCGCCGCTCATATTAGGTTATCAACTCTTTGACAAAAACACGCATATCGCTGGCGTTATCTTCAATCAGGTGGGCGGCGAACGACATGAAAGTAAACTGCGAGAGTCGATGGAATACCACACTGATGTGCCCGTCATCGGTGCAGTGCGGCGTGACTCCCGTTTAGTCATCAAGGAGCGCCATTTAGGTTTGATGCCCAATAACGAAGATAACCAAGCACAGAATAAAATTAATACCATTGCTGAACTCATTGCGGCGCAAGTCAATCTTGAACAATTGCACAATATCGCTCAACAGGCAACGCCAGCTTTGCACTCATCGAAGAGTACGATTCGTTCACAGCGATCCTTGCACAAACCAGATATCAGGATTGGCATTATTCGTGATGCCGCCTTTGGTTTTTATTACGCCGGCGACTTAGAAGCTTTAGAGGCGGCTGGGGCCGAATTAGTATTTATTGATGCGCTACACGATTCGCAGTTACCGGCCGTAGATGCTTTATTTATCGGTGGCGGTTTCCCAGAAACGCAAATGGAACAATTATCTAATAACAATAGCTTAAAAAAAGATATTCGCGCAGCCATTGAACGAGCGATGCCAGTTTATGCCGAATGTGGAGGCCTAATGTATTTGTCGCGTCAATTGACGTGGCGCGGAAAAACGGCTGTAATGGTAGGCGCATTACCCTTTGATACCGTAATGGAAGCACGTCCACAAGGACGCGGTTATGTCCATTTGCGCGAAACAGGCCACGGATTGTGGCCTTTACTTGACTCGGCGGAACAACCTGCCGAATTTTACGCCCATGAATTTCATTATTCCAAAACCATTAACTTACCCGCTAACCTCACCTTTGCCTATCAAGTCTTGCGTGGGCATGGAGTCAATGGTAGCCATGATGGCGTGATTTATAAAAATACCTTAGCCAGTTACATCCACTTGCGCGATGTAGAAAACAATCCTTGGACACAACGCTTTGTCGAATTTGCTCGCAAACATAAACAATCTTTATCTCTTGAGAATTAACCTCAAATTAGTAATGCGGATTAAGGGTTGAATTAATTATTATGAAATCAAGGATTTTAACGCTAAAGGCGCTAGTGACGCTAAAGGCGCAAGTTTATTTGGTTGTCTCTTGCGTCTTTTGCGTCTTTTGCGTTTATTTTGTGGGCCATGATTTTATTTGAAAACATTCACGTCGTTTTATGGCCCCCAAATCAGGTCCTCTAAATAACCCATTTTTTCACAGAGTGCCACAGAGTATCACAGAGTTATAATATAATGCTAAGAATCATTCAAATCGTTTTAACCCTTAATTCGCATTAGTAATTGTTAGCTATCGGAAAAACCAAATGCCCATATTCACAGTCACTGAAAAAGCCGCCGCCCAAATTCAAAAAGCCGCCAAAGAAGGCAACATGGAAGGACTAGCCCTACGTCTCGCGCCACTGCGTAATGCCGATGGTAGTATTGAATACAACAAAATGGGATTTGACGGAATCAAAGACAATGATGTGCATATTCAGTGCAAAGGCGTTGATATTGTCTTTGATCCTGCCCATCAAGAATTACTAGAAGAAGCGACTATGGATTTTGTCGAAATTGAAGAAGGCAATCCCAGCTTCATTTTCCTCAATCCCAACGATCCCAACTATGTTCCTCCCAAAGAACACTAAAGTATACTGAAAGTACAACGAATTTTTGGAATAACCGGATTTCTATAGTTTGTAGTAGTCTAGTTTGTAGTAGTCGAGTTTGTAGTAGTCGCTTTAGCGACTTCTTTATTTCTCTATGGGTATATTATTTTCACGCTCCTCCCTTATAATCGTCCAAAACTAAAGCTTTGGACTCCAAGTTTATAATCGTCCAAAGCTGAAGCTTTGGACTCCATTCCAATTTGATAACTGATAACTAACATGAGCGACTTAACTGCAAAACGCTGTAAACCCTGTGAAGGCGGTGTAAAACCCTTAACGAAGGAAGAAGCGCAAGGCTTATTGAGCCAGCTTCAAGACTGGGCTTTGAACGAAACGGCTACCGAAATAAGTCGTACCTATAAATTTAAAAACTATTACGAAACAATGGCTTTCGTCAATGCGGTGGCATGGATTGCTCATAAAGAAGATCATCATCCTGATCTTGAGGTGGGCTATAGCCGCTGTTTAGTGCGTTATTCAACCCATGCGATTGGTGGTTTATCTGAAAATGACTTTATTTGCGCCGCTAAAGTTGATGCGTTGCTTGCGCCACCTGAAAGTATATCGCCCACCACCTGTGAAATTTGAACTCATCCGGAGTCCAAGATTTATCTTCGACGTCTCAATCATCCGGAGTCCAAGATTTATCTTGGACATCTCTTTTTATGAACATCTATATAAAATCAATCGGTAACAATGATATTGGCAAATATTCTGAGTCATTGATTACCTGTTGATTTTTGATAACGACTGAAAGATTATCCCATTGAACGATCCCAGTGCCCGGACTTTTGCTAGACGCATTAAGTGCTCTAATTGTAGATATTGGTTCAACTCAGCAGTTTCGTCTGATGACAGCCCGGTGGTTTTTTCACGGCAAATCAAATCTTCTACTCTTGCCTTGGTGGTTTCGGAAGGCCGAAAAGCCACTACCTTGCCAGGACTCGTTCCTTCGGCGATATTTCCTGGGGCGTTGCCCCAGGCTATATTAATCTCGCCCCGTTGGGGCTTTTCGGTAGTTACTTAAGTTATTTTTCTTTCTAAAAAAATCCAATTTGTTCCATTCTTGAGTATATAAAAAAGGATTTCGGAGCGGATTGCTCGCCATTCATTCTTTCGAGTCTGAATTTAGACTTAGGTGAGATAATTGATATCTCTCATATCGATTCGATTTCTTACTTAAAATTTTATCAGAAATTTCTGATGAGAAATCCCTTCTTATATACAATCCTTGTAGTTATGATTGGAAGACTAAAAACTTGATCATCGGGTTAGACTGTTTTAAAAGAGCGGCCGTTTCACGAATCAGTTTCATCGCCTCATTGTCTTCTGGATGTTGCGTGACAATTGGCAACTCATCTAACTTTTTCCCAATGTCTTCCAATTCCTGTTCATCTGCCGGGGTGAGTTGCAGTTTAGCTAAAATCTCTTGTTGTCTTTTTATACAGTTATCATATTCAGGCGGCCTTGCGCTCGGCAATTCAAACAAATCACTCGTCAAGACTTGATCGATACGCCAACCTGTTATGTATCGTTATGAATAACGACTTGATCACCTTCCCGTTTGAGCAAAACGATATTGGCATCTTTCGGGGCTGATTGCACAATAAGCGGACTATGGGCCGTCACAATGAATTGGGTATGTTTAAAAATACGAGTCAAACGGCTAATGACTGTTCTTTGCCATTTAGGGTGCAAGTGCAAGTCAATTTCATCCACTAAAACAATCGCAGACTGTTCAAGCGGATTGTCACAGTCGGGATAACGCTCAAACAAGCGGTGAGCTAAATCCACCATCCACGCAATCAGTGTTTGATAACCCAAACTCAAATCTCTCAAGCTTACCCACTCATCCTTATACATAAATTTTTAAATACTTGATTTAATTGATTTTAAAGCGTCGGCCCCACCTAATAAATTCATTAAAAATCAAGGTTCTTTTATCCGTTTATTTCGAGTATCCGTTGTACTTATCAAGAATGCACCCGGTATCCAAAAGACTTATGTATAACGATGAGAGCTTACCCAACCATAAGGCGTTTTAAATTCTATGATAGGTTTTGATTGCGTTTTAGTAATCGGTTTTGTCCGAATATTTTCTATGTCGGGTAACAAGTCGATGAGCATGTTTTTGACTTTTTCATAGCGGTTTTCAAAATAAGCCCTATTTTCCGCGTCTGCACTTTTAACCGCATAATCTGCTTGTAACAACCATTCCACCGCATTAATTAAACTGACATGTTCTGAAAATAAACTGGCAGCCCGATCGAGATTGTAGGTTTCTTCCAACGAGCCGCTACCCATGCGTCGTGACGCACCATAAGCGTAAACTATAAAATTTATCAACTCCTTAAATGGCAAAGATGTCGCTATACCATTTAAAAAATTTACAGTGGTTTGGTTACCCGTTAAAGGTTTTCCATCAAAAACTCCTTGCTGACTTGAGGCGGAAGCCGTCAATATAATAATTAATGATTAACAATTAATGATTAATAATTAATAGTTGTATCCCACTTATCCTTTCAATTTGAGTTGTCTTGCCGCTCAATTGGTAAAGTTTCTGTTATATAACGGTTTTCTTTCTAGCTAATAGCTTTTATTAATGGCTTACCATGCCAAGAAGTCTAAAACCTTTTGGTTTTAGGGCCAGGTTGGCGAATTAATAATTAATCATTAATCATTAATCATTAATCATTAATCATTAATCATTAATCATTAATTAGCCCCAACGGGGCGTATTATTAAAGCCAGGGGCAACGCCCCTGGCTTCTGCCCCTGGCTTCTACCCGTGGCTTCTGCCCCTGGCTTCTGCCCCTGGCTTCTGCCCCTGGCTTCTGCTTCTTGAAAACGATACAATTATCCAAAATTCCAAACCAAAGCCAAATAGAGCATCGCACTAATAAACGCAGAGACAGGGACTGTCACTAACCAAGCGGCCACAATTTTTATCAGCATTTCGTGTCTCACATACTGCTTCTTTTCAATTTTGGCAAGCTTTTTGACTTCTTTCTTAGTGAACTTAATTTGACCGCCGTTCATGTTTTTCAATTCCTGCTCTTTGGCAGTTATCCGATTTTGAAGCCGCAGTCTTTCATTGTCATCTTCCAAACCTTCCCGTTTTTGACTCCATTTGACGATTTTTTCATTGATCGACTTGATATGATGCGCTTTCACGCCTTCAATTTCATTTTCATACTGTTGGTAGAGATAATACCGCAAATAGCCCACCCCAAAGATGCCACCAATAGCAATATGCGTAGAACTGACGGGCAATCCTAGCCACGAAGCGATAATCACCACAATGGCGGAAGATATGGCAATGGACCAAGCTCTTGCCTGATCCAGTTCAGTGATTTCACTACCAACGGTTTTTATCAGCTTAGGGCCATAAGTTGCCAGCCCAATTGCAATACCCAAAGCACCAATCACCATAATCCAAACTGGAATAGGTGCTTTTTTAACAATTAACCCACTTTGCAATGTTTCATAAATCGCCGCTAATGGCCCAATCGCATTAGCCACATCATTAGCACCATGAGCAAAACTTAACAGTGCCACGGCAAAAATCAGAGGAATGGTAAAGAGCTTATTAATATCCTGTTTGGTATTAGAGAGCTGTTTTGCCGCTTTGGTGATAAGCGGTTTGCTGATGACATAAGTCACTACACTCAATACGGCACCTACAGCTAAAGCCGTCGTGAAATCAAATTTTACTAATTTTTTAACACCTTTAAGTGCTAAATAAGTAGTAAATGCAAAGCCCATAATGGCAATTAAAAAAGGAACAACTTTTTGAGCCGCTTCCCGCGTATCTTCTTTATGAAAAATCCGATCTTGAATAAAATACAAAAATAGGGCAGCAATAAGACCCCCTAAAAGTGGGGAAATAACCCAACTGGCAGATATTTTTGCCATCGTTGACCAATTAACAATTTCCCAACCACTTGAGGCAATCCCGGCCCCCATGACACCCCCCACAATGGAATGTGTGGTTGAAATCGGCGCACCGACTGCCGTTGCGATGTTAACCCAAAGTGCTCCCCCTAAAAGCGCGGATAACATAATCCAAAGAAAAATTTGAGTATCAGCTATCAAGCTCGGCTCAATAATGCCTTTTTTGATAGTGTTGACCACATCGCCACCCGCAATCAAAGCACCACTGCTCTCAAACAGGGCGGCTATGACAATAGCACTTGCCAATGTCATGGTTTTTGAACCAACGGCAGGGCCCATATTGTTAGCCACATCGTTGGCCCCAATATTCATCGCCATATAGCCGCCTACTACAGTTGCAAATATCAAAAAGGCGATTTGTGGCGTACTACTATTATCAAAAAACGTGTAGAATCCGACTCCCGTCAGAAAGAAAACGCCCACTGCCAATTTATAAAAATCGGCATGGGAATGTTTTTGAGTTGTTGTCATGGGTTGATTTAAGACTGTCATATTTTGCCAAGAGTCCAAGATTTCAAAGGAGTCCAAGATTTATCTTGGACGAATATTTACTATAGTACAACGAATTACGCGGATAAACGAATTTAAATCCGTCCAATATTTATCTTGGACGGATACTATAGTACAACTAATTACGCGGATAAACGAATTGCTCTAAGTACAGGAGAAAAAAATTAATATGCACTGTAACTCATTGTTTTTATTGAATGTCTCAGTAAGATGTATTAGATAAAACTTATCAGTTTAGGAACTTTTGTCCTGTACAGAGATAACTAAGGATAAAATCCTTGCTTATATCCAATCCCTGTAGTTATTTTGGATTCCTAAATACCATTATTATTATATGACTATTGGCACTGATTTGAGGGCCATAAAACCGTTACGTCGGCAAAAGTACAGCGAAGCGAAACTTTTGCCGACGTTGGAAGTTATCAAATTAAAGCCTAGCCTGATGAAAAACAACAAGGATTGAGATAAAGCCGCGGATAAATCCCGGCTTATATTCAATCCCTGTAGTTATTTGGACACCTAAAAAAAATCCCTTATTATATACAATCCTTGTGCATTGTCAGACTAAAAACTTGATCATTGAGTATTAGCTTTTCTCCACAATCACAATTTCCTCTACTGTTAAACAATACAACTGATAAACCAATTGATCAATCTGTTTATCAGTCGCCTCAATTTGGCGCGTCAAGACGGTTTTAGTTTGGGGCACGTTGGCAGTCGCTAATTGTTTATGTAAGCCTAGCAATTTTTCGACAAGTTGCACCATTTCATTGTGGTTAGCTTTGTCGATTGGATTATAAAAATCAACTTCAGCAATAGGTAACTGCGCTAAGTGCCCACGTTTAACTTGAGCAAGCGCCTCTCCTACCTCTGGATTGATAATTTTTGAATAAAACCACTGAAATAACCGCGAGTTGATGAGTCCTAACAAAAACCGTAACTCAAAATCGTTCTCACGAGAGACTATCATGTATAAATTATCACGCACAATAAACTGATTACAATCTAAAGTAGCAATAAGACGATAACCGGTTTGACGAATGACTACCTTGGAAGGCGCATCGTAATTAGCCGAGTAACGCGGCTCAGCAAGCCAATCTCCAAAACTAATCCAGTAGTTGTTATTCCAAAGAATTTCATACCTTTGAATTAGGCTACCTCGTAGCAACGGACGAAAAGTATTATTGTGAGGAATTTCAGACACATAAGGTTTTTTATTAACAATCTCGCGTGTCTGCGGAGGCTTACCTTTGCCAACTTGAAATGGTTTTGCCCCTTGAGTAATCGCACATAAACTATCAAGTTTTTGGCAAGCACGTAATTTGTCAGCAATTTTAGTCAATTCTGGCCTTTCAAAGATATTCACCGGTTTACCATCGCTCATCTGGCCGCGTTTTTGAGCAATCACATAATTTGTAGAACGGCCCTCTTTTTCTTTGAGAGTAATTTCTATTTGGTGAGTCTCAATAGGTAACTGTTTTTCGATTATCACTATTTCCGTATCAACCGTCGCTTTATTGAAGACACGGTGCCGGTAATGTACAACCTGTTTAATTGTGGTGTTATTAAAAATATATTTTCTAATTTTCTCGCACTTTAAATTTAAAAGCCAAGTGTTAGGAATGATTAATCCAAGGCGCCCTTTTTCTTTAATTAAATCAAGCGATTTTTCAAAAAACAGTAAATAGCTATCAAGTCGGTAGTTTTGAAGCGCAAAATGGTTGAGCAAATACTCAGTTTCATCAGGCGACAAAAAAGCCCCATACGGCGGATTGCCAATCACCGCATCAAAGCCACCCGCTGGCAAAATCTCGGCAAATTCCGTCGCCCAATCAAAGGCATTAATGCGATAAATCGTATCTTCATCCAATAGCCCCAGTTGTTGGCCTTGATAAAAATCATTACTAATCAAAGAATTGCCGCATTTTATCGACTTGTCCAAGTCTGGCAATACGCGCTCTCGAAACATGGACAGTTGTGGAAACAGCTTTTGTTCATTTTCTAAGACTTTTAGCAACAGCGAGAGTTTGGTCACTTCTACCGCTTGTGGATCAATGTCTACGCCGAATAGATGGTTTAAAAGAATGCGCTTGCGTTCCTCAATGGTTAGTTGCCATACGCCGCCCATCGCTTGATAAAGACGCGGATGTTTGCTTTTTTGGCCCGCCCATTTTTTTGGATTTTGGCGATAGTGTTCCGTATACCAATCAAGCAAAAATTGATAGGCCTGAAGTAAAAATGAGCCGGAACCACAGGCCGGGTCTAATATTTTTAAATGCCTGACTTCATTAGGTTTTTTATGAGCGACTAACTGGCCCACCGTTTGTTTGACAATGTAATCAACAATATAACTGGGCGTATAGTAAACACCACCGGCTTTTTTAACCTCAGGCTTTTCTTCAACCACGGCGCGATGGGCGGGCGTGAGCCGAATGACTTTACCTAAAAACTGTTCATAAACTTGTCCCAAAATGTCCGCTGGCAGCACAGAAAACTCATAAGGGCTGTCGGGATAGTAAAGGTTTTTGAGTATGTCTTTTAGAACTTTGTCGTCAATAACGAGTGTTGGTGTCAGCGTGTCAGGATTAGCGCGCTGTTTTTCAGCCTTAAAATGAAATAAGCCCGAATTATAACGCTCATCTGCTTGCAGAAAGAGTTGAAAGAGTCGCGTATAGATTTGGGGGCCATTTTGCAAAACGAGTAATCGCCCATAGTCTTCAATACCTCTATCTTCGCAAATCCGCAAGAAGATAATGCGATCAATGGTTTGTTGAACCGCAAAGTTAAGTTGGCGTTGAATTAAGGCCGGATTACGCAACGCAATGTTACGCGCTAAGATGTCGCGCCAGCGTTCAATTTCAGCCAAAAAGGCCGTATCGACTTCCGCGCAGCCGCTGGTTTTGGAGTCGAGGTATTTATCAAAAGCGCCCTTTAAAATAGCTTCGCGGGAAAAAATGCCAACAAGTTCTTCCCAACGCTCAAGATAATCGGTATAAGTTAAATATAAAAGACGAGCGCTGGCAGCGTTATCGGTTTTCGCCGGTTTAATGCGGCAATCGTAAACGGCAAATTCGGAAAAATTGCTCAAAATGCTCAACGGTAGTTTAGCACTCCAGCCATAGCGGCGCACTTGAAAGGCCGCTTCTGCATTTTTTTTGAGACTAACAGAAGGCTTTTTGGCTTCTAAAAAGAACTTTCGCACCCCACCAATCCGAAAACTATAATCGGGCGCTTTGGTAGCGCGGCCGATTTTGAGCGCATCTTCATGGACAACATCCTTGTAAGCTTCGGCATAGCCTTGCTCATTGGCGACATCCCAGCCCAAGGCGAGAAAAAAAGGATCGATAAATTCGCGGCGCGTTTGCGTTTCATTGTACTGGCTTTGTTTATAGGAGTCTAATTGACTTGCAAAGCGTTCAACTAAAGCTTGTACTGTTTGAAAGTTTATTGCATTCATTTGGTTTATTTCCCAAGCGCCCAAGGATTGTTATAAAAAAGGATTTCTTCGTTTAGATAAGAGAATGAACAAATAATAACGACAAGGATTAACTAATAACGACAAGGATTGTATATAAAAAAGGATTTATTCTAATAACTACAAGGATTGTATATAAAAAAGGATTTATTCGTTTATAAATCCTTGTAGTTCTGCTTAGCAAACAAAATCCCTTATTATATACAATCCTTGTAATTCTGCTTAGCGAACAAAATCCCTTATTATATACAATCCTTGTAAATATTATTGTCAGAGTTTATACAACAATATTCGCCAGTTGAGCAAAATCCTCAAGCCTCAAAGTTTCGGCGCGTGCTTGTGGATCAACGCCCGCCGCTTCTATGGCTTTGGCATCAAGAACACATTTTAACGTATTACGTAAAGTTTTGCGCCGCTGCGAGAAGGCAAGGCCAACAATTTTAGCAAACTGTTTTTGATTGATAACCGCCACGGGCGGTATCGCGTAGGGTTTCAATTGCACAACACTCGAATTGACTTTAGGCGGCGGAGAAAAAGCGCCCGCGCTGACATCCAATAACTTTTCTATCTGACAAGCATATTGCAGCATCACAGATAAACGTCCATAATCAGAGGTAGCAGGAACCGCAATCATACGCTCAACGACTTCTTTTTGCAGCATAAATGTCATATCGACAATATCGTTCGCATATTTGAGTAGATGAAACAATAAAGGAGTAGAAATATTATAAGGCAAATTGCCCACTATTCGCAGCGGTTGTTCATTTGTCATTAACTGTTTGAAATCAAATTTAAGGGCATCGCCCTGATGAATGCGTAATTGTTTGAATAATAACGTTTTTTCGGTAAGCAGTTCAATGAGATCGCGGTCAAGTTCTATAACATCCAATGGACAACCGTACTGAAGTAGAGGCAGAGTCAATGCGCCTTTGCCAGGCCCAATTTCGACCAAATGTTGCTCCGGTTGGGGAGCAATGGCGGCGACAATACGTTGGATAATATGGCTGTCGCGGAGAAAATGTTGACCAAAGCGTTTTCGGGAAGAATGGTAAGTCATAAAACATATCCTCGTTCCACGCTCAGAGCGTGTTTTAAAAGCATTCGGTATGGACGGTTCTTCAAGAAGAAAAACGAGTTCCTTCCTCATGGGTGAGCGCCCTCAAAAAATCCTTGTTTCCACAAGACACAGAGTAAATTACCGACTTCAACCAGTCGTTTTAAGAGTTAGTTAATGGAGACCTCACGAAACATGCGAAAGTTTTTCAAACGGATAGATTCTATTTTCATGTTTATTACCTTGAAGATTAGTATAGCGAAACTTCGTATTGGCCCGCCAATTGCGCGGATAAACGAATTAGTCTAGTACAACGAATTGCGCGGATAAACGAATTAGTACAGCGAATTAGTGCAACGAATTGCGCGGATAAACGAATTTTAGTACAGCAAAACTTCGTATTGGCCCGCCAAACGCAGTGGCGGAACGCCTATATTGCTACTAAACGAATTATTAATGGCTCCTTAAAAAGGGTGAGGGGCCGGAAAAAAGCCGTTAAGTCCTAAAAGAAGAAGTTGTATTAGACTAACTCAATACGCCTCAAAATCAATTCGTTTATCCGCGTAATTCGTTGTACTTAATCTTTGACTAACTTACCAAGCTCTTCAGACGCATTTGCTAAACGATCAGGATCGCGGAATTTTTTATGGTTTTGCTGTTTAGCGAGTCCTTTTATATTAAAAGCGTTTTCCACGGCCGCTAAATCGCCTAAAAACCATGACTCAAGTTCATGACAAACAATGCGTATCAGCGCGTCGGGTTTGCCAGCTTGTTGGCATAAATCCTTTAAACGTTGTTTTAGCTTCACACAATCATCACTATTTTGATCACGCTGTATTAGACTAACTCAATACGCCTCAAAATCAATTCGTTTATCCGCGTAATTCGTTGTACTTAATCTTTGACTAACTTACCAAGCTCTTCAGACGCATTTGCTAAACGATCAGGATCGCGGAATTTTTTATGGTTTTGCTGTTTAGCGAGTCCTTTTATATTAAAAGCGTTTTCCACGGCCGCTAAATCGCCTAAAAACCATGACTCAAGTTCATGACAAACAATGCGTATCAGCGCGTCGGGTTTGCCAGCTTGTTGGCATAAATCCTTTAAACGTTGTTTTAGCTTCACACAATCATCACTATTTTGATCACGCTGTATTAGACTAACTCAATACGCCTCAAAATCAATTCGTTTATCCGCGTAATTCGTTGTACTTAATCTTTGACTAACTTACCAAGCTCTTCAGACGCATTTGCTAAACGATCAGGATCGCGGAACTTTTTCTGGTTTTGCTGTTTAGCGAGTCCTTTTATATTAAAAGCTTTTTCCACGGCCGCTAAATCGCCTAAAAACCATGACTCAAGTTCATGACAGACAATGCGTATCAGCGCGTCGGTTTTCCCAGCTTGTTGGCATAAATCCTTTAAACGTTGTTTCAACTTGATGCAATCAGCACTGTTTTGATCACGCACAACGACAAAGTGTGTATTGGGTATTTGCCACTGACGCAATCGGCGGGAAATGGATTTTTCCAGATGTTGTTTGCCTTTGTGAACAATCAGTTTGAACTCAACTTCTTGAGGTAACAATTGCGGTAACAACACCTTTAACACTTCACGCATAGAGGCTTCTTCAAGAAGAAAAACCAGTTCCTTCATGGGTGGGCACCTTCAAAAAAGCCTTCTGTCCACAGTGCGCCCGGTAAATCACCGACTTCAACCAGTCGTTTTAAGAGTTGCTCTTCGCCCGTCATATGCACTTGGGTGTAACCCGCTTTTTTAGTCAACCAAAAAATGCCTTCTAAGTGAGCACCATTAAGAAAATCAGGAGACTGAGTAGACACAAAAACTTGTCCACCGCCTCTTTTGGCATACAAGCTAAATTCTTCAGCTAATATCATTAAGATATCTGGATAGAGTTGATTGTTTGGCTCTTCAACACATAACAAAGAATGTGGGTTGGGATCATACAACTGCAACAGGTAGGCAAAGATGCTAATCGTGCCATCCGAAACCTGCCAAGATTGAAATGGCTCCTCAAAAGCACTCTCATGAAACTTTAATAAAATGCGTCCATTTTCAATGACGGGCTCAACGGCGGCGAATCCAGGCACTCGTTGTGCCATTTTTTGCAGAATTTCATTATATTTATCAGGGTATTGGCCGTGCAGACTCTGTGCGGACAGAGCAAGGTTATCACCACTACTAGACAAGTGTTCATCATAGCCAGCGGATTGATTGATTCTTCTTGCCTCGCTGATTTGCAAATCAGACATATGCCAGTTTTCAATAAAATGACGCAACTCCCTCGCTATTTCAAACCGTTGTAATTGCCCAAGTCCGTTTAGGGCTAAAATATCTTCAGATACCAACTTTTCTTCTTGAGATTTTTCTTTGGCTTTACCAGAATCTTTGTCATTGATAATGACTTTGCCCTTTCCCAAGCTAAAATCAAGAAAATGCCGAAGCCCACCATTACGTCCACGCCGATAGTTGAGCACTTCGCGTTTGACGACTGGCCTATTTTTAACTTGATCGATAACTAACAAATAAGTCACTTTTGACGAAGTGGCCTCTAAGTCCCGAAATTTGAGTTCTATTTCAATCGGCCCAGTTGTTCCTCGACTCACCACTTCTTTAAAGCCACCTCGTTTTGCCAAAGCTTGCTTAACATTATAGGTTAACGCTTCGCGCAAGAATCCAAACAAATAAAATAAACTGCTTTTTCCAGTGCCATTAGCACCGACAAATACACAACAGCCAGGTAAATTATTAATGGAAACCTCACGAAACATGCGAAAGTTTTTCAGACGGATTGATTCTATTTTCAGGTTTATTACCTTGAAGATTAGTATAGCGAAACTTCGTATTGGCCCGCCAATTGCGCGGATAAACGAATTAGTCTAGTACAACGAATTGCGCGGATAAACGAATTATTCTAGTACACTTCGTATTGGCCCGCCTATTGCGCGAATAAACGAATTAGTACAGCGACCCGCCACGGCGTTTGGCGTTCCAGAACGAAGTTTCGTTGTACGACTAATTCGTTGTACTTAGCGCAATTCATTGTACTTAGCATCATTCGTTGTACTAATTCGTTTATCCGCGTAATTCGTTGTACTTGTACTTAGCATCACTCGTTGTACTAATTCGTTTATCCGCGTAATTCGTTGTACTTAGCATCATTGGCGTTCCGCCACGGCGTTTCGTTGTACTAAATTTTTCAGACGGATTGATTCTATTCTTTACCACCACCAAAAGGATTTCTTCAATAACGTCGAAGTATTAGGCCCAATGGGCAAGCTGTATGCATAAGAAGACATCACTTCTGAATTGTAGCTGTTGAGCATTTTTAAGGTGACATACACCTTATTATTACCGACGGCATAAGTTCCCGCCACAATTATATCCGCATTCTGTGCTTGTCCCATTTCACGCGCTTCGCGTGATAACACCAATTCACCAGTGCGCGGTATTTTTATCAAATCGCTATGCAATTTTGCTTCTACTACGGTATAGCCTTGTTGGGCAAAACGAGCGGAAAGTTGTTCGCCAATGAGTCGGCCCAAAGAAGTCGTATCTTCCAAGTTATCAATGTCAGCAAGGCTTGTTACCAGTATCTGATAGTCTGGGCGTAGCAGATGGGTAGCATTACGCAGAAGTTTGTCGGCCGCGGTATAGCTGGCCGCCATGATGTCGGCATCTGGAACCTCCTTTCGCTGACATTCGCCCGTTTTGACGCGATAGGCGCAGCCGCCGAAGGCCATTCGGTAGGTACAGCCCGTTAAGAGTAGCGATAGACTAAATATAAATAAAATCAATCTCTTAATGAAATAAGATTTGGTTTGCATAGGGCTTTTCACTGATCAGTTATCAGTGATTTTCAGTTATCCGTGATCCGTGATCAGTTATCAGTTATACGGAACGTACTTCAAAAGGGTGAAAATGAATTGTTGCTTGAGTTAAGTATTGAGAGCTTATAAATAAGTCTTCATCATTAGCTTCGCAAACCTTCGTTTCACAATTAGCTTCGCAAACCTTCGGTAAACGTCGCAAGCGTAGTTACTCCTGCCAAACTAAAGTTTGGACGACTGCCAAACTAAAATTTGGACGACATAAGCCGAGTATTTTACCCGTCAAAACAATGTTGACAGACTACTAGTCTGCTTTAGCAGACTTGAGCTTTAAGCCTGGGGATTGATCCCCAGGCGATATTTTGACTAACCATCAAAATTGGACTCCTGCCAAACTAAAGTTTGGACGACTGCCAAACTAAAATTTGGACGACATAAGCCGAGTATTTTACCCGTCAAAACAATGTTGACAGACTACTAGTCTGCTTTAGCAGACTTGACTTCGTTTCACAATTAGCTTCGCAAACCTTAACGAGAACCTCGCCGAGCGACTTGAGTTCGTTTCACAATTAGCAAAGCTTCCCTACGGTTCGTTTACGTCACAATTCACAATTCACCATTCATCATTCATCATTCATCATTCATCATTCATCATTCATCATTCATCATTCACAATTCACAATTTCTTCCGACCATCTCCAGCGCCATTTGCACCGCATAGTATAAACTATCGCTCGAAGCTCGTCCGAGTCCGGCTAATTCTAAGGCAGTACCATGATCAACTGAAGTCCGTATAATAGGCAACCCTAAAGTAATATTCACCGCCTTCCCAAAGCCTTGTTGTTTGAGTACTGGCAAACCTTGATCATGATACATCGTCAATACGACATCTACTCCAGACAATGAAGTGGGCGTAAAGGCGCTATCGGCGGACACCGGCCCGGTTAAGTGCATCCCTTCGGCACGGAGCTTGTTGAGGGTGGGAATAATGGTAAGGATCTCTTCTTGGCCCAAATGGCCTCCTTCGCCAGCATGAGGATTTAAGCCACAGACTAAAATATGCGGTGTTTTTAGCCCAAATTGATTTTGTAAATCACCGTGTAAAACTCGTATCACTGTTTCTAAACGGGCTGGCGTTATTGCAGCACTGATTTGTGATAGCGGCAAGTGTGTGGTGACTAAAGCTACCCGTAACTCCGACGTTGCCAACATCATAACGACTTGTTTTACACCAGTTTGCTCGGCCAAAAATTCGGTATGTCCACTGAATGGGATGCCAGCCTCATTGATAACGCCTTTGTGTACGGGGCCAGTTACTAAAGCATCAAACTGGTTATCTATGCTGCTTTGACAAGCTTGCCGCAACGTTTCTAACACATACAGTGCATTGGCGGGATTTAATTGTCCACACTTGACCGGTTGTGATAACAGAACGGGTATCACATAGAGATGACCGGGTTGATGTGGGCCAGGTTCAGATATCCAATGTTTTGAAAACCTTGGAGGACTTGTGGGGCCACGTTCAGACTGGAAAGCGGTTGAAAACCTTGGAAGTATTGTGTGCAATTGAATAGCTAATCCCAACTGTGCGGCCCGTTGTGTCAATAAGTCTGGATCAGCAAAAACAACCAGATGGGCGGCTATGGCTTGTTGTGCTAACTGTAGAACAATATCTGGCCCAATACCCGCCGGTTCGCCCGGCGTTATCGCAAGACGGGGCAACGTTTTGTCACATTCATTCATAGAGTGATTTGTAGGGTTGATGCATACTATACTAATGAAAAATGAAAAAGACTAAGGTGTCTTTCCAAAGCGGTTTTTTTGAAGGCCAGGTTGGCGAATTAAATGAAAAATGAAAAAGACTAAGGTGTCTTTCCAAAGCGGTTTTTTTGAGGGCCAGGTTGGCGAATTGATTTGATTGATGGCCCTTGAGCCAGGTAGGTACACTGGCTGTATTAATATCGCCCCGTTGGGGCTCCTGGGGCGATGCCCCAGGCTGTATTAATATCGCCCCGTTGGGGCTCCTGGGGCGATGCCCCAGGCTGTATTAATATCGCCCCGTTGGGGCTGGCTTGCCAGGGGCATTTTTTATATTTTTGATTGATGGCCCTATCGATAAAAACTTCCTACTTGGACAAGTGGGACACACCCAAGCATTCAGTATCAGCCTTCATCCTTTCCCCAGGTTCTACCTCAATGCCATATCGTAACGCTTCAGCCTCAGAATAAATTCTGAGGTATTCGCATCGTTCAGCTAAAGCCTACTACTAATAGTGCCCTTTAGGGTACTTTAGCTTTAAGCCTTAGAATTTATTCTAAGGCTTAACTTAATGGCATTGAGGTTCTACCTAGGGCTCTAATTAATAATTAATAAATAATGTCCATTTAAAATAAATAACTAATAAAAACAATCAGTTAAATATCATTAAACTCATTAATCATTAATCATTAATCATTAATCATTAATCATTAATTGTTAATTATTTTCACCACCCCAGGTTCCACTTGGGGCTATTCTGTAAGCGCGACAGAGGGCCATAACTTAATTTGAATACATCCAAAGTATTGTTATGGCCCTCAAAGCGTCCAAATAACCCTAAAAAAATAGCTAAATAACAGGGGCCCGCGTATCACTACTCTGCCAAACTAAAAACTTTGCTCCAGTTTCGCTCCGCGAAACTTTTGCGTCGGTTGGACTCCTAGTCCTGCCAAACTAAAGTTTGGACTCCTGTTATAATCATAATTTTTTTAATCGATCTTCAATATAAGCTTCCTCGCGCAATTTTCGCAGCCAAACTTCTGATTCTTCTTTAATTTTGCGTTGGCTAATTTGTAATTCCGCTTGAGTACGCAAAGCTTGTTTCGTGTTGTCATGTTTGCGGCGCTCTAACACTTGCAGAATGTGCCAGCCATAACGCGATTTAAAGGGCTTACTGATTTTGTTTTCAGGTAAACTGTCCATCACATCTTCAAATTCAGGCACCAAATTGCCCGGGCTGAGCCAGTCAAGTAAGCCACCATTGGCAGCCGTTGTCACGTCATCCGAGTGAGCACGCGCCAATTCCACAAAATCATCACCTTGTACAATACGCTCTCTGAGTCTTTCTAAGCGAATCTGTGCTTCAGAATCTGATACCAATTCATTGGTTTGAATCAAGATATGCCGCACTTTCGTTTGGGTAACAATGCTTTTGCCACCGCGCTTGTCAACCAGTTTTATGATATGAAAACCGCGAGAATCGCGGAGGGGGCCACGTACTTCACCGACGGCCATGTTGCTAACAATTTCGCTCAACAAGGGCCGTATTTCACCGGCTTTAAGCCAGCCTAAATCGCCGCCTTCAACGGCTGTCGGGTGGTGATCCGATACTTCAACCGCCATTGCCTGAAAGTTAGCACCCTGTTTGAGTTTGGCTAACACTTCCTCGGCTTTTCGCTGTTTAGCTTCAATATCTTCAGGCGAAGGCGCTTCTGACATGGCTATTAATATATACCAGAGATGATACTCATTACTCACCGTGCCTTGTTGTTTTTGATTCGCCAGAAAAGTCTCAATTTCGCTGGTAGTGACCGTAATGCGATTAACCACTTTCCGCCGTTGTAAACGTTTTATAATCAAACTTTTACGGAGGGCTTCGCGTGCAAGCTCATAGCTGTAACCTTCTTTTTCCAGTCGGTTACGAAAGGTTTGCAAATCCATCTGTTTTTGCGCGGCAATCTGACGTATTTTATCGTTCAACTCACTGTCTTCGACTTTAATGCCAATGCGCTCAGCCAGTTGCAATTGCAAAGTGGTCATAATCAGGTTTTCCAATACCTGTTTTTCCAAGTTTCGGCGTGGTGGCTCACGCCCGGTTCTTTTGCGCCACTCTTCTAAAAAGGGGCGAAGTTCTTGTTGTAAGGCCGTATTGACAATCACATCGTCATTCACAACAGCAACAATGTAATCAAGTACTTCTGTCTCAGCCGCGGCTGGTACAGATAAGTTACCTATCAGTAAGCAACACAAGGCGAAACTGCTTGAAAGTTTTTTCATATTTATCCTATTTAAGAAATCCGATTTTTCAAAAAAATCGGATTTCTAGAGCCTAGAGCCAATTGGAAAACCAATCTTAAAACTCGTCGTGATAACCAGGTATACGTTGTTCTAAAAACGAATCGGCTTTTTTACCAAAGCTGCCCAAACCCTTCAGTTGAAATTGCAAGAAAAAGCCATTTAAGTAACTCAATCCGTCAATATTATTCAAATAACGTCGCGTAATGGCGCGTATCGACCAACAACAACTACTGTATTCTAAACCTACCACCGATTCTAAAGTCTTTTCCGAAGGCAGTGAATAGTTCCAACGGCCTAAAATATTCCAGCGCCTTCCCAAAGACCAATGAAAAGATATATCTGTTTGCTCTAATGAATTATCACGCAGACGGTAAGACACATTAAAAATACGTTCCTGCTCAGGGTGATAACGCAAACGCAGTACAGTATGTTCAGTATTTTGGGCGTGTGGATTCCAACGGACTGTCGATGAAGCTCGCCAACCTTTGGCAAACTCTGTAGCTAATTCCGCAATAATGCTAGAAGAAGAGTCAGTTTCATCAAATTGACCGGGCAAAGTCACGCGCCTATCTCGAAAATAAAAAATTTCTCCAACGCTGGCTCGCAGATGTTCCACACCAGTGGTGCTTCCCAGCAAGCGCGAAGTCAGTCCAAAACTCACTTGATGCCCATCATCAACCCTATCCGCTCCACTGAAGCGATTTTCACTAAATAACTGCAAAAATGATAAGTCATACTTGGCCGTGTCAAAAACGGGAATGTCGGCTTGATCTCGATACGGCGTATAACGATAAAATAAACGGGGCTCCAAAGTTTGCACTAAATCGGTACCCAGCCAATTCACGTCTCGTTCCAAAAACAGGCCACTGTCAGTGCTGAAGGTAAACAAAAAGCGATTATGCGTCGTCTTGTCGTCGGCCGCCACATTGTCTAAATCATAACGAGTGTAGCGCAACGACAATTTTGGCACCACAAACGTGCCCGGGGTGCGCCAAGGAAAACTGAAAATCGATTCTATATCGAAGCGGTTGCCAATAGGCCCTTCAACCACGCTAATATCACGATCAAAGCGCACCCCTTCAGCCTGAAGTTCTAAATTGAACTGGCGATTTCTCTCCGGCAAATAAGTTTTGAAGAGCAATTGTGGCAAGCGTTGATAGGGGCGTGCGGCCGGATTTTGATCCAACGTCTGGAACGTTTGCAAGCGGCCGAGCAATCCCCAACCATAACCAATGTAAGTCAAATCAGCACGCCGTTCCAAATGCGTAATACTCGCCACACTGATATTGTTGCCCAATTCTTCAAAATAGCGTCTATCAGAGGCATAATTTATATTGATATCGGTAAGCCACCGCTTCCCTATCAAGCCATTATGCCTAAAAACTAATGAGCCACGATCTTCCCCAAACGCGTTGTCATGTGGCAAATACTCAAAATTCAATTCGCCTCCACTGGCTTGAGTCAAATAGCGAAATTCACTTCTCAATAAAATACCGCGCCGCGACATGAGACGCGGGGTGAAAGTGGCATCATAATTGGGGGCCAGATTGAAATAATAAGGAATACTAAATTCCACGCCGGTTTCATCCGAAGTCCCTAAACGGGGTGTCAAAAAACCAGATTTACGTTCATCGCCGATAGGAAATGACAAATAGGGAAAGTAAAAGACTGGCACATCCAAAATGCGTAACTTGACATGACGGGCCGTGCCTATTGCGCTGGCTTTATCCAGCGTAAGGCTGCCGGCATCCAAACGCCAATATTCTTTATCTGGATCACAAGTAGTATAACTGGCTTGCTCCAAACTAACGATGTCTTTAGAATCCTTAGTCAGTTTTTCTGCCTGTCCCCGTGCCCGTCGGTTTAATAACCAATACTCGACATTTTTCATTTCGCCTTGATTCTCTTGGCGCAATTGTACGGAAGAGCCACTGATAACATAGTCTGAATCCCAGAACGTAAAATTTCCCTCGGCTTCAGCAATATCTTTATTACGGTCATAGATGACATGCGGCGTACTTAATATCTGCTCACCCCGTTGCACAAAGACATTACCGCGAAAAGTAGACGTGCCCTGCTTTTCAAGAACAACCGCATTATCACCGGATAAGCGGACAAAATCACCTACAGATGGTGGCAAATCTGGACGGGGTGGGGCAATTTCGCTAAAGGGCTTGCACAAGGCAAACTCTTCGTGTTCCGCGAAGGCTGCGCTATTGATTACAACAACTAACAGTATAATAGTTTGATAAAGTCGCACAATGATTATGTATTTAGAGAGTTGAAAAACAATAAAATCGCATAAAATAAATACCCGTGCAAGAGTTTTCCAGTACTATGGATAAAAAAGTAACTGTTTTTGTTAGGATTATTTTTTTTTATACCTGCACGGGTACTTAAGAATTTGTTCAACGGTTGTACCCATTTAAAACCCCGCAAGTATAAGTGATTTCGGAACAACGCTTTGGCGGCCCTTGAGTCACCTGTTCAAGCTTAAGAATTGATAACTGATAACTGATAACTGATAACTGATAACTGACAAAGGAAATCCTCGCTAATGTCTACACCCTTGTTTGAATCTCAATTACACAGTCTACCGCTTTATCAGCGCGGCAAAGTCCGAGACATTTACGCGATTGATGATCAGCACCTGCTGATAGTCGCAACGGATAGACTGTCCGCCTTTGACGTGGTACTACCGACTCCGATTCCCGACAAAGGCGCGGTACTCACCAGTCTGTCAAATTTCTGGTTTCATTTTACCCAATCAATGATACCTAATCATCTTGCTGACGACATCACATTAGAAAACGTGCTATCTAATAGCACAGAATATCAGCAAGTTCAAGGGCGGGCCGTGATTGTCAAAAAATTCAAGCCGTTGCCCATCGAAGCGATTGTTCGCGGTTATATAGCAGGCTCTGGGTGGAAAGATTACCAAAACAGCGGAGCCATTTGTGATATTACTTTACCACAAGGCTTACAACTTGCAGAGAAATTGCCCACACCGATTTACACACCCTCTAGCAAAGCCGACGTGGGTCAACACGATGAAAACATTGATTTTGCAACGACTTGTGCGTTAATCGGTGACAATTTAGCCGAGCAAGTGCGTGACATCAGTCTGGAAATTTATAGTCGCGCCAGAGACTACGCCGCGGCGCGTGGTATCATAATTGCAGACACCAAATTTGAATTCGGCCTTAATGCCAACAATCAATTAGTCCTGATTGACGAAGTGTTGACCCCAGATTCTTCACGTTTTTGGCCGGTTGACCAATACAAAATTGGAGTCAGTCCCAAAAGTTTTGACAAACAATTTGTGCGCGACTATTTAGAAACCCTAGACTGGGATAAAACCCCCCCCGGCCCCGTTTTACCGCCGGACATAATCGACAAAACGGCGGCTAAATATCGGGAGGCGCTTAAGCGGTTTGTAGTAGGCGATTTATCGCCTCCAGTTTGTAAGAAATCTTGTTTTCATGGCTGAGCGTGTTCCGCAGCGTGAGACATGAAAAAAAACTCAAGGAGTCTAGTATAGTTATCCAGAAAAGTTTTTTTCTGCTAAAAAATCTGATTTTTTAGGAGTAAGAGTTATCTGGATAAGTATATAACGAGCGGAGCGAGATCACTATTAACGGTGCTGAGTATACCAAACAACGAGACTTTGAATGCGAATTAAGGATTGAATTGAATCAACGTATTGATTGAAAGTGAATATATAAGTTTTTGTTCATTCGTCATTTTTCATTAATCGCGAGATATTCGCATTTTCACCACATCACCTTACTCGTAGCGCTAGTTTTCGGATAGGCGGCTCGGCGACAAAATAACACACCCGTTCGCTAGAGGAATGTTTAGGTTTTTAGGCTAAAGTATTTCAGGCAACCGTTTTTCAATACAAAAAATTCGTCGATCCTAATTCATAAAATTTGAATCAGTTTTTTAGCAGCTCAAACTTACGTTCACAGCAATCCTTGCACAAGCCAAAATGGCGATTGATGCCATAGCGGCCGTTTTCTCAGGCTCGTTGTTCACAGCGAACCTTGCACAGCTAAAGTATTTGCAGGAAGAAAAAAATGATGAATATCAAGCTTCGTACTATTGCTTCAGTGTTTGCCACCCTTATTACGCTGGTTGGCTGCGCTTCCGATCCACCCTACTATTCCTTTAAGGCGGTTCCTATTGATGATTATGCAGCAACCACCAATCACTTGCGGGTTTTAGCCACTCAAGCGGCCTTCAAGTATGGTATTGATCATCGGCTCTTTCATGCCCTAATCAAACACGAATCAAACTGGGATCCCTACGCCATCTCACGCAAAGGCGCACGGGGATTAACGCAAATCATGCCACGCACTGGCCGATTTCAATGTGGTTTAGAGCGCGATCTCTTGCTTGATCCCCAGTTTAACCTCGACTGTGGGGCCTTCTATTTTAGTAAGTTGCTAAGACGTTTTGGGAGTGTAAGGCTGGCACTAGCGGCCTACAACAGTGGTGAAACGCGCGTTGCCAGACTAGGCCGTGTTCCGCGCATCCGTGAAACACAACGATATGTCAAGCGAGTCATGGCAAGTTGGCAACGAGGCGGGTAATATCAGTTTTCAGGTTTAAGATCAATCGGACGTAGCGAAGGCTCAAAAATCATTCCTTAACCGACAAGATTATGCCGAAACGATGTTACCAACAAGTTTATAGCGAATCGCTATAGCTATAAACACTTTATTTCGCATTATTGAAATTCGCTATTCGCTATTCGCTGTTCGCTATTATCGTCACATAGCAAAATGACTTCGTTTAGCGAATAGCCATTTTTAAGTAGCCCAAGATCGAGGCTCAAAAGAAATACTATTTTTTCAACAAAATATAGTAATTACGCACTCATGCAAATAAATCATTGATTTTATTGACATCACTCGCTCCCTTGCCGACACGACATTTTACATTAACTGAATTAAGTTTTTCAATGCGTAAGCCATAAAATAGTATTTCTCACTAAAAGCAACCAAGTTTATCAGCGAAGCTTGGTTTTTTTTACACCGAGCGAATTCCACCATTGCCAGCTAAACTTATTATTAGCGACTTCATACAAGTATGAGGATACGATTATGTCTTATCTAATATTGGAACATCTAACCTGCCGAGAATTACCGGCTGAGTGGGCGAAACATTTACCGGCGGGACAAACTTTTACTGTCTCTATCATCGCCGAAAACCCAGTTCCTCAGCCGTCAACTTATGAACCTGTTATTGAAAAAAAGGGTACGTATGCCTACCTGCGTCAACTAAAGAAAAACTTCTTTGATCCAAGTTGATACCCATTTTCACTCTCACCTTTTTGGCATTTGGGAAAGAGAAAAACCTCCAGGGGCGTTGCCCCTGGCTTTAATAATACTTACCGAAGGGGCTAATAGAGGTTAACATGCTCATAGAGGTTAACAAGGAAAGCCCCAACGGGGCGAGATTAATACAGCCAGGGGCAACGCCCCTGGCTCAGAGAGGTTAACAAGGAAAGCCCCAACGGGGCGAGATTAATACAGCCAGGGGCAACGCCCCTGGCTTTATTAATAATACGCCATTAACCCGTCATAAAATTCCAAGTTATGGGCACGTTGAGTATAAATCACTAAGCAAACGGAAGCCCTATTATGATTTTAAAAACAGTTTCTGTCACCAATTTTCGTTGTTTTAAGGAAATCTCAGTTGAATTACATCCACGTTTAAATGTGTTTGTCGGAAATAATGGCAACGGTAAAACCGCTATTTTAGATGTAGTTGCGATTGGATTAAGTCGAGTGATTACGCTCTTGTCTAAATTTCGAGGCGTTAGTTTAAAAGAAACAGATAAGCATATTGATAATGGAACTAAAGCACCCTCGACACAAATTCAACTAGAAACAGTTGATCGTATTGGGTGGCGTATTATCAATCGTGAAGCGGGTTTGAAGTCAGTTTCTCAACAATCGGGTATTAAACCACTCAAGGCGTTTTTAGAGAAATCTATTCATAATACCGAGACAGACAAGATAGGTACTCTGCCCGTTTTAGCTTATTATGGTACTAACCGCGCTGTTTTAGATACAACCATCAAGCGAAATATAGATAAAGAGTTTTCACGCATTGAAGCCTTCAGAAATGCACTTCTCGCCACTAGCCGCTTTAAAGAGGTACTTGAATGGTTTGATGCGATGGAAACGGATGAACTTAAAATAAGGCAACGGGAGCAATCTGATTATCATCTACCCATCTTGCAAGTTGTTCGTCAAGCCATAACTTCAATGATACCGACATTTTCTAATCCCTACATCAGTACCCATCCATTGCGTTTTAGGGTGACTTGGGATAAAGGTAATGGCAACCATGAAGATTTGGCTTTAGAACAACTCAGCGACGGTTATCGCACCCTACTGGCAGTCGTCATGGATTTAGCGCGGCGTTTGGCACAAGCCAATCCTCATCTTGATAACCCATTAAACGCACAAGCCATTGTTTTAATTGATGAAATAGATTTACATTTACACCCCCAATGGCAGCAAACAGTATTGCCCGATTTACTAAAAACGTTTAAAAATACCCAATTTATTGTTACAACGCATAGCCCTCAAGTGCTAACCACCGTTCAAAAAGAACACCTTCATCTTTTAGATGGTGAAAATGTTTATAAACAACTCACCAATACTTATGGGGCAGAAAGTTATCGCTTGCTAGAAGAAATTATGAACGTGCCATCTCGTCCAGAAAGTCGTGTGCATGAGGTGGGGGAACTCAAGGAATATTTACGTCTTGTCAATCATGGTGACTATGATTCACCGCGAGCGACAGCGTTACGGCAACAATTGGAAAAAGTGTTTTATGGTGGAGATTCGGCTTTACGGTTAGCAGATATGGTTATTAACAAACACAAAGCATTGCGTAAAAGAAATCATTCTGTATAACTCGATGATCAAGTTTTTGATGGCTAGCCCAAAATATCGCTTGGGGATCAATCCCCAGGCTCAAAGCTCAAGTCTGCATCAGCCGACTAAACCCCCAGAGTTTTCTCAGTGCCCTTTAGAGTACTTGAGCTTTTAGCGCAGAGGAATCGCTACTGGCGGTGGAAAACTTGATCATCCAGTATAAAGAAACCAAGTTTCTTGAAGAAACTTGGTTTCTCACTACGACTGTTAGGGGTACTCATGAGAACTATTCAGAAAGGAAATTCTCCGCCTTATCATTTAGAACAGCGGCGATTAAAAGGTACACCTACTCATCCAGAAAAGGCGTGGCAACATTTTTCTCATAAAGAAGAAGTACGCAACTCATTAAAACAACAGCAATATTGTCTGTGCGCTTATTGTGAGATTCGTTTAGAGGAATTAGGCGAACACATTGAACATGTTATGCCTAAAAGCAAGTATCCAGAAAAGACTTTTGACTATAGCAATTTAGTGCTATCGTGTTTAGACAGCGCAATACTGAACCAATATCCAGATGACGAACGTAGTTGTGGACACAGTGTCGGCAGACAACACTCGTTTTGAGCCTAATCTATTTGTCTCGCCATTAAACCCTGATTGTCAGCGTTTTTTTAGTTATGAATTAACTGGCGAAGTTGAACCACATCCCACTTTAACACCTGCGGAGAAAGCGTGTGCTGAATATACAATTAATTTGTTGAACTTAAATAATCGTCGTTTGGTACAAGAACGTTCAAGGATAATTACAGAAATGGTTAATATAATCAATGAATTATCCAATGATGCTGAGGTACTATCTTATTTTGCAGATATGGAATTAGGCTTGACGGGTGACTGTTTACGGCCTTTTCATTCTGCACGTTTGCAACAATTTCAGAACCTTGCACCAGAAATCAGTTATCAATTCAGTTATCAGTAGTTCTTTTTTTAGTGAATGGTTATCTCACACTGGAGTCCAAAGCTTCAGCTTTGGCGACACCTAATTCGTTTATCCGCGCTTGTGTCGCTGTACTATACTATGAGCCAAATGAGAATTCGTTTATCGGCCCGTAATTCGCTGTACTCTGAGCAAAATGAACTGTACTACCTGACACCTAATTCGTTTATCCGCGTAATTCGCTGTACTCTGAGCGAGCTGTACTACAACAAACACGACACCTAATTCGTTTATCCGCGTAATTCGCTGTACTATACTATGAGCCAAATGAGAATTCGTTTATCGGCCCGTAATTCGCTGTACTCTGAGCAAAATGAACTGTACTACCTGACACCTAATTCGTTTATCCGCGTAATTCGCTGTACTCTATTTCAAAGATTACCTGAGGTTGAAGAACAAGAGCCGCTCAGAAGTATTATATCCATCAACTTGCAGCAGTTGATTCGTTTTTATCAACAGATTAAAGACGAGCTACAACGCCTTTATGAGGCAGAATATGAACTGGAAGGCAATGTTTTTTCAGCGTTTTTTGAAATAGAAATGTTTTTTGAATCGGTAGAAGGATATGCCAATGCCATCAGCCAACACGGTAGTGTCAAAGAACGTGACAGCGCCATTAAGGAACTTGAACACGGTAACATTTTCAACAATAAGGTTTTTACTGAATGGTTATCCGCCCATGCCAGTGAATACCCTAATATTTTGACTTATGTCGCCCTCGTGAATTACTTGAGGATACAGATTCTTGCGTATCTTAAGCAGCCAACATAGCATCTGTTATACGGAACGTACTTCAAATACGTGAAAATTTTGACTGAACCTTTGATTAAATTTCCTGTACAATTATCTACTTACTTATGTAATAGATTCATTTTTCATTTTTCATTAGTATAGCAGCCAACATAGACGGAACGTACTTCAAATCCGTGAAAATGACTTCCAGTCAAATTATCTAGTACAGTAAAGCGGAAGTTTCCAGACCACCTCAGCCAACAGCTAAAGCAGTTGTCTAAAAGCTAAAGTAGGCTAAAGCCTACTAAATACCCGTCCAGTCATTTTTCGGTATTTTGACGACGAAAACGATTTTATTCACTTTTGAAGAACATAAGGACGGGTACTTAACCCTCTTGTAGTGCCCTTTAGGGTACTTTAGCTTTCAGACAACTGCTTTAGCTGTTGGCTGAGGGGTGGTACGGGAATTTATGCTCTCCTGCACTAGTTATGTCAATTTGAAATTTTCATTTTTAATTTTTCATTAGTATCTAGTATCCGTTAACTCAAAATGATTGGAGGCTAAAACCATGAACGCCATTCAATACGTCTCCGACGAACATGGCAAAACCACGATCTGTGCCCATTGAACTGTGGCAAGAAATGACTGAAGAAGATGATGTCATAGAACCTCGAACACTCACACTCTCGGATCGGGATCGAGACTTATTTCTAGAAAAACTCCAACGAAAAAATTATCGGGTTTTACACGCTGAGTACGGGAGACGTGGATTTCACAACGTTTCCACCCAGTATTCAAAAGAAACTCCCCAAATACCCCGTACCGATTGTTCGGATAGGGCGATTAGCAGTAGATAACTCTATGCAGGGAAAGGGTGTCGGTGCGAGTTTGCTGAAGGATGCGTTGTATCGTTGCGTGAAGCTTTCTAAAGAGGTAGATTTGCCGTGGTAGTCGAGGCTAAACACGAGAAAAACCTCCCGCTCCAGGGGCGTTGCCCCTGGCAAGCCCCAACGGGGCGAGATTAATATAGCCAGGGGGCACCGCCCCTGACTTTAATAATACGCCTTATATATTAACCCGTCATAAAAATCCTGCCTTATGGCTACGTTGAGTATATCCAGTGCAGTTGAAGCATCAACAACTAGAAATTTCTGCCTCTATGCTGGTTGATTCAGGTGCAGATTTAAGTGTGATTTCACTTAAAACCGGTCAAGAATTAGGATTAGCATTGGCGGATGCCGAGCAAACGTTATTGGCGCAAGGGGTAGGCGGAACCGCCAATTTTGTGTTACGCAGCTTAACAATGAGCATTGATGAGCATGTTTTTAATTTGCCGGTGGCTTGGTTACAAGAAGAAGTTCGCCATATTGAAGACATGATTATGGGACGAGAAGTGGTGTTTGATAAATTCAATATTGAATTTAGGCAAGCTGAAGAACGAATTATTTTTACATGGCGTGAAGACGCATAGCCACTAAAAAATACGCTCTCTTGAGAAAATATTTGTTGCTGCAATTAACAGAATCTGTTGTACTTAATTCTTGAAGAACAATACTTCGGACAGTTTGACATAATTATTTTATTTAATTAATTTATAACAATACTCGTTTTTGTCAATTCAATATTTCTCTCCTTCGTGAAGATTTCTCCCGTTGGTAAGATTTCTCCCGATGGTAAGATTTCTCCCGATGGTCGAAATGACAACGTGAGCGAGTTATTTAAAAACTGTCCGAACCATTGGAAGAAGTGAACCCATGACAACCATTGATCTCGAAGAAGACCTCGTTACCGCGTTAGAAATCATTGCAACACGCAAATTCACCACCGTAGAAACCCTGATCAAAGAGGTTTTACAACAGTATTTGCAATCCGAAGAAGCCCCAGCGCTTCCTAAAAAATAGTCGTTTATTGGGATTTGGCATAGCGGCGACAGCAATCTTTCTACACGAGTAGATGAAGTCTTGGCAGAAGCAGCGAATCAGCGTCAAGGATGGAGTTTACCAGAATGAATGCGAGTGCTTTGTTAGATACTGGATTTTTGTTAGCGATTTTAAATGCTGACGATAAACTGCATGAATCGTGCGTAAAAGCATTGTTGGCAGAACCTGAACCGATTTTACCTGACGTTGTGTTACCTGAGCTCGCTTACATGATCTTGCGTAAAGGTAACTACGCCATTTTGAGTAATTTTCTATATTCCATTTTAGACGGTGAATTACAGATTGAAAAATCAACCCCTGAAGACTTGGCAAAAACGGCCCAAATCTTGGAGAAATACGCCGATAGTCGAATTGATTTTGTGGATGCTGTTATCGCTGCAATGGCAGAAAGGTTGAATATTCAACGTATTCTGACAATTGATCGTCGCAATTTTCAGTTGTTGCGCTCTAAACATTCTCCCTATTTTGTAATCATTCCATGATGAAAATGAATACCAAAGAAATCCGAGTTTTCCAAAAAATCTGATTTCTCAGGGGCCCATGCTAGGATAGTGGAACGTTAAAAAACTATGAAAAAAATTTATACCTCACCCGATCGGATCATGGTTTTTCATTTTAAAAATGTTCTTCTCAGCCACAATATTGATTGTCTCGTCAAAAAAGAATTTCTGGCAGGCGCGGCGGGCGAACTCCCGCCTAATGAATGTTGGCCGGAACTTTGGATTGAGGACGATAAAAAATATGATAACGCGTTGGAAATATTAGAAAAAATTTGGTTGGCAGAGTCTCTGACATTGCCCAGTTGGACATGTACTCGGTGTGGCGAAGAACTCGAAGGACAATTTACGGCCTGTTGGCGATGTGGAGAAAGTCGCTATAGGTGAGTTTTCAGTGAACAGTGATCAGTTTTCTGTGATCAAATCAGTAGACATTATCGGAATAATCCAATGTATACTCAAAATGGGAACAAAACTTTTTGAGAAACAAAAATTCTAGTGTACCTACCTAGCAGAGCCACTACGGGGCGACATTAATATAAAAAGGGGCACCGCCCCTGGGAAAAAGGGCCTGAAATCAATTCGACAACCTGGCCCTATAATAATGAAAAATGAACAATGATAAGTAGATAATTTTGCTAGGAATTTTATGAAAAGTTTGTCATTTTCACCGATTATCAAAACGTTCCGTCTAAAAAAAAATTGCCATGTTTTAGACACCTTGGTATGGTAAGCCATTAACATAAACTTACCAAATCAATTTGAAAACATGGCCCCCAAAAGAAACCTTACCAATTGAGCGGCAAGACAACTCTTTCGTCTATCGGATAAGTGGGACACACCCATCAATGATCACTGATAACTGATAACTGATAACTGATAACTGATAACTGATCACTGAAAACTGAAAACTGATTGAAGCCATCGATTGGGTAGGTTACTCTATACCGTTCTCCGATTTGGGCCGACAACATATCTTATTCCACGGTTCGGTTCCTGCTTCAACCAAGCTGGTTGTTTCCTTTCATTCCAGAAACGTCCGCAGGCGTTAGTTCCTTTGGTATCGCCGTACACCTTAAAAGGTAACCCTATATTACTAAATAAAAAATAAGTAGTCAACTCTAATTTCAACGTTCAACATAAACAGACAAATTTGTCAATATTTGTCTGCCTAAAATGGTGAACTGTTTTTAACCCTTTTTCCCACTTGACTCCAAGGCCAAATTTATGAATTTTGATGAACTGTCCAAAGAACAACAAATTATGGTGACCATGCGTAAGGTTTTGAGCAGCATTATCAGGGAGATAACGCCAAAACCGGGGGAAATATATCCCTTGTCTGAGCAAACAGTTGAGGATATCCGTATGTGTCTGGCGCTGATTGCGATCCGCGAAAAGGAGTTAACAGAAGCCAAAGGAATTACCAATCTCGATCGCCCCCACTTTGTCGATGAGCCCCAAGCGACTCAGACGGTGCCTTTGCACCAAATTCCGCGCCAGAAGAAAGACCAATAAAATCCTTTGCCTTCTGTGTGGATGCGCTCACGGCAAATTGTTATACTTGACAATTGCGCTTTTGTCATTATTGGGCGGTATACAGATTTTGAGCTTTGCTCGAACAGAAGTCCTTTGAGTTAAATGACAAAAAAGCGAAAGAATGGCGATGCTCAGTATATTACCCCGTTTAAACCTCCAAGGTTTTCAAAACCTTGGAGGTTTTATGGTATTGTATGGTAAATAGAACAGATCATGGTAGTCCTACGGAACAATGCAGGTATTAAAAATAGCCGTGAGTTCTTGTTTGCGAATTTATTTTCAAGCCAATAAGGGCCTCGCGGAAAATACAAAATTCTAGGTAGGTATATTATTTTCACGCACGGCTCTGAAATAATGGGTGCTATTTATCCGCGCATCATTTTTGTATATTCGCCCGTCGCCCGTCGCCGAATGATCCGCATTGGTTTCTGGTACTCTGTCAATGTTCTATTGACGGGTAACAGGAATCGTCGGCAAAAGTTTTTTAAGCGAAAAACGGGAGCAAAGTTTGGACTCCTTACGTCCTGCCAAACTAAAAACGACGCGTCGTTTGGACTCCTAGACTCTTGCCAAACTAACTCCTGACAGACTACTAGGGACTACCCTTAATTTATTTTATAATAAACGAGTTGGGCGCATCGACTAAAACCGCCCTTTCTTGAAACTCTCTCATTAACAACAAAGTAGGACCAATCCTCTGAGTAAAAAACTCCTTAAATCCACTGCGATGGTGGGCGGGATGACTTTGATTTCCCGCATCTTAGGTTTTATCCGTGACGTGGTGATTGCTCATGCCTTTGGAGCAGGCACTAACACCGATGCTTTTTTTGTGGCCTTTAAAATCCCCAATTTTATGCGCCGCTTGTTTGCCGAAGGCGCGTTTTCGCAGGCATTTACGCCGGTTCTGAGTGAGTATAAAACTCAACGTGACGCGAAGGAAGTTAAACATTTGGTGGATCATGTCGCCGGTCACCTGGGTGGCGTGTTGGTATTGGTTACCGTAATCGGTGTCGTGATTGCGCCGCTGTTGGTGTTGATTTTTGCCCCCGGCTTTTTCCAGTATCAGGATAAGTATGAATTGACGGTGGCGATGCTGCAAATTACTTTTCCTTATTTGCTGTTTATCGCTTTAACCGCTTTTGCCGGCGCCGTGTTAAATACTTATGGGCAGTTTGGAGTGCCGGCTTTGACGCCGGTGTGGCTGAATGTGTGTCTGATTGGGGCGGCACTGTGGTTTTTGCCCTTTTTTGAGCAGCCCGTGATGGCGTTGGCGTGGGCTGTGTTTCTCGCCGGCTTCATACAACTGTCTTTTCAATTGCCATTTTTATCTCGCTTGCACTTGTTACCAAGGCCCCGCTTTAACCGGCGTGATGAAGGGGTGCGGCATATTTATCGTTTAATGATACCGGCCCTGTTTGGCGTGTCGGTGTCACAAATCAATTTGTTGATAGACACGTTGATGGCCTCTTTTTTGGTGACAGGTAGCGTGTCGTGGTTGTATTATTCTGATCGCTTGATGGAATTTCCGCTGGCGGTATTTGGCCTCGCTTTGGCAACCGTGATGTTGCCCGATTTGTCAAAATCGGTAGCGCGAGGTGATACGCAGAGTTATAACAATACTTTGGATTGGGCACTACGCTGGGTGTTTTTAATTGGTGTCCCGTCTATGCTTGGCTTAATAATGTTAGCCGGGCCGATGTTGACGACCTTGTTTCATTACGGGGAATTTAGCAATAACGATGTCGATATGACGGCCCGCAGTTTGATAGCTTATGCCTTGGGCTTACTGGGTTTTGTGTTGATTAAAGTGTTAGCGTCGGGTTTTTACTCCCGTCAAGACACGCGCACACCGGTCAAAATCGCCGTCGTTGCGATGGTAGTCAATATCTTGTTAAACCTTGCTTTGGTTTGGCATTTAGCTCATGCCGGATTAGCATTAGCAACGTCGTTGGCGGCGTTATTAAATGCGAGCTTATTGTATCGTGGTTTACGCAAACAAGCGGTATTTCAACCGCAGCCCGGCTGGCACGGTTTTTTGCTACGCATTTTCATCGCGAGTGGCTGCATGGCGCTGTTGTTGTGGTGGGGTAGCAGCACCTTGTCAGTTTGGTTTAGCATGGGCGTTTTAGATCGTGCTTTGCATTTGTTTGGCTGGATAATAGCGGGGATGCTGGTGTATTTGGTCAGTTTAGTGGTTTTTGGTTTTCGGTTACATCATGTTAGTTTGAAGTAGCGAAGGTGAAAGGTGAAAGGTGAAAGGTGAAAGGGATAAGGCAAAAAACCTTTCTTCTGTGGTTTAAAGGAAAATCCAGGCGCAAACTTCGGTAACTCCGCTTAAGCGAGATCAACATCCGAGGTTTTCCCAACTTCGTTACTTCGCTATGCGAGATCAACCTCGGAGGTTTTTAAGCACCAGCAAGTCCTACATTTATCTTAGGAATCGACCATATTTATCTTGGGAGGGACTTGCAAAACTCGGATTTTAGTGAACTTGTATATCGATGCCATAGTGTAAGTTATTGTTTTATATCACCTCACCCTAACCTCTCCCTCAAGTCAGCGGGAAATCCTTCAGCCAAAGCAAGATGCTCTTAGATGTCCAAGATAAATCTTGGACTCCTGCCAAAAGTTTCACATTATTGACTGATAACTGATACTGATAACTGATAACTGATAACTGATAACTGTATGGAATTTATTAGAAATCTATCACAACTGCGTCCCCGACATCAGGGCTGTGTCGCTACGATAGGTAATTTTGATGGGCTGCATTTAGGCCATCAAGCAGTTTTGCAACAATTGATCGCTAAAGCGAATCAGTTGCAACTGCCTACGCTGGTGACTATTTTTGAACCCCAGCCACAAGAATTTTTTGCGCCCGATACGGCACCCGCCCGTTTAACTCGGCGGCGTGAAAAACTCATAGCGATGCGCCGTTATGGTGTTGATAGGGTATTATGCTTGCGCTTTGACGCTCAGTTTGCGGCCTTGTCTGCCGAAGCCTTTATTCAGCAAGTGTTGGTAAAGGGGCTAGGGGTGCGGCATTTGGTAGTCGGTGATGATTTTCGTTTTGGACAGGGACGCTCTGGCAATTTTGCGGCTTTGCAACAGGCGGGAAAACATTATGGCTTTGCCGTAGAAAGTCAGCATACTTTTCTGATGGGCGGTGAGCGTGTCAGTAGCACTCGTGTCCGTCAAGCGTTGATGCAGGGCGATATGCAAGGCGCGAATGAGTTATTGGGCCGTCCTTTTACCCTGTGGGGGCGCGTTCGCTATGGACAACAGCGGGGACGCAGTATAGGCTTTCCCACCGCCAATATTTTTTTGCACCGCCCAGTTTCACCACTCAATGGCGTATTTGCGGTGTATTTGCATGGGTTCACAAAAAAACCGTTGGCGGGAGTCGCTAATCTGGGGACACGTCCTACAGTCGATGGTAGTCAATTGTTATTAGAAGTACACTTATTTGGGTTTAAAGAAACTATTTACGGGCACTCTGTAGAAGTAGAATTTGTGCGTAAACTACGCGATGAGCAGCGCTTTGCTTCGATAGAGGCGTTAAAACAGCAGATTGATATCGATGTTCGGTTAGCGAAGGCGGTATTAATTAAGAATGAAGAATGAACATTTTTTTTGCTCCGCAAAACTTTAGCTTAAAAAAGACTTATTAAATCACTTATCAATAAGAAAGTGAAAAGGTTTATGGCGAATGGTAGTCTTTTATACTAATGAAAACTGAAACCTGAAAAATGAAAAATGATTAAGTCAATGAGAAGTAGATAATTTTGCTAGGAATTTTATGAAAAGTTCATTTTTCATTTTTCATTTTTCATTTTTCATTAGTACACCTAGCACCCATTCGCAATTACCGATTACCGATTACCGATTACCAATTACCACAAGAGGAAAAACCATGCCAAAAACTCAAATTGAGAATCGGCTCCAAAAACTGGAAGAACACCTCAAATCCGGGGACGCGGCCGAAAATGATGTTCTTTATGAGATTGTCCAAGACTTTCGTCAGCTAGACAAAATCGCCTACAAGTTGGGGTTTTTTTCAAAAGAACAGTCCTACGCTACCCGCCTTTCTTGGTGGCCGATGATTTCTATACTTGGCATCTATTCCGCGGGTAAATCGACTTTTCTCAATCATTACCTTGGGATGGATTTGCAACGCACCGGGGCTCAAGCCGTCGATGATAAATTCACGGTGCTTTGTTTTGGTGGTGATGAAGGTAAAGATGTCAACACGTTGCCCGGCATTGCCCTAGATGCTGATCCCCGCTTTCCGTTTTATCAGATCAGCCGCGATATTGCCGAACTCACGGCCAGTACGGGTAAACGTGTGGATGCGTATCTACAACTCAAAACCTGTCCGTGTGAGCCACTGCGCGGCAAAATCATGATTGATTCCCCCGGATTCGATGCTGACAGTCAACGGACTTCGACTTTGCGTATCACCCAACATATCATTGACTTGTCAGATTTAGTGTTGGTGTTTTTTGACGCTCGCCATCCCGAACCTGGGGCTATGCGTGACACCTTGATGCATTTGGTTTCTGAAACCATTGATCGCCCGGACTCTAATAAGTTCTTGTATATTCTCAACCAAATGGATGTCACAGCCCGGGATGATAATCCCGAAGAAGTGGTGGCTGCTTGGCAACGCTCCATCGCACAAGCCGGCTTGACGGCGGGGCGTTTTTATCGCATTTACAATAAAAATGCGGCTATGGAACTGCCAGAGAAGGTGAAAGAACGCATTGACAGCAAGTGCGAGGCTGATCGAACAGAAATTTATGATCGCGTGGGGCAAGTAGGCCGAGAGCGAGCCTATCGCGTGATAAGTCTGCTTGAACACACCGTCAAGGACATTGAAGAGAAAATCGTACCGCAACTGACGGACTTGATTCAACGCTGGAAGAAGCGCGTTTTTTGGAATGAAGTGACGTTGGGATTTATTGTAGTGGTTCTTGCCGGACTGTGGTTTGGCTTGACGGGAACGGCGTCTGAAATGTGGTCTAAATTGACCAACTTAGAGCCAATGGCGCTTGGGATACTCGGTGCGGTTGTTGTCATCGTGCTTGCCTTTTTGCACCTCAAGATTGGCAAAAGGGCTGCTAACAAAATCGTCAAGCAACTGGAGTATGAAATCACCAACGACTCCAGTCGTGAGGGTTTAACGCGGGCTTTCCGTAAAAATACGGGTATTTTGCGTACATTGTTTATCTGGTTTGTAAGTCAACCGGTTGGTTGGGGCAACAAAACGCAGCAGCGTCTTCATAACACCTTAAGCAAAGTCAACAGCTACGTGCAACAGCTTAATGACCGCTTTACCAATCCCTCTGGTAAAAAAGCCAAGCCCGATCCAGTTCAGACAGAAGAAACACCCACCGCTGAGTGATGTAGACTTGGCACGGCTAAAAACAGAAGCCTAAAAACAAAATAACCCAGGGGCGTTGCCCCTGGCTTTAATAAAATGAAAGAAAAATGAAATTGCTTTCACCAAAAAACCAAGGTTTTGTCGAACTGGTGTTTGAGGGCCATGTTGTGAAATTGATTTGATTGAAGGCCCTTGATTGAAAAAAAAATGAAAAATGAAGAAATTGCTTTCACCAAAAAACCAAGGTTTTGTCGAGCTGGCGTTTGAGGGCCATGTTGTGAAATTGATGATTTGATTGATGGCCTTTGATTGAAAAAACTTAAAAAAGTAGCGCGTAAACATCTATAAAAATCAACTGTTAATGTGCTTTCACCAAAAAACCAAGGTTTTGTCGAACTGGCGTTTGAGGGCCATGTTGTGAAATTGATTTGATTGAAGGCCCTTGATTGAAAAAACTTAAAAAAGTAGCGCGTAAACATCTATAAAAATCAACTGTTAATGTGCTTTCACAAAAAAACCAAGGTTTTGTCGAACTGGCGTTTGAGGGCCATGTTGTCAAATTGATGGCCCTTGATTGAAAAAAAATTAAAGCTTTCACCAAAAAACCAAGGTTTTGTCGAACTGGCGTTTGAGGGCCATGTTGTGAAATTTTATTTGATTGATGGCCCTTGATTGAAAAAACTTAAGTAGAACAAGTGGAACACACCCAAAAATATCAACCGTGTGCAGTAGACAAGGCAAGCCTTGTACGCCTGTTTCGTCATAATTCGTTCCAAGCTTGCCTTGCACGAACCATTTCGTTCCAAGCTTGCCTTGCACGAGAACAGCTATGTTTGCACAAGATCGAGACCAAACTCGCCAATTCTTTTTTGACGTATGGCGTAAACATCAAAACGCGCTGCCCTTAGAACCATTGGAAACAATGGTGTTGGAAGTGATCTTAGCCCATCCTGAATATCATCACTATTTATCTAAAGAAAAGCAAGAATTAGCGTTTTTTCCAGAACAAGGCCAAACCAATCCGTTTTTGCATCTAGGATTGCATATTGCTTTGCGTGAACAACTCAGTACGGATCGTCCGCCGGGTATTCGTGCTATTTACCAATCGTCAACCGTCGGATGCAATGATTTACATGCTTTAGAGCATCGTATGATGGATTGTCTCGCAGAAGCTTTGTGGACATCGCAGCGTTATGGAACACCGCCAGATGAACAAGCTTATTTGGCTTGTTTGCATCAATCTATAAATCAAGCCTCATCCTAATACCGTTTGTAGTGGCTTTAGCCACTAAACCGTTTATACTCAACATGGTCATAACTTGGATTTTTATGAAGGGTTAATTAATATATAAAGCGTATTAATTAAAACTAGGTAGTTACCACTGGCTAACTACTAACGCAAGGCGCTAAAGCACCTACTACTAACGCAAGGCGCTAAAGCACCTACTACTAACGCAAGGCGCTAAAGCACCTACTACTAACGCAAGGCGCTAAAGCGTCTACTACTAACTTAGGCGCTAAAGCACCTACTACTAACTTAGGCGCTAAAGCACCTACTACTAACTTAGGCGCTAAAGCACCTACTACTAACTTAGGCGCTAAAGCACCTACTACAAACGACAAACGGTAAAAAAGCTATGAGAAATGCCAAATCTTGCCTCTCACGGAGGAAATTGATAGCTATCACCCTTGTTAGCTTCCTGTCTGCTACTTTCTGCTATGCTAATAAGTTGTTAGTCACTGATGATGACTTTCATGAACCTCATTCCGCCAAGGAAAAGCTCGGCCAATTCTTGTTTTTTGACAAGATACTCAGCGGTAATAAAAATATTTCCTGTGCCACTTGTCATCATCCGTTCGCGGCTACCAGTGACGGGATCTCCTTGTCGGTAGGCGAAGGGGGAGTTGGGCTGGGTGTTTTCCGAAATACCGGGAGTGGGGACGCGGCCATCAAAGAAAGAGTTCCTCGCCATTCGCCTCATCTGTTTAGTCTGGGCGCTAAGGAATTCACTCGGTTGTTCTATGACGGGCGGGTGGCCGTCGATAGCAGCCAGCCCAGTGGTTTTTTGAGTCCGGCGGGCGATGAGTTGCCGAGTGGATTGGACAACCCGCTGGCCGTGCAAGCCATGTTTCCAGTTCAGTCGGCGGTGGAAATGGCAGGCCAATCCGGAGAAAATTCTATTGCTGATGCGGCCGCATCAGGCCACTTGGCGGGCCCCAATGGTGTTTGGGAACAGTTAGCAAATCGACTCCAAGCGATAGAGGAGTATGTTGAACTGTTCAAAGCGGCTTTTCCTGACATCAAGACGGCCGAAGACATAACTTATGTGCATGCGGCTAATGCGATTGCGGCCTTTGAAGCAAAAATCGGGCGATGCACCAACTCTGTTTTTGACCAGTATATGAGAGGCAACTTCGACGCGGCCAGTGAACAGGAGGTTCGTGGCGGCCGGTTATTTTATGGTAAGGCCGGATGTGCAAGCTGTCATAGCGGTAAGTTTCAAACTGATCATCAGTTTTATGCCATTGGGATTCCTCAGATTGGGCCTGGGAAGGGGGATAATTTGCCGGGCTACACTGACGGACATGATGATTTTGGTCGTGAGCAAGTTACCAAAGAGGCCGCTGACCGTTTTAAGTTTCTTACTCCGTCCTTGCGTCAGGTGGCACTAACAGGCCCTTGGGGACATAATGGAGCTTATGACGATTTAGAAGCGATGGTGCGTCATCACTTGAATCCGAAAGAGGCTTTGAACAATTATGATATGAGTCAAGCCGTTTTGCCCACCAGCGAATACCTTGATGCGATTGATTTTATTGCACATAATGATGAAGTTCGTCGGCAAGCTATCGCAGATGCGATTGATATCGAACCGGTGAATTTAACTGATCAGGAAATTTCTGATCTGATGGCATTCCTGCATGCATTGACAGATGTTAGTTGTATCGATCTTCGTAAACATGTTGTCAATCGCGTACCGAGTGGGCTTTCTGTGGTGGATTGATTCTATAGTGAGAGAAAAGGTGAGCGAGAGGCCCCAACCCCGTCGGGTTGAATGTGAATAGCCCCAGGTGAAACCTCAATGCCATTAAGTTAAGGGCAACCACAAGGGATTGCCCCTACAAACCGTTATGTAATGTAGGGGCAATCCTTTATGGTTGCCCTCACCCAAAAGGGGTTTGCGCGTGGGATTGCCCCTACAAACCGTCATGTCGTGTAGGGGCAATCCTTTATGGTTGCCCTCACCCAAAAGCTTAACTTAATGGCATTGAGGTGAAACCTGGGGAAGGGCCGGGGAGAGGCCCAACCCCGTAGGGGTTGAATGTGCATAAGAGGGTAAACAAAAGTCATAATTCGTTTATCCGCGTAATTCGATGTACTAATTCGTTTATCCGCGTAATTCGATGTACTAGATCGCGTAATTCGATGTACTAATTATCAAGGAACCCATCATGCGTAAATTCATCTGGACAACTCTTCTCATTCTTCTGTTAGCCAGCAGTGTACTCTTTTGGAAAACCGCTACCAGTTTAGCACCACCGCCTGACACTTTATCGGTTGCCGATTCCAGCGTGCGTAAAGTCCAAGTACTAGATCGCCACGCAACACCGCTTACCATCACTTATCAAAATGATTGGAACATCCACGATTATGTGCCGCTGCATGAAATCCCTGAAATATTGCAACAGATTTTTATCTTAGCAGAAGATAAGCGTTTTTATGAACATAACGGCCCCGATTGGCGAGCGCGCTGGCATGCCATGTTCCAAAACATCATGGCGTTGCGAGTGGTGCGTGGTGCCAGCACGATGTCTGAGCAAACAGTGCGTATATTGCACCCGCGTCCAAGAACTTTTTGGTCGCGCTGGCTAGAAGGCTTTGAAGCAACGCGATTAGAGGAGCGTTTTTCTAAGGCCGATATTTTAGAATTCTATCTCAATCAAGTCCCTTATGTGAGCCAACGGCGGGGGGTGATGCAAGCAGCGCGTCATTATTTTGACCGCGACTTAGATACTTTAAATCTTAAGGAAATGATGGCCTTAGCGGTATTAGTCCGTGCGCCGAGCCGTTTGGATTTACGCAAAGGCACCACTGAGATTGAAGCGCCTATCACTCGTCTGGCGGATCGTTTATTGGAATTAGCCCTGATCACGTCGGCCGATTATCAAAACCTGTTAACAACGCCGCTGCAATTGCACAATTCTCAAATACCGGTGGCCGCTCCGCATTTTGTTAATTATATTTATACGTCGCACTTTGCCCAACATTTGCAAAGCTTGGGACGTTTGCATACTACCCTAGATGCCAGCATCCAACGCGCTGTCCAAGAGATACTCAATCAGCGCGTGCAGGATTTGCGGAGTAAAAAGGTTAATAATGGGGCCGTATTGGTTGTCGATCATGAAACGAATGAAGTGTTGGCTTGGGTAAATGCTGGATCGCTCTCGCCAGAAGCACCGGGCAGTCAAATTGATGCGGTGACAACACCGCGCCAGCCCGGTTCCACGCTGAAACCGTTTTTGTATGCCCAGGCGTTAGAAAAAGGCTGGACAGCGGCCACCTTAATTAGTGATGCACCGTTGGCGGCGGCGGTAGGAACAGGGTTGCACAGCTTTCGCAATTATAGCCGCCATCATTATGGGCCGCTGCGTTTGCGTGATGCACTGGGTAATTCTTTGAATATTCCCGCTATTCGCACCATTCAATTTGTGGGTACTGACCGATTTTTAGCGCGTTTACGGAAGTTAGGCCTCGCGAGTTTGACGGCGCACCCTGATTATTACGGTGAGGGCTTAGCTTTGGGCAACGGCGGCGTGACGTTATTAGAATTGGTGCAAGCTTACGCCACCTTAGCCAACAAAGGCACATTTCGCCCGCTGAAAGTTTTGCGTAATCCGCCGCCGTTCCATTCAGCCCCGGTATTCAGCCCTGAAATCAGTTCTGTCATTGCTGATATCTTGTCTGATCCTGATGCTCGCCGCTTGGAGTTTGGACGCGGCGCTTTGTTGCGCTTTCCGATTCAAACGGCCGTCAAAACGGGCACTTCTACTGATTATAGAGACGCTTGGGCGGTGGGCTTTAATCACCGTTACACCGTCGGCGTGTGGTTAGGCAATTTGGATCAACAAGCGATGTCTAATGTCTCAGGTTCTTCCGGCCCCGCCTTGGTATTGCGAGCGGTGTTTGCTGAATTAAACCGTTATGAAGAGACACGGCCGTTGTACCTAAGCCCTCAATTGGTGAAGCTAAAGATTTGCCGCTCAACGGGGCAACGCGCCACCGCGGATTGTCCAAGCAGAATAGAGTGGTTTGTGCCCGGCACTGAGCCGCCGCTAGAAGGGCTAAAAGCGCCGCCGGTTGTCGCGGCTGATAGCATTGACAGGCCGTTACGTTTAAGCCAACCGAGTCCGGGTTTGCAATTGGCGATGGATCCGCGTATTCCTGATGAGCATGAAGCGTTTAAGTTGATGTTGTCGGATACGCCGTTGAAAGTTAACTCAATAGAATGGCTGATTGATGGCGAAGTGATTGGCACAACGTCTGCTAATAAACGGCAATTTTTATGGCCGGTAAAACGAGGAACGCATATTGCTCAGGCGAGAGTTTGGGCCGTTGATTCTGATAAGCCGTTGCTAACGCCGAAGGTGAGGTTTGTTGTCAAATGACTCATCTAGGTGCATTCCTAACAAGTACAACGGATACGCGAAATAAACGGATAAATCATAACAACGAAAACGGTTTTCTTAACAGTCTAAAAAGGGCCGATAATAAACGGATAAATCAGAACAACGAAAACGGTTTTCTTAACAGTCTAAAAAGGGCATATTTTGAACTCTTTTATCCGTTTATTTCGCGTATCCGTTGTACTATTCACTTTTATCCGTTTATTTCGCGTATCCGTTGTACTATTCACTTTTATCCGTTTATTTCGCGTATCCGTTGTACTATTCACTTTTATCCGTTTATTTCGCGTGTCCGTTGTACTATTCACATTCAACCCCTACGGGGTTGAGGCCTAATTAGCTTATGTAATAATTAATTGTTACATAAGCTAATTAAATTTAATATTATATATAGTTGCTAAAGCAACTACTACAAACCCATTTGTATTATATTTTTCTATTTTTAACTATTTAGCAATTTATACTCAAGAAGGGAACAAATTTGAGTTTTTTAGAAACCAAAATAACCCAGTGTAACTACCTGAAAGCCCCAACGGGGCGATATTAATATAGCCAGTGTAACTACCTGGAAATCCAAGTTATGGCCGCGTTGAGTATATCTCGGAGCTGATCATCATGCCAAACACACTTAAAAAAAATCTTTGGGGCGCGTTATTTATGCTGAGTCTTTCTCAAACAGCCTTGGCTGTTCAAGAAGATTGCGATTATGCCACCGATTTACTTTTCTATGCTTACCATTTGCATCGTCAAGGTGGTGACACTTCTCAACAAAAGTTGTTATTAAGCAATTCGTTACGATTTTGCGCCAACCAACCCAAGGTTCATAACACCTTGGCTTCTATTTTAAAGAAGCAAGGCAAGCCTTCCGAGGCGGCTCATCACTATAAACAAGCGATTGGATTGCACTCCAATTTCTCTGAGGCTTGGGATGGATTGGGGGATGCTTATTACAAACAAGCGCTGTTTCCCCTTAGCCTAGAAGCGTATTCACACGCTTGCAAAACCGATAAGTATTCCAAGGCGCGAATAATGACGCTGTTGAGGAATAAGGCTTATGCCATCACTGGCAAAAGCAAGGTTATTGACAAAGAGAATTTACTGGTGCTCTATAATCATGAGCGCCGTCAAGCCCTCAACAAGAGGCTTTCTGATTGCGGATTGCGTGACAGCGAAGTGCGGCCGTTGCATATTTTCTCCAATCTTCATTTTGAGAGCAACAAAGCCACTTTACGAGAGGGGACAGAACAGCAACTTGATGAAATCGCGGCCGCATTGCGCCAAACCCATTCTTCGCAAGTCATCAAGGTACATGGGCACACAGACGCACAAGGATTTTTGCATGTCAGCGCGGCTGAAAGCGACCGGCGCAATTTGCAATTGTCGCAAGAACGCGCCGCCGCCATCGTCACCGCCTTAGCACAACGGGGCATTCCAAAAACACGCCTGAAAAGCGATGGTCATGGATCTAAACAACCCCTTGTGCAAGGTACATCACAGGGTGCTTTGGCAGCAAATCGGCGGACAGAGATTGAGGTGGAGCCCGTTGTTACAAAAAAGTCTGAGGACGATATTGAGGAGTATAAATAGAAATGTCTAATTATTTCATGAGGATACTATTATTAATCCCTCTGGTTTTTGCGGTCATGATGACGGGTTGTGAACACCACGAAAAACAAACCCAAGCCGTTGAAACTCAAGCTAAACATGTTGGTTATTTGCGCTTAGCTTTAAGCGACAACATCACGACTCTTGATCCGGGCTTAATTTCCAAGGGTGCCCAAATCGAGCTGGTTGAACAATTGTTTCTCGGATTGACTGATTTTGATCCGAAAACTTATGAGGTTGTGCCAGAGTTAGCCACCCATTGGATCGTTCGCGAAGAAGGCACGGTTTATACTTATAAACTTCGCCAAGATGTCAAGTGGACTCATGGTGATCCGGTGACAGCCCATGATGTTGTTTGGGCAATTCAACGCAATATTGCCAAAAAAACGGACTCACTCTATGCCTTTACGCTTTATATCCTCAAAAATGCCAAGGCCATCCATCAAGATGAAAGTGTTCCTCTCTCATCTTTAGGGGTTCGTGCAATTGACGATTATACGGTTGAATTCACGTTGGAACAAGCCGCGGGTTATTTTCCCGCTTTAACGAGCTTTTGGACCTATTGCCCCCTGCCACGCCAAGTCATTAAACAACACGGCGATGACTGGGTTAATCCGGCTTATATTCAAACTAATGGCTCTTATCAGCTGGCCGAATGGAAAAAAGATAGCCGCTTAATTTTGAAAAAGAATCCCGATTATTATGAGGCCGATAAGGTTAAAATTCCCGAAGTGCATTACCACATTGTCCCTGAGAGTTCTTTAGGTTTCGCCATGTATAAAAAAAATGAACTGGATATCATGGGTGGACAAACGTATCTCCCGGTGCCACCGTCGAAAATGTCCAGTATTAAGTCTGACCCGGTTTTGCGTAAGGAAAAACGGTTCGGTCCACGGTTTTGCACCGAATGGTACGGGTTCAATGTTCGACGGCCTCCTATGAATAACCTGTGGGTTCGTAAAGCGATTGCTGCTGCCATTGATAAAAAAACGCTGATTGATATCGTTATCAAGGCCAATCATTCACCCGCTATGACTTTTACTCGACCTCCGGTTTTTGGTGCCGTCGATCCAAGCCAGCCAGAAAAGGTGGGTATTTATTTTGATCCGGTCTTTGCGAAGGCATGGTTAGCGAAAGCCGGTTATCCAGACGGTAAGAATTTTCCGCCATTGGTTTTGGCACATAATATTTCTGGGCTTCATTATGAAACTGCCAAAGCGGTCAAAACGATGCTGAAACATTATTTAAATATCGATATTGAGATACGTGCGCTTGACATTGAGCGCTACATCAATCTCCTCGAACGGCCCACCACCGCGCCGCATATTTTTCGTATGAGTTGGTGCGCCAAGCAACCCCCCGATGCCCATTATTGGCTGCATGACGTTTTTCATCCTAATAAAGGGGTTAATTGGAACGGTTGGGATAGCCGTGAGTTTGCCAAGGTGGTAGATAAGGCGCGGCAAATTTCTAACCCGGTGGGACGCAAAAAGCTTTATCGCCGTGCGGAGCAAATCTTAACTGAAAAAGAAGCGGCAATTGTGCCTCTTTATTTTTCAAATACGCCGTTTCTGGTCAAACCTTGGGTTAAAGGTTGGTACCATAAGGGATTTGGTGGTCAACACCTTCGTAATTGGTCGTTAGAAGATTGAAGGAATTGGTAATCCGATTCATTTATGCTAACAAATCCTAACGAATATTAACAAACGTTAACAATAGCTCCCGTTAGAGAGGGTGAATCTACCAAAGACCTAATGAAGATTCCTCTGGCTCCATTGAGGTCGCGGTCAAGTGTTATTCCACCTGAACTGATTACTCTTGATCCGCCTACGTTTTTGATTTCGCCTGTCCAACTGACTGTCTTGCTGGTATACGCTTCGCAAACATCAATGACTTTTTTACCAAGTTCAAGGGCTTTGTTTTTTAAACGAATCTTGAATTGATAATGTGCCCATGTCAGCATGGCCCGGACTGTCTTTGAACGAAGCTTGCGACTAGACTTGCCAACCATTTGGCTACTTTCAAATGTAGGTAACAGAATCACATCAAAGTTATCCACCAAGAAACGTGCTGTCTTGAAGTGGATTTCCTTGATAAGATTTTTGATTTTCTTTCTGATCCTAGCAGCGGCTCTTTTCATTTCTCGCTTGGCCTTGCCGGTGGCTTTGCTGGTACGAGAAATCAACTTATCCAAATGATGACACAGCCGCTGAATGCGTCCAAAGTCATCATAACCAATTTGCCCGGCTAGGTGTTCAGAATAAAAGGTTTGGAACGTTCGTACTCCTGGATCAAGAGCAACCACACGCCCTTGGTTCTCGGCTACGTGGGTCGTTTTTTTGTGGGGTACGGACAAAAACCATTCATGGTACTGATAAATTAACCGACTATCTAATGGTACTTCTGGTAAAGGCTCGCTATAACGCAAGCCTTGCCCCGATATTTTAGGGTAAATACCAGCTTCTTTGAGAGCAGACTTAGGGATATAACAAGACTGCATTGGTGCTTTGCGGCTCCTAAACCTCGGATGCCCTTTGGCTTTCCAATAGGCTTGGTGTGCTTCTTTTACCGCAATCGCTTTGATTTGGAAAGGCACCGGCCCACACCATTTAGGGAGCTGTTTCAACAAGTCCTTTTTTATATCCATCCAAGATGGTGAGAAATTAACGCAAGAACGAATGTAATCAATGGTTTGATTGAACACATAGCGACTGCAATCTTGCCATTTTTTAAATATCGAACTCTGTTTTGGGTTCGGATAAAGCTTTACGGACTTGGTTCTTGTAATTTCATCGTGAGTGCATCCTACATGAGAAAACATGGAGGATACTGAGTAAGTCGTTGGTAAGCTCTTGCTCTGGGGAAAGATTAGTTTGCTTGAGAACCACGACTTCCCCAGCGCTTTGTTGGATAACCCATTCGATGAGTTCAAATCCAAAACGTGCGAGCCGGTCTTTATGGGCAACCACAACTTTGAGTTTATCTCCTCGCATTGCTCGTCCCAATAGGGATTTAAGCCCTTTACGCTTATAGTTGAGGTAGCGAACGATATCTTTGAAGATTTCGGCTTTTGGGTATTTTTATCGCATAAATTGGACTTGTCTTTCGAGATCGGATCAAAGTTTGGGGCCCCCGACACGACAATAACAGATAGTGTTTGTTTGTTTTTCCAAACAGAGGTAGGACTCAACGTTATATCGCCGGTGTCCTGACTTGGTACGAAAAGACTCAACTGTTCCATCGTCTGCGTAGTACCTTAAGGTATTTGGGTGCAAACCCAAGATTTCACTTGGAGAATCTACTGGTAACGTCATTCCAGAACAAAAATTATTCAATTAAACAAGCATCGTTATAAGGTTTAAACCAAAAATATCAAGTTTTATTTGTGACTTTTTGTTAAGTTTTGTTAATTTTTTGGGTACTATACATTAACCTCATGAAAGCAAAATATTGGGTATTTATTTTAGTCGTGTTGCTCGTGTCATCTATTTTGGCATGGTGGAGTGGTCTTTTTTCAGAAAAAGAGCCATTTTATATCGCTGTATCTGGCCCCATGAGCGGAAAAAGTGAGGCCAACGGCCAAGCGATGGTGCAAGGCATTCAACTCTGTCTTGATCAAATTAACCAGCAGGGCGGTATTCATGGTCGTCCCGTTAAGTTACTCATCTTTGACGATCAAAACCAGCCCGAACAGGCTAAAGAGATTGCTCTAAAAATCACAAAACAAACCGAAGCCCTTGCGGTTATTGGTCATTACACGAGTTATGCGTCTCTGGCGGCCGCACCGATTTACCGACAAATTGGTATTGCCGCGGTTTCAGGCTCGGCAACCGCCGATGAAATCACGATGGGAAACGATTGGTATTTCCGCACGATTTTTAACAATAGCGACCAAGGTGCGTTGTTGGCTAATTATGTGCGTAAAATCCTCAACTACCATGAAGCTGATATTCTATTCGATGAAGATGTCTACGGGACGACGCTTGCAGAGGCCTTTAGACAAACTGCGGAATTGATTGGGTTAAAAATAAGACATCGGTGGCATTTTGACTCGGCGGACGGAACGAGCTTCAAAAACACCCTCCAAGATATGATTGCCACCCAGCAAGCCTCACCCACTAGGCAGGGTATTATTTTCCTTGCAACCCATTCAACCGAAGCGGTTGAAACCATTGTCTCCCTGCGACGCGAAGGTGTTGGACCACGTATCCAATTCATTGGGGCTGATGCACTTTCAAGTAGTCATTTTGTCAAAAAATTAGGAAATTACCCAAAAGAACGCACTCAGCCGGGCTACTACAGTGATGGCACTTATACCACGGCACCATTCTTATTTGAGGTTGCTAATGAATCGGCCCAACATTTCTGGCGTGTTTTTTCCCAAAAGTATCAAGAAAAGCCTATGATCACCTCCGCTTTGTATTATGATGCGGCGATGGTTATTCTTGACGCCATTAAAAAACTAGCGCCAGAACAAATGGCTACCCTTGAGAAAACACGTCAACAAGTGAAAGATAACTTGTGGCAGTTGTCTCGGCTAGAAGATGCTGTTGAAGGAGTAACCGGTTCCCTGTATTTTGACGAAAATGGCGATATGATTAAGTCTATACCAATAGGCGTTTATGAAAAGGGTCGAGCCATTGTGGCGGTAGAGCAATTTCAACTGTTGAGTAACGTACAAAACATAGACGATCTGTTGCAAAACGTGTTGGATAATCAAATTATTCAGTCGAATGGCAAATTCATGAATCGTGCTCGTGTGGTTTATGCCGGTATCGATTTCAACGAAATTAGCGAAATTAATTTCCGCCGTTCTGTTTACTCTGCTGATTTCTTTCTCTGGTTTCGGTTCAAAGGCGATTTTGATGATGACAATATTGAGTTTGTCAACATGCTCAACCCAGATACTCGTTTGGGAAAACCGGTTGTTGAGCAGTCATTTGGTGGCGGCTTTGCGCCTAGCCCAGATGTTTTGGTAACCGCCGTTGTTGAAGAACACCTTGCCTCTAATGAAAACGAGGTGATGCAGAACCCAGATTCAAGTTTGGGAAAACCCATTGTTGAACAGTCTCATGAAGGTTTGACCATAAGAAGTTACCGAGTAAAAAGCGTGTTTAAAGCGGATTTTGATTTTCACGATTACCCACGGGATAAACAGGTGTTACCCATCTCTTTTCGGCATAAAGCGTTGACCAGAGATAAATTGATTTATGTGGTTGATGCACAAGGTATGCAGTTGAGTCAATTTGATCCTCAACATATCAAGAAATCGACCAGAAAATTTTTCAAACAGGGCGGATTGCAGGTTAACAAAGTGTTATTTTTCCAAAATTCCCACACAAATGATTCAACGCTGGGACTGCCCAATCTGTTCGATGAGCAACAACGAATAGAACACTCGCAATTCAATGCAGCCATTAGCGTTGAGCGGAATGTGTCGAATTTTGTACTAAAAACGCTGCTACCGGTCCTATTTCTAATTGCGTTGGGCTATTTTTCATTTTATTTAACCGCATTTACTCCGAAATTGGCCATAGGGACCAATCTGATATTGGCAACTTCACTTTTTCATTTAAAACTGTCTTCCGATTTGTCGAATATCGATTACATCATCCTGATCGAGTACTTTTTTTATCTGGTTTACCTGCTGGCAATTTTTGTCATTATTGTTTCCGTGTTTTTCCACCGGGCTGAAGATGCTGAGGATGAAAAAACTAAACTGTTCCTCAAGCGTACTAACCTGTTTGGCAAGATATTTTATCCAATTATTCTTTTTGCCGGTGCTGGTGCGATAGCTTTTAGCTAGTACAGTAAAGCGGAAGTTTCCATACCACCTCAGCCAACTAAGAGCTCAAGTACCCTAAAGGGCACTACAAGAGGGTCAGTCTGCAAAAGCCGCCTTTAGCTTTTAGCGCAGAGGAACCGCTCATGGCTGGGTGGTACGGGGATTGGAGCGATCCTGCACTAGTACAGTAAAGCGGAAGTTTAACTTAGCAAAGCAGACCGAAGGTTCGTTGTTCTTCGGTTCCATACCACCCCACCGCCAACGGCTAAAGCCGTTGGCTAACAGTTCAAGTACCCTAAAGGGTACTGTGCTAGTAGTCTGGTGCAACATTGTTTTGACGGGCGTTGCCTGAGCTTGTCGAAGGCTAAATTTCGGGTGTGTCCCACTTGTTCTTTTAGAAGTTTTTAGCGATAGGGCCTTCAATCAAATCAAATGAATTAATTCGCCAACCTGGCCCTCAAAAAAACCGCCATGTTTTAGTTATTCGTCTGAAAAAAATCAACAAAGGTAAAATAGAAAATGAATGCAGATATTCAGCATAGCGAAGATTTTAGAAACTCGCCTTGGGGTTTGTGGGCAACCGTTGGATTTGGACTCATTGTTGTGTTAGTGTTTTTTATTGTTCAATTCATGGTATTAATTGGATTTATTGTGGCTAAAGTCGCTATGAATCCAGACACCAATGTTGAAGCGTTGGCAGAAATACTCCAATTCAACGGTTTTCTTCTGGGCTTATCGACCTGTGCGTCGGCCGTTTTTTGCATTGGGCTTATTCTTTTATGGGTAAACATTCGTAAAGGCCCCTCCGTCAAGCGTTATCTTGCCCTCAATCCGATAGCGCCCAGTGTGTTGTTCAAATGGTTAGGGGTTCTAGTTATTTTTATCCTTGTCTCGGATGGCATTACCTATTTGTTGGGGCGGGCTATTGTTCCAGAGTTTATGATTCTCGCCTACGAAACGGCCTACTTTATTCCTGTGGTTTGCGATTGTTGTTGCCGCGCCCCTGTTTGAGGAAATTTTTTTCCGGGGTTTTCTGTTTGCAGGATTTCAGTCTTCAAGATTAGGGAACACTGGCGCAATTCTTCTCACTTCGCTCGCTTGGACAGTGATTCATCTTCAATACGAAATTTACGAGCTGAGTATCGTTTTTGTGTTAGGTATAATCCTTGGAATCGCGCGTTTAATGAGTCAATCTCTCTATGTTCCCATTGCCATACATGCCTTTGCTAATCTATTAGCAACCATCGAACTTGTTATCTATGTTGGTATGTCAGGAAATGGGATTTAACCTCAGGTATCAACTACAAGGATTAGCTACGCTGAACTCCGTTTCGTTATAATAACGGATAAAGCATCTACAAGGATTCGTTATTATAACGGATTAAAAAAAAGCAACTACAAGGATTCGTTATTATAACGGATTAAAAAAAAAGCATCTACAAGGATTCGTTATTATAACGGATTAAAAAAAAAGCATCTACAAGGATTCGTTATAATAACGGATTAAAAAAAAAGCATCTACAAGGATTCGTTATAATAACGGATTAAAAAAAAAGCATCTACAAGGATTCGTTATAATAACGGATAAAGCATCTACAAGGATTCGTTATAAGAAAGGATAAAGCAACTACAAGGATTCGTTATAATAACGGATTAAAAAAAAGCAACTACAAGGATTCGTTATAATAACGGATTAAAAAAAAGCAACTACAAGGATTCGTTAATCGATACGGATAAAACCCAAACACTGGCACGAACTAATCCGTTATTATAATTATAAAAGCCAGTGTAACTACCTGGGTTATTTTGGTTTCTCAAAAAGTCCAAATAGAGAAAAAACACACCAATCCCAGAAATCCAAGACTTTGCTAAGTTTCTGGAATTTGTGCCGTTCTGAACGAAACCTCAAACCCGATATTGGGAACGATAAAAAACAATAGTATGTCGTATCCATTTTCCATCCACCTCCACAGTTTTCCTATAAATCCGCTCCTCCCACGACACCCGTGTCTCAAAAATAACCTATAAAAAGTACAACGAATTAGGAAGTACAACGAATATCGATCTAAACGAATTTTTTGGGCCTTATAGTCAATAACCGATTGAGTTATAACGTTTTAGCTTTTGTCATTTCTATTACGCGAGAAATCTTGGGCGACACCAGAGGCTTTTGGAATGAAGACAGATACGAAATCTTGGGCGACACCGAAGGCTTTTGTCATTTCTATTACGCGAGAAATCTTGAGCAACACCAGAGGCTTTTGTCATTTCTATTACGCGAGAAATCTTGGACGACGGTGAAGCTTTTGGAATGAAGACTTTAGGAGAAATATTGAGCAACACAGAAGGCTTTTGTCATTTCTATTACGCGAGAAATCTTGGGCGACACCGAAGGCTTTTGTCATTTCTATTACGCGAGAAATCTTGGGCGACACCGAAGGCTTTTGTCATTTTTAAGACGGAGAAATCTTGGGCGACACAGGAGAAGTTAGAGCGAAATGAGACATGACAAAAATGCTCAGTTTATGTTCAGTATAAGTCTAATTCTATAGTTTGAGGAACTTGCAAAACTCATTTAACGCCGCGATGCGACGATAATGAGCCTTCGCCACGAGGCTCGTTTGTAAGAATAATATTTTGGGGGTTAAAAACCGTAGAGCGTCGGGCAAACCTCGCAAGAAAGTCTTGGTATTTTTCTGAACAACTACAGATGTAATATAATTATTTACTTTGATCATGCTCTATCGATAAGGAGAAAACATGTATCGCCAAGAGCCTTTTAAAAACCCCCAAGAGATTTTTCAAGCCAAGAGCCAACGAAACCAATGAGCTCCGGCAAAGTTTTACTGCCCATCAGGGGCAAAAAATGCTCATAATATTTATGCATGCGTGGAATGCGCTAACGACACAATCGTTACAAAACCCCCTGCAATGGGTGAAAATTATGAGCGGTTATCAGATCATGCGAATAGCGCGCTGAAATATGAAAAATGAACAATGAACAAAGACTTATAAAATCACTTTCAATCAATACGTTTTTATAAGTCATTGATTTCACGTCAATCAATACGTTTTTACAAGTCATTGATTTTTTATGATTCAATTCACCCCTTAATTCGCATAGATCGATCACAAAAATTTGTGGCTGAAAATGCGAGGCGCAAAGCCGGGCGAGTCCCTTGAGCAAGTAGTGTCTCCCAAGCCGGGTGATCGTCGTTTTAGGAAAATCCCGTTTTTGATTATACTTCGCACGGGTAAACAAAAAATCCGATGTCTTAAAGACATCGGATTTTTAGCACTAACATGACGGCGGCGGTTTTGGAACGATACGGACAATTAGAAAAAGCTGATTTACTACACTAGGTATTTCATTGAGGCGAAGTCGCCCACCAATTTTACCGCGACTAATCCCTCAGTTATGCGTCACTGCCATTAAGTTAAGCAACAAAACACCTGCAAAAAGTATAACTAATGAAGCGCGACAGAGGGCCCCTTACTAATAATTAATGATTAATAATTAATTGTTAATTATTAATTTATGGCCCTCAAAATCGATAGTCCAAATAACCATAAAATAAATAGGTAAATAACAGGAACCCGCGTATCACGTATCGCACAAACCCGCGGCGGCGGCCTGCCAAACTAACAACGACTCGTTGTTTGCGTGAGGCGATAAATCGCCTACTACAAACGACAAAATTGCTGGGTTAAAAAACTTGCGAATATGGAAAAAGCCCGTATTATACGGAACGTAACGAAAAATCCGTGAAAATGACATGCCGGAACGGCTAATAAAAATCCTATCCAAATTATAGACTTATCATTAATTTAATCATTTTTCATTTTTCATTTTTCATTTTTCATTAATATAGTCAGACGGATAAATCGGCTTTTGAAAGTCGGCAAGATTTTTGCAATCACTCTAAGAGCGGTTGTCTATGAAAACGAGTTAATGCAACTGATTCAGTACAAACCGATTACTGAAACTGTGTTGGATCGCCCCCTCGTTATCGTTCCGCCTTATATCAACAACGACTACATACCAAAAAATTCTTTTGTCAAGTACGCGGTTGATCAAGGCAATACGGTTTTTGTCATTTCTTGGGTAAATCCTGAAAAAGAGTTGAGTGACGTTGGTTGGGATAATTATCTCACAGACGGCGTATTCAAGGCGCTTGAAATCGTCAAAGCAATTACCTGTGCTGAAAAAGTTAACACATCGTCTTGGTGTATCGGTGGGACGCTTTTGGCAACAGCTTTGGCCGTTTTGCCTGAAAAATCAGGTAATTCAGTGGCATCCGCCACTTAGTTTACCACCATGCTGGATTTCTCGCTCGCCGGGCGATTTGGGCGTGTTTATTGATGAGACGCAAATTGCCCGACGTGAATCACAACTGAAACATACAGGCATCGTGTCTGGCAAAGAGTTAGCTTTGACATTTTCCATGCTCCGTGCCAATGAATTTTATCGGGTTTTATGTTATCAATAACTATTTCAAAGGGCAAACTCCAACGCCATTTGATATTGTATACTGGAATAGTGAGTCCACTCTATCGAACAATGCCATTAAATTAAGAGCATGTAGCATGCAGGGTGGGTCTAGTTGCGCGAGGCAAAAGTTTAGGCTAAACTTTTGGCATAGCTTTGCTGTACCCACCAATAAGAGATAAATGGTGGGTGTTCGTAAGTTCTGGGTGGCTACAAAAGAACGTTTTTTGTCAAAGGGCATTGACTCTATCGAAGGGAGTAAAACGACAGTAAGTCCTCGGATCGATGGGGACTTCTACGTGTGTTACAGCACTCAAACTTCGGTTAGTAGCTCTGCGAGATAAAAAAAGCTGATTATAACGGTTGAAAACTATAACGGTATGAATTTTAATATCTTCTATAAATGGTATCCTCATTCACATTCAAACAACGTGGCACGTATCCGACACCTTTTCCACAGGTTGCACTAAAGCTATTCACATTCAAACAACGTGGCACGTATCCGACAGCACCTGTGGCTATTCACATTCAAACAACGTGGCGTGTAAGGTATCAACTGGATCAATGGTGAATTTGGCTAAAAACGTTCTTTTGTACCACCCAACGTTGTTGCCCACCCGATTCGTATTTTGGGGCCGGCAAGAAAAAACACCTGGGTGGTTACATGTATGGATTTATTCTTAACTTAATGGCATTGCATCTCGGAATCAGTTTACTGAGTGCGTCAATTCTATTGAAGTCTGAATAAGTTAATTGAACATTCCCTCTCCTTTTGGGAAAGGGTTGGACTGAGGGTGAAGTTTTACAAGTAAAAAAGGAAACACCGTGACTGAATTTGAAGGCCAAATCTGGGCTGCTCAAGATAATGATGATGTCAATTTCATCTGCACCACCAAGCGGGTTAAAAAGAAAATTAAAGCCATCAATGATAAAGGGCGCGAATTGCGCCTCATTGAAGATAAGCTACTATGGCAACATCCAAGTCAAGCTAAGGGGCTGGAGGATTGGCAAACTAAGTTAACAACGATTCAAGCCACGGTAGACTCGCTACGTAACGACATTGATGTGGCGCTATTATGGGAAACGGCCTTAGAGTTAGAAATCTCAGGAATCAACGAGTTAGCAGATTTATATTTTGGGGACGAAATTACTACCGAACATTTGGCCGCCTTATGGCGTACACTCGCCGAAGCCCGTTTCTATTTTAAGCGCCGGGGCAAAGACTGGGAAGTTCGCACAGCTTCCCAAGTTGAAGAGCTAAAAACGCAACGTGAACGCGAACAGGCACGCGCTAAAGCACAAGCGTTAGCACGCGATTGGATACAGAAAGTCGCCAAAACTCCCATACCTGCCTTTCCTCACTTATCGACAACTCAAAATGACAGCGGAAACGGCAAGAGCGAAGTTTTTCAGGTGAAGGAAGCGTCTAAAGACATCATGCCGTTTGTGGAACGTATGGAAAGCTGGTTGCGGGGCGATAGTGACAAGGACGTAGAAGAGTTAGTCAGTCGTACTGTCGGGGCGGTGAAACTCACGCCACGCGAATTAGTCTTTGAAATTTTACAAAAAATCGGCCGCATGCCTCTTAATGCTGATCGTGATGTGATTGTGGCAGGGTTAAAGCCAGAATTTCCAGCGGCTGTCAACGAAGCCGCCCAAGCGGTGCCACCTTGGCTTCCCGCAGACACGCAAAGCACCACTTCAGTATTGTTTAGTATTGACGATGAAGAAACCCGCGAAGTTGATGATGCACTGAGCATTGAACGCGAAGGCTTGCTCTGGAAAATCACCATAGCGATTGCCGATCCCGCCAGTGTCATCCACCGTGGCAATATTTTAGACAGAGAAGCCATGCGGCGCGGCACCACCGTCTACTTGCCCACCCAAACGGTTTTAATGTTACCAGAACGTATTTCTTGTGACATTGCCAGTTTAACGGCGGAACAAGTACGCTCATCTATCGTCATACGTGTGTGGGTGGACGATCAAGGAGAAATTACCAACAGCAGCATCAGCCGAGAAGCAATACAGGTACTAAGACGCTTGCATTATAGCGATGCCGATACGCTCATTGAACAAGGAGAAGATGACACCGCCCAGCGTTTGCGCGACTTATCAACAATAGCTACCAAGTTACAAGCGCAACGTATCGCTCAAGGCGCGTTTACCTTGCAACGCCCTGAATACAGGATTCGTGTCAATGACGGCAACATTGCCGTCACGATGATTGACAAAGATTCCAAAAGTCGCTTACTGGTAGCCGAAATGATGGTTTTGGCGAACCATATCGCAGCCAAGTACGCCTACCTTCATCAAGTGCCCTTGATTTATCGTGTTCAAGACTCGCCACTGGAACCGATTACTGAGGAAATGACTGCAGATCCACTAGGCTTTCATAAAGTCCGTAGACTCTTAGGCCGTTCTTCACTCTCTTTACAACCGAGTGGACACAGTGGCTTAGGTTTATCCATGTACACCCAATTGACTTCACCGTTGCGCCGCTTTGCCGATTTGGTCATGCAGCGACAACTGATGGCACATTTGGTTGGTGAACAGTTACCCTACAATAAAGATGAATTGCTTAAAGTATTAGAAACGGCCGAACGTACTGCACGCGAATCCCGCCTTGTCGAAGGCGAAGCGAAAAAACGCTGGATTATGCAATATTTTAAGCAAACATGGGGCAATCAGCCTTTAAAGGTACTCGTTATTAACGACGTAAAAGGCGGCTATAAAGTCGAAATGCAGCCTTGGGGCGTAGAGGCCTATTTGGCGACCTCAAACCGTTTGGAATTCGGCCAACTTGTTACGGCAGTCGCTGACAAAATTCGTGTTAAAGCCGGGAGTATCCGCTTAAAAATTCAGTGATCATTTTTTAAGTTTGTAGTAGGTGATTTATCACCTTATTTAAGTTTGTAGTAGGTGATTTATCACCTGATTTAGGTTTGTAGTAGGTGATTTATCACCTATCACCTTTTTTTAGGTTTGTAGTAGGTGATTTATCACCTTTTTTTAGGTTTGTAGTAGATAAAATATCACCTATAGCTGAAATAATTGAGAACTGAAAACTGATAACTGTGAACGATAAACTGTGAACGATAAACTGAAAACGGAGGACAACTGAAAACATGAAAGAATCACTCACTCGTGCTACACTTTTCAAAGTCGGCCTCTGGATCACCATTGTGATCATTCTTACGACTATCATATGCTACTTACTTGTCGCCTCAAAGATTGAAAAACAAACCCTTGAGCAACTTGAAAAATATGTGATTGAGCGTGGACAAAGAGAAAACAACATTTTTGCGTTAGCACAAGATAATCATGCCCTCATTAAAGCCGCGCTGGTTGAACAGTTAGAAAGTCAAAGAGAGCCAGGTGAAAGGGGAGCGTTCCAAAGAAAAAGCTTAAATGGCTCAGAAGAGGAAATGAATTCTCTTGAATCCATTTCCCCTAACCCCGTTGCCCGTTTTCCTAATCAAGAAATTTCTGCGTTTGACTATTTGTTTGCCCGTGATGCCGACGGCGTTATTCGCAATCGCCCTGAACATTTTGATGGTAGCAAGCACAGTTGTGTTTATATAAACAAATCATTGCCCATCACGACTGACTTAAAACGCCGAGTGCTGACTTTTTACGAGTTAACCAGTCAATACGGGCCGGCATGGTCAAGTCGTTTTAGTAACACCTATATTTTTACCGCAGACAACATTATTGCCCAATACTGGCCAAACATACCCAGTTGGTGCCAAGACGCTACAGCAGACTTAGACTTGACTCAACAAGAGTCTTTTTGGGTGGCCGATTCACAACATAATCCTGACCGTACTACTGTCTGGACAGGCGTGTATTACGATGCGGTTGCCAGCGAATGGCTGGTATCCGCCATCACCCCGGTTGAGATTCAGGGACAGCACATTGCGAATATCGGTAACGATATAGAGTTAAATGATTTATTAGAACGCGCCCTTACTCAACGCTTGCAAAAGACTTATAATATAATATTCAGAAGTGACGGGCGTTTAATCGTACATCCGCGCTGGATCTATCAAATGATGGACAAGGGCGGTAAGTTCAATATGTTAAAAGACGGTAGTAAGCAACTCAAACGTATTTTTCATCTAGTACAAAAAACAGGGGTTGGCATCGTCGAAGATGAAGAAAATTATCAATATCTAGCGATTACCAAAATAGCTGCCACTGACTGGTACTTTGTCGTGGTTTTTCCAAAAACCTTTATCGCAAAAACCGCTTGGGAAACCGCTCAACTTATCCTCATTTTAGGCTTCGTGTCATTGTTAATCGTATTAATTATTCTATACATCATCATGCACCAACAACTCACCAAACCCTTAAATGATTTGTTGATTGCCACACAGCGGCTTGGTGAGCATAATTTTGACTTTCAACTCGATTTTCGCAGAAACGATGAATTAGGACGCTTAGCCGAATCGTTTAAAGCCATGGCGATGATTCTTGGCGAGCGAGAAAGACAACTGATTGATTATGCAAATGACTTAGAAGAAAACAACGTAGAATTAATTCATGCGAAAGAAAAGGCAGAGACCGCTAACGTCACCAAGAGCCAATTCATTGCCAATATGAGTCACGAATTGCGGACACCGCTTAATGCCATTATTGGCTATAGTGAAATGCTGCAAGAAGATGCTATCGATATGGGGGAAGAAGACTTTGTTGCTGATCTTGATAAAATTCAGACGGCCGGCAAACATCTATTGGGACTCATCAATGATGTATTAGATATCTCCAAAATAGAAGCTGGCAAAATGGAGATTTATACAGAACCTTTTGATTTATTGTCTCTGCTTGATGAAGTCGTTACTACTGTTCAACCGCTGATGAAAAAACAAAACAATACGCTTCGTATCCAAGGTGCTGAAAACTTGGACGAAATGTACGCCGATCTCACTAAAGTACGACAAGCTTTGTTAAACCTGCTCAGTAATGCGGCTAAATTTACCAAAAACGGTGTGATTACTTTGGTCGTCAAGCCATGTGAAAATGAGGCGGTTTCCGGGAAATGTGATTGGATTGAACTGAGTGTCAGTGACACTGGCATCGGCATGAATGAAGCCCAGATACAAAACCTTTTTCAAGCCTTTACCCAAGCAGATCCCACCACCACCCGCAAATATGGGGGCACTGGCTTAGGCCTAGTGATTACCAAACGTTTTACCGAAATGATGGGTGGCACCATCAGCGTGGAAAGTGAATTGGGACAGGGTAGCACCTTTAGAATACGTTTACCGGCGAAAGTTGTCACCAATACCACGTCCACACCAGAGGCTGCGAAAACAGATACCACCTCCAACGAGAGACAATCACAAGAACAAAGCCGAGTACTGGTGATTGATGATGATCCAAGTGTCCGTGACTTATTCAAAAATTACCTGATTAAGCAAGGTTATCAAGTAGCCGTTGCCAGCGGCGGCGATGAAGGATTAAGGCTGGCACGTCAATTACATCCCAACGCGATTACCCTCGATGTGATGATGCCGGGCATGGATGGCTGGATGGTATTATCAGCCCTCAAAACGGATCCGGCCTTGACAGACATCCCCGTCATCATGGCTTCAATGATTGAAGACAAACAGTTAGGATACTCTTTAGGCGCGGCCGACTACTTGATTAAACCCATCGACAGTGAACAATTGGCTGCTGTTTTGAACAAATACCACATTAATAACCAAGCTTTTCATCATCTGATGATTATTGAAGACGAGCCAACCACGCGGCAAATGATAGAAACCATGCTCGAAAAAGCCGGGTGGTATGTCGTAACCGCCGAAAATGGTCGTATCGGCTTAGAAAAGGTTGGCAAAAAGCAACCTGATCTGATTTTACTGGATTTAATGATGCCGGAAATGGACGGCTTTGAATTTCTCGTCCATTTGCGCGAACACGAAAACTGGCGCAATATTCCCGTTGTCGTCCTAACAGCCAAAGAGATTACTAACAAAGAGCGTGAAACATTGAACAATTATGTTCAAACAGTGTTTCAAAAAGGTCACTATCACAAGGATAAATTATTAAAAGAAATTAGAGACTTACTGGATAACCAGTGATTTTGCTTTGCTCATAAACCTCTCGCGGATACCAAAAATTATAAATTCAACTGAAGTGGAAAAATAAACGCGCTTTGACGCAAGAGGCATCCAAATAGGTTTGCACATGCAAGCGTCACTTGCGTGCGTTATATTTTTTCTATAACTTCTCAATCATAAGTTTTTATAAATCTTTGATTTCATAATATATATACTTACTGACACAAAGGAGCTTTTATGTCTATCCAACGAGACTTCATTCCCATAAATATTGCGGTTCTCACCGTTTCAGATACTCGCACCGAGGAGAATGATACTTCCGGCAAAGTTCTTGTTGAACGCTTAACAACAGCCGGGCATCACCGAGCCGATAAAGTTATTGTGCCCGATAATATCTACCAAATTCGGGCGGTGGTTTCAAATTGGATTGTTAATCCAGAAATTCAAGTCATTATCACCACTGGCGGTACTGGTGTCACCGGCAAAGATGGCACCCCCGAAGCCATTCAGCCTTTGTTAGATAAACAACTCGACGGTTTTGGAGAACTCTTTCGTGCCCGGTCTTATGAGGAAATCAAAACCTCAACCCTGCAATCCCGCGCCCTCGCGGGCGTGGCTAATGGCACTTATATTTTTTGTTTGCCCGGCTCTTCGGGTGCCTGCAAAACGGGATGGGATAAAATTATCCAAGCACAATTGGATTACCGCTCCCGCCCCTGCAACTTCGTGGAAATGATGCCACGTTTACTAGAATCATGATTCTATAGACTTCCATAATTCATGAAAAACCTCCGAAGTTTGGCAAACTTCGGAGGTTTTTAGAGGATAAAGGAATTATTATTAATTAGTCGAGTACAGCGAATTATTAATTAGTCGAGTACAGCGAATTACGCGGATAAACGAATTAGTCGAGTACAGCGAATTACGCATTAGTCGAGTACAGCTAATTACGCGGATAAACGAATTGTACCGCGAATGATGAGAGTACAACTAATTACGCGGATAAGCGAATTGTACCGCGAATGATGATAATACACTAATTACGCGGATAAGCTTTGGCTTTTATCCTTTTTTATAACGAATCCCTGTAGTTATTGAGACAAGTCTCAGTGAGCTGGATATTTCCGTTTTATTACACTATAATTTTTAGCTAAATACAAACCACCAATCGCAATAACCATTATGCCTCAACTTCTCACACTCTCCAGAGCAGCACGTCTCGTAGGTGTCACGCGCTGCGCGCTCCAAAAGAAAATCCAAAGCAGCGAACTGTCCACCTTTGAAGGCCACGTTGCAGTAACAGAATTGCTACGCGTCTACCCGGCCACACAAATGCAAGACACCGCCATGCTAGAGCGCATGGCGCAAATCAAAGCTGAGGCGACGTACAAGCAGCAGCGAGAGAACGAAACCGTTTTGCCAAGTCCCGAAGTCCTCGCGGCTCGTCTCACCAAGTTAAGCAAAGAACTTATTTCGGCCAAATCCGAATTAAAGAAGTATTCTCAATTGGTTGAAACACTCACGCAAAAGCTGAGTGACACCGACAAAACCGATGAGGCTAACTTGCGTTCTAGTCTCCACGCACTCCATGACTGGCTAAAAACAGAAATTGCCAGCGGCCCCAAAATCACTGAGCCGGCCGCACAATTGCTCGCCAAAGATACTCTCCTTCGCATTATGGCCGCTCATGTCAAAGTCATTCCCAGTGGACATGAGTTCTTTGTCGAAGGCAACGATTCCATTCTCGAAGCCGCGCTGCAAGCAGGTTTAGCCTTAAATTATGGCTGTTGCGGTGGCAGTTGCGGCTTGTGCAAAGTACGAGTGGTTTCCGGCGAACTACAAAAGATTTACCACCATGACTACGTGCTCAGCGAAGCAGAAAAACATAAGGGCTATGCGCTGATGTGTTCTCATACCGCCGTTACCGATATCACTATCGAAGCCGCCGAAGCTCACTCAGTCGCCGAAATTCCGTTGCAAGAAATCGAAGCCAAAGTCAAAAAGCTAGAATGGCTTGCCGATAATCTCTTAATATTACATTTACAGACACCAAGGACACAAACGTTACGCTTTTTCGCTGGACAATCTGCCACCTTGACGCTAGGAGGAGAGGCCCAGTCAGCAGACTACTTTATTGCCAGTTGCCCGTGCGACGAACGCAGCCTTGAATTTCATCTGCACACCGATGATCTGTCTACCCAAAGCCTTTTTAACACCTTGAAAACGGGACAAACCATCAACATTGAAGGGCCCAAAGGCGATTTTGTTCTACAAGAAGACTCAACGCGCACGGCCCTATTTATAGCCTACGCACACGGCTTTGCGCCCATCAAAAGTCTGATTGAACACGCGATGGCTTTAGACACGGTACCTTCCTACCACTTATATTGGATAGCCCCCGCTAACGCTGTTGAAGGAGAAGGCCGAGGTGAAGGTGAAGAAAGTGGACATTACCAGAGCAACCTCTGCCGCGCTTGGGCCGATGCGTTGGACAACTTTCAGTACACACCACTGACGGCCTCTGACGAAGAAACGCAATTAAAACAAGCACTAACGAAAATTGTTACCGATTCTCCCGCTCTGAACGACTTTGAAGTGTACCTCAGTGGGCCTCAATCCTTTGTAACCGTTGCCCAAACCCTGTTGCACCAACACAATTTCCCTGAATCCCAGTGCCATACTGCAACACTTTCATAATCGTTTGTAGTAGTGGCTTTAGCCTCTTAAGTTTGTAGTAGTGGCTTTAGCCACTTTTAGGCGATAAATCGCCTACTACAAACGAGTATATAAGTCATCAGGTGAAAAAAGCATGGAAACTGAAATTTTTGTAGCGATTATTGGTGGTATTTTCAGTTTGTTTACAGCACTGATTATAATATTGTTGCCAAGATGGCTGGAACGTCGAGATCAAAGAAAACCACAAACTGATGAAAATCCCGTGTCACAAAAATTCCCCAACATTATTCAATTTGATAAAAGGCACTGGTGGAATCAACTGGATGACAATTGGAAACAAGTTTTCAACCAAGCCATTGGTTATGAAGAAAAAGGACTAATCGGTTTAATCAACAGAGTGGTTAGAACTGAACTGAATGACAATGATTTGGAAAAAATCTTTAATTTGCAGACATTGGATTGCAGTAATCATCAATTCGGCAGTTTAGAACCACTACGCCCGTTGACAGAGTTGCATATATTGAAATGTGGTCAAAATCAACTCAGCGATTTAGAACCGCTGCGCCCATTGACACAATTGCGGCATTTGGATTGCTATGCGAATAAAATCAGCAGTTTAGAACCGCTTTGTCAATTAACCCAATTACAGAAATTGTATTGTGGGAACAATCAAATCAGCAACTTAGAACCGTTGCGCCAATTAACCCAGTTGCAGGAATTGTATTGTGGGTGGAATCAGATCAGCGATTTAGAGCCACTTCGCTCATTGACACACCTACAGAAATTGCATTGCTCAGAGAATCAACAGAGTCAATTGGAAATAGATAAATTTAAAGAGGCAGTCCCTAACTGTCATATTCAAGGAATGGTAAAAGCTTGAATCGCGGATTTGACGGATTACGAAAATTTTTCTGACTAACATCATCTTGAAAATTTTGATAATCAGGTTTTTTAATTTATACTGAGCATATTTGAAATTCGTCAAAATTTAGAAACCAAGTTTTTTGAAAAAACTTGATTTCTCGCCAGTTCCGTTTTCACTTTCATAGGACTTACGCATTGAAAGATGACAATTTTTATGCTTTCTTTTAAACACAAGGCATTACAAATTTGGGATGAGTCGTTTTTGCTCAAATTTTACAGATTTAGTCGTTTGTAAATTTTTATAACCCGATGATATTTATTTGTCAATGCGTAAGTTCTATCTTTCTTACCACCTATCAGTTTTTTATAACTCCTTGAATATTAAGTACAACTAATTACGCGGATAAACAAATGGAGTACAACGGATGACGTGGATAAACGGATTCAGTACAACGGATGACGTGAATAAACGGATTATTTAAACTCATTACGCGGATAAACGGATTGATAGATACGTTGTGCCGTTTTTTACAAACTGATAGGTGGTAAGTTCTATCTTTTTAGAAAAGTGACTTAACTTTTTAGCCACACACATTGGTATTTTTTATTTTTGTCAGTCAAACTAAAATTTTCTCATGTCTACTCAAATAAACCCTCACAATGCCCTACCAAAGGGCTATGAATTAGAAGAATATCGTATTGAATCCATCCATGAGCATGAAAAATTTCACATCATCTATTTTGCCCATGACACCAAACTGGATATGCCTGTTAGCCTAAAAGAATATTTGCCTAATGAAATTGCAGTGCGTGAGGGCAATTATAGGCTACAGCCAAAATCCCAAAAAGACGCTGAGGAATTTGCTTCGGGTTTAAAGCAATTTACCAAAAAAGCCCGTGCTTTATCGTGCAATAATCATTCCAATACTGGGCGTACATTGCGTCTTTTTGATGCAAATCATACCACCTATCTGGTAATGGATGATAAAACAGGTAAGAATCCATCAAGCACTAAAAAGCCGTATTTGATTAAATGGGCTACGCTATCCATTTTAGCCGGGGTAGTCGTAGTGGCTCTCGGTGTGGGTTATAAGGCTTATACTGGAAAAGAAGGTAAAACCGTTTACGCCAATACATATTACCTTCATACATACGCGCCACCTCCGCTAGAAACAACACCGGCAACCGCTATTTCAATACCAGCAGAAACGCTGAAAGATTCAAGCACTTGGACATCAGACTACATTTTTCGTGACCGTTTGCAAGAGGGTAGTTTGGGGCCTGAAATGGTAGTCATTCCGGCCGGGCAGTTTAGGATGGGCGATATTCCGGGCGACGGTGATGATGATGAACTACCCGTACATTCGGTATCGCTGAAAAGCTTTGCGATGTGTCGTTATGAAGTTACCTTTGATGAATATGATCGCTTTGCTGAGGCAACCTTTCGAGAACCACCAGATGATGAAGGCTGGGGGCGCGGCAAGCGTCCGGTGATTAATGTCTCTTGGCATGATGCTATGGCTTACCTGAAATGGTTGAGTGAGCAAACCGGGCAAGCTTATGACTTGCCATCTGAAAGTCAGTGGGAATACGCCGCACGAGCAGGAACAAACACCAAATATTGGTGGGGTAACAGCGCCTCTCACGACTACGCCAATTATGGTACTGATTATTGTTGTGATGGTTTGAAAAAAGGTAAAGATCGTTGGAAATATACCGCCCCGGTGGGTTCTTTTGAAGCCAATTCTTTTGGTTTATACGATACGGTGGGCAATGTGTGGGAATGGGTGGCAGATCCTGACCACGATGACTACAATGGCGCACCTAAAGATGGCCGTGTTTGGAAAGAAGGAAAAGTCGGAGACTCCCGACTGATTCGGGGTGGTTCATGGTACAACCTGCCGTTATACTGTCGCGTTACCAATCGTCACCATATCCACTCAGACGATGAACTCAACCGGGTTGGTTTCCGTTGTTACCGCCGTGTTGCTGAAAACTTTTAGGCCGAAATGACATCCCCAACACACCCCGAAAGGGTGTGTAAAGTTCTACCTGAGTCCAAGATTTATCTTGGGACTTACAATGCGAATTAACAATGAAAAATGAAAAATGTCTAATGAACAAAGACTTATAAAATCACTTTCAATGAAGAAGTTTTTATAAGTTATTGATTTTATAAGATTCAATTTAACCCTTAATTCGCATTTACACTGAGGCAGTGGTTTCCTCTCTATTGATAAGGGTTAGGGGTGTGTAAAGCGGCATGCCATTAGGTTTTGAAAAACAAAGTTTTAAAAAAACCTTCTATTAGCCCCAAAGGGGCGTATTATTAAAGCCAGGGGCAACGCCCCAATGCCATTAAGTTAAGGGCAACCACAAGGGATTGCCCCTACAAATCGTCATGTCGTGTAGGGGCAATCCTTTATGGTTGCCCTCACCGAAAAGCGGTACGATATGGCATTGGGGCAACGCCCCTGGAGGTTGCGTTTACTTAAGTTATTGACTGCTATGTCCCTTGTACATTTGCACAACCTCATTCATTTCCTTTAGCAAAGGAATATTGATCTGAGCGGCTTTCTCCAACTCAGCCTGAGATAGCTTGCTTTTAGTGACAATAGGCTTGTATTCATTCCATCGTTTTTTGACTCGCATCAATTGCTCACGGATAAGAGTATTTTTAGTACCGGGCAACCCTAGTTCGGCATCGCCATCTAAAAGCCCGGCCAGTGTGCGTTCAAACAGAGATACGGTTCTTTTCAGTTCGGCTTGGTTTTTCGCCGGCTCAATACCGATTGTCACTAACAACCGTTCCTTAGTCATTTTCTGCGTCAGCATTCGTTGTTTGCCGGCCAAGTTTATGGTTACTGCCATCCACTGTTCTAGGGTAGAATGACTCCCTCTTTCGTACATCTTTACTGCTCTGTTCATTTCTTTCAACAACGACAGATTCTGCTGAGCAGTCTTTTTTAACACTGCAATGGATGTATTTCCTCTAAGCACCGCGTCTACATTATTCCTAAATTCCCGCCACAGATCAGCAACCTTATTAAGCTGTTGCACAATATGGGGATTTTCTACCTTGACCAAACCCAATTCAGAATCGCCATCAAACAAGCCGATTAGCGTCTTATTAAAAAGAATCGCCGTCTGGCGAAGTTTTTTCTTGTTTTCCGCAACATTAATACCCTTAGCAATAAGCAGAATTTCCTTAGTCATTTTTTGGGTAAACATCCGTTGTTTGCCCGCCAAGTCCATGATCACTCCCATCTCTTGCTTGGTAACCCCGCCCCCACACGCCGCTAAACTCAAACAAAAACTAATGACTAACGTGGGAATAAAACGCCTTTTTCTAGTCATCATCAAATGCTCTCTTGTTATGGTTAGATAAAAAGTTTGTAGTAGTGGCTTTAGCCACTTTTAGGCGATAAATCGCCTACTACAAACGGTAATGGCTCTTCGAAATCAGGTGCAATGGCAATATAAGCATTGTCCTCATCACTCCAAAATACTTGAATGGGATAGCGTTGCATGATTAAGCCTCATTCATATTTGTCTAACATTTTGATTAACTGGTAAGCCTGATAAGGATAAATATAGCCTTCTCTGTTTTGGAAATTCAATATATCTTGTGTATCTTCTTTAATATAAACACAGTGAGAACCACGTCCACCTGTTTCAGTGAGAACCACGTCCACCTGTCTTAGTAAATTTTACCATATCAGCGGCTTTGCAAGCATCATTAAAACGCACAGTCTGTGGATTATTGCGAATAGCCGCTAAAAGTTTTTCACGTTTAGCCATAATTTAAACTCTTTAAACGCTTTGACTGAACACGAGAGACAACGAATTTTTAAATTTGTTGCGACGATAACAAATAACTCATAAATGATTTCTGATTATAACGGATTTTGTTGATAGCTTATCAACACGCCAACCCCGAAGGGGTTGAATGTTAAGAGCCACTGGTGGAACCTGGGGAAAGCGATAAAAGGTATTGGGCTTCAGGCCATGATTTTAAATTTCTTGAATAATTATGCGAGATGGCCCCATATTATGTTACCCGTCAATAGAACATTGACAGAGTACTAGGGCCATGATTTTAAATTTCTTGAATAATTATGCGAGATGGCCCTAGATTATGTGTTGCCAAACTTAAAGGTTTGGAGTCCAACTGGCGGCCCAGTTGAGGGCCATGATTTTAAATTCGTTGAATAATTATGCGAGATGGCCCTATATTATGTGTTGGCAAACCTAAAAGTTTGGAGTCCAACTTGTTGCCAAACTTAAAGGTTTGGACTCCAACTGGCGGCCCAGTTGAGGGCCATGATTTGAAATTCGTTGAATAATTATGCGAGATGGCCCTATATTATGTGTTGGCAAACCTAAAAGTTTGGAGTCCAACTTGTTGCCAAACCTAAAGGTTTGGACTCCAACTGGCGGCCCAGTTGAGGGCCATGATTTGAAATTCATTGAATAATTATGCGAGATGGCCCTATATTAGGTATTGCCAAACCTAAAGGTTTGGATTCCAACTTGCTAAAGGGGTATGTTTATTGAGACGCTTTTAAAAAATTCAAGTGAATTTTTCGTCAGTGACCAATTTTTCATTAAAATATACATACGGAACGTACTTGAAAAAGGTGCTGAAGAAAATAAGGGATTGAATTAGCAAGTAGGAAGAAAAGCAAATTCAAATATTAAACTTAAAAAATCCGTTTATTCCCTTTCATCCGTTGTACTTTCAGTATAATTGCTCTCTAAAAATTGACTCTCATTTTATCGTAAGGGCTGATACTTATACTGCAAACAGTTAGGATTTTTTTAGCCGTGCAAAGTATAAGTCAAGTGCCAATGCCTATATATAAGGTATTTCTTACTAATCTATACAAACCGGCCACTGTTTTTAGTTGCATTGCACTGGCGCGTGGGAATGATAAAAGGTATTGGGCTTCAGCCCATGATTTGAAATTGCTTGAACCATTCTGCGAGATGGCCCTAGATTAGGTATTGCCAAACTTAAAGGTTTGGACTCCAACTGGCGGCCCAGTTGAGGGCCATGATTTGAAATTCGTTGAACTCGATGATCAAGTTTTTAGTCTGACAATAATAATTACAAGGATTGTATATAATAATGGATTTTATGGCTATCGCCAAAAATCACGCTCATACATTTCTTCTCAAAACTTATGCTGATTGAATAGCTTTCTTCTCTTTGATTTGATTTTCCAAGGAAAGCTGAATTGTTATCGAATTTGTTCATTTTCTGTCTCTAATAAGAAATCCTTTTTTATAACAATCCTTGGGCGTTTGGGCGCACGAAAAAACTTGATCATCGAGTTGAATAATTAGGCGAGATGGCCCTAGATTATGTGTTGCCAAACCTAAAAGTTTGGAGTCCAACTTGTTGCCAAACTTAAAGGTTTGGACTCCAACTGGCGGCCCCGTTGAGGGCCATGATTTGAAATTCGTTGAATAATTAGGCGAGATGGCCCTAGATTATGTGTTGCCAAACCTAAAAGTTTGGAGTCCAATTTGTTGCCAAACCTAAAGGTTTGGACTCCAACTGGCGGCCCCGTTGAGGGCCATGATTTGAAATTCGTTGAATAATTAGGCGAGATGGCCTTATATTATGTATTGCCAAACCTAAAGGTTTGGAGTTCAACTTGCCAAACCTAAAGGTTTGGACTCCAACTGGCGGCCCCGTTGAGGGCCATGATTTGAAATTCGTTGAATAATTATGCGAGATGGCCCTAGATTAGGTGTTGCCAAACCTAAAAGTTTGGAGTCCAATTTGTTGCCAAACTTAAAGGTTTGGACTCCAACTGGCGACCCAATTGAGGGCCATGATTTGAAATTCGTTGAATAATTAGGCGAGATGGCCCTATATTATGTGTTGGCAAACCTAAAAGTTTGGAGTCCAACTTGTTGCCAAACTTAAAGGTTTGGACTCCAACTGGCGGCCCAGTTGAGGGCCATGATTTGAAATTCGTTGAATAATTATGCGAGATGGCCCTAGATTATGTGTTGGCAAACCTAAAAGTTTGGAGTCCAACTTGTTGCCAAACTTAAAGGTTTGGACTCCAACTTGCTAAAGGAGTCCACTATGAAACAAATAGTCACCTATTTGGTAGCAGTCCTGCTCATAAGCGGTTGTAATTCTTTTCCTGAAAAAGAAACAACAATTCTTCCAAAAGAAGTAACAACTCGCCCATCCGTTCCGGATAAGCCAAAACCCGTGGTGCAGCGGCCACCCACTTGTTGTGGTACCACGCCTTCCAGAAGTTGTGGCGATTTTAACACGCCAGTCAATCAAGCGTTGCAAGCGAAAAACTTAGACGAATTAGCCGGCTTGTTAGTTAAGCTTAAAAGGCAAGCTGATTGTTCGGTAGATTATTTGAAAAAACTCAAACGCAACATGTCAGACATTGCGGCCGCTAAAGCCAGGGATTTTGTGCAACGTGGGCAACTGGCGGAAGCCGAAAAGTGGCTACAACACAAGTATGCCCCAGTCAATTCATGGACAACACAAGATGTGCGTGGAGAGATTGCCACAAAACATAAACAGTGGAAGAAGGCCGCTGTGTTTTATAACAACGCCTTAGATTTGATAAATAATCCCAAAGTGACTGTGCAAAAGCCTTCGCCGGCCGAGATTGAAAGGGTGCAGAAACTGGCTATTGAAACGCAATTGGTAGCAGGTACTCTAATACAGATAATAGGTACAAAAACCAATCCCATCCCGGTGAAATTTGTCTTCGCAAAAAGCCAGTTTACCAAAGACGGCAAAAACTCGGCTAAAAAGTTAGCTCACTATCTCAAGCAACAGAATCCCAAACAAATAACACAAATTACGCTAATTGGTCATACTGATCGCATAGGCAGTGACGCATACAATTGTGAGTTATCAAAAAAACGTGCCAACGCGTTGAAAAAATATCTCGTTGACAAAGGCATCCATGCCAACATAACGACTATCGGCAAAGGCAAACGGGAACCTTTTAAGCTCTATGATCCAACGCGCTACACCCAACAAGAAATTGACCAAATCAATCGGCGAGTGGAGTTTATTGTTGACGGTGAGGTATCGTATGTTAATGCTTGTCAATGACACAATCACTTGGACTCCATCTGGAGTCCAAACGATTTTTGGACGTTATCTGGAATCCAAACCTTTAGGGTTGGAAGTACTCGTCCAAAGTTGAAGCTTTGGATTCCATTACCTCGTCCAAAGCAGCAAGCGTTGGATTCCATTACTGTAGGACACTGACCAATTATGCCGAAAAAAAATTTCGCAGAAATCCTGACAGAACATCTTACTCGTCCACACCCACGATACGAAGAACTGGCCGAACGGGTAGGAGTAGAGCGCAATACGCTTTTCCGTTGGCGCGAAGGCCAAAATCTGCCCAACAACCGAAAACATGTCTTAAAACTTGCCCAAGCGTTGCGTCTTAACCCCCGACAGACCGATGAATTACTCGTCGCGGCCAACTTTGCGCCTGAAAATCCTGATTTTATGCCTGACAGCCATCCGAATCTTCCTGAAAACGAACCCATTGTCCCAGTCACAACGCGCCCAATTATCCACCCGTGCCCGTTTTTTGGGCGCGAGGCTCAATTGAAAAGGATTTTCGAGGCTTGGAATCGCGCTGCTTTAGAACATATCGCCGTGATTGGCAAAAAACGCAGTGGTAAGACATCATTGTTGTGCTATGTAAAGCACATCCACGAACACGATGAAACAACGTTACGCAACGGACAACGCCATCATTGGCTCAAACAAAAAACCTGTGATTGGGTATTTGTGGATTTTGAAAAAAAGCAGATGCAACACCCAGAAAGTTTTTGGCGTTATCTGCTAAAAACACTTAATCTACCAATACCAAACACGAGCGACTGGGGCGAGTTCACAAGGGTACTTGAAGAATACCTGGCAAATACTACCATTATTTTAATGGATAATATTGACAAAGGCCTACAATTACCAGAGTTAGACAAAACCTTTTGGGGAGAACTGCGGCACCTTGGAAATCATTGTGACGGCAAAGTAGGTTTTTGTGTGACTTCGCGCCAACCAATTAACGAATTGGTCAAATTGGCCGAAAAACTCGGTGAATCTTCGCCCTTTTCCAATGCATTTAGAGCCATAGAATTAGGCCCATTGACTGAAGAAGAGGCGCGTACACTTTTAAGCTATACGTCACCGCCTTTATCTCAAAAAGAAACTGATTGGATATTGGAACAAAGCCAATGTTGGCCGGCCATATTGCAAGCCCTTTGCCAAATACGACTTGATTGTGAGGGCGATGAAGGTTGGAAAAAAGCCGGGTTAGAAAAAATAATCGGGTTGGAAAAAAAAAGTTACAACCATAGCTTTTCAGAAAATATCCGTACCAACTTTAATTTGTACGACCCAAGCTAAAGCTTGGACTGGGCTAAAAAAAATTATTCAACCCCAAAGGGGTGAAACCTGTGGTAAAGGTGTCAGAGAGGCACCAACCCCAAAGGGGTGAAACCTGTGGTAAAGGTGTCAGAGAGGCACCAACCCCAAAGGGGTTGAATGTGAAAGGAATATCCGTTTTGTAACATCTTTCTTTGAGAAGGTATGCGTAATATTATTAAACGTAATTTATTAAGCAATTGATTTATTTTAAATTTTAAACTTTTCTCGTGACCCTAACAACGACAACGGTATCGCTAACTCATTTTCTTCCCAAATCACATCCGTCAAATTCGCGCCCGTCAAATTCGCATCCGTCAAATTCGCACCGGCCAAATTGGCACCCGTCAAATCAACCCGACTCAAATCGGCTTTTCTCAAATTGGCACCACTCAAATCGGCCTCGCTCAAATCCGCGCCACTCAAGTTGGCATGACTCAAGTCTGTTTCACTCAAGTTAGCCTTATATAAATCGGCCCATCTCAAATCGACCCATCTCAAATCGGCCCATCTTAAGTCGACCTCACTTAAATCGGCCTCACTCAAATCGGCCCCTATTAAATCAGTCTCCCTTAAATCGGCCTTCCTCAAATCGGAACTACTTAAATCGATCCCGGTCAAATCGGCCCCACTTAAATTGGTATGCGTCAAAATCGCCTGAAATAGATAAGCATGACTCAAATCGGCGCCCCTCAAATTGGCATCGTTCAAAATCACGCCATTCAAATTCATCTCACTTAAATCGGCCCCCTCTAAATGACATCCGCTGCACTCATTAGTGCTTTTAAGTTTTTCGATATCCTTCATAAAAACCACCCTCTGTTCAATTATGCCCGGTTTAAACCTCCAAGATTTTAAAAACCTTGGAAGTTTTTTTAGGTTTAAAGCAAAGTATGTGCCGGCCACAAAATATCCCGAACAGAGAAGTGGTATAATTTTAAAAAATTAAAGTTCCAAGGGCGTTATCCAAGGGCGTTGCCCTTGGCTATATTAGTGTCGGGCAACCACAAGGGATTGCCCCTACAAACCTCAATGCCATATCGTGCCCGAACGAAATGGTTGCCCTCACCCAAAAGCGGTACGATATGGCATTGCTTTAAAACCTAGCCCCTTTGGTGTATCTTATTAAAGCCCCAACGGGGCGTATTATTATAGCCAGGGGCAACGCCCCTGGCTCTCATGTATTATTAAAGCCAGGGGCAACACGCCCCTGGCTATCATGTATTATTAAAGCCAGGGGCAACACGCCCCTGGCTATCATGTATTATTAAAGCAACGCCCCTGGCTTTCACTCTCTCTCACACTATGATAAATCAAGTTTCTTTTCGTTTTTACGCGGAACTTAACGATTTTTTGCCTTCTGAGCGACGAATGGTTAGTTTTGTGCATTCTATTGATAAAAATCCGTCGGTGAAAGACACTATTGAGGCATTAGGCGTTCCCCACACAGAGGTTGATTTGATTTTAGTCAATGGTGAGTCGGTGGATTTTGCCTATCTTTTGCAAAATGGTGATAAAATAAGCGTCTATCCCGTTTTTGAAACGATTGATATTACGCCGCTATTACGAGTTCGCCCTCAACCGTTGCGCGAAATCCGTTTTGTGCTTGATGTGCATCTTGGCAAATTGGCGAACCACCTGCGGATGTTTGGCTTTGATACTTGGTATCGGAACGATTACGAGGATGCACAATTGGCCGAAATTTCTTGCCACGAGAAGCGTATTTTATTGACACGGGATATGGGCTTGCTGAAACGTAGCATGGTGACACACGGTTATTTTTTGCGGGAGACTAATCCTAAGCGTCAGTTGCGTGAAGTTTTGCGCCGCTTTGATTTGTTCAAGGTAATAGCGCCTTTTGAACGCTGTATAAGTTGTAATGGTTTAGTCCATCCGGTTGATAAGGGCGAAATTAGCGAACAGGTGCCAGCGGATACGTTGCAGTATTATGAGACGTTTTATCGCTGTGATTCCTGTAAAAAGATTTATTGGAAGGGCTCGCATTACCAAAAAATGCATCAGTTTGTCCAAGAGATCGTTAAAGAGGGAGCCTAAACTAGACGAATGAAAAATGAAAAATGAAATTTTTAGTAGGGTGGGCAAGCGGCAATGCCATTAAGTTAAGCTAAGCAAAAAACATTGGAGACATGCTCTTAATTTAATGGCATTGACTCAGGCATCCCCTCTCCAGAGGGACTTATAAATCACGAAATCTCATAAAAATTGACAGCAAATTAACCAATTACCAATAACCAATTCTTTGTACCGGAAAATTTATTTAAGTCATTGATTGTCATATCGATAGGCGGGATAAATATTGATGTTTTCAAAGATTTCTCCTTTAGTAGAAATGACAAACGAAAAAATGACAGTAGAAAAAATGTCCGGTACTCAGTTACCAATTACCAAATGATGGATATTATATTTTTAAAAGCGTTGAAAATAGAGACGGTTATCGGCGTTTTTGATTGGGAGCGTGAAATCAAGCAAACCGTTGTTCTTGATTTAGAAATGGCGGCGGATATTCGTCAAGCCGCGGCGACAGATAAGCTTGACGATACTCTTAACTATAAAGCCGTTGCTAAACGCTTGATTGATTTTGTTAGCCACAGTAAATTCCAATTGGTAGAAACGCTGGCGGAGCGTGTCGCGGAGATAGTTTTAACGGAATTTTCAGTGCCTTGGGTGCGTTTACAGTTAAATAAACCGGGCGCAGTGCGTGGGGCACAGGATGTGGGCGTTATTATTGAGCGAGGGAGAAAACCTGAAAATGGCGCGAGTGTACGTGAGTATAGGGAGTAATCTTGAGCCGTTACGCTATATCCGCGCCGGTTTGGCTGACATGCAGCAACACTTTGGCGCACTCACTTTGTCTTCAGTGTACGAAAGTGAAGCGGTAGGTTTTGAAGGTGATAATTTTTATAACTTAGTGGCTGGATTTGATACCAACCTGGAAGTACAAGTGGTTGCTCGCACGTTGCGGATGATTGAAAAAAACAATGGGCGCAAACGCACGAGCAATCGCTTTAGTGCCCGTACCTTGGATTTGGACATGGTACTGTATGATGATTTGATTCTTAAGGATGAAGAAGTGAAAGTGCCACGCGATGAGATTACAAAATATGCTTTTGTACTATTGCCGCTGGCTGAAATTGCGCCAGATATCAAACATCCGCTGACAAAACAACGTTTGGCCGATTTAGCGCAAGCTTTTGATAACAAAGGACAATCTTTGTGGCAGGTAGAAGTGTCAGTAATCAGTCATCAGAATGAAAAATGAAAAATGAAAAATCATTAAGTTAAGGGCAACCACAAGTTAAGGGCAACCACAAGGGATTGCCCCTACTCCACAAAGCCGTTTAGCAAGTGGAGTGGAAAAGCGCGCCAACGGGTTCTGTTTTTGTTAACTTGTTATAGAGCGCCACGGCTTCTTGAGTCTGTCGAACATGTACCGGAACATCTAAATCCTTCAAGAGTTGAAAAGTGTCCATGTCAATTTGCAATTTTCCAAAAAAGCCGGTTGAAAGTACCACACAAGTAGCACCTTGTTCTAGTAATTCTTTCACATCCGACGGTTGGACACCCGGTATATGGTGAGTACCTGTTTCAGTCCAATCCCAAGCTCGGCAACCGCCCGGAAAACATTTGGCATCTTTGAAGCGCCGTCGCCCATCAACTTCTATCTTTCCCCAAGAAAGGTGGCTAATGCGCGGAGAATTAATTTGTTGTTTCATAGCGTTAACCTGTGGAGTTTGGCAGTGTCAAGTTAAAACTGTTACCCGTCAATAGAACATTGACAAAGTACTAGGGTAATAAGTACTGAAGCATAAATTTTCTGGTATTTTAAGAAAAGCCAATATCGAAGGGGCAAGCCCACGTGCAAAGCCCTTTTGATTCCTGCAAAATACCTGATAATATGTGCTTCGGTACTTACTACTGATTCAAAGTGCGTCCACCGTCAACAGCGATCACTTGTCCGGTGATATACCCCGCATCACGCACTAAAAACAAAACCGTTTTAGCTATATCATCTGGATCGCCATGACGCTTGAGGGCAACATTGGAAATGATTCGCTGTTTGCTTACATCGTCCTGATCGTTTTCCGGCCATAAAATGGCACCGGGCGCGATGGCATTAACACGCACTTTCGGCCCTAATTCGCGGGCAAGTGCTTTTGTCAGCATAACGACACCCGCTTTTGCGATGCTATAAACGGCGTGTAATTTCATAGGGCGCTCCGCGTGGATGTCGGCCAAATTGATAATACAACCTTGGGTTTTCGTTAAATGGGGCGCGGCCGCCTGTGAAAGAAAAAACGGGGCTTTCAGGTTAGTATCCAACAACTCTTCCCACTCTTTTTCCTCAACTTCGCCTATCGGTGTCGAATAAAAGGTGGAAGCGTTATTGATCAAAACATCTAAGTGCCCATAATGTTCCATAACTTGCCGTACCATACTGGTTAATTTGGGCGGATGGCGTAAATCGGCTTGCAACAACAGCACCGATTCTGAGCGTCGATTGTTCAATTCAGCTTGCAAGGCGTGGGCTGCGGTGTTGGAATGATGATAGTGTAGCGCCAGTTTCATGCCAGAGGCATGTAACTGACGTGCAATAGCAGCACCGATTCGCTTGACACCGCCGGTGATCAATGCCACTTTGTTAGTTAAGTCGTTGTTCTGCATTTTAATTCCTCGTACCTTTATATTTTTACTATACGGAACGTACTTGAAAAAGGTGAAAATGGGATAACTATTGAATTAGCATGCCTTGTAGATTTTCAACTCAAATCTTGAACTTAAAAAATCCGTTTATTCCCCAAATCCGTTGTACTTTCAGTCTATAAATCGCATGCATAACTTACCATTACCGCCGCCCCATCCCGATGCTATCGCCCATAGTCAACGTTTGATATCTGTCATTAGACAAGCGATTAATGAAGCCGGCGGTGCTATTCCTTTTTCTGAGTTTATGACTAAAACACTGTATGCTCCCGGTTTAGGGTATTATAGTGCCGGTGTTCGCAAATTGGGGGCCGACGGTGATTTTATCACTGCACCAGAAATTTCGCCGTTATTTTCGCAATGTGTGGCGAGGCAATGTCAACAGGTATTGGCAGCTTTTGATGAGAGCGTGATTTTAGAATTTGGCGCCGGTTCGGGGATAATGGCGGCCGATATATTAAAGGAATTAGAGCGCCTAGATTGTTTACCAACGCAGTATTTGATTTTAGAAGTCAGTGCCGACTTGCAAAAGCGGCAACGGGAAACTTTGCAAGCGCAAGTACCACAATTATTAGATCGGGTGCAGTGGTTAGAAGGCTTGCCAAGTCAACCGCTACGCGGAGTCATGTTAGCTAATGAAGTGTTGGATGCCATGCCGGTGCAACGTTTTCGCTTAGATGAGCGAGAGGTGTCAGAATTTTATGTGGGTTTAGCAAACTCAAATAACAACCCTTCTGAGACACCGTTTGTTTGGCAAGTGTTGCCGACTCGTGATGAGTCATTACAAGTGGCGGTGGACGCGTTGCGCCCTAGTCTACCTATCGGTTATGTGTCAGAAATGAATTTAGCCTTGCCAACTTGGATACAATCGGTGGCAGATAGTTTGGCCGCTGGCATGGTTTTGTTGATAGATTATGGCTTTCCGAGCCGCGAATATTATCATCCTCAACGTGATCAAGGCACATTAATGTGCCATTATCGACACCATGCTCATAGTAATCCATTGATTTTAATAGGATTACAAGATATGACGGCCCATGTCAATTTTACGACAGTGGCCGAAGCCGCTGTCGCGGCAGGGTTGCATGTTTCAGGCTATACCAATCAGGCCAATTTTTTGATGGCTTGTGGCTTGCCCGAATTGTTGTCAGGCCTAGATCCCAATGATACTAAGCGTTATTTGCTTAAGACACAGCCGGCGAAAACACTGATTTTACCGAGTGAAATGGGCGAATTATTTAAAGTGATGGCGCTGACTCGCCATTTAGACAGGCCCCAGCTGGGATTTGTTCGAGATGAGCGAGGAAGGCTTTGAAATGAAAAATGAAAACTGAAAACTGAAAAATGTTCCGTTAAATAGCCAGGAAGCCTGGTAGATACACAGGCATTAATATAGCCAAGAAGCCCAGGAATCATTGATTTCATAATATTTAATTCAACCCTTAATTCGCATTATTAATGTCGTACCAAAGGGGCTTTAGCCCCAAAGGGGCGTGTTATTTAAAGCCTGTGTATCTACCAGGCTTCTTGGCTATATTAATGCGAATTAAGAATTAAAACGCATTATTATTTGGGAGTTACCCAATTAGTTTGTAAATGACTCATTTTATTAATAATTCATAGTTGGAAAGCATTTTCACGGCCAAAGAAGTACGTTCCGTATAAAACCATCAATGCGAATTAAGGGTTGAATTGAAAATTATGAAATCAATAACTTATAAAAACGTATTGGTTGAAAGTCTAAGGTTTCTCAATGTTTATCACTATTTATAAAGCTTTATAAAGCTTTATCAAGCTTTATCAATATTTATCAATATTTCTAAAGCTTTATCCTGTCGTCGAAACAGAAACGAAATGACATCTTTGTTCATTTTTCATTTTTCATTTTTCATTTTTCATTCTGAATTCGCATCAAGTCACCGGAAAGTTTTTTATGCAAGACACTCTCACTTTACTAGCACAACATCACGGCGATAGTCAAAAATTCATGCAAATGATGAAAGACACAGCCGCTAATCGATTTGATGACACATTTTTTTCGATGGTATGGGCTGACTGGATAGCGCCCGTGTTAAGCGAGCCGCCTAGAATAGCGGATTTTGGTTGCGGCCCCGGTACACTATTACACTCTTTGCGTGATCGTTACCCACAAGCACAGTTAATCGGTGTAGAATATGCGCCGTGGATGTTGGAAGCGCTTGATAGTCGTCGTTATGAAGTTATTAAGCATGATTTACATGAACTCCATTTGCCCATAGCCGACAACAGTCTTGATGCTATCACATCGATTTTTGGCCTCCATGAACTGGTTCAACCCATACGATTGTTACAATCTGTCCACCGTTGCCTTAAACCGGGCGGCCGTTGTCTTATTATGGATTGGGTGCGTGCGCCGTTAGACAATTATATTGCTTCACAAGCCACCGAAGATATTTTTGACAACAACACCAGTCCTGAAACATTGAGCGATATTTTTACCCATTTCATGGAACATAACCGCTACAGTCGTGACGATGTAGCTTGGATGTTGCAGCGCATTGGTTTTACCCTCTTAGAAAATGTACCTTTACAAGAAGGGCGTTTTGGACGCTGGGTGGTAGAAAAGAATGGAAAATGAAAAATGAAAAAGACTAAGGTGTCAAACATAAGCTGTTTTTTTAGGGCCAGGTTTTCTTTCTTGATTTGGTAAGCTTTTATTAATAGCTTACCATAATGAAACATGAAAAATTTTTATAAGTCTTTTTTAGCTAAAATGTTCATTCTTCATTCTTCATTCTTCATTCTTCATTTTTCATTTTTTGAGGGCCAGGTTTTCTTTCTTGATTTGGTAAGCTTTTATTAATAGCTTACCATAATGAAAAATTAATTTTATAAGTCTTTTTTAGCCTAAAATGTTCATTCTTCATTCTTCATTCTTCATTTTTCATTTTTTGATGGCCAGGTTGGCGAATTTGATTGAAGGCCCTTTTCCCTAAAAACTTCCAAAAGGACAAGTGGAACACACCCCGATGTTGCTCTCGTTCAGTTAAGAACGTGTTTTAAAAGTCCTTAACTTTTCATTTTTCATTTTTCATTATAAAAGGACAGACACACCCCGATGTTGCTCTCGTCAGCTAAGAGCGTGTTTTAAAAGTCCTTAACTCAAATTTCAAATTTAATTCAATTTTCAATGGATATTTGGCATATTATCGTTCTCGCAGTTATACAAGGACTGACCGAGTTTTTACCTATTTCGAGTTCAGCTCACCTGATTTTTTTACACCAATTAATGGAATGGGAAGAACAGAGGCTGGCTTATGATGTCGCCGTGCATGTTGGCTCGCTCTTCGCAGTGTTGATGTATTTTCGTAAAGACTTAAAGCCATTGTTTGAAAGTTGGCTTCAGTCTATAAAAACCAAGCAATTAACGCCAGAAAGTCGCTTAGTATGGGGTGTTGGCATAGGTACAATCCCAGTAGGCTTGGTAGGCTTGGCAATTAAAGGGGCTGGTTTAGAAAAGACTCTGGAACTACCCCTTATCATTGCTACCACGATGATTGTTTTTGGCTTATTGCTATGGTGGGCAGATGTCATTGGAAAACGGGAACGCGATGAATATAGCTTAACGTGGAAAGATATTTTATTGATAGGCGTGGCTCAAGCACTGGCACTGATACCGGGCACGTCACGCTCTGGCATTACCATTACCGCCGCGTTGCTTTTGGGACTCAGCCGCAAAGCAGCGGCGCGATTTTCGTTTTTGTTGGCGATTCCAACAATTATCCTTGCGGGTGGCATTGAAACCCTGTCATTGATGAACCAAGAAGCGCCAGTCAACTGGTACGCTTTAGGGCTTGCCGTTGTCTTTTCCGCGCTCAGTGCTTATTTATGTATCCGTGTCTTTATTAGCCTACTGGATCGCATCGGCATGTTGCCATTTGTAGTGTATCGTGTCGGATTGGGAATAGTTTTGCTAATTTGGGTAGTTTAGCAAATACAGGAGTCCAAACTTTAGTTTGGCAAGAGTCCAAACTTTAGTTTGGCAAAAGAGTCCAAACTTTAGTTTGGATGGATAAAAAGATAAAGGAAAATATTTTGTCTTCTTTACGCTTTAAAAAACTGTGGCTTACCATAGGTTGGAGCCTCGTCATAGCGGTGATTGCACTATCTTTGATGCCGCCACCACCTCCCATGATTTCGTCCTTTGATTTTGGAGACAAAATCGGGCATTTTATCGCTTACTTTGTGTTGATGGGATGGTTTGCCCAAATTTATCACGCGCCCCGGCAACGTCTTTATTGCATGATAGGTTTTTTACTACTAGGGGGGTTGTTGGAAGTTTTGCAAGGCTTAGGCGAAACAAGACAGGCTGATTGGGCAGATGCGCTTGCCAACAGTATCGGCGTATTAGTGGCATGGCAACTAACAAAAACCCGCCTTGCTTACGTTTTAACTTATTTTGAACAGAAATGGATAAATAGGTAATTCGGTTTGTAGTAGTCGGTTTGTAGTAGTCGGTTTGTAGTAGTCGCTTTAGCGACTAAGTACCCGTGCAAGAGTTTTCCAGTGTTATGGGCACAAAAGTAATTGTTTTTGTTAGGTTTATTTTTTTTAAATACCTGCACGGGTACTTACAAACTTATAACTACAAACTTATAAATAAGTCGCTAAAGCGACTACTACAAACTTATAACTACTACAAACTTATAAATTCAGTCGCTAAAGCGACTACTACAAACGATAGACTACAAACTATAAGACTACAAACTTATTTCAGACGTTCAATTCCCATTGTTTTAAGCACATATTTTTCAAACAACGGCTCAGACGTGCCCTTCTTCATCTTACGCAGGAAATACCTTTCAAACGCGATTTTTGCCAGATGTACCCACTTGCCTTTTTTAAACCAAGTGAGATTGCGCGGCGGAATTTGTGGCATCGCAACAAACGCGGCACCCGTATCCCCCATATCCGCCAGACAAACCGCATTCCAAGTTCCCGTTTCAGAAGGCGCGTTGCCATTGATTTCATTACTAATATTATGCACAATGGCTGTTACCATCGACTCGATCATGTAGCCTGTTTTCGGTGTGCCAGTGGGAACCGGGGTTACCTCAACGGGCGGAATAGCAATACACACGCCAGCTGCATAAATGTTTGGATAGGTTGGATTACGCTGATAATCATCAACCATCACAAATCCGCGTGGATTACACAACCCGTCTACGCCGGCAACCGCCTCAACGCCCTTAAAAGCCGGTAACATCATTGAATAATTAAAAGGGACTTCATGCTGTTTAATCACCTCACCGTTGTCGTTATGCTCATCGACAAACATCTTGTCCTTTTCAATTTTGGTGACTTTGGCACTGGTGATCCAATTGATATGGCGCTGGCGCATCTCCGATTCCATCATACCCTTGGAATCACCTACGCCACCCAATCCCAAGTGACCAATATACGGCTCACTGGTAACAAAAGTCATAGGGACTTTATCGCGGCGTTTTACCTCACGCAGGGCCGTCTCGACAATCATGGCATACTCGTAGGCAGGGCCAAAACAACTCGCGCCTTGAAGCGCACCAACCACCACCGGGCCGGGATTATCCAACAGTTGTTGATAGCCTTCATAAGCTTTTTCCCCATGATCGAGAGTGCAAATCGAATGGCTAAAGCCTTCAATAGGCCCCGCCCCCGGCACTTCATTAAAAGCCAACTGAGGCCCCGTGGCAATAAGAAGGTAATCGTAATCGACGCTTTCCCCATTTGCCAGCACTAAGCGATTCTTGTCTGGCTCAATTTTGGTAGCCGTTTGTGCAATAAAATTGATTTTTTTATTGTTAAGTGCCGGCTCAATTGGAAAGCTAATGTCCTTACGCATACGCCAACCAACACCCACCCACGGATTAGAAGGGACAAATTGAAAGTGATCTGAGGCGTTGATAACAGTCACCTCATGTTTTTTCCCCAATTCCGCTTTCATTTCATAAGCAGCAGGCAGACCTCCTAAGCCTGCACCCAATATTACAACATGTGCCATTTACGATTTCTCCATTGATCCTCTTGCCAAACTCCAATAATGGCAATGGGTAATTGGTAATTTTTCATTGGTCATTGGTAGGGTTCATGCATAGTACCCAATTTATTAACAAACATTAACAAAATCTACCAATTGCAATCAATCTGTTTACCCACCTTCTCTGCATTGACTTTAAGATGGATGCTCTTTTCTTTTTGGAGCAAGTCTTTATAATTATTATGTGAGTGCAGAAGCGCTCTTTTGGGTGTGGTTCTAACCTAAAATCGTTGGTTAGGTAAAAGGGCGAGCGTAGGTAATTGCGACCTAAACGGCAATTCAAATGAGGTTTTTAAATACCGAGAACCAAGGTAATAACATCATTTGCGCTCTTTTTGTCAAAAAAGAGCCTTGGGAGATACCCCCTCACAAACTTTGTTTGTGTGCATTAATTAGTAATTGGTAACAATTGTTAATTAAAATGTATCGGAACCGCCTTATAATTGGACATCATTATGACTTGGTACCCACACCCGTTACCCGTTACCCGTTACCCGTTACCCATTACCCGTTTAAAATGAGCCAAAACAAGAAGATCTATTGTTAAAAATAATTTTATTAATTCTATAATAAATATCTTATAGAACCGGCAATGCCAGTCTCACAATAAGATTAAGGTATTAGCATAAACAAATTGACAGCAAATGTGAAGGAGTTGAGTGATGTTTTGTTCCGGGCTAAGGAATTCCCAAAACCCTTAGCGCGTATTTTAAAAGCATTTGGTATCAGTCAATACAAAATTTTCGTCATGATGACTCTTGTCTTGCCTCACCAAAGTCGCCATTTAACCATAAAACCGTTATCAAATTAACCGATTGATTTAATGATTATTTTTGTAGACACACAGAGGGCACAGAGTTGACACAGAGAAAAAACGGCGTTTTTTTATTATTAATTCAACTCGTTATTTAATTATTTTTGATAAACCAAAATAACTTAAGTAACTATCGGAAAGCCCCAACGGGGCGAGATTAATATAGCCTGGGGCAACGCCCCAGGATGGAATAATTGCTCATGTTTGAACGTTTAAAAGAAGACATTGCGTGTGTATTTGAACGCGATCCGGCGGCTCGCACAACTTTTGAAATACTCACCAATTATCCAGGCGTACATGCGCTACTCTGGCACCGTCTCAATCACCGTTTATGGCAAGCCAATTGGAAATGGTTGGCACGGACTTTATCCACTTTGACGCGCTGGTGGACTGGCATAGAAATCCATCCGGGTGCCACCATTGGGCGGCGCTTTTTTATTGATCATGGTATGGGCGTGGTGATTGGTGAAACGGCCTCTATTGGTAATGACTGTACACTTTATCATGGCGTGACGTTGGGCGGCACGAGTTGGCAAAAAGGAAAACGCCATCCAACTTTGGGCAATGATGTGGTTGTTGGAGCGGGCGCAAAAGTTTTAGGCCCGATTACTATTGGCAATGGTGTGCGTGTTGGCTCAAATGCGGTGGTGATTAAACCGGTGCCTGACGGTGCAACGGTGGTAGGCATTCCTGGAAAAGTCATTAAAGTCGATGCCGACTATAAAAAACATCATAAAAAAAACCTTGAAAAAAAGATTTTTGATGCTTATGGCATTCCCCACGAAATGCCCGATATTGATCCCATGCAATACGCTATCAATAACATGCTTGATGATATTTATATTATGGATAAAAAAATACAATCGCTCTGCGAGACGTTGAAGAGAATGAATGCTGAAGCGTTACCGCCGGAGTTGGAATCCTGTCAGATTCGTCCACCGCACAAGGATGATCCCAATCACACCAAGGACGCGTAATGCTTATGCGAATATCTCGCGATCAAATGAAAAATGTAGAATGAACAAAGCGTTATAAAATCACTTCTCAATCACTATGTTTTTATAAGTCATTGATTTTTTATGATTCAATTCAACCCTTAATTCGCATTGCTTATATATATGGAACGTACCGAAAAAAGGGTGAAAATGAATTGTTGCTTGAGTTAAGTATTGAGAGCTTATAAATAAGTCTTATTCATTCACAATTCTAGGCACACAATTGCGGGCAAAAACGAGTTCCAAGAACACAATTCACAATTCTATACTTTGCACCGTTACAAACGGCACTTTTGTCATTTCGACAAACGGAGAAATCTTGGGCGTTGAGAGAAGAGTCTCAAGTTCAAGTTCCCTCCGATCAAAGGGATCGTCGGGATGATACATGACAAAAAGGCTCAGTTTATGATCTCGGAATCAGTTTTTCTAAGCAAAAACTGATTCCAAGATCGGTGTTCAGTATATTCATTTGTCATTTGTCATTTGTCATTAATTTGTTATCAACGTCGTTTTTTGTTATATTTTACACAAATTGCGCTTTTGTCACCTCAATAAGATGACAGAAAATCTTTTGACTTTGAAATGACAGAAAATCTTTTAACTTGTTATCAACGTCGTTTTTTGTTAAAAAGAGCGGCTCAAATTTTTCAGTTTTCACACACATAATAAAGGTAAAAATAATGTCCAAAGTTTGTCAGGTAACCGGGAAGCGCCCAATGAGTGGTAACAACGTTTCTCATGCTAACAACAAAACCAAGCGCCGCTTTTTGCCCAATCTACACAACCATCGCTTTTGGGTTCAGAGTGAAAACCGTTGGGTCAGATTGCGCTTGACCCAAAAAGGTATGCGTATTATTGATAAAAAGGGTATTGAGACGGTGTTGGCTGATATGCGTCAACGAGGTGTCAAAGTCTAGGGGAAAGTATAAAGGGGGAAGAATGTCGGGAGCCTTCGACTCCATTTTCTGAAAGCTTTCACCCACGCCCCCTGAAAGACTCAATGCCATACCGTACGGAAAAGGCCCGTTTGTAGTAGGCGATTTATCGCCTCACGCGCAGTCGTCCGACTGAAGTTTGGCAGAGTAGTGATAGTGATACGCGGGCCCCCTGTTATTGACCTATTTTTTGGCATGTTTTTGGACTCAAGATTTTGAGGGCCATAAAATATTTTGGAGGTTTTCAAATTAAGTTATGGCCCTCTGTCGCGCTATTGTTTAAAAAATCCGATGTCTCAAAGACATCGGATTTTTAGCACTGAAAAAAAGTTAAAATTCTAGCCGTTTGCAGTATAACTTAATGGCATTGCCTGAAAGACTAGGGAATCTGGAAGGGGAACGAAAGAGGGCGCGTCTCGTCTCATAAAGGAAGAGAATCAGGGTGAGGGGATATTTTTTAGCGTTTCTATTAAGGTATTCTCAGTAAGAGCAGTGATTTGGTAAACCGTGATTTCTTGGCTTTTGCCCTTGAATTTCAACGGCGATAAAGCTTGAGCGGTCACACCGTCTTGTACATAAGCATAAGTATTAGCACCAATCAGCACTTCATTGGGCTTCGCATGGCTGCAAGTGCGTGAGGCGACATTGACGGTATCACCCACCACCGTATATTGATAATGCCATTGTGCGCCGATATTGCCAACAACGACGGTGCCGGTATTAATGCCTACCCCAAAATGCAGTGACGGTAGAGTTTCATCCTGCTGTTTTTGATAAAGCGCCGCCATGGCTTGTATGGTCAAACCCGCTTGCACGGCACGCATGGCATGATCGGGTTGCTCGTTTGGCGCATTAAAAATCGCCATCACCGCATCACCCATATAATTGACTACCACGCCACCCACTTCAGCAATGGCACTGGTTGCAATGTCTAAATACACATGCAGCATTTCAATGGTTTGATTGGGCGTAAGTTTTTCACTGATACTGGTGTAGTTACGCAAATCGGCAAAGAGTACCGTGATTTCTCGCTCTTCTCCGCCCAACTTAGGTAGAATTCTTTTTTCCATCAACGCCTTACCCACTTCTCGCGGGACATAGTATTGAAGAATATATTCTAGGCGTTGATTAGTATCGGCCAGACTCTGTTTTAACAAACTCAAATCATTACGTTGCTGAGTCAATATTTGTTGACTGTGTGCGGCCGCTGTGGTGTCGGCCAGAATGATTAACAATTGCGGCTGCGACTCGTGGGAGATTTTGGGCAGGTAGCGCAATAGGCTTAAGTTGAAATAACAAATCGCCTCATTTTGCATTGTCCGATTAATATTTTCCAATTGAAAGCGCGGCAACCGGCCTTCGAGGATATCTTGTAAAATGTCTTCACAACCGTTCAATTCAGGAATGAAATCCAACAACGACGTTGATTTGTCTTGGGTATCGTTAAATGCGGTCGGATCGCCCCCGTAATTAAGCACGGTCAGCTGATGGTCTGCAACCACATAACCGATTTTTTGTTCGCTGAGCAATAATTGGAGCAGCGTTGTATGCATGCAGTACATCTCCGTTTTTGTCTTTCTCCCCTCATTTTGTACGCGAGTGGCCCCGGAGAAATCCGATTTTTTGGAAAAATCGGATTTCTTTGGTGTTACAACTCCTTGCTAATTTGAACCAAACCCTTTAAAATTACTGTTGAATAAAAAGCACTTAATTACCAATTAACCATTACCAATTAACCATTACCAATTACCAATTCACAATTACAAAATCAAATATATCCTCAAGCTACTACAATTTTATAATCACACCTTGCCAGTGCAAGACTCTATCAAAAATACACCCGTTCGCATTCCACGTTCTGAGCATACCTTATCGCGTAGCAATCTCAGTCCGGCGGCACTTAATGTATTATATCAATTGCATAAAGCGGGCTACCAAGCGTTTTTAGTTGGCGGTGGAGTACGCGATGTGTTGTTAGGACGTGCCCCGAAAGATTTTGATGTTGTTACCAATGCTCAACCTGTGGAAGTAAAAAGCTTGTTTCGCAGTTGCCGCTTGGTTGGACGGCGTTTTTTGTTAGCTCATGTGCGTCTTTCCAAGGAAATCGTTGAAGTCGCCACCTTTCGCGCTCGCCATGACAAAGGCGGTGGTGGCGCGATGGAAGATGGGCGTATTGTACGTGATAACGTGTATGGCAGCACCGTAGATGAAGATGCCTTGCGCCGCGATTTTACTATCAATGCGCTTTACTACGACATCAGTGATTTTTCTTTGCTCGAGTATGCCAATGGCATGGCCGATTTACGGGCGGGCGTGATACGTTTAATTGGTGAGCCAAGCTTGCGCTATCGAGAAGACCCCGTGCGTATGTTGCGGGCGGTGCGCTTTGCGGCGAAACTCGGCTTTACCATTGCCCCTGAAACGGCTGAACCGATTATGGAATTAAGCGGCCTACTCGGCGATATTCCCCCGGCGCGTTTGTTTGAAGAAGTACTGAAACTCTTTCTCAGTGGGCACGCGGCACAATCGTTTGTGCAATTGTGGCGGTATGACTTGTTTAAACAATTGTTTCCTTATACGGAGGCGTGTTTAGATGATCCGATTGCACAGGCGTTAATCAAACAGGTACTACGCAATACCGACGAACGGAAGACGGACAATAAACCAATCATGCCGGCCTTTTTATTGGCCGCCCTATTATGGCCGCCACTGTCGCGCTTATTGCGAGACAAGCAGGCACCGGGCGTTAATCAACAAGAAACATTAATAGAGGCCGGCCAACGTCTTTTGGCAAAGCAACAACGGTGCGTTGCCATACCAAGACGTATTACTGTATTGATGCAAGACATTTGGTTGCTGCAAATCCGCCTAACGCGACTGCGCCGGAGCAAAAAAAAGAGTTTGAGCCTACTGGGACATCCCCGGTTTCGGGCCGGCTATGATTTTCTGCTACTACGTGCCAGCGCCGGTGAAGAAGCGGTAGCTGATGATGCACATTGGTGGACAAACTTTTTAAACAGCGACGAAAGTGGTCGTGAAGTGTTCTTTTCGCAACGTCTACCTAAAAAATCACCGCGGCGACGTAAATCCAAAAAAGCAAAGACTGAAGAGTAAAGGGAAAGGGGTAACGGGAAAGGATGTAGGAAAAGCAACGGGCAAGAAGCCAGGGGCAATCCTAGCCCCTTTCACCTTTCACCTTTCACCTTCAATTGATATGGCAAAAAATAGCGCAGTCTATGTGGGATTAGGCAGTAACCTTGATAATCCTATTCATCAAGTTAAACAAGCGTTGCTGGCACTCGACGCAATCCCTGCCACCCACCTCAGGGCACATTCGGCGTTGTATCGCAGTAAACCATTAGGCCCACAAAATCAACCCGATTACATCAATGCCGTTGCTGTGCTTGCCACCCAATTGCCACCACTGACTTTGCTCTCTGAACTGCAAGCGATTGAAAATAAACAAGGTCGTGTCCGCGCTACCGAGCGGTGGGGGCCACGAACTTTGGATTTAGACATGCTGTTATATGATAATAAACAGTTACAAGGCCCCCGGCTGACTTTGCCACATCCGGGCTTGCATGAAAGAGCTTTTGTACTATATCCACTTTGTGAAATTGCCCCCGATTTGGTCTTACCGGATGGGCAACGCGCAAACGATTTGAGGCAACGTTGCTCAGCCCTTGGACTTTCAAAAAATCCGATGTCTTAAAGACATCGGATTTTTAGCATAATAATTGATAACTGATAACTGATAACTGATAACTGATTATGAGTCGTATGACGCTTACCCAGTTGCGTAAACTCAAAACAACGGGTGAAAAAATCACCTGTTTAACGGCCTACGATGCCAGTTTTGCCCAGATGATTGACCAAGCCGGCATTGATATCTTATTAGTCGGTGACTCATTAGGCATGGTGATTCAAGGCCACGACAGCACTTTGCCCGTTACGGTTGACGATATGGTTTACCATTGTCAACAAGTACATCGCGGCAGTCAGCGGGCCTTGTTAATTGTCGATATGCCGTTTATGAGTTACGCTACGCCAGACGCTGCCCTAGAAACCGCGGCTCGCTTGATGCGTGAAGGACAGGCTCAAGTGGTCAAACTGGAAGGCGGCGCGTGGTTGGTAGAAACGGTGCAGATGTTGACCGAGCGCGGTATTCCCGTTTGTGCCCATTTAGGCCTCACGCCACAATCCGTACATCAAATAGGCGGCTACCGTGTGCAAGGCCGATCTGAAACGGAAGCCCAACGCCTACGCGACGATGCTTTGGCTTTACAAGCGGCCGGGGCTTCGTTGCTCGTTCTTGAATGTATGCCGGGCGATTTAGCGGCCGATATTTCCAGTTGGTTAGAAATTCCCGTGATAGGCATAGGCGCCGGGGCGGCTTGTGATGGGCAAGTCCTAGTTTTGTATGATATGCTAGGCATTACCCCCGGCAAACGCCCGTCATTTTCCAAAGATTTTTTACAAGAAACGGGAACTATACCGGCAGCGATTGAAGCTTTTATTAATGCCGTGAAAAAGGGTACTTTTCCGGGGCCTGAACATACTTTTAATGAAAAATGAAAAATGAAAAATGAAAAATGCTGATTATAACGGATTTTGTTGATACCCTATTTGCCAATGCGCTTTACCCCGATGGGGTTACTAATTGTGAATTGTTGTTAATTGTTAATTGTTAATTAGTAATTAATAATAATTAGTAACGATGCTAAGTATAAATATACGGAACGTACTTAAAATCCGTTAAAATGACATAAAACCCTGCTCCGGAAGTAAAATTATCTATTTGCTCATGTAATATCGTCATTTTTCATTTTTCATTCTTCAATCTTCATTTTTCATTTTTCATTTTTCATTCTTCATTCTTCATTTTTCATTTTTCATTTTTCATTATGAATGCCTCTATTACAGATATTCCGGGCATCCGCGTAGGCCATTTTACAAATAGCGAATGTGCTACCGGTTGCACAGTAGTAATATGTGAAAATGGCGCGACTTGCGGAGTCGATATCCGAGGAGGCGCACCCGGAACGCGAGAAACGGCTATCCTTGCGCCCCATAGTCTTGTCCAGAAAGTAAACGCGATCTTATTGACAGGAGGTAGTGCGTTTGGCCTCGCGGCCGCCGATGGTGTTATGAGGTATTGTGACGAAAAAGGTTATGGGTTCGGCATGAGTACCAGAAAAATCCCTATCGTTCCAGCGGCCGTTATATACGACTTTTACTTTGGCGCACAAGACTGTGCTCCAAAGGCACAAGATGGTTATGAAGCCTGTTTACAAGCTTCAACCGCAAAAGTCGCGCTAGGAAATGTTGGCGCTGGCACAGGTGCATTAGTTGGCAAAGTCTGTGGCATACAACAAGCCATGCGCGGAGGACTGGGATCGGCCGGGACACGATTTGAGAATGGCCTGATTATAGGCGTTATTGTCGTTGTGAATACCTTTGGAGACGTGAGAAACTATGAAGACAATAGAATTATCGCCGGCGCAAGAACAACTGATGGCAACAACTTTATTGATACAGTCAAATACTTCATGGACGGACATTCAGCCGCAACCAATCACCCCTCTAACACCCTAATCGGCGTTGCAGCAACCAATGCTAACCTTAGCAAAGCCGAACTAACCAAAGTCGCCCAAATGGCACAAACCGGTGTGTCGCAAGTCATCACGCCAGCGCATACCATGTATGACGGCGATACGTTTTTCGCCTTAGCAACCGGTGAAATTGAGGCGGATGTCAATCTGGTTGGCATTGCAACCGCTGAACTGGTTAAAAAAGCAATCCGATTTTCAGTGAACAGTGATCAGGAGTCCAAACGACGCTAAAGTTTCGCGGAGCGAAACTTTAGCGTCGTTTTTAGTTTGGCAGTTGCCCACCATCGTCGCTCAATAGCTCTTGGCGAGAGGTGTGTCAGCCAACAGCTAAAGCAGTTGTCTGAAAGCTTAAGTACCCTGAAGGGCACTGCAAGAGGCTCAGTAGGCTTTAGCCTACTTTCGCTTTTAGACAACGGCTTTAGCCGTTGGCGTTGGGGTGGTATCGAAACTTCCGCTTTACTGCACTAGTACTCTGTCAATGTTCGTTCTATTGACGGGTAACAGGAGTAGCCCGGTTTTAACTTGGCACGGCCATTAATTCTCTGGCACTGTCAAACTAAAGTTTGGACTCCTGCCAAACTAAAGTTTGGACTCCTAGGCACACCCTAAAAAACCAAGGTGTCTAAAACCTTTTGGTTTTGAGGGCCAGGTTGGCGAATTGATGTTCAGGCAAAAGTTTCCGTTGCGGAAACTTTTGCCTGAAAGGCTATTCACATTCAACCCCTACGGGGTTGGGCCCCTCCCCGGCCCTTCCCCCAGGTTTCACCTGGGGCTATTCACATTTTACCCCTACGGGGTAAAGCGGGAAAACAGTTGATTTGATTAATGGCCCTATCGATAAAAACTTGCTACTTGGACAAGTGGGACACACCCTGATATTAAAATTGATTACCTTATTTTGTGACAAAATGACTCTTAAGCCCAAAAAAAGCCTTAACGTTTTTATACACACGCTTCATCTTAGCGCGTTAAAATTGACCGCTTCAAGCCACATTAGCGACATAGAACTGTTCAAGTCACAACTAAACGAATATCCAGAAAGGGCACTTCTGCTTGTTGATAGCGATGACTACATCATTCTCAATCATTACCCAGATCAAGATTACCTTGATTACCTGATGGATATTGGTATCGGCACACGAAATATATTGATACCAGCCACTCAGGGAGAATCGCTGTCGGACAATGTGCTAAAGGATGAGCAACTATTGACGTTTCTACGAAAGCTAGGAGAAACGGAAAACCAGGTCGTGCTTCATCCCTACATGAGTACGCCGGCTGAAGCTGAAATCGCCTCTAAAATCAATGCGACCGTCAATGGGCCGCCCCCCGAATTGGCGATGAAAATCAATAGCAAAATCTATTTGCCCTCTCTTCTACATGAGTTAGCACTCCCCATACCTGAATATAAAATAGCAAATTCGGTTACCGTTATAGAGACGGCTAAACAATTAATAGACAAATACCAAAAAATTATAATCCTTGGAGAACATAGTTATGGAGGCTTGGCGGTTTGGCCTATAACAAATAAGGAAGCACTCAACGCATTTAAGCAAAAAGTCAGCAAATGCAAAACCACGGAACGATTTTTAGTCGAAAAAATGTATGAAGTTTTATGTTCTCAAAATATCCAATATCTTATGAGTTCTGATTCTATACAAGAATTAGGCATGACCGATCAGATATTGGATGATAAACTGGAACATCACGGAAATACCTATCCCTCATCGGCCACTCAACTTGATAAAATCAAGTCTTATTCTCACCGTATCGGTGAAAAACTGCAATCTCAAGGATATAAAGGATTATTGGGCATTGATCTTATAGAAACGCTTGATGGAAACGTATTTGTTGTCGATATTAATGGACGTGCCAACGCCTCTAGTTTTGGACTCAATGTTATAGGCAAACTCTTTCCTGACTCGTACCAACAAAAACATTTTAAAATATTAACCCACATAAATGTCGGTAAAAAAGTCACCTTTGCCGAATTGAAAGAGATTCTTGGAAAAGAGACTCTTTTTGATAAACAAACCGGGCAAGGCTTCATACCATACAATACTGGTTTTCTTCAGTGGGGAAAACTGAGTGCTATTGTCATAGCAAATACGCAACGAGAAGCAAATAGGTTATCGTTCGTTCGTTTGTAGTAGGCGATTTATCGCCTCACTTTGGACTCCAACTAAAGCCAAAGCTAAAGCTTTGGACTCCAACTAAATATTATTTTGTTTTAGTGCCCTTTAGGGTACTTGAGCTTTAAGCCATGAGCTTTAGCTCATGGCTTAATTTGCAACTCTAATGACTAAAAACGGAAGGCTAATAATTCTATGAATTCTTTTGAAAACAAAGATGGCATCTTAACAGCAGGAAACGTTAACGTATTAACTCTTGTCAAAGAGTATGGAACGCCATTATATGTTTATGATCTTGAAATTATCAGAAAACAGTACGAAGCATTAAAACGCTCAATTCCTGTCGAAGTAAAAATATTCTATGCCATGAAGGCTAATCCGAATCCCAGCGTTTGCTCATTTCTACGTTCACTAGGGGTGGGCGCAGAGATCGCTTCTTCGGGAGAACTCTATCTTGCCTTAAAGACGGGATTTTCTGGAAAAGATATCATCTATAATAGCCCCGGCAAAACGGACGAAGATATACAATATGCCATCAGCAATGGCGTTCACTTCATTAACGTTGAAGCGCTGGATGAACTCTATCGCATTGATGCCATTGCAAAAAATGAACGTCGCCCAGTTAAAGTGTGTGTGAGAGTCAACCCTATACGCGCTGTCACGAAAGTTAAAATGCAAACGGGTGGCGGTTCACAAAAATTAGGCATAGATGAAGAAAAGATTGAAACCGTCATAGAAACGGCATTAAAGCTTAATTGGATTGAACTACAAGGAATACATGTTTATGTCGGTTCACAAATCCTTGAGCAGGGCGTGTTACTAGAAAACATAGACAATACGCTGCAAATTGCCGCCCGTACTGCTAAGCAATTTGGCTTTCCCCTAAAATGTATCAACTTTGGTGGTGGGCTAGGCGTACCCTACGAGGAATCTGAGCCAGAGTTTGAAGTGGAAAAGTTTGGCAAAGGGTTAACGGCACTCATTCGCAAAGCCTCTCAAGAATATGAGTTATCCGAGACTTGCTTTATTTTAGAACCGGGTAGATTCCTTGTCTCATATGCGGGTATTTTTTTGACGAAGGTGATTAGCATGAAAGAATCCAGAGGTAAAAAGTATACCGTTGTCGATGGGGGGATAAATCATGCTTTTTTACCTATTAGAATGAATAGGAAATATCCAACGGCTATCGCCAATAAGATGAATCTGCCTTCCGACAAATCCACCATTATTGGTGGGCCTTTATGCACAAGCATGGATGTTTTTACCAATGAGGTAGAATTACCTCAGGTAGAACTCAACGATATTATCAGTATTTTTAACTCAGGCGCTTACGGATTTTCGGCCAGCTTGTTGTATTTTCTCAGCGCAGCCATGCCCGCCGAAGTGGTTGTCCAAAATGGCAAGCATTTTTTAGCAAGACGTCGAGGAAAAAAAGAGGATTTTATGTTAAATTGTAAATGACAGGAGTCCAAGATTTATCTTGGCAGGAGTCCAAGATTTATCTTGGACGTCAGGAGTCCAAGATTTGAATACCATGAAAATTATAGAATCAGCTTCTCAAGCAAGCGTCTATGTCGCCGATATCAAGGCGAGTGGACAAACAATAGGCTTTGTGCCAACACTGGGGGGATTACACAAAGGACATCAATTGCTCATGCAAAAGGCGCGTGAAGAAAACGATGTCACCCTCATTAGTCTCTTCTTGAACCCGATGCAGTTTAGGAAGAAACAGTTTCTCGAATATCCAAGCGATTTTGAGCTGGATAAGCTCATTGCAAAAGAAATGAATGTGGACATGATTTTTCATCCCACTGTGGAAGAAATGTACCAACATGTCACACAGATAGACTCTTTTTTCAAGTTCCAACAACAGGAATTTACGCAGCGTCACCTTGAACATTTCGTGGTTGAAGAAAAAAACCAGCATGGGATTGATAACTTAATCCGAGTGCCCTCAAGTCTCGTTTATCAATTAGATGGAAAGATACACCCTTGGTTTTTTGACGCTTCTGCCACAATCGTCTATAGATTATTCAAAATCTTGCAGCCAAATCGCGCCTATTTTGGCGAAAAAGATATTCAGCAACTCGCCATCATCACGAAAATGGCCGAAGCCCGTTTTCCTGATATCGAGGTAGTCGGTGTACCAACACGCCGAGATGCTGACAATTTAGCGTTTAGTTCAAGAAACGTTCTACTTTCCGCCGAACAACGTCAATCCGCCCTCAGCGTTTATCGCGCCATCAAGCACGGAGAAAACCTTATTAAGGAAGGTGAAACAGATGCCGATATCGTGTTGAACACGATGACAGAAATCATAGAAGCGCAACCTCTCGTAAAAATAGACTACATAGACATTGTTGATAACAAGTCTTTAGAATCCGTCAAACGAGTAAGTGATGATATCATTTTATACGTGGCATTTTTCCTCAATGGCATAAGACTCACAGATACTATTATTGTTAAAGTGTAAAATAATGAAAAATGAAAAATGAAAAATGGGTTGTGAATGACTCATTTTATAAACAATTCAATCACCGGCTCGCATTTTCATTTTCACGGTTTTAAAATAGTTCCGTATGTATCAATCGGGCGTTCAATGAGCGGGAAAGGCGAAATGATAGCGGAAAAATGGGAATGGATAATAATTGCTACAAATAAAAACGGATTGTTACAAGTCCCAATGACCAATAACCCATTTTCCACCCGCTATTTGCAATGACCAATTACCAATGACCAATTACCAATTATCAATCTTGTAATATGTTGACAGAAATCCGCTTAAAGCAGGATGAAGATAGAAAACACTGGTTTCAAGACGAGTATTTTGACTTGTTTACTTGGCAGGATGCCACTGGCGAAATAACAAGTTTTCAACTCTGTTATGATCGTTTAGGAGAAGAACGAGTCATTTCTTGGGATTGTGAAAGAGGTTTTGGGCATTATCGTGTTGATGATGGAGAATCGTCACCTCACAAAAATATGAGCCCAGTGTTTGTTAAAAATGGGGTATTTTCCTCTGAGGAAGTGCTGCATAGATTTGTACCGTCAAGCAAACAGATAAGCCAAGACATCCGCAACTTTGTGATACAAAAACTGACTGAACATAAGCAGCTACACCCAGGATAGGAATCCAAGATTTATCTTGGCAAGGAGTCCAAACTTTAGTTTGGCAGGAGTCCAAGATTTATCTTGGCAGGCAAGGAGTCCAAGATTTATCTTGGCAGAAGTCCAAGAGTTGTATTTGTTTCTATTTTTTTGTACAATGCCGCCTCGTTGTCAGGTTGCTCTAATGTCGTGTAATTATTTTCACTCAACCAACACAACTTTTATAAGCCTATTCTAGGCAATCATTTTTCATTTTTCAGTCTTCATTTTTCATTCTTCATTCTATTAGGCAATCATTTTTCAGTCTTCATTTTTCACTCTTCATTATAATCGGAGGACTTTATGTTCCGTTTTCTTGTCATACTACTTGTTTTGACTTTAACGCCCACCTTCCTATACGCGGAAGGGTGTGACACGCCGGCCAAATGCTACGCGCAGACGATTGACGAGCTAAAAGCGGCACGCGCTGAGATAGCGGCTGCTGTTGATAAGCTCATTGCCAAATACGAAGCGACGGCGGTGCTAGAAGAAACGACGCAAGCCTTGGTGAAGCAATACGAGACGCGACTCAAGCAAATTGAGGAAGCGTACACACAAAAATTGGCTGCGACTTCCAAAATAGCCGATCTCTCTCTCCACTCGGCACAACAATACGAACAGCAAATCAAGGCGCTCCTAGTTGAACTGCGTGAAAAAACGTTGCCCAAACTCATCGTTGCCATCAGTGCTTCAAGCAAGGGCGACGTAGGCATTGGCACTAAAACTCCCAGTGCCAAACTGGAAGTTGTTGGCAAAGTCAAAGCCAATAACATCGGAAGCATATTCATACGCTGGGGCAATGCCACCGCGCCGGAAGGCACAACATTGCTTTATTCGGGGTTTGGCTTTAATGGACATTACACCCACAAAGGTAGTGGTGCCGAAGCGATTTGCATGAAATCAGGTGATCCCGGTGCGTCGGGGCCCGGTAGTTCCCACGGAGACTTGCTTTATCCGCTCGGAACAGGTGGTGCGCCTATGCCTCCTGGCATCCCAGCACAAAAAGAATTAAAGTGTGCTGTTTGTTATGCAGAAGGCCCATCGTTTGAGATGTGGGGGAGTTGGACTTGCCCGAAAGGATGGCGGGCCGCTTATACCGGTTATGGGATGGGGGCTTATTCTGGCCATGAGAATCAATCAAACCGGCATTGTGCAACGTCTAGCGCTTGATTTATTGGTCACCTCTAACCATTCTTACCCATTTAGCCAAGAAATTTTTTGATAACAAATTATCAAAAAAAACTTGACATTCTGTTTTATAAGTATAGAAAAAATACTTTTTAGACCATTATATTTTCTTTAGCTACAAAAAACTTAAAAATGAAAAAAGCTAAAAAAGTTACCCGAATCATTTACAGCGATAACCTCAACCAAGCTAAATACGATGCGCTAAATGAAATTGCTAAACGGTGCGGCTCTATTCGCACCGAAGTCTGGCGCAACTATGGCTCGATTGGTGGGCTTGGTGCCAGATTCCGTCATGTGCGTGATAGCTGGATGGCAAACAAACATATTAAAAATTTACCCAATACCATCTGGAGAGTCACGCTTGACAATACTTTAGCCGATATAAAAGCTAATCGGGAAGCGGCTAAAGAACAAGTTATGCGCCATTTATTTAGAAATATTGATGATAAACCAAAACGACAAGAATTAGTCGACAAATTAAAAGATGACGCTCTTTGGATTAAAGATTCTTACTTGCGTCGGCTAATGCGTCAGTATTGGAAACACGGTAAAAATCATACTTTTAATCAAATTGTTTTAGAACCAAATAGCTATAAGTGTTTTTCGCATAATGGTAAAAATTATATTAAAGTTAGTGGTTTGGTGAAAGGTAAACGAATAGCTATACCCGTTAAAAGTAATCAAGCCATAACCGGGCGCATTCGTTTAATTTTGCGAGAAGGCCAAGTTGAAATTCATTACACAATAGACAACACTGATGACCGTGCTTGTGGCAATAAGAAAATTGGCATAGATAAGGGTTATACTGAAGCTTTTGTTGATTCTGAAGGTGAGTTTTATGGTAAAAGTTTGGGCGAGGTTTTATCAAAAGAATCCGATTATTTGAAGAAAAAATACCAAAGGCGCAATAAGATTAAGGCGGTTTTTTGTAAGGTTGAGCAAAAGAATCCCAAAAAGGCTAAAAGGATCAGAAAGCACAACTTGGGTAGAAAGAAGCTTAACAGGCGCAAACAACGGCATCAAGCATCGGTTAAAACAATTGTATTTACCGCAGTTAATGAAGTTGTTGATAAGGCAAAGACTGTTGTTTGTGAAGATTTAACCAAAACATTTAAGTCAAAAAGTTATGGAAAGAATGCCAATCGTAGATTAAGCGGTTGGGTCAAAGGTTTGATGGCTTTGGCCATTGATATAGTAGCTTCCCGAAGAGGTTCTAGGGTAGTTCAAGTCAATGCGGCGTACACTTCTCAAATTTGTTCACAGTGTGGATGCTTCGGCAAACGTACTGGGGATAAGTTTCACTGTGCCTGGGGGTGCGGGGCGGGTATGCAAGCGGATTTGAATGCAGCGTTCAATGTGAAAGCGAGATTAGATGATAAGGAGCTTCATCGATGGCTTCCTTTTAAAAAAGTCAAGCAAATCTTGCTAGAGCGTTGTCGCCGAACGGATGAGACAGCCCATCCCGAAGTCCAGTTGCAACTCATTTGAGTTATCAACGGAAAGTGAATTATCTTGATTCTTGACCTTATTTAGTTACCTTTTTGGTGATAGGTGAGTAAGTATGACTAAGAAAAAAGAAGCTGCTAAGGATCAATAGTTGCCCTCCAGAACGCCTCCCGTTTGTAGTAGGCGATTTATCGCCTCTCCCTCTCCCGTTTGTAGTTTGTAGTAGGCGATTTATCGCCTCTCCCTCTCCCGTTTGTAGTAGGCAATTTATCGCCTTAACGAGATTAAGTCGCTAAAGCAACTACTACAAACAAGATTAAGTCGCTGAAGCGACTACTACAAACGAGCCTTTTCCTTAGGTTAAAACAATGACGAATAGACAAAATACCAATAATGTTATTCCACCCCCGGCTTATTTTAAATCACTGACAGTTGAAAATGTGAAGTGTTTTAGAGGCAAGCAAACCTTATGTTTGTCTGATGGCAATGGCAAGCCAGCACAATGGACGGTTATTTTAGGCGATAATAATACTGGGAAAACCACGCTTTTGAGGTGTTTGGCTGATTTAGAGCCTAAGTTAGAATATAAAATATACTGTCCTAATTATGTTTTTAGAGTTTTGAAAAATCAGCAAAATATCAAATTATTTGATAAATATTATTATGTTGGCGGTAAAGTCCTCATAGAAAATCTAAACTCTTCTAATAACTTTACCACTCTTTCCCATGCTTGGGAGTTCAATAGTCATTCTTGGAGTCGTGGCAACTATGCAGACATAGGTGGATTGATTATCTATGGCTATGGCACCGCCCGAAAAATGGGTAGTAGCTCACTATCCGAAAAAGATAATGAATATAATACGACAGCCAGCCTATTTTCTGACGATGTTACGTTAATTAACGCCGAAGAATGGCTGCTACAGACAGATTATGCCGCTAAAAATGGCCGACAGACTGCGGCGGCTTCAAGATTAGCCAAAATCAAACAAGTCTTGACAAGTGGTATTCTGCCCGATGTCACCGATTTTAGTTTTACCACGACTGAAGACTTAAATAGTTTTGTCGAATTTCAAACCGATTATGGAAATATTCGATTAAATGAATTGGGTTATGGTTATCAAACCATGATTGCTTGGGTAGTGGATTTTGCTAAACGACTCTTTGAGCGTTATCCTAACAGTGACAATCCGCTGGCTGAACCGGCGATTGTTTTGGTAGATGAAATTGATTTGCACTTACACCCAGAATGGCAAAGAAAAATCCTCCAATTTTTGACGGCTCAATTTCCAAAGACGCAGTTTATTGTCACTTCACACAGCCCGTTGATTGTACAATCTGCCAACAATATTAATTTAGTCTTGTTGGAGAAAAATGGCGATCATGTCACAATTAAGCAGCCTGAACTTACCACTTATCAAGGTTGGACAATTGACGAAATTTTAACTGAATTAATGGGGTTAGGCGAAAAAACGCAGTCAGAGAGTTATTTAGCGTTAATAAAACAATTTGACGAAGCCTTGGATAAAGATGATTATAGCAAGGCAAAAACCGCTTATGAGAAATTGGATAAAATTCTACATCCAGAAAGTAGTCAGCGAAAATTACTGCGTATCCAAATGTCATCTTTAATGCCAGAAACGCTATGATTCGATTGCAACCCATTGGAAAACTAAACAAACTCACAGATGATGTGGTGCAAGAGTTGACGACATGTTATGTTACAAACGGCACCAGTGTTTGGAAAAAGCCTTATATCATTAGAGCATTATTGAAGATGTCTTCCGACAAATGTTGCTATTGTGAATGTAACGTCACAGAAGAAAGTAACTACTTAGAAGTCGAACATTTTCAGCCAAAAAGCCTCTATCCTGATAAAGTTGTGGTATGGGACAACTTATTACCTTCTTGCAAGAGGTGTAATGGAACCAAACGCGATCACGATACCCAAACCCATCATTCATCCTGTTAGAGAGAATCCAAAATAACATTTAATTTTAAGAGGTTATCGTTTATATCCTAAAACAGATTTAGGGCGAATGACTATTGATGTTGTCAATTTGAATGATAGAGAACGTTTAGTCAAAAAACGATTTGACATTGGTGTGAAACTTTGTGACGAATTAGAAGATTTATTGGAGATGGCAACAGAATATGATAATGGTACAAGTACCTCAACAAGAAGACGAAATAGAATGTTTGAAAAACTGAGAAACTTAATGAAAGAAGGTACGCGCAAATCCGATTTTAGCGCCACGGCTGCCACAGTGATTTTGCATGAAGAAAGTTATTCACAAATTAAGCAACTTTTTATCAACCTGAATCTCTGGAATAATGAATTGATTGATTTGGAAAAAGAAGTGGCGTTTTGTGCTTTGGATGTCTAAAAAAAATACAAAAAATATTGCAAACGGCGCAGTCAGAGAGTCAATGCCATTAAGTTAAGAATGTTTGTAGTAGGCGATTTATCGCCTCTCCCTCCCGTTTGTTGTTTGTAGTAGGCGATTTATCGCCTTAACGAGATTAAGTCGCTAAAGCAACTACTACAACAAGCAAGATTAAGTCGCTAAAGCGACTACTACAAACCAGCCAGATTAAGTCGCTGAAGCGACTACTACAAACTTAGTCGCTAAAGCGACTACTACAAACCAGCCAGATTAAGTCGCTAAAGCGACTACTACAAACTTAGTCGCTAAAGCGACTACTACAAACCAGCCAGATTAAGTCGCTGAAGCGACTACTACAAACTTATAGAATGAAAATAATATACCACTTATCAAGGTTGGACAATTGATGAAATTTTAACTGAATTAATAGGTTTAGGCGATAAATCGCCTACTACGAACGACGAACTACGAACGAGGAAGGAATTTTTGCCTAAAGATATTTCGCGGCAAATTGTTGAGTTATCTCTTTGAGCCGAGCCGGCAAAATATCAAAAACCGTTTCTTGGATAAAATCAGGGACACTGCCATAGAAAGCTTGTGCAATTCCGCCGGTGATACAAGCCATCGTATCACTATCGCCGCCTAGAGAAATCGCATTTCTGACTGCATCTTCATAACTTTCCGATTCCAGAAAAGCGGTGATGGATTGTGGCACGGAACCTTGGCAAGACACATCAAAATAATAAGTCGGCCTGATCTCGTCTAAAGGGATGTTGAGATTGTAGCCAAATGTGTTTTTAATGTATTCTTTGAGAGTCGCTTTATCGTTGCCGGTTCTTGCTAAAAAAATAGCGGCGGCGGTTGCTTGGGCACCTTTGATGCCTTCTGGATGATTATGCGTGACTTCGGCACTTTGCTTGGCTTTTTCTAACACGGTTTCCAAGTCATCGTAGGCAAAACCCACCGGGCTGACGCGCATCGCCGAGCCGTTACCCCAACTGTTATAAGGCTGGCTACTACTAGAAGCGGCCCATCTATCGAAAGAGCCTCCGTAACCTGCCCACGGGTAAGAACGATGATATTCCTTGAGTTTGTTGACGTAAGGTCTGTTGTTAAGAATGCTATCGGCTAACGCCACCGTCAACACGGTATCATCGGTAAATGTGCAGCCTCTTGAAAAAAGAGGAAACTCTTTCTTCTTGATCGGGTACGCTTCGTAAAAAGAACCAATAATGTCACCGGCAATTGCACCTATCATTTTTTTTACCTCTGCTGTACTTGTTAATAACACATTAGGAAATGGTAAAGAAAGTACAACGAATTACGCGGATAAACGAATTGAGTACATCGAATTACGCGGATAAACGAATTATTGAGTACCACGAATTACGCGGATAAACGAATTGAGTACATCGAATTACGTAAACGAATTGAGTACATCGAATTACGCGGATAAACGAATTATTGAGTACCACGAATTACGCGGATAAACGAATTGAGTACATCGAATTACGTAAACGAATTGAGTACATCGAATTACGCGGATAAACGAATTATTGAGTACCACGAATTACGCGGATAAACGAATTGAGTACCACGAATTATTAAAGATTTCTCGTTTCGTTAGAAATGAAAAAAACTCAGTTTCAGTCGTTGAGAATGGCTCCTTCAAGGCGATCAATCGCCGATGATGAACCTGCCCACTAAAGGCAAGCGCTCGCCGATGACGAACCGGCCCACTAAAGGCAAACGCTCGCCGATGACGAACTGGCCCACTAAAGGCAAACTCTCGCCGATGACGAACCGGCCCACTAAAGGCGAGCGCTCGCAGACTTCTAATCTTAGCATCATTCTCAACTACTGAGTTTATAACCGTGCTCAGTATAACTTTTCAGTTCCAAAAACAATCATTCTCTTGCCGCGTCAAATGATTCCAATTCTCTTATGCGCTCTCTGGTGATATCTGTTTTTAGGTTGACTTTTGCCACCACTTCTTCTGGATCGCCCCGATAAGGCAAGGCCCAAAATTCCACATTGAAATCACGAAATTGAATCCACGCCTGTTGCGATTGTTGCAGTTTGTTTCGTCCTTCGTCATCAAGTTCCGCCTTGAGTCGCTGAATGAGTGTGTTTAATTCTTTCTCTGCGGCCTTATAATAGATTTCGGCACATTCCATTTGGTCAGTGGCAAATTCGGCGTTGTCGCAGTAATGTTTATTGATAAAATCAGAATCTTATGTTTCTAAGAGTGTCACTAGGCCTTGAAAAAATTCGGCCTCAGTACCATCTATCACGCGCCGAATCCAAAACGACACGCCGGTTTTGACGACATTAGATTGAACCCTTGTTCAATCAGTTCGGCAAAATAGTTATCGACGTAATACTCTGGCAAACTTTGGGCTTCGATTAATTTGAAGTAAGTCTCTTGTTCTTTTTGAAGATAATCCGAGTCAGCCATCAGTCGTTCGTGGACAACATAGTAAGCTCTCGCCAAGGGTTTGACGTATTGATGATACAATGACCGAGTTAAGGCTTTAAAGCGAGGGTTTTGTGCCGCCGGGATGGCGTTTTCTCTGAGCCATTTCACAAAGTCTTTGTTGTAATAACCAAAATCGTTTTTGGCGGCCAAGTTGAGTTGAGTTTTGCTATGGGGGCCTTTGCTGAAGATGGGCAACGGGGAAAGTTGTTGCAATTTCTCGTAAGAGAGAAAGGTTTTGGCATGGCAATAAAATGTCCGCAAGCCGCCTTCTGGGAAATAATCAAGCTCCTCTGGGCATTGATTGTTGGTTTTATCGAGATTTAGCCAGAGATGTTTGGTGACAGTCTCCGTTTCAGAGGCACTAATCGTTGGGGCTAGAAAGGACATGATTAAAAAGAAACAGACGGAAATGTTGGTAAATGTATTTATATTCATAGCCTTATGTTATAAAGTGAGTGATGGAAAACATCTATTATAACAGAGTCTTGGAGTCCAAACCTTCAGGTTTGGACGGAGTCTTGGAGATTTCGCCAAAGCTGAAGCTTTGGACTCCAGTTCAGAGTCCAGTTCATTTTTACATGCCGGCGGAGTGGCATCCTCATCGTTGTTGTTGGATGGTATGGCCTTGTCGTGCCGAAAGTTGGCCTTTTGGACTGGCCCGCGTCCATGCGACTTATGCCGCGGTGGTACAAGCGATTGCTCGTTTTGAGCCGGTAAAGATGATTGCTCCGCCTGAGCATGTCGAAGAGGCAGCGCGGTGGTGTGGAGAAGGCGTTGAGTTTGTCTCGTTACCAATAAATGATACATGGGTGCGCGATACTGGGCCAACTTTTGTTATTGATGGGCACGGTGGTGTTGCTGGTATTGATTGGCCGTTTAATGCGTGGGGAGAAAATAGAGAAAATATTGTTGATTATCAACAAGATGCGCTGTTAGCACAGCGGATATTAGAGCTTACTCAAATAAGCCGCTATGCGGCCCCATTTATTTTAGAAGGGGGTGCTATTCATGTAGACGGCGAAGGCACTGTATTAACCAGCGAAGAATCTTTACTTGATCCTAACCGTAATCCCCATTTAAGCCGCCGCGAGATTGAAGCACGTCTGCGCAACTTTCTTGGCATTCGTCAAGTGATTTGGTTAGGCCAAGGTTTACAGGATGATGAAACGGCGGGGCATATTGATAATTTAGCATGCTTTGTGCGCCCCGGCGTGGTGGCCGCCCTGACTTGCCATGATCCAAGCGATAGTAATTATACAGCCTTGCAAGACAATTTGCACCGTCTTCGCCGCGCCACCGATGCCAAAGGCCGTCAATTAGAAATCATTGAAATAGAGCAACCGGCTCGCCGCGATGATGATAATGGGTTGCGTTTGGCACTTTCTTATATTAACTTTTATATTGCTAATGGCGGGATTGTTATGCCTACTTTTAATGATCCGGCCGATAACGCGGCGATTGCGACGCTTACAAACGCGTTTAAAGAACGCCAAGTGGTGCCCGTTTATGCCCTTGATCTTTTTTATGGCGGGGGCAGCATTCATTGCATTACTCAACAACAGCCGGTTGGGACAAACTAAGTTTATTGAAGAAGAATCAATGGTGAATGATGAATGATGAATGATGAATGGTGAATTGTGAATTGTGAATTGTGAATTGTGAATTGTGAATTGTGAATTTGTGAATTTGTGAATTGTGATTTGTGACTAAAATAACAGGCCTTTTAGGTAAAGGCCCTATAATAGTTAAGTTCTTTTGTAGGGTGGGCAACGTGTTGCCCACCATCGTCGCTTAATGGCATTGGGCTTATGAATTTCCGAAACAACATTTTCTAAAAACGGCAAATAACGATGACGACTGTTACCATCGCCGCCACTCAAATGGCTTGCACTTGGGATACCGCCGCTAATCTCGACAAAGCAGAATCATTAATACGCCGTGCCGCCCAACAGGGCGCACAAATTATTTTGCTGCAAGAATTGTTTGAAACACCCTACTTTTGTAAAGACCAAAAAGAGGAATATTTTGCCTTAGCTAAACCAGTACAAGATAATCCATTACTGGCTCGCTTTAGTGCCTTAGCGGCCGCCCTCAACGTCGTGTTGCCAATCAGTTTTTTTGAACGCGCTAATAATGCATACTACAATTCAGTAATGATTATTGATGCTGATGGCCGTCAATTGGGCCTTTATCGCAAAACTCATATTCCCGACGGCCCGGGCTATAACGAAAAATTTTATTTTAATCAAGGAGATACAGGTTTTAAAGTCTGGCAAACGCGCTTTGGTGTGATTGGTGTCGGGATTTGTTGGGACCAATGGTTTCCCGAATCGGCGCGCGCGATGGCTTTGCAGGGGGCCGAATTATTGTTTTATCCTACCGCGATAGGTTCTGAGCCGCAAGCCTCTCATATAGATTCTAGCGGACATTGGCAACGAGTGATGCTAGGCCATGCCGCGGCTAACTTGATGCCAGTGATTGCTTCTAACCGGGTTGGCACGGAAAAAGGCGACTCTTGCGAATTAACGTTTTATGGTTCTTCGTTTATTGCCGGCCCAACGGGTGAAATTATCTGCGCGGCCGGGCGAAATGAAGAAACTGTGTTGACAACGACTTTTGATCTTGATGAAATACGCGCTCAGCGGACAAGTTGGGGCGTTTTTCGTGATCGTCGCCCAAGTCAGTATGCAGTGTTATTGACATTGGAAGCTGAAAAGTACAACGAATGACGTGGATAAACGAATTAATTGTTTGTTTCACCCAATCAAAATATTTATTGCGTCAAAGCGCGTCAAAGCGCGTTTATTTTATAGCCCATTCAATCGAGGCGCTATAAGGATTCGTTGTCATAAAACACCTATAAAAAGTCTGGCTAATGAGGCGCAATTGGGGGCCATAACTTAATTTGAAACCATTCAAAACATTTTATGGCCCCTAAATCAAGTCGTCTAAATAACCCTAAAATATCTCTTGCGTCAAAGCGCGTCAAAGCGCGTTTTTGAAAATATAGCCCATTCATAAAAAAGCTATAAGGACTCGTTGTAATAAAACACATACAAAACATAAGGCTAATGAGGCGCAATTGGGGGCCATAACTCAATTTGAAACCATTCAAAAGATTTTATGGCCCCTAAATCAAGTCGTCTAAATAACCCTAAAATATCTCTTGCGTCAAAGCGCGTCAAAGCGCGTTTATTTTCTAGCCCATTCAATCGAGATGCTATAAGGACTCCTTGTCATAAAACACCTAAAAAAAGTATGGCTAATGAGGCGCAATTGGGGGCTATTAATATCGCCCCTTTGGGGCTTTTTACATCTATTTTTTGATCTCCTATTAGAGTTATCGGCACCCTACATTTATCCTGAAAAGGGCAACCACAAGGGATTGCCCCTACAATATCTAATGGGCATGTAGGGGCAATCCTTTATGGTTGCCCTTAACTTAATGGTATTGAGGTTTCACCTGGGGCTATTCACATTCAACCCCTTCGGGTTGGCGTGTTAATAAGCTATCAACTTTCATCCGTTATACTCAGAAAATTACCGATTACAGATTACCGATTGATTACAGATTACCGATTGATTACCCATTATCATGACAACAAATACTTATGACGAAATACCTTATCCTTCCCTAGTCTATGCCGATACTCATCCGGGTAGATTGGCTACTTTGGCGACGCTGTTTGGTTTGAAGCCGCCCTCTGTCGCAAAGTGCCGCGTTTTGGAGTTAGGTTGTGGTGATGGTACCAATTTGATTGCCATTGCCCAAAGTTTGCCGCAAGCTTCGTTATGGGGCATAGATTATTCTGCCAAGCAAATTGCAACGGGGCAAGCAGTGATAGAGGCTATTCATCTCCCTAATATTACGCTCAAGCAACTCGATTTGAATGAGGTTGATGAGTCATTAGGGAAGTTTGACTACATTATTGCTCATGGCGTTTATTCATGGATACCTCAGGAAATGCAAGAAACTGTGTTAAGCCTCATTCAGCAGCATTTAGCGGCCAACGGTATCGCTTATATCAGTTATAACATCTATCCAGGCTGGCATACGGAGAACATTGTGCGCGATATGATGATGTATCATACGCAGCAATTGCCAGACGCGCCTTTCCATCTCAGCATGATGCATGCGAAAGGGATACTTCAGTTTCTTGCTAATATTCGTAAACAGGGCAATGGTGCTTTTGATTTGCTGTTACAAGAAAAATGGCAGCAATTGCAAGCGGTGCCAGATAATTATTTATACCATGACTTATTAGAAGAAGAGAATCACCCTGTTTATTTTCACCAATTTATTAAACAGGCTACCCAACATCGTTTGGCTTATGTTACTGATATTGAGTTTCGGCATTATTTAATGTTGTCTTTTCCGCAGCAAGTTGTTGAAACTTTTGAGGAGTTTTTTCAGGGTGACTTTTTTAAGCAAGAACAGTATATGGATTTTTTTCTTAATCGGACGTTACGCCGCTCGCTGTTATGTCATCAAGACATGTCTATTAGTCGTGAACTTGATTGGAAAAGACTCCCAGAATGTTATATTGCGGCCCCCCCATCACTCCAGCCCGTTGGAAAAGAAGACTCAGAAGACTCGGCTCAATTCAAAAAGGCTGACGGTGAAATTATCACTATCAAACACCCGTTGATAAAAACGGCCATCCGTTATCTATTGAGTTTTTATCCGCACCGAATTTCTTTTGAGGCCTTATTCAAGTATGCTTGTCAACAATTGCCACAATCCGCTTCTGACTCCGCCTTGCGAGAAACGTTCGCCAAAAAATTGTTGCGTCTTTATTGCCTTGAAGCGATAGAATTGAATATTGAGCCACCTCCGTTTGTAACAACGCTTGGCACTTATCCCACTGCCAGCCCTTTAGCTCGCTTTTTAGCGGCGCGTGGGCAACAATCCCTGATTAATTTACGCTGCGAATTTACCAACCTGAGTGCCATCGCAACCGTATTATTACCTCATCTCAATGGTCAAAATAATAGTCAAGAACTGGGGACTATTTTGACTAAAATGGTTAAAAAACAAAAAATTGATAAAAAACTGAATGCCCAATTAGAAAAAGCACTGCTTGAGATAGCACAAGCAGCGTTGTTAGTCCAAAGCTAAAGCTATGGAGTCCAAAGCTTTAGCTTTGGCAAATCTTGGAGTCCAAAGCTTCAGCTTTGGCAAATTATGTCATTGAGTTAAGGAAAAGGCCCGTTTGTAGTAGGCGATTTTAAGCTTCACGCAACTAGTGCAAAAAAGCGGAAATACCCGTACCACCGCCATGAGCGGTTCCTCTGCGCTAAAAGCGGAGTAGGTTAAAACCTGCTAACTCAGTGCCCTTTAGGGTACTTTAGCTTTCAGACAACTGCTTTAGCTGTTGGCTGTTGGTACGGGAACTTCCGCTCTCCTGCACTAGTCGGACTGAAGTTTGGAAGAAGTCCAAACACTCGTCCAAACGTTAGTTTGGCAGAGTAGTGATACGCGGGTACCTGTTATTTACATATAATTTTTATGGTTATTTGGAGGCTCGATTTTGAGGGCCATAAAGTACTTTGGATGTTTTTAATTTAAGTTATGGCCCTCTGTCGCGCTGACAGTTTGAGACTTTTTGTAGGTGTTTTGTTGCTTAACCTATAAGCAAGTTGTGTTTGCTAATTGTTGATAGTAAGCTTCTGACAGGTATGCTTTGCCGGCTAGTAAGTGGTTTAAATAGTCGGGTGAAGGTTTTAAACCTTCTTTAATCGTCGCCGCAATATAAGTTAATGCGTTGGTAATTTTTCCTTCGCATTCAACTTTGATTGGTTGATGATTGTAATGCGTAGGTACTCCTTCAAATTGGTCTAGTTTGGCAATGTCTTTATCAGTTACTTCATAAAGGATGCCTTCTACTTGGGAGTTTGGTTGTTGAACAATATTTGCGAAACCTTCTGTTGGATTTTTGTAGCTATTCTTGTTAAAGAGAAGGGCGTATTCTTGTAATAGGGCCTTTCGTGAAGGCGGTAAATAGCCTATTCTTTTTCTCAGTCGTTCTGGGTTCATATTTGAACCGTAAGCAAAATAGTGTTTTTTGTCAGTCATTTTTCTGTTTGCAATTCCGTCCAAAGCTGCAAGCTTTGGCAATTCTTGGAGTCCAAAGCTTTAGCTTTGGCAATTCTTGGAGTCCAAAGCTTTAGCTTTGGCAATTTATGGAGTCCAAAGCTTTAGCTTTGGAAGAGGCCGTTTTCCGTTTGGAATCTGGAGTCCAAAGCTTTAGCTTTGGAAGAGGCCGTTTTCCGTTTGGAATCTGGAGTCCAAAGCTTTAGCTTTGGAAGAGGCCGTTTTCCGTTTGGAATCCATGCCATGATTCTAGGGTGGTTATTCAATACGAACAAATTCTACGCGACGATTCATGGCGCGTCCTTGTTCTGTTCGATTGGTGTTAATGGGTTGGCTTTCGCCGTTGGCTTTGATTATAAAACGTTTGTCTGCTACTTGGTAATGGGATATTAAAAAGGTTTTTACAGCGAAGGCCCGTTGGTAGGATAAATAGAAGTTGTAGAGTTTTGGGCCGATGCTGTCGGTGTGTCCGGCGATGACTAAAATCGCGTCGGCGAGTGGGCCTTGCAATACGCGCCCGTATTTGTGTAGTAGTGAGTGAGATTCTGGCAGTATGTCGGCTGAGTCAAAGTCGAAGTGAATGAGTGCGCCTACTTTGGGTGGTTCTGGTTCGTCTTGGCTAAGGCCGCCGGGGCCGCGCATTTTGGGCTTGAGGGTTAGGGCGTTGATGATTTCTTCTTCTGTGGTTGGGAAGAAGAGTTTGTCGTCGGCACAGGTGGCATTGAGGCTACTTAGTAGCAAGCAAGCGGCGAGTAGTGTTTTGGGAAGGTTGGATGGGTTTGTCTTGTTCATATGGTTCTCCGGGTGTTAATAACTACAGGGATTCGTTATATAACGCAACTACAGGGATTCGTTATAATAATAACGGATAAAGCAACTACAGAGATTCGTTATAATAACGGATAAAGCAACTACTGGGTTTCGTTATATAACGCAACTACTGGGTTTCGTTATATAACGCAACTACAGGGATTCGTTAGATAAAGCAACTACAGGGATTCGTTATAATAACGGATAAAGCAACTACTGGGTTTCGTTAGATAAAGCAACTACTGGGTTTCGTTATATAACGCAACTACAGAGATTCGTTATAATAACGGATAAAGCAACTACTTGGTTTCGTTAGATAAAGCAACTACAGGGATTCGTTATAATAACGGATAAAGCAACTACTGGGTTTCGTTATATAACGCAACTACAGGGATTCGTTATAAAAAAGGATAAAGCAACTACAAGGATTCGTTATATAAAGCAACTACAGGGATTCGTTGCTTATGAACGGATAAAGCAACTACACGGATTCGTTGCTTATGAACGGATAAAGCAACTACACGGATTCGTTGCTTATGAACGGATAAAGCAACTACACGGATTCGTTGCTTATGAACGGATAAAGCAACTACTGGGTTTCGTTAGATAAAGCAACTACTGGGTTTCGTTAGATAAAGCAACTACAAGGATTCGTTATTTATAATAACTGATAAAACGAATCCATGTAGAATTCAATCTTTTTCTGATTGTAACTGTTGAAATGTATAATTTGTTTTTTAGTGATTATATCAATATCATACTTATTAACATTCAACCCCTACGGGGTTGGCGCGTTGGGGAGCACATTTCCCACAGGTTGCACCTGTGGCTATTATCTCGCTCCGCGAATTACTGCGTTTCACATTCAACCCCTACGGGGGTTGGCGCGTCGGGGAGCACATTTCCCACAGGTTGCACCTGTGGCTATTCACATTCAACCCCTACGGGGTTGGCGCGTCGGGGAGCACATTTCCCACAGGTTGCACCTGTGGCTATTCACATTCAACCCCTACGGGGTTGGCGCGTCGGGGAGCACATTTCCCACAGGTTGCACCTGTGGCTATTCACATTCAACCCCTACGGGGTTGGCGCGTTGGGGGCACATTTCCCACAGGTTGCACCTGTGGCTATTCACATTCAACCCCTACGGGGTTGGCACTTTGACAACGTATCAACAAAATCCGCTATAATCAGGGTATTTCCGCTCTCTTGCACTAGCGGCTAAGGAGTCTACGCGACGCTCGCTTTGGATGGAAGGCCCCATGCTCTCTTTTTCCCGTTGCCTTTTTGCGTTAATAACGAGTAAAGGCTAAAGTCGCTTGTTGCAGTAATTGGGCTAAGCGTTGTTCCTCGGCCTTTCTGGCCGTTTCGGCCACTTGTTGCTGTTGGCGTAGTTGGGCTAAGCGTTGTTCTTCGGCCTTTCTCGCTTTCTCGGCCTGTTGTTGGCGTAATTGGGCTAATCGTTGTTCCTCGGCCTTTCTGGCGGTTTCGGCCGCTTGTTGCTGTTGGCGTAACTGGGCTAAGCGTTGTTCTTCGGCCTTTCTGGCCGTTTCTGCCTGTTGTAATGCCTGTTGTTTATCAACCGTTGTTCTTTTCGCGCAAGTGGTAAAACAAAAGTCGTCCGTGAGCGAAGATAAGCGCCAAGGCACTTGTTTACCACTGCTTTCCTGTTGAACACCCCGGGCAGTTTGTTTAAAGACTTCCTCTATGGTTAAGCCGGGCGTTTGGATGGCCTTTAATAGATATTGTGTGAATAAACCATTGCGCCCGTTGCCATCAGAGGCTTGTTGGCCGAGTGCGGTAGCATAACTAATGATAGTGCCCTGCGGGGCCGTCATAGCCGTTAAGCCGTCTTGTGAGCGAAAATAGCTACGATAAGGATTATTGCGGCAAGCATCGAAAATAACGATATTGACGCGACTACCGGCCTCCTGCATCAAGTCCACCACAAATTGGGCATCAATGGCACGGTATTTGACAAGTCGGGCTTTTGGGATTTTGGGGCCGATAGGGATAAGGTAATTATGTTGATTGATTTGGATGCCATGCCCGGCAAAATAAAACAATCCGACGCCACCTTGGCTTAAACGTTGTCCAAAGTCGATAATGGCGAGATCCATTTGCTCTTGATTGAGGTTTTGTTTATGGATAACGGTAAAACCGTAGCCCCGCAACAGGTTAGCGATGTCTTTAGCATCATTACTGGGATTGGGCAAAAAGTCGCCCAGATAATCGCTATTGCCAATGACTAAAGCGAGTCGTTGTTCGGTAATGTTCTGAGAAAGAGGACGGCCTTCTTCGTTGCTTTGATGATTAGGGGTGGTAACGGGCGCACCATTACCGCCCCTATCTTTGGGCGACTGTGAGAAATCGCAAGCACTCAGCAGCGCCAAGACGCGCTCAGAGCCAGACGATTTTAGTTATCGTATTGACATTCATTTGTTTATCCTCGTCATTGGCGTTCCGCCACTGCGTTTCGCGGTACTCATCTTTAATTCGTTTATCCGCGTAATTATCGCCCCGTTGGGGCTTGCCAGGGGCGATGCCCCTGGCTTGCCAGGGGCGATGCCCCTGGCTATATTAATCTCGCCCCGTTGGGGCTTGCCAGGGGCGATGCCCCTGGCTATATTAATCTCGCCCCGTTGGGGCTTTTTTAGTTTAAATCCTTTCTAAAATACATTCCTTGTAGCCCAGGGGCGATGCCCCTGGCTATATTAATCTCGCCCCGTTGGGGCTTTTTTAGTTTATTAAAATGATGGGCCATTGGCAAAATTAGGCCTATCATTTCTACAAGCTGGCCCACTTTAAAAACATGTTTTGCGACGCGACACGCGCAACGCTTGTAGAGCAAATTATAATCAAATTGATAAAAATTTTTCAAGTTATTTTGTGACAGACACTAAAGCGCCTACTACAAACTTAGGCGCTAAAGCGCCTACAAACTTAGGCGCTAAAGCGCCTACTACTAACTTAGGCGCTAAAGCGCCTACTACAAACTTAGGCACTAAAGCGCCTACTACAAACTTAGGCGCTGAAGCGCCTACAAACTTAGGCGCTAAAGCGCCTACAAACTTAGGCGCTAAAGCGCCTACTACAAACTCTCTTAGCGAAAGAAATGACAGTTTAGTTTAGTTTGTGGCCTAGTTAAGTATAATTCGTTAATCCGCGTAATTAGTTGTACTTCGTCATTCGCGGTACTCATCTTCAATTCGTTAATCCGCGTAATTAGTTGTACTAAGCGTCATTAGTTGTACTCATCTTTAATTCGTTTATCCGCGTAATTCGCTGTACTCATCGATAATTCGCTGTACTTCGTCATTCGCGGTACTGATCTTTAATTCGTTTATCCGCGTAATTAGTTGTACTAAGCGTCATTAGTTGTACTATTTCATGGCCGCGGCCTCCTTGTGATTAAGGCGGCGATGTGTTATGAAGGTTGATATGATAGGCATGGTGTTTGGAATTTGTCAAGTATAAATAACTACAAGGATTTGGTATAAGCAAGGATGAAGTACAGCGACACAAGCGGGATAAACGAATAACAGGTACAGTGAGAGTACAACGAATTTGGGGTATAAACGGATTTTTCATCTGGCATAAGGGCCCTTATACTCAATGTTCAACGCGTAATAGGCGTTCCAGAACGAAGTTTGGCTGTACTTCGTCATTAGTTGTACTCATCTTCAATTCGTTTATCCGCGTAATTAGTTGTACTAAGCGCGCCGGAGTTGTACTCATCTTCAATTCGTTTATCCGCGTAATTAGTTGTACTAAGCGCGCCGGAGTTGTACTCATCTTTAATTCGTTTATCCGCGTAATTAGTTGTACTAAGCGTCATTAGTTGTACTCATATTCAATTCGTTTATCCGCGTAATTCGTTGTACTCATCGAGAAAGAGTTGCACTGAGCACGCCGGAGTTGTACTCATCGAGAATTCGTTTATCCGCGTAATTCGTTGTACTAAGCGTAATTCGTTGTACTAAGCGTAATTAGTTGTACTAAGCGTAATTAGTTGTACTAAGCGTCATTAGTTGTACTAAGCGTGCAGGAGTTGTACTCATCTTTTGGAAAACACATCCGATGTGTGCTAAACATCGGATATATTAATCGTTATTCAACAACCAACACCCCGGATCGGCCTTAAACGGACTACACTTAACTGCATACGCAAGACATTTTAATCCACCCCGACACAGTTTCGCATAAAAACAATCCTGACAACCTTCACTGACTTGCAATGGGCTGCGGAGTTGACGCAATAGTGCAGAATTATCGTACAGTTCAAGCATAGGCCTTTCCAACAAATTACCAACACGAATAGGCATCCGTCGGCACGGATAGAGATCACCATTAGGTTGCACCGTGAGCAAAGTATCTCCCGCCGTACAATGATAAGGGCGGCCGCCTCCCACGAGGAATTGCAGGGCACGGTGCATAGCAATTTCAGTGCGATTAAACCAAGCGCGTTTAGCCTCTGTTTGCGCTTGTTCCATTATCTCAAAAAAGGCTTTAGTCTCAGCCGGTGTCATTACCAGTTGACGTAATTTAGCACCACTACCCCAAGGAATCAACCTATCGGCCCACACACGATCCACGCGCAAGCGTCGGCCTAATTTAGCCACCTCTCTAAATTCGCGGAAATTCTTGCGGTGGGCCGTAAACGAAATCAGGGTACGAATACGCGCGCGCCTCAGACGCTTGATAGCGGCAACGGTTTGGGCAAAATTGCCCTCGCCACGAATACTATCATGGGTAGCAGCGGTGCCCTCAATACTGACTTGCACAAAGCTGGGAGCGAGTTTGCTGAGACGTTGCGCCAACGCTGCATCAATAAAAACGCCATTAGTGAGAATCGCAAAACTAAATAAAGCGCGGTGCGCGGCAAACACTTCCAACAAGTCGATAAAATCACGCCGCGCAAATGGCTCGCCACCGGTGACAGTAATATGGGCACGAATACGCTTACCGCGGCGCTGACTCAAGGCCGCCAATAATGCCTTAAATTGCGCCAAGATGTTGAGCAACTCAGCAAAACTGAGTTCATCGCGTGCATAATTATCTTGATAACAGTGGGCACAGCGTAAATTGCAACGCTCCGTGACATGCCATTGGAACAATAGGCTTGGAGGCGCGTAGCGTTGTTCGTTAAATTGAAGTAATGATGCGGTGTGTGTGGACATAGTTAAGCGATCTGTTATTATGCTAAAGCCTTTGAGTCAATGCCATTAAGTTTTTCAGGCTAAAGTTTTCCGCAGCGGAAACTTTAGCCTGAAAGGGCAGACACACAGGTCTGCCCCTACCAACCCCCCGCGCTGTGAGGGAACTTGAACTTCTCGCATGGATCGTGCAGGACAAAAGTGCAAGTTGTGCCCGTGCGGAGTATAAATTGATTTTAAAGCGCTTTTTATTAATATATTCTCATTACCAATTACCAAAACAACCACTCCAGAACTACCTTTTAAAGATTTTCAAAGGGTAGCTAGGCAACTGTTTCTTAAGCTTTTGGAAGGTTTGCTTAGCCTGCTCAAGATTCGTATAACGCAAACCCTTGCCCGGTTCACGCCATCCTTTCCCTGACCATTCCTGCGGTGATTTGGGATTTAACATCAAGCAAATGACATAGCTCGGTGTCGTAGGATTCGTGCTTGGCTTTAGTGCCGTCTTTTGGGGCTGTTCGGGCGAGATCGATTGCATTGACGAGCGCTTGGGGGCAATGCCTTTGCCCGGGCCTCCCAATTCTTGTTTTTCCATGCGTTCCAATTCCCGTTCCATTCTCCTTGTTTCCTCAAGCTCGTCCCGTTCAAAAGAATCTTCGCTTTGCTTGATCCGATAATTGTCAATCTTTGCCAATGCGGCTTCGATGTTGCGAATGATTTCATCCATCTCGCCCAGATCATTTATGACCCGGCTCTGCTGTTCTTGCTCTATTTCCATAGATTTCAAACGTTGTTCTAGTTCTTCAGAAAAATTTGTCATCAGAATCCTCCAGTTGAGAGGGCTTAGGCGCACAAACCCTATAAATTCGCCCTGTTACCGCACCCTTACTTAAAATAGGGCTAGTTGTTATCTTTAAGCGTTGGTGCATGCAAAATATGTTCCTACCGTTTATTATCTATCTGAGAGGTAGGGTGGCATTCTACCGTTTCCTTCTCGTACAAACTTCATCTAGGGCCATATAAATAATATTAATAAATGTGTGATATCAAAACCGTCGTGGTGGTTTTGGGACTTATGCTATTAAAACCGCGTACATTTAAGTGGGTAAACAAAAGTATTTTTGAGGCTCATAACGAGCGGTAATAGTCGCTAAAGCGACTACTACAAACCGGCGGGGCTTATTCAGAATCAACATGCTCAATTGATCCCAACGAACTTTCCAAGACTTGTAAAGGATAACCGGGCCACCGTTTCCGAAGTTGTAGCAAGCACTGATAAGCTTGCTCGGAACTGGTATAACACTTACCCTTACCATGTCTATGCCATTCTTTCCCAGACCATTCAGGCGGTGATTTAGGATTGAACATCAAGCAAACTATATAGCCATGCCTATCAGAACGGCCGCTTGGTGTCGGTGTGGTATTCAGTTGTTTTGTAGTAGTCGCTTTCTCGTTATTTGTCAAGACCAACGGGGTTGTCACATCGTCGTGGTGCGTCAAGGTTATTTTGAGATTGTTAATTTTAACCTTCAATTCATGCACATCATTTAATATTCCGTTCAGACGATTTTGCTCGGTTTCCAGACTTTCCAACCGTAGCTTAAGTTCATCGTCGGTAATTTTCATCAAAATCCTCCTTTTACATGGTCTTAGCCGCAAACCCCGGCTCGGGGAAAGGTACTTATAAAATGAGGGCAGGTTTTTGTGGATTGGGCTTTGATATACGGAACGTACTCTATTTAACCCAAGACGTTGCCATACAGACATTTTCAGATAAATTATACCGGTGTCCGGTATAATTTCGCGGTTCGGTGCGTCACTCATTGAGAGCAAAACGACTGATAATCAATGCCATTAAGCCTCAGAATAAATTCTGAGGCTAAAAGCTTAAGTAGGCTAAAGCCTACTAATAGTCAATGCCATTAAGTCCAGGGCGAACACTTAGGAAAGCCCTACAGCCCCTGAAAGCTAAGGTTTGGTAGGGGCAGACCACCCGCGAATGTTAATGGCATTGAGGCTAAAGCCTACTAATAGTGCCCTTTAGGGTACTTTAGCTTTAAGCCTTAGAATTTATTCTAAGGCTTAACTTAATGTCATAGAAATCTGACAATCAATGACTTAAATAAATTATCCTGTACAAAGAACTATTTCAAAAAAATATGCTAACAACCATCGAACACCTGCGCGATCTTGGTATTTTTTCAGACCTAGACGTACATTTTGCCAAATTTATGGCAACCCTCTCTGAGGGTGCGAATGAGGCCTTATTGATTGGTGCAGCACTCGCGAGTCATTTCACCACACTTGGCTCTTCTTGCGTGGATTTGGAGGCACTGGCCGAGCAGTCATTCCCGCCACAGCCTGAACCGGGCACAGATACGTTACCCTGTCCCAATTTATCCCACTGGCGAGATTCTCTACTTAATTGTAGGGTGGTTGGGCAACCCGGAAATTATACCCCGTTAATTCTCGACAAGCACCGTCTCTATTTGTATCGATATTGGGATTATGAGCAACAACTCGCGGCACAGATTCGCGCCCGTTGCCGCCTCCAACGTCGTGATGTTAACCATGACACTTTGGAAGAAGGCTTGTCGCGCTTGTTTCTGGAAAAATCCGCCCAAGACAATGTATCTCAAAAAATCGCCGCACGCACAGCGGTACTACGCAATTTTTGCATTATTTCTGGCGGGCCGGGTACCGGAAAAACCTCTACAGTTGCCAAAATTTTAGCATTATTACTGGAACAAAAGCCAAACCTAAACATAGCCTTAGCGGCACCGACGGGCAAAGCGGCCGTCCGTTTGCTGGAGGCGATTACACAGACTTTACACGATTTAAACTGCGCTCCCAGCATCAAAGCGGCTATTCCTACCGAAACTTACACGATACACCGTCTACTCGGTAGCCGGCCCAACTCGCCCTATTTTCGCAGTCATGCTGGCAATCTCTTACCGTATGATGTGGTAGTAGTTGATGAAGCCTCAATGGTAGATTTAGCCTTGATGACTAAATTGGCACAAGCGATACCTAAATCGGCCCGTTGGATTTTGCTGGGCGACAAAGATCAATTGGCTTCGGTAGAAGCCGGCACAGTGCTAGGCGATATTTGTGAAGCGGGAAAGAAAGGGGAAAGGGGCGGGGTAAATGGAGTGCCAACGGAAAAGGGGCCAACAGAAACGGGCCAAGAGCCAATAAAAATAGGCAAGGGGCAAGATAAAATAGAGGAAGACCATTCCCAATCCGCAATTTCTGATAACCAATTACCCATTGCCAATGATCAACCTCTCCAAGACAGTATCGTTTTATTAGACAAAAGTTATCGCTTTGGCGAGGATAGTGGGATAGGGGCATTGGCACTGGCGGTTAAGCAGGGGCAAAGTGAAGAAGCTTTGCGTATTCTTAAATCAGAAAACTATCCCGATGTCAATTGGCACCCAATAAGCCCATTAGAAAGAATGCCCACCGGCCTCATCGACCAAATGGTGGCTGGTTTTTCCCGTTACCTCGTTACGCCACAGCCCGAAAAAGTTTTGCAAACCTATCAGCAATTTAGAATTTTAGCAGCTATTCGTCGTGGGCCTTATGGTGTAGAGGCCCTCAATCGCCGAATAGAACAAGAATTAAGCAAAACGGGACGAATACGGACTAACGCTCGCTGGTATCACGGCCGCCCGATTATGATTACTCGCAATGACTACCGACTTCAACTCTTCAATGGCGATATTGGTATCATACTCAGAAACCCGGCTAACAATAATGAATTACAGGCTTTTTTTCCCGATAAAGATGGACAAGTCCGCGCATTTTGGCCTAATCGCCTGCCCGAACATGAAACCGTTTATGCCATGACGATTCATAAAAGCCAAGGCTCAGAATTTGAGAATGTGCTGATATTATTGCCGAACCCAATTTCTCCCGTCTTGAGCCGTGAATTAATTTATACTGGGATGACTCGCGCTAAACAAAGCGTAAGCGTATGGGGAAATGAGCAAGTGTTTAAACAAGCGATATTACAAAAAATCAGCCGCTCATCCGGTTTGCGAGAACAATTATCAGTAATCAGTAATCAATAGACTTGCCATTCGCTTCAATACGCCCTTTCAGGGCTTACTTATAACCCAGGGCGTTGCCCTGGGCTATATTAACACCGCCCTTTCAGGGCTTAAAACTTAATTCTTCTAACCCAGGGCGTTGCCCTGGGCTATATTAACACCGCCCTTTCAGGGCTTAAAACTTAATTCTTCTAACCCAGGGCGTTGCCCTAGGCTATATTAACACCGCCCTTTCAGGGCTTAAAACTTAATTCTTCTAACCCAGGGCGTTGCCCTGGGCTATATTAACACCGCCCTTTCAGGGCGTAAAAGTTGGGTGGTTTGGGAAGAAGGGGGTAAAGAAAATTATTAATGATTAATGATTAATGATTAATGATTAATGAGTTAAATAATACTTAACTGATTGTTTTTAAAAGTAATTTTATTAATAGGAATAAAATTTGGTTCAAGTTTTAGAACCCGTTGGAACCTCCTTTTCATCACCCCAGGTAAAACTCCGGATGTTGTGATTGAACTGTTATCGGATAGTACGCGAGACACCGATAAACAGGAAAAAAAGCAGATTTATCAAAATAAGTTACGAGTACCAGAATATTTTTGGTATGATCCGTTTAACTCTGAAGATTGGGCTGGGTTTAGCATTGATACGTTGGCAAGGCGTTTACAAAGATGTTGAGGCTCACTGGTTACGATGTGCAACTTTGGACGGTGTTTTACTACCGACGGCACAAGAAGCCGCCGAACAAAAGGCTAATCAAGCCGAACAAGAGGCCGTTCAAGCTAAACAAGAGGCCGTTCAAGCCAAACAAGAGGCCGTTCAAGCCAAGCAACGAGCGGCTCAATTAGCAGAAAAATTACGGGCTTTGGGTGTCAATCCTGACGAGATTTAAAATGGAGTCCAAGATTTATCTTGGTACCAAGCACTGGAGTCCAATATTTATCTTGGTAGCGAGCGATGGAGTAAAACCATTAAAAAAAGTTACCTACACTTAAAATACCTGAAAATTATTGGCGAAGGTACTTATCATCAGTTTATTGAGTTCATAATTTATGAAAATACGCCTTATTGATACAAATGACGAAGAAATGCAAGAGCCATTGCTTGAAAGTCCTTCATTAGGACTTGATCGGGCTGAGCCGGCTATTGTAGCCGATTGGGCAACACCAATTATGCAAATTAAAACGTGGCAAGGCAATCAATTAGAATTGAGTCGTCTTGAACAACTGGCTGCATTGATACCAGATACAAGTGAGGAAAATCGACAAGTGATATCATGGAGCTTTGGTGATCAAGAAATCGAGGTTGATTTGTCGCTTGTCCTAACACTTCTTAGTCGAGATATGTTGATGCTTGGTAAAAATAAACAATTTGCCTTAGTCTTGGAGTAAAAAATGCTATCTGTTCAAATCAAACCGGGGTGTTATATTTTAGGTTCACAACGGGCAAATCAACAAGTCAATTTTGGTGGCTTAGTTATTAATCCTGCTGAACAGAGTTCTGATAAAACCGGTCAATGGTCTCTAAAATTCTGTACCTTTGGCGATGCCGATATCGACAGTCAGATGCGACAAATATTTGTAAGTATTGCGTGTCGTTTAGGTTTAATGCCGGTTCACTTTGTTGAACGTTTTGAAAAAGCGTTGCTCTCACCAGAGCCTATCTGTTTGGTTGCTGATACTTCTTCCTTGTTTAACGGCAGTTTTGAGCAAGCTGTTCGTCTTAGAACCGGAAAACCTACCCATTTGGCAGTACCCGATCAAGTTTATATGGAAATTCAACGTCAGCGGGAACGATCAGGTAGGAACAAGGCTTCAAGTAAGCCGGTGAAAAGTCATAAAAATGAAATGCTTGACTGGTTGCGTGAACGAAGATTTCAGCGTCTCCAAGTTGCAACCGCACGCGCCTTGCGTAGGCTTAAACAGGCTGGTATGATTATTTATTTTATCCGTCCACCTCAACCAATGGTACGTTACTTTGGTTCTGAACGGGGGAGTTCTACGGCTGAAGAATTGACATCCTCTAATGAAGATGGTTCAAATTATCACCGAGATCGATTAATATTAGAAGCGGCAAGAAATCAACGCGTTATTTTTTCCCATATTCCAGTTTGGTTAGTCACGGGCGATGCCAAGCTTGCTATACAAGCAGACTTGGAAGAATTTCAGGTGGGATACTCATGGTTGCCACAAATACCAGAAGTGCGCGTGATTGGTTCTCCTTATATCGAACCCCGTAGCTTGATACCTTATCATTTACCCGTAGAAGAATTTATTGAAGACTGGTTATGGAATTGGGAAAATATAACACTTCAATTAAGTGGAAAAGCGGAACAACAGATTTGGACATTGCCATCAGGAGAACGTGAACGGGCACGACTTGAATTAAATGATTTAGAACCACAATCTTATGAAAAAAAAGTGCATTCTTGTGAACGTTGTACCGTTCAACAAGTTCTGAATGGTAAAAAACCGACGATTAATTTGACAACAACCCCTATCACGGAGGCATCTGTTCCACAGCGAGCGCCACCGCCACATAATTTGATTGAGGGTTTGCATAAGATTGCCGGTGCTACAACGGTAGAGGAATCAGCTAAAATAACGCCTGATATTCGAGCCTATCTTCAAGCACTAGGATGGGTAGAAAAGAAAGGTAGCACATTAAAAATGACTTTACGCGGTAACGAATTGATGGAGGCTTGGAAACAATTAAAAGTTGAAACGGTCATTGAATGGTATGAATGGCTTCGTAATGCCAGTCAAGATATTCTTTACCTTCAACCACAACGAAAACTTAAAGACGTTTTAACTCTGTCCAATTGGACAGTAGATGATAAACTTGCTGAACAATTAGGTTTCTCACTTAAAATGATAAAAAGTCAATTACTGCTCGCTAATGCTTTTGGTATTTTAGTGCGTCTTAATGGTAAATCGTGGAAAACCGAATGGAAACCACTACCGGAAGCGGCTACTTTGATACTGAACACAGCGATTAATTTCAGGCATCAAGCTAACAGTATAAGTCGTGCTGTTCGTGTTGATAGGGTATTTACCACATTGCTCAAGTCTACGCCTCTTTCATTGCCTAATTTTCGTGCTGGGGTGTTTGAACTTTTTAAGCAGGGCAAAATAGAAGTAGGAGGCACCGTTCCTGATACCATAATACGCTCAGAAGGTCTATCAGGCGTTAAAATGAAAGCACTGATACCGGGTAAAGATGGGGTTGAACACCCGATTATTGATCTTGGTGCCGGAGATTTTTTGATACCCGGTAAATCTTGTCAAGTTATTATACCTTTGGAGGACACGACATGAGTTTTTTATCCGAACTTGAGTCTTCCAGTCAAATAGCCGAATATGAAACCCTTGGTTACTTACAAAATCCGTTTCCTATTCGTGGTGAAGTGCGTCCTGAAATCTATGTTGAGCGTCCAGAATTAGAGTCTATCCGTCAACATTTGTTAGGTTTTTTATCCGAAAAGAGCCGGGGCGGTTTCTGGGCAATGGAAGGAGCTCGCGGTATTGGCAAAAGTAACTTTCTGCAACATCTTGACTGGGAATTACAAAAAGCACACGGAAAATTAAAATATACTGTACATCAGTATATCCCTAGTCGGTTAGTTGCACCACAGCAACTGCTCGAAAAAATCATTCAAGCCATCGGTGACGATATTTTCTATGAATTATTGAAAAACAAGCCAATATTACCCGCTTCTTCAAAAGGGACTGATTTAGCGCGTTTTTTTAAAAAAATCTCTGAGAGTAAAGAGCCGCAAAGCTTAGAAGAATCAGCGCGCTTTTTAATGCGTTGGATGAGTGGTTATCAAACGTATGTTCATGAACGGGAAAAGTACAATATTTGGTCTAAGGAACGTATGCCGCCAGCCGTTGCATTTCCTTATCTGAGGAGAATTGTTGACTGCTTAGAGTCTCAAGGGTTACTTAACAAAATCATACTTTTACTTGATGAATTTGAAGAAGTGCAGTTACTCAAACTGCCTGTCAGATCAGAATATATCCAAGCTTTGAAAGGATTAATCAATACTTTTAATTGGAAAGGACTTTTTATCATTATTGCTGGACAAGAAGGGAGCTTTGCTACGATTGGAGAACAATATACGTCTCTGTCAGATCGATGGCAACGCGCCAATCTTTTACCCATTAGTTCTGCCACAGAAGCAGTCAACTTAGCAAACGCTTACATGGTGTTTGCACACCAAGCGTATTTGAAACAGCATCAAGCGGAAAAGGAAAGACAACAATTATCGCCGTCTGAGATAGAGATAAAAGCGATTTATGGGGATGTTTCTTCAGAACAGGGAAGTGTGCGTGTTTCTCAGCGGAATATATTGCATGAATTGTATCAATGGGTTGAAAAACGTGTTAACTCATAAAGCGCTGGAGTCGGCCAGATTTATCTTGGAAGCGAGCGATGGAGTAAAACCGTTAGACTTTGCCGCTCAAAATATTATGGCATCTAGGAGATTATCAATGAATTGTCCTGCCTGTGATCATTATATAGTCATCGAAGATTGGACTGATGATGAACCTTTTAATTGCCCTCATTGCAATACCCTGATCAGATTACTCACAGACGAAGGTGGTTATTGTGGTGCCAGTGATAAATTTATTGAAATTCAGGAAGAAGAACAAAAATGAAAGCGAGCGTAGGATAGAACATCGCAACGCCCATCATAACTTCTGATAAGCCACGACGCACTATACCCTTAGTTAGCACCTATCAGTTTTTGCTAACTCATTGAATATTAAGTTTCAAGGTACAATCAACTTGTTCAATCATGTATTATCCATCGATAATACAACAGATTCACTCAACGACACGATATTTATTTGTCAGTTTATTTAAGTTTCAAGGTACAATCAACTTGTTCAACCATGTATAACCCATTGATAATACAACCGATTCACTCAACGACACGATTGATAAAATTCGTTGAGTCTAAGTGTCGTTGTACTTATTATTAAATTAAGTACAACGAATTACGCGGATAAACGAATTGATTTGTCAGTTTATTTAGGTTTCAAGGTAAAATCAGCCTATTCAACCATGTATAACCCATTGATAATACAACCGATTCACTCAACGACACGGTTGATAAAATTCGTTGAGTCTAAGTGTCGTTGTACTTATTATTAAATTAAGTACAACGAATTACGCGGATAAACGAATTGATTTGTCAGTTTATTTAGGTTTCAAGGTAAAATCAGCCTATTCAACCATGTATAACCCATTGATAATACAACCGATTCACTCAACGACACGATTGATAAAATTCGTTGAGCCTAAGTGTCGTTGTACTTATTTGAAAAACGGATAGATGCTAAGATTAAGTACAACGAATTACGCGGATAAACGAATTGATTTGTCAGTTTATTTAAGTTTCAAGGTACAATCAATTTATTCAACCATGTATTATCTATCGATAATACAACAGATTCACTCAACGACACGATTGATAAAATTCGTTGAGCCTAAGTGTCGTTGTACTTATTTGAAAAACGGATAGATGCTAAGATTAAGTACAACGAATTACGCGGATAAACGAATTTATTTGTCAGTTTATTTAGGTTTCAAGGTACAATCAACTTATTCAACCATGTATTATCTATCGACAATACAACAGATTCACTCAACGACACGATTGATAAAATTCGTTGAGTCTAAGTGTCGTTGTACTTATTATTAAGTACAACGAATTACGCGGATAAACGAATTTATTTGTCAGTTTATTTAAGTTTCAAGGTACAATCAATTTATTCAACCATGTATTATCTATCGACAATACAACAGATTCACTCAACGACACGATTGATAAAATTCGTTGAGCCTAAGTGTCGTTGTACTTATTTTAAAAACGGATAGATGCTAAGACAAAATACCACTTTCTGTTGATGAACCTCTGGTTAAAAGGTTAAAATAACAGTCGTGTCTGTGGATGCTCCTAATGTCTCGCGCATGATAAGGTGAGGCATGACTTATGGCAGCATTGTAAAGAATTACCTGTTCACATTATCAACCACCAACAAGGCTATTATGGCATATATTAACTTACCTACATTTGATGAAATGTCCCCAAATATTCAGGCGCGGGCACGGCCCATCCTGGAAAGAACGGGGAAACTGGGCGAGATTTTTGAACTCTTGGCGATTCGTGAAGATATCTATTTTGCCACGGATGGGATGGTTCAAAGCTACCTGATAAAAAAAACGGAATTGCCATACACGACGAAGGAACGAATCGCGTTGTTGATCTCTATTGAGAATAACTGCACGATGTGCGTCGATGTGCATAAAAACATTGCCAAGATGCTCGGCATGAGCGAAGAGCAAGTTAAGGAGGCGCTTGAGGGAGTAGAGAGCATCAATTGCAGCGACGCCGAAAAAGAGTTGCTGAAATTCTGCATACGGGCTTCCAAAAAAGACAACTACAAAATGCTCAAGAGTGATCTTGATAGAATCAAGGCGCTTGGCTATAGCGATACGCAACTGGTTGAAGCGGTAGCTATTACCGGCTACTTCAACTATGTCAACACCCTTTCTAACGTGTTCGGATTAGGCAAGTAAAGGGTATCAGGAGTCCAAACTTTAGTTTGGCAGGAGTCCAAACTTTAGTTTGGCAGTCGGAGTCCAAATTTTAGTTTGGCAGCTAGAGATTTTCAGAAATTTAATTTCAAAACAGCCAACTGAAAGCGAAAGTCCCCTAAAGGGGACTAATAAATAATTGTTTGTCTGAAAATATATCGTACTCTGTCAATGTTCTATTGACGGGTAATTTTAACTTGGCACTGCCAAACTAAAGTTTGGACTCCAGCTTCCCAAACTAAAGTTTGGACTCCTTTACACTGATCACTGCCAAGCTTTAATGCCGGCAGGTTTTTAAAACACGGCTAATTCTGAACCTCGGAGCAAAGGACAGCTACTTGAGAGTAGAGCGAAAGGGGGCCAGCATCAAATTTGAAGGTTTTCAAATGACAACATGGCCCTCAAATTGGGTTTTGCGGCAAAAAAGTTTTTCATGGAAAGCTAATTCTGAACCTCGGAGCAAACTTTTTTGGACAACTAATTAGACATCTTTCCTAAATGGAGCGACACCTTAAGTTGACAAGAGCAGCAACTAATCGCCATGTCAAACCGTCGTTTTTATGTTTGCCTCGAAAAACTAGCACAATTTCATTCTATCCGCTATTTAGGAAAGATGTCTATTGAAAGGTAACTCCCAAATAATAATATACCAGTTTGGTATCCTTCAATTATCCAGAAAATGGGCTTCTGCAAAGATTGTTCCTACAATGAAGGTGGCATGTAGGGGCAATCCCTTGTGGTTGCCCTTATGTGGGACATTAATTTTTTGGAGTTGCCAGAGCAGAGCGAAAGGGGGCCAGCATCAAATTTGAAGGTTTTCAAATGACAACATGGCCCTCAAATTGGGTTTTGCGGCAAAAAAGTTTTTCATGGAAGGCTTTAGTTTGGCAGGGTGAAAAAAAAATTCGGGTGGATACGCCAATGGCATTAAGTTTGGCACCACGAGTCGGCCAACTTGAGTTTGGCGACAGGAGTCCAAACTTTAGTTTGGCAGCTATAGATTTTAAATTCCCCAAGAAGAGTTTTATTCCATCTTGGGAGGAAATAGGGGAGTGTTGTTGGTATATTAATTTTTGTGAGTTGCCTAAATAATTATCTTAAAATCTATAGTACTCTGTCAATGTTCTATTGACGGGTAATTTTAACTTGGCACTGCCAAACTAAAGTTTGGACTCCTAGTCCTGCCAAACTAAAGTTTGGACTCCTGATCACTGAAAACTGCCAAACTAAAGTTTGGACTCCAATTTCATAAAAATAACCGACGATCTACGAACTGCAAGAATATTCATCCACAGAGTTGTTATGGTAAAAAAGATTATATCTTTCACAAACCAAGAAAAAAATATTGCACAACAGATAAAACGTCTCAAAGAAGAAGCCGGTTCACATTCTCTAAGCATTTATACAATAGCCGAAAAATTGCCACAACTGAACATAACAGTTGATGCTTGCTTTTTGTCTAATCCTTATGCCACCGAGTTATTTTTTCAGTATTTCACGGAAGAATTAATTGACACCGGTAAAATAAAGGGAGTTTTAGAGTATTATCCTTCTCAAAATAAAACGATTGCTGGGGTTTTATCAAAACATCTCAATGTGTCCCCAAAAAATATTTTTGTTGGTAACGGCGCAACAGAAATTATTCAAGCAGTCATACACAATTTCACCGCAGAAAAAATCGTCGTCAACATTCCAACTTTTTCGCCCTATTATGAATTTGTAAAAGATGGGATAGAAGTTATCTATAATAAGCTTGATTCAACGGACAATTTCGTTTTAAACGTTGATCACTATATTCAGCTTGTTAAAAAGGAAAAGCCGGATACCATTGTATTGATTAATCCCAATAATCATGATGGGGAATATATCAAGAGTAATGCATGGGTTTTAAAAGATAATGTTGAAATTGAAGTTGCAATTGAAGAACTTCAAGTCAATGATATTGTTGTCGTGAATACTGGAGAAGTTATTCCGATTGATGGCATTATCACACAGGGCATAGCGATGATTGATCAACATGCCTTAACCGGTGAATCTCAGCCGGCGGAAAAAGTGGTTGGTGAACAAGTGTTTGCTTCTACGGTAATCATTACCGGTAAAATCTCTATTAAAGTTGAAAAAGCCGGGAATGATACTATCTTCTCTAAAGTACTCCAAATTTTGAATCACTCTATCAACAGTAAAACTCATCTACAATCGCTGGGAGAAAAATGGGCCGATCAAGCGGCTCTGCCCTTTCTAGGTTTGTCCGCATTGACATTAGGCCTATTGGGCTCTTATAGTACCTTAGTCGTCCTCTCAAGTACTTTTGGATACCGTATTAGAATCCTCGCACCACTAGGCACACTTAACCATCTTAACTTAGCCTATCAAAAGGGTATTCTCGTCAAAGAAGGACGCGCCCTTGAAAATTTGACTCAGGTGGATACCTTCCTCTTCGATAAAACGGGGACGTTGACAATGGAACAGCCTGAAGTTGGGCGCATCATTAGTTGTGGTGACTATGACGAAAATGACATCTTAATTTATGCGGCAGCAGCCGAGCGTAAAGTGGCGCATCCTCTTGCCAAAGCGATTCTTAAAAAGGCCGAAGAGTTTAAATTGATCTTGCCAGACATAGAGGATTCCAAATACCAAATGGGTTACGGTATTATGGTGAGTTTTAACAACAAAGTGATTCGAGTGGGTAGTTCTCGCTTTATGTCTATGGAAGGCATCGTGCTTCCTGAAAAAATAAAGAAAGCGATGGCGCATTCTCATCTTCAAGGTTATTCCATAATCATGGTTGCCGTCAACCAGAATCTTGTTGGGGCGATTGAGCTACAGAGTGTGGTACGCCCAGAAGTGAAACAACTGATAGCGGGTTTACGTCAGCGAGGCATCAAACATATCGCCATTGTGTCAGGCGATCAAAAACAACCCACCCAACAATTGGCGAAACAACTGGGCATGGATAGCTACTACTCTGAGGTTCTGCCACAAGACAAAGCGAAAATTGTCGAACAATTGCAGAAAGAAGGCAAATCAGTGTGTTTTGTGGGAGACGGTATCAATGATGTCATTGCCATGAAGAAGGCTGATGTTTCCATTTCTTTAAGCGGTGCCTCATCCATTGCCACTGATATTGCTCAGGTGATTTTTATGGATGGCACCCTTTCCCATCTCACTTGGCTATTTGATATTTCAACCAATTTGGAGACCAATTTGCGAAACAGCCTTATTATTACTATGATACCCGCAGCAATGGGCGTTAGTGGTGCCTTTTTAATCAATATGAAGGTTCTGAGTGTCATTCTGTTAAAAAATGGTTTCTTTATGTTTGGGATAGGAAATGCAATGCTTCCTTTAAATAAATTGGACAAGAGTCCGGAGTCCAAACTTTAGTTTGGCAGTCGGAGTCCAAATTTTAGTTTGGCAGCTATATATTTTCAGAAATTTAATTTCAAAACAGCCAACAGCTAAAGCAGTTGTCTGAAAGCGAAAGTCCCCTAAAGGGGACTAATAAATAATTGTCTGAAAATCTATAGTACTCTGTCAATGTTCTATTGACGGGTAATTTTAACTTGGCACTGCCAAACTAAAGTTTGGATTCCTAGTCCTTGCCAAACTAAAGTTTGGACTCCTTTACACTGCTAACCACAAGCAAGTTTGGTAGGCTTTAATGCCGACATGTTTTTAAAACCTGGCTAATTCTGAACCTCGGAGCAAACTTTTTTGGACAACTAATTGAAAGGTAACTCCCAAATAATAATATACCAGTTTGGTATCCTTCAATTATCCAGAAAATGGGCTTGTGCAAAGGATTGTTCCTACAATGAAGGTGGCATGTAGGGGCAATCCCTTGTGGTTGCCCTTATGTGGGACATTAATTTTTTGGAGTTGCCAGAGTAGAGCGAAAGGGGGCCAGCATCAAATTTGAAGGTTTTAAAATGACAACATGGCCCTCAAATTGGGTTTTGCGGCAAAACCTTTTTTCACGGAATGCTTTGATAATCAGAGTCTTGAGGGTGGTTTAGGGCCGTTACTGAAAAACGCTACCATCCAGCGATTGCTAATTTGGCACGAAAAGGGTATTTTACTTGTTCGCTTTAAACGTCTCTTACTTGTTAACTTGAATCAGGAGGTAATCTCTGTGAAGTATTCGCTTGCCTTATTGTTATTAGCATTAACAATAAGTTCGGTTTCATGGGCTAAAGGCTCAACTTATCGCTCGGATTACACCAGCTTAAAAGAGTGTCAACTCATTGATGAGGGGCATGATGGCTACTGGTCTGAGTGGGAATGTCCGCGCCAAGGAAATTACCGGCTTTTTCTTCGCTCTGAAGATCTCAGAGACTCGCTTGAAATAAGAAAAGGAGATGAAACTGTCATTAATCTGTTTAAGGATATTCGGGCCAAATTTGGTCCTGGTTTTCGTGAGATTCCAGGGCCCATAGAGTGGCGATCTAAAGGAAAATCCGTCACTGCTCTTATCTTTAGAGTACTAGGCTCTTATGACGATGGCCGTAAGAAGTCTAAACTTTTTGTTGTCAGGCTAGAGGGTAACAAGGCTTGCGTGATTGGAGTCGTGGCCTCTAATGTTAAGGCTAGAAAACTTGCTGACGGCAAGAAAAGCTGTAAGTAAGGTGCGTTAGCAAGCACCAGATTAATGCTTTGACGAAGTAGGGGCCGATATTGCTCCAGCGTATCGGCCCCTTTCATCATCGACAAATCTTGCGCCGAGACGCGCAGCGATATCTGCCCTATCGTTTCTCCTTAACTTTATGTCTGGTAAATGACAACATGGCCCTCAAAAGGGCCTCGAAGATGAAGTGGCATGTAGGGGCAATCCCTTGTGGTTGCCCTTATGTGGTATATTAATTGATTTGGAGTTGCCAGAGTAGAGCGAAAGGGGGCCAGCCTCAAATTTGAAGGTTTTCAAATGACAACATGGCTCTCAAATTGGGTTTTGCGGCAAAAAGTTTTTCATGGAAGGTTTTGATAATCATAGTCTTGAGGGTGGTTTAGGGCTGTTACTGAAAAACGCTACCATCCGGCGCTTCAATGCCATTAAGTTAAGCAACAAAACGCCTACAAAAAGTATAAAACTGTAAGCGCAACAGAGGCCATAACTTAATTTGAAAGCATCCAAAGTCTTTTATGGCCCTCAAAATCGATAGTCCAAAAACCTGCCAAAAATAGGTAGGTAAATAACAGGAGCCCGCGTATCACTACTTTGCCTTCCTTACGTTTGGACTCCTGTTTGGACTCCTAGTCCTGCCAAACTAAAGTTTGGACTCCTAGTCCTGCCAAACTAAAGTTTGGACTCCATCTCGTGTACCGTCATTCTTGTTCGGTAATAAAACCTAAGCGAGTAATCCCGGCGTTTTGCGCGGCTGACATAATTTCCGCTAATCTTTGATATTGCGTTTTTTTAAAGGCACGCAGATGTAATTCGGGTTGCGGCTTTTTTTGGGCAGCTTTTGCCAAACGAGTGGCAAATTCTTTCTCATCTATGCGCCCATCATTCCAAAACAATGCCCCTTTGTCATCAATTGCTAACACAATTTTGTTAGGTTCATCAGGAATGGGTTGGCTAGACGCTTCCGGCACGTCAATTTTAATCGCATGAGGCGTGAGTAGCGGCGCGGTGATAATAAACAAAATCAACAACACCAGCATGACATCCACCAGTGGGATAATGTTGATTTCTGACAAAGGTTTGCTATTTGTTGAATCCTCCTCAAATCCACCAAAAGCCATTATGCTGCTTCCTCCGTTGATGTGTTGTTAGTCGGTAATTGTTGAATCTTCTTTTTAGGTAAATCCATTTCAAACTCTTCCTTGGTTTGGTTGGGTTGAACTTGAAACTCTCCCTTGGTTTGGTTGGGTTGAACCTTATTTTTCATATAAACGCGGTTTTTCATATCAATACGAGCGCCGGTATTCAGGCAAGTATGAAGATCATGAGCAAAGCCTTCCAATTTGTTTAAAAAGGCATTGTCAGTACGCACAAAAGCGTTATAGCCTAACACGGCAGGTATTGCCACCGCTAATCCAAAAGCTGTCATAATCAAAGCTTCTCCCACTGGCGCGGCAACGCTATCCAAAGAAGCATTTCCTTTTGCACTGATAGTGACGAGGGCATCATAAATGCCCAAGACGGTACCAAGCAAGCCAATAAAGGGCGCGGTGCTGCCAATCGTTGCCAATATAGTCAAGCCCGAATTTAATCGTGTCGTGTCTTCATTGATGGCACGACGCATGTGGCGAGTGAGAAATTCGCTGTGCGAACAAATAGTGGCTAATTGTTTTTTGGCACGTTTTTCATAGTAGATGGCTGCATTAATGCCTTGTAATGCGACATTAGAAAAAGGATCTTTCGGTTTAGTCTTGCTCAGACGAGTGATGAGAGGTTCCAATGATTCCGAACTCCAAAATAATTTCGAGACTCTACTGGAACGCCAATAAGTAAAGCCCAGTTGGAACGCTTTAGTGATAATGAGATACCACGACAAGACTGACATCAACAGCAGTATAACGATGACGGAAAAAGAGACGATATTCAGATTCAATAAAAACTCTAACAAACTAAATTGGTTAGACGAAAATTCCATTATCTAATCCTTTCAAATTAATGATTAATGATTAATGATTAATGATTAATGATTAATGATTAATGATTAATGATTAATGATTAGCCCCAACGGGGCGATATTAATATAGCCTGTATACCTACCAGGTGATTAATGATTAATGATTAATGATTAATGATTAATGATTAATGATTAGCCCCAACGGGGCGACATTAATAAAGCCTGGGGCAACGCCCCAGGTGATTAATGATTAATGATTAATGATTAATGATTAGCCCCAACGGGGCGATATTAATATAGCCTGTATACCTACCAGGTGATTAATGATTAATGATTAATGATTAATGATTAATGATTAATGATTAATGATTAATGATTAATGATTAGCCCCAACGGGGCGAAATTAATACAGCCAGGGGCAACGCCCCTGGCTTTGGGTTCTGAACGAAGTGGTGTTTGGCAAACCTCCGAGGTTTGCCATAATTCGTTTAGAGCGATATTCGTTGTACTTAATTAAGAACAATTGCACCCTTATTTCAATCAAGGCTTACCTCAATTTAAAAGCAATAGGAACAATTACCCAACCACTCACCGGTTTTCCCGCTTTTTTGGCTGGAACAAAACGCCACTTCCTGCTAACGGCTTTACGGGCAGCGTTATCCAGTCTTTTGAAACCGCTTGATTTGTTGATTTGCACCAAAGCGGCTCTACCATTTTGACTCACTTTAACTCGTAGCAAGACTGTCCCTTCTTCGCCTCGACGCTTTGATATTCTTGGATAAGCGGGACGCGGGTTATGTAAATAAGCGGCTCGGTACGAGGCTGGGGTAGTTGCGCCACGTCGTGCCGCTTGACGGGCTTGCCCGGCTTGACTGCTTCGTCTCCTTTGCGGTTTACTCCTTTGCCTACGACTATTTTTGGCAGCAAAGGAGGAAGTTTTGCTAGAGGCGCTCCCAGCCTTTTTGATACGTTGTTGTACCGGGTATGACTTTGCGATTGGCAATGCCGCGACTTTTTTGCGGATAGCGTGGTTTGAGCGCGATTTTTTCGCAGTTGCGATTTTCCGTTTTGCTGGTTTAGCCGATTTCCGTGGTTTAACGGATTTCCGCTTTGCTGGTTTAGCCGATTTCCGTGGTTTAACGGATTTCCGCTTTGCTCGTTTAACCGATTTCCGTGATTTAACCGATTTCCGCTTTGCTCGTTTAATCGATTTCCGCTTTGCTCGTTTAACCGATTTCCGTGATTTAACCGATTTCCGCTTTACTCGTTTAACCGATTTCCGTGATTTAACCGATTTCCGCTTTACTCGTTTAACCGATTTCCGTGATTTAACCGATTTCCGTTTCGCTTGTTTGGCGACTTTTTTGGGCTTTTTTTTAACCACCTTTTTGGGCGGCAGTGGCACAGGTGCTTTTATCAGTGGCGGTGGTTTTACCACAGGCGGCGGTGGCGGAGTAATAATACTCACCATAATCGGCTTAGGCGGTATTTGAGGCGTTTTTGCCGGCGCAAGTTGTATCACTTGCCACAACACCAGCGCGTGTAGTACCAATACCGCCACTAAAACCGGCACGGATTTAATTGCTTTAGCAAAATAACTCATATTTTAGTTCAGTGATCCGTTATCAGTGATCCGTTATCAGTGATCCGTTATCAGTTATCAATGATCATTTTCAGTGAGAAGTGTAAGTGCTCTAGATATTCAGATAATTAATTTAGTCTCCTTTAGGAGACTTGAGCTTTCAGACTGTTGGCTGCGAAATGATTTTTCTGAACATCTATCACTGCTCACTGATTCGCTTTTCAGTGAGAAGTGATCGTTCTCACTGATAACTGATCACTGTTCACTGATCATAAACAAACCAAATACAATCACTATTGTTCCAACCATTTGACGAACAATCGGTTTATGGGCAAATCGTGTCAACCATTGCGCGGTGACTCCCATCGCCAGCGACATAGGTAAAGTGCCTAACCCAAAAGCCAACATCAACAGCCCACCTTGCCAAGCACTGCACGATGCCAGTGAGAAAGCTAAGATACTGTAAACTAATCCACACGGCAGCCATCCCCACACTAAACCAAATCCAAACGCCTCTAATGGATGCTTAACGGGAATAAAATGCCGCCCGAAGGGTTCAATTCTGCGCCACAGATGTGCCCCTATCTTTTCTAGGAAGCCCAAAGCTTGCCACCACCCGCCTATATATAATCCCAAAGCTATCACAAATAAGCCCGATATCCACGTCATTACGACATGGGGATTATTCAGTGAGAGATTTGGTACGAACAGTGCCCCTAACAAACCGACTAAAATGCCCGCCACTGTATAGCTGCTTATGCGCCCTAAGTTATAAATGAGTAAGTAAGGCCATAAGCGAGAGTATGATTGGTGTACATTGGCAGGTAAACTCATGGTTAAGGCACCAACAATGCTGCCACACATACCAATGCAGTGCGTAGCGCCCAATAGTCCGGCGAAAAAGGCTGATAAGAAAGTCAATTCACTGAGAAGCACGTTTAAGTTTTTGGTTTAACGAATACGATACCTATTAAACAGAAATTCCCCCTTTGGGGTTGACACTTACCACAGGTTTATCTCGCATAGCGAGTTACTGCGTTTCACTATTATCTCGCATAGCGAGTTACTGCGTTTCACATTCAACCCCTTCAGGGTTGACACTTTATTTGACGACTTACCACAGGTTTATTCATATTCAACCCCTTTGGGGTTGTGGCCCCCCCCCCCCCCTTGTCCCCCCAGGTTTCACCTCAATGCCATATCGTACCGCTTTTCGGTGAGGGCAACCATAAAGGATTGCCCCTACACGACATGACGATTTGTAGGGGCAATCCCACGTGCAAAGCCCTTAACTTAATGGCATTGAGGTTTCACCTGGGGCTATTCACATTCAACCCCTTCAGGGTTGACACTTTATTTGACGACTTACCACAGGTTTCACATTCAACCCCTTCGGAGTTGGCGGGTTTTTATAACGCCCTTATCACACCTCAACTTCAATAGCATATTTTTTCAGACGATATAACAAAGTATCCCGCGTTAAGCCCAGTAACCGTGCTGCTTGGCTGCGATTGCCATAAGTTTTATGGAGGGCTTGGCGAATCATTTCAATTTCCAGTGCTTGGAGATTGATTCCCGTTTCTGGCAACGTAAATCCATCGCTTTGGTGAGAAGCCGCCGTTTTGTCTAACTGAATTTCACGAGGCAAATTAGTCGGCTCAATGGTTTTGCCACTGAATAAAATTAACAAACGCTCACAAAAATTGCGTAATTCCCGAATATTGCCCGGCCATGTATAACGACGTAACTGCTTGAGAGTCGCATTACTGTAATGCGGTGGGGGTAAATTGTGCTGTTGTGCGAGTTGCTTCGTGAACGTATGCTGCAACATTTCTAAATCATCCAACCGTTTGCGTAAAGGCGGCAATTCTAACGGCACAATATTTAAACGGTAATATAAGTCCAGCCGAAATTCACTTCGTTGTGTTTGTACATATAAATCGCGATGAGTCGCCGCAATAACGCGAGTATCAACCTTATCCGCCCGAGTTTTACCAATGACTTGACACTCGCCCGTTTCTAAAAAGCGCAATAATTTGGCTTGAATCGACAGCGGCAAATCTCCTACTTCATCCAAAAATAATGTGCCCCCATTAGCAGCCTGTATGCGCCCTTGCTGATCAGCAATAGCGCCAGTAAATGCCCCTTTACGATGTCCAAATAATTCCGATTCTGCCAACGTTTCAGGCAACGCAGCACAATTAATAGCAATAAATGGGCCTTGTTTTCTGCGGCTATGCAGATGAATGGCTTGTGCCAAGAGTTCTTTGCCTGTGCCACTTTCACCCAAAATGAGTATCAAAACATCTGTCATGGCAACTATACGCGCTGCTCGGATAACGGTGGCAAACTCGCTTGATTTTCCTAACAATTTTTTATCAAAGAAGTCTGACATATTTTTCAAAGCAGTCTATTAAAAAAAATAACACGATGAGATATAACCTAAAACTGTGTGAAATCACACATTCATGCGCTTTAAAAAAATGAAGAGTCAAATGGTATATCAATGATAAATAATAAAAATTTCATTTTTTTACGGGATGGTACAGTAAATGCTTTCTCTAAAAGAGTACTCCTATCAATGTAGTGATGTGACGGATACCATCCAAGAAAGGGATAGTAGGAGTTTGGCTCACGCCTCGCCTCAATGCTAAGCAAAAGCCTTGGCTTTTGCCAAGGCTGCGATTAAAAAACCTTTTCGTCAAGCGAAAACTTTTGCCTGTCGAGTTACAACCCTAACGGGTTGAATAGCTCTCTCGATGCTAATGGCTTTAGCCATAAGCTTAGTAACGTGAGCTCGACTTTAAATATCAAGGCCGGTTATAAAATTATTAGTTATATCACTTATTTAGTGATAATGACATCATTAAATCAGTTAAAAAAAAACACCTAAGCTGTACTGGTTCATTCCAGTTGATGGCCCACAAATAAGGGTTATTCACGTATTAATAGTAAGTGTTTAATATCAAAATTTTTTTTGAATCAAATAATTGTAATCAATAACTTGATTAACATAAGATTTATATAAGTTATTGAAAAGTAGAACTCACGTTAGTATTGACTCCTCGCCTCCCCGACTGGATCGTCTCTGTCGCAGTCCTCGCCAGTCCGTTTGCCTACCATCACTACTTGTACCGGACTACCTTATAGTAGTTTGAATGCTATTTATAGTGTTATTTTACTCATTTTAATTTAATTACCAACTAAGCTAATTTTAGGACTCTGTAAATTGAACTTATATAAATTTAACTATGAGAAAAGTCAGTAAGGCTTTACTGGCTTGTAGCATGATTTCTTTATCATCAAAACCTCGGAAAACTTTTTTGCACTTACATAAATACAGTCCACGTAAAATCAAAAAATGACTGAGTTTTCCGACGTTTCCAGAAATGTTACAAAGCTAAAGCTTTGTACGGAAAAGCCCTGTTTTGAAAAGAGTTACAAATTTTCCGACGTTTGCATAAATGTTACAAAGCTAAAGCTTTGTACGAAAAAGCCCGGCTTTAAAAAGAAAAGAGTTACAAATTTTACGACGTTTGCTAGAAATGTTACAAAGCTAAAGCTTTGTACGAAAAAGCCCGGCTTTAAAAAGAAAAGAGTTACAAATTTTACGACGTTTGCTAGAAATGTTACAAAGCTAAAGCTTTGTACGAAAAAGCACGGCTTTAAAAAGAAAAGAGTTACAAATTTTCCGACGTTTGCATAAATGTTACAAAGCTAAAACTTTGTACGAAAAAGCCCGGCTTTAAAAAGAAAAGAGTTACAAAGCTAAAGCTTTGTATTCCATCACAAAGCTAAGGCTTAGTATTCCATCACCTATAAAGAATAAGAACAACTATACTCAAGAAGGGAACAAATTGGACTTTTTGAGAAACAAAAATACCCCAGTGTAACTACCTTCAAGCCCCAACGGGGCGATATTAATATAGCCTGGGGCTGCGCCCCAGGAAATAAAAGTTATGCCCACGTTGAGTCTATATGAAACGTAAACCGCGTTTTTTTGTCTTTTGGGTGTCGTTTTAGTAATCACTCCAATAACTTTGCTGGCATAAAAACCAACAACGTTGCCCACTGTCACAGTCGAAGGATAAATTCGATAGAATTGTTGCAAAGTTACAAAGCTAAAGCTTTGTATTCCATCACAACCATCACCTATAAAGAATAAGAACAACTATATGAAACGTAAACCGCTTTTTTTTGGTGTTTTGGGTGTCGTTTTGGTAATCACTCCAATAACTCTGCTGGCAGAAGAACCAACAACGTTGCCCACTGTCACAGTCGAAGGAGAAAGTCTACCTGAGCCGGGCATTTCACGCGAAAAACCTGAAGACGTTTTAGGAACGCCAGTAGATGCAGGTGACTTTTTACGCGCTATCCCCGGCGTATCTGGCACACGCATGGGTGGACATGGTATTGATCCCATTATTCGTGGGCAAAAGCAAACGCAACTTAACATTTTGCTAGACGGTGCTTATGTTCACGGTGGTTGCCCTAATCGCATGGATCCGCCAACGGCCTATTCGCCAGTAGAAACTTACGACAGTGTGACAGTGCTCAAAGGTTCTCAAACCGTTATTTATGGCGGTGGCGGTAGTGGTGGCACCGTGTTGTTTGAACGAAAAACGCCCCGTTTAACCGAAGACAAATTCATTCGGGGTAAAGTCGGCGCTGGCTATACCACCAATTCTGCCGCTAAAGAACTTTTTGGTGATGTCACGGCCGGTACCACGCAAGGTTTTGCGCGTGGCATTATTGAATACAAGGATGCCGACAACTATGAAGATGGTGATGGCAATGAAACCCGTTCCGCCTTCTCCACCCAAACAGGCAACTTCATTTTGGGCTACACGCCCAGTGAAAAGACGCGCTTTGAAATCGGTTTTGAGGCCTCTCGCATTGATGATGTTTTATATGCGGGCGCTGGCATGGACGCGCCCAAGGCCGATAACAATACCATTCGTTTGAAATACGAAAACGAGTGGGGAACTAAGGCCGAAGTTTATCACTCCAAAGTCGAACATCTGATGGATAATTACTCTCTGCGTTCTCTATCCGCCCCGATGAAAATGCGAGTGCCGGCCAAATCCAAAACGCAAGGCGGGCGTTTGAGTCACAACTGGATAATGGACAACGAGATGGAATGGACGACGGGCATCGACTATCAACACAATAATCGGGACGCCAATCGTTTTGCCGGCCCGCCAAACGTCGCCAGCCCAACCAACCTTCAGTCAATTATGTGGCCGGATGTTGATTTAAAACAGTTCGGATTGTTTGGTGAAATGCTGATGCCTGTCGGTGAAGTCGATATGCTCAAGACGGGTTTGCGCTATGATCGAATAACAAGCGAAGCCAGTCGGATTAGTCAAGCCGACATGGGTGGAGTCACGCCCAACAACTTATATAAGAAGTATTATGGCAAAAATGCTGACGCTCACAATGAAAACAATCTCGGTGGTTTTATCCGCTATGAACAGGGTTTGAGCGACGACGAAGGTTTTGTCTTTGTCAGTCTTAGTCGCAGTGTACGCACCGCCGACGCGACGGAACGTTTTTTAGCGACCAATAACACGAATGCCATGATGCGTTGGATCGGAAATCCTGATTTAGCGCCGGAAAAACATCACCAGCTCGAATTGGGCTTATCATTGCCGCGTGAACGCTGGGATATAGGCGCGTCGGTGTACTACAATCATGTGAGCGACTATATTTTAAAAGATCGCGCCCATGCCCAAGACGGTATCTGGCAAAACGATAACACCAGCATTTATCGCAACATCAATGCACGGCTTTACGGTTTGGAATGGGAAACCAATGTGAAGTGGAATAGCAACCTCACAGGCGGCATAAGCCTCGCTTATGTCCATGCCACTAACACCACCGATGATCGCCCTATTGCCCAAACGCCACCACTGACAAGCACCCTCAGTCTGGATTACAAACAAGCGATGTGGCATTTAGGTAGCAAGTTACGATATGCAGCCAAACAGAGTCGAGTGGATGATGATGCCAAAACCGGTAGTGGTTTAGATGCAGAACAGACACCAAGCTTCACGGTACTAGACTTTTATGGCAGTATGGATATCAACAAGCAGACTTTGATAAAACTGGGTGTCAACAATATTTTTGACAACACCTACGCCTACCATGTCAACCGTGCCAATATCGATCCTTTCAATCCTGATCCCATCCAAGTCAACGAACCAGGGCGAACGTTTTGGCTCAACCTCACGATGGAATTTTAAGTTGGAGTCCAAACTTGAGTTTCCGTCCAAACTTTAGAGTCCAAACCTTCAGGTTTGGACAGCCCAAACTTCCGTCCAAACAACAAGTTTTTCTCCGAAAAACTTTAGCCTGAAAAACACCTACAAAAAGTATCAATAATGAAGCGCGACAGAGGGCCCCTTACTAATAATTAATGATTAATAATTAATTGTTAATTATTAATTTATGGCCCTCAAAATCGAAAAGGCCAAATAACCCTAAAAAAATAGGTCAATTACAGGGGCCAGCGTATCACTACTCTGCCTTCCTTACGTTGTTTACGTGAGGCGATAAATCGCCTACTACAAACGGGCCTTTTTCTTAATTTAATGGCATTGGACTCTTCACAATTCACACAATTCACACAATTCACACAATTCACCATTCACCATTCACAATTCACCATTCATCATTCACAATTCACCATTCATCATTCACAATTCACCATTCATCATTCACATTTTCACCACCCCACCCCTTGCCCCTTGTTATCGACGCGCTAATAGTGTGTCCGGCGGTGCATGACTGGCAAAATATTGACGTATTCCCGCCATAATGGCAACCGCCATGCGGCGACGATATTTCTGATCGCTGAGTTTCTTTTCCTCCCTCGGGCTAGAGATAAATCCCGTTTCTACCAAAATGGAAGGAATATCTGGCGAGCGCAAGACCATAAAATTGGCTCGCTGCACTCGAAAGAAGTGAATTTTACTGACTTTTCTTAAGGCCTTTAAGACTTTTTGACCAACGTAGGCACTGGCTTCCAAAGTGCCTGCCTGTGAAAGATCAAGCAGCACTTGAGCCAATAAACCATCCTTGTCACTTAAACTCACACCCCCTATCAAATCGGCCGCATTTTCTTTTTCAGCTAGCCACCTTGCGGCCTCACTACTAGCTCCACTGCGCGAGAGCATGTAGACTGATGTGCCTTGTACTCTGTTGTCATCGGGATAAGCATCGGCATGGAGAGAAATAAATAAATCGGCTTGATATTGACGCGCTAATTCAAGACGTTTGCTCAGCGATAGAAAATAGTCACCGTTACGGATAAGCACGGCACGCATTCCACGCTCTTTGGCGACTAAGTTCGCTAATTCTCTAGCTATGGCTAAAGCGACATCTTTTTCCATCGTTCCGCCCAGTCCTATGGCACCAGAGTCGATGCCACCGTGCCCGGCATCAATGGCTATCACTATATCGCGTCCAATCGAAGCCTTTTTCTGCTGTCTCGTTGGAGCTTGGGTTTGCTCAGAGACAGTGTGTTGTGAGCGACTCGCGGGCGTCTTTGACTTTTTTTCGCTAGACGCAGAGGAAGTACGCTTTAATGTGTTAATATCAATAACTAGGCGCTGTTTGTTGGTGTCATCGGGTTTCAGCAAAAAACTTTTAGTACGCACGGAGGCTTTTAAATCTAATACTACCCGTAAGTTATTTTGGTTGCGAGGCGCACTGCGGATATTTGTCACTAACGCTGATTTGGGGGGACGTACCAAGCGTTTGACCAATTTAGTATTTTTGAGATCAATGACCAGTCGATAAGGGGATTTTAGGGTAAAAATATTATGTGTCACGGGGGCACTGAGTTCAAAAACTAAGCGCAGGTGATGATGTGCCGGTTTCCAAAAACGCACATCAAGAATTTGCACGGGCTGGGCTAAACAAGAAAAAGACAGTACCAATAGTGAGAGGGCCGTTAATAACCGCATTTTAAACTCCAAAATCATTCAATTAGTAAAATGTAATCAAATTGTGCTTTTGAATTGGAATTGAGCGAACGATATTTATGTTATACTCAGTGACGGAACAAATTGAACTATATATTGGAAAAAAATCGTTTCGATCCTTCCGTTGGGATTATGAAATTCGTTCTTCGCTTGATTCACTATATGTGGGCCAGGAAGAGGCTCAACTATGTTTGGGTTTTGTGTTTCGATCCTTTCGTTGGGATTATGAATTCGTTCTTCGCTTGATTCACCATAAGTGGGCCAGGAAAAGGCTCAACTATGTTTAGGTTTCTATAAATTTCACTGATCAGTATTCAATGAACAACTTATTATATCGCTACGCGAGATAAGTTTATAACAGTGCTAAGCATAAAATATACGGAACGTAACGAAAAATCCGTTAAAATGACATGCCGGAACGGGTAATAAAAAGAGTTGTGCTTCATTTTTCATTAGTATAGCACCCTCTATCAGTTATCCGTTATCCGTTATCCGTGGTATAGTTATTGCATGTCGTTGCGAACCGCCTGTTTATCAGTGATAAGTTTAAGTGATCTGTTATCAGTGTTCCAAGCAAAAGTTTTTCCGCTGCGGAAAAAACCGTTTATCAATTATCAGTGAGAAGTGATCGTTTAAAGTTTAAGTTATCAGAAAGTCTTTATCTATTGCGCTAAAGTTCGTTCTTCGCTATCGTGAGCTACGCATTTGGGGGCCAGGAAGAGGCACAACTATGTTTGGGTTTCTGCCATAAAGCCTAAGTTATGACTATATTTCTAGAATTTAACCAACCCTAAAATTTCGACTAGAATAAGCCAATTGAGTTTATCTAGGTAAAGCTTTATAAAATCAAAGTTGTTATGACGTAAAAGCATTGCCTGTTTCAAAAAAAATCCAAAATTTTTTACCAAAATGAACTATAATTTAAGTGTGCCTTAAATCTATATCTCACACCATTAGGAGAAAATATTCATGCCTGAATACCTTATAGCGCCCTCAATCTTATCGGCCGACTTTGCCCGTTTAGGAGAAGAAATCACCAACGTTTTGGCCGCCGGGGCGGATATTGTCCACTTTGATGTGATGGACAACCATTATGTGCCTAACTTAACAATCGGCCCACTAATCTGTGAAGCGTTGCGTAAGCATGGTATTACTGCACCGATTGATGTGCATTTAATGGTTAAACCGGTGGATCGCATCATCGCCGATTTTGCCAAAGCGGGCGCTACATATATTACTTTTCACCCCGAAGCCAGCGAGCATGTTGACCGTTCCTTGCAATTGGTGCGATCATTGGGCTGCAAATCAGGCCTCGTTTTCAATCCGGCAACGCCGCTAGATTATCTAAAATATGTTATAGATAAGATAGACATGGTGTTGTTGATGTCTGTGAACCCCGGTTTTGGTGGGCAATCTTTTATTGAGTCGGCCTTGGATAAATTACGCGAAGCACGCAAAATTATTGACGACAGTGGACGCGACATTCGCTTAGAGATTGATGGCGGCGTGAAAGTTGATAACATTCGTAAAATTGCCGAAGCCGGCACCGATACCTTTGTCGCCGGCTCAGCCATTTTTCATACGCCCGATTATAAAGCCACGATTGCAGCGATGCGGGCGGAATTAGCAAAGGTGCAACAATGACACGGTTGCCAACCCCCAAATTAGTTCTGATTGACTTGGATGGTACCTTGATAGACACCGCGCCTGATCTCGCTTATGCGATTGATGGCATGATGTCGCAATTGGACTTGCCACAGCGGGGTGTAGAAAAAGTTCGGCGCTGGATCGGTAACGGCATAGAACGTCTTGTCAAGCGAGCATTGCTTGATAATGACGAGGGCGAACCGGACGAAGAATTATTTCAGTCAGGGCTGCACCTGTTTAAGGTCATATATGGTCAAATTAATGGACGTCTTTCTACGCTTTATCCCGGTGTGCGTGAAGGTTTGGAATGGCTTTCAGAGCAACAATACCAGTTAGCCTGTATCACCAATAAAGCGGAGCAATTTACCACGCCTTTGCTAAAAATTCTAGAACTAGAACACCACTTTCGCTTAATCATAAGCGGCGACAGCTTGCCAAAAAAGAAACCCGATCCGTTACCCTTGTTACATGCGGCCGAGTTTTTTAAGATTGAGCCGCACAACGCACTGATGCTGGGTGACTCCATTAACGATGTGATTGCGGCACGGGCGGCCGGATTCCAAATTATCTGTGTCAGTTACGGCTATAATCATGGTGAAGATATTCGCACGGCTAATCCGGCCGCTGTTATTGATTCATTAGCTCAATTACCCAATTTTATCAGTGAACCGTTTTCTGTGAACAGTTAACTGTGAACAGTTATCAGTGAACAGTTATCAGAAATCACTGTACACTCAAAAATACTGAACACTGAACAAATACTGAACACTGAAAAACTGATAACTGAAGATGATAACTGATCACTGAAAGAAATGTGAACGATAAAATGAACGATAAAAGACATGACACCTGAACAATTTAGCCAACTGGCTGCTGAGGGATACAACCGTATCCCCATCTGTAGAGAAATTTTAGCCGACTTAGACACGCCGTTGACTGCCTATTTAAAACTGGCTAAAGGCCCCTATTCTTACCTATTAGAATCCGTAGAAGGCGGCGAAAAATGGGGCCGCTATTCAATCATTGGCTTACCGGCTAAAACAGTAGTGCGAATACATGGGCACGACATCTGTGTTCTAACAAACAATAAAGTCACAGAACAAAAACAAGTTGCCGATCCTCTGGCATTTATTTCCGACTTTATGGGGCCATTTCGCGTTCCACAACTACCCGATTTGCCCCGCTTCACTGGCGGCTTAGTTGGCTATTTTGGATATGACACGGTGCGTTATATTGAACCCCGTTTAGCTTCGATTCACAAAAAAGACCTTTTAGGCACACCAGACATACTCTTAATGGTTTGTGATGAAGTGCTAGTCTTTGACAACCTCAAAAACAAACTGTATCTCATCGTCCACGCCATACCCGAACAAAACAATGCATACCATTCAACTGAACAACGCTTAAATACCTTAGTCAAACGTTTGCGCGAATCGATTCCACCCCAACTTGATATCGCCTCTAGTAACACCATCACAGAAACCGACTTCAAGTCCGACTTTCCTCGCCCAGCATTTGAACAAGCTGTCAGGCGTGCCAAGGAATACATTGTAGAAGGCGACATAATGCAAGTGGTGCTATCGCAACGCCTTTCCATCACTTATGAGGCACCCCCCTTAAACGTGTACCGTGCTTTGCGCAGCTTAAACCCATCACCGTATATGTACTATTTGGATTTAGACGACTTTCATATCGTCGGCTCATCCCCAGAAATCCTAGTACGCTTAGAAGCGCAGGAACAAAAAACGCAGGGACAAAAAACGTGCCAAAAAAAACCCAAAAAACCCCAAAAAATCACAGTACGCCCGCTTGCCGGTACCCGGCCGCGTGGACGTGATGAAGCAGAAGACTTAGCCTTAGAAAAAGAATTGCTTGCCGATCCCAAAGAACGTGCCGAACACCTCATGCTCATTGACTTAGGCCGAAACGATGTGGGACGAGTTGCCCAAATTGGCACGGTACAACTAACCCAAAAAATGGCCACAGAGCGATATTCCCACGTCATGCACATCGTTTCCAATGTCACAGGCCTATTAAAACCAGAATTAGATGCACTAGATGTTCTTCGAGCGACCTTTCCCGCCGGCACCTTAAGCGGCGCACCAAAAATACGCGCCATGGAAATCATTGACGAACTAGAGCCCACCAAACGCGGCGTATATGGCGGTGCCGTTGGCTACCTCACATGGCATGGCGACACGGACACCGCAATAGCCATCCGCACCGCCGTCATTAAAGACAAGACATTATATATTCAAGTAGGGGCTGGCATTGTAGCGGATTCCGTGCCAGCCAAGGAATGGGATGAAACGATGAACAAAGGCCGTGCTATATTCAAGGCAGTCGCGATGGCCTCTGCGGACTTATCAGTTTTTCAGTGAACTGTGTTCAGTGATCAGTGAAAAACTGATCACTGACAAACTGAAATCAAAGGACAACGACTATGTTTAAGTTATTAATGATAGACAATTACGATTCCTTCACCTACAATCTAGTACAATACTTCGGTGAATTGGATATAGGGGTAAAAGTAGAAGTTTTTCGCAATGACCAAATTACAATAAACGAAATAGAAGAAAAAAAACCCGACTACCTCGTCATTTCGCCCGGCCCCTGCACCCCCTCCCAAGCCGGCATATCCGTTGCTGCCATAAAAGCCTTTGCCGGCAAAATACCCATACTCGGTGTCTGCCTTGGACACCAAAGCATAGGACAAGCCTTCGGTGGCAAAATTGTCCACGCCAAAAAAATCATGCACGGCAAAACCTCAGAGATTCATCACAACAGCAAAGGTTTTTTTGGAAAAGGCATCCCCAATCCCTTTGAAGCGACACGTTACCATTCCCTCGTCATTGAGCGTACCACTGTGCCTGACTGTTTAGAAATCACCGCTTGGACACTTTCGCCAGATGGCGAGATAGAAGAAATCATGGGAGTGCAACACAAAACCTTACCGATTACCGGCGTACAATTTCATCCCGAATCTATCCTCACACCAGAAGGACGCGCTTTACTCAAAAACTTTTTGATCAGTGCTCATCAGTGAACAGTGATCAGTTGTTCAAGTTGCCTTTTATTGACATAAGAACACTTCAATTTACTTAAAGCTTCAAATGGAGATTAAAAGGTTTTTAAAAACCATATCAGTTATACCCACGTACGGGATAACCTAGTTGGGGGCCATACTATCACTTAGCTTAGTGCAATTTAAGCCAAACTTGAATAACAATCACTTATTAAATGTTATCCGATAAAGGAGTTATTATAAAATAGTCTATTTATCAAAAAGTTATAAAACAATACCTTCTGAAGTAAAGGTTTTTTTGGATGGTTCGTTGAAAGCAGAATTATAAACCAAGTCAATGGATTTTTTGTCACTAATTTGAACTTAACTGATAAAATAATAAGAGACAACAAAAATAGCTCAAACAACACTATAGAGTATTGAAATAACGGCCATTGCCGCAGAATTGAACTCCATGATTTCAAATGAAGAGAGTATGGAACTCCTTAAGAAACGTTGCAAACGTAAAGTTTATTTACAAACCTTAGCTCAACATTTAAATATTTATATGACAAAATAAATAGAATTGCCCACTTGATATCAAAAAAGATTGAGTTAACAATAAATTATCGTATAAGGGCAGCTATTATTAAAAATTTACCCATTGCCAATAACAAATGTATCAAAACAAGTCCTCGCTATAACTGATAACTTATAACTTATAACTGATAACTAATAACTGTAACTACCATGGCTGTCCTACCATCAAAAATCATTCTCCCCGGGCTTGCCCGTAAATTAGTCACTGAAGGTTTATTAGGCGCGGAACAAGCCGAAGACGCATTGGAAAAGTCGCGCTCCATGCGTACGCCTTTTGTGACTTACGTTGTGGATCACAAGCTTGTCACCGGCCACGACATCGCCCTCGCGGCATCGGAAGAGTTTGGTATTCCCCTTATTGATATTGAAAGCCTCCAACTCAACCACGATGTCATCAAGCTGATCGACAGACAGCTCATAGAAAAACACCGAGCCATTCCTATTTTCAAGCGCGGTAATCGCTTATTCGTAGCTGTCTCTGACTCGGCTAACCCCGTGGTGCTTAAGGAAATCGGATTCATCACCAAAATGCATACCGAAGCCATTTTGGTGGAAGATGACAAACTGGCTAAAGTTATTGAACGTGACATTGACCAAATTTTTGATACCAGTATTAAATTCGATGGTTCAGATGATGTTGATTTTGAATTAATTGAAGACGAAGGAGATAAAAAAGAGGAAGAAGAAAAAGACGAGGCAGATAAAGCCCCTATCGTCAAGTTTGTCAACAAAATGCTCCACGATGCCATCAAAATGGGCGCATCAGATTTACACTTTGAACCCTATGAAAAATTTTTTCGAGTGCGCTTTCGCGTCGATGGGATGCTCAAAGAAATAGCTAAACCACCCATAAGCGTTTCTCGAAAACTAGCCGCACGTATTAAAGTCATGTCACGCCTTGACGTTGCAGAACGCCGTGTTCCTCAAGACGGTCGTATAAAACTCAAACTTTCAGCAAATAAAGCAATTGATTTTCGGGTTAGCACCTGCCCCACCTTGTGGGGTGAAAAGACGGTGATGCGAATCCTTGACTCCTCGGCCGCCAAGCTCAATATTGACATGCTTGGCTACGAAGAAGAACAAAAGCGCCTTTATTTAGAAGCATTGGCGAATCCTTACGGCATGGTATTAGTGACGGGGCCTACCGGGAGCGGTAAAACCGTCTCGTTGTACACCGGCATTAATATTCTTAATAAAGAGGGCGTGAATATCTCTACGGCCGAGGATCCGGTGGAAATTAACTTACCCGGCGTCAATCAAGTCCAAATTGATGAAAAGACCGGTATGACGTTTGAAAAAGCCCTTAAGGCTTTTTTACGGCAAGATCCAGATATTATCTTAGTTGGAGAAATACGCGACTTAGGTACCGGGGGTATAGCCATTAAAGCGGCCACCACCGGCCACATGGTGATGTCCACCTTACATACTAATGACGCACCGCAAACCTTAACCCGTATGATAGATATGGGAATAGCGCCATTTGCTATTGCCACCGCGGTGAATTTAATTATGGCGCAACGGCTTTGCCGCCGATTGTGTCATTGCAAAATAGAACAAAGTATTCCTAAGCCGGCGTTATTGGCGGAGGGGTTTAAGGAGGAATATTTACCTGATCTGAAATTGTATGCCCCTAGACCGGAAGGTTGTGATAAGTGTGGTGGGTTGGGATACAAAGGCCGGATTGGCATATACCAAGTTATGCCCATCTCCGAAACCATGAAACGCATAATTATGGAAGGAAGCAATGCCATTGGACTGGCTGACCAGGCACGCCGTGAAGGGATTCCAGACCTACGCGAATCCGGACTGAAAAAAGCCAAAAACGGTCTAACCTCTTTAGAAGAAGTTAACCGTGTTGTCAACAAAGAATAATTTCAGTTATCAATCAAGGGTAAAAAGTAAAAGGGGCTAGGTAAAAATGGCCAAGAAAAAAGGGCTAGGGCTAAGGGGTAGGATTTTTTGCTTTTCCCTGACTCTGTTTCCCTTTTTTCTTTCCCATTTCCTATTTTTACTTTCTCCTAATATACCGTCGGAGGAACTGTTATGGCCGCAAAAGCTGCAACCAAACAAGAAATTATGTTTGTCTGGGAGGGCAAAGACAAAAAAGGAGAAAAACGCAAAGGAGAACGCGCTGGAAAATCGGAAGCGGCGATCAAAGCGATACTGCGAAAAGAAGGAATACGACCTACCAAAGTCAAGAAAAAACCCAAAGACCTATTTGGTGGCGGAGGCAAACCTATCGAAACCAAAGACATTGCCCTGTTTGCCCGCCAAATGTCGACTATGATGACAGCAGGCGTAGCCTTACTCCAATCGTTTGATCTCGTTGCCGGAGGACACGAAAAGCCCAAATTTCAAAAATTAGTGATGGACATCAAAGCCGATGTTGAAGCCGGTGGAACGATGGCCGATGCGCTGCGTAAACATCCCAAATACTTTGACTCACTCTTTTGTAACCTCGTGGATGCCGGTGAACAAGCGGGTATTTTAGAATCGCTTCTAACCAAACTGGCGGTTTACAAAGAAAAAAGTGAGAGCATGAAGAAAAAAATCAAAGGCGCACTTAGCTACCCCATCTCGATTATGGTCGTTGCAATGATCGTCAGTGCCATTCTGCTCATTTACGTCGTTCCCGTTTTTGCCGACATGTTCACAAGCTTTGGTGGCGAGTTGCCGGCCTTAACACAAGTTGTGGTGAACATGTCGGATTTCATGGTAGCGAATTGGATGCCTGTTTTTGGGGGCATTATTGGTTTCGTAATCGTCTTCAAACAAGCCAAAAAACGTTCGGTTGCTTTCCAGAATTTTTTGCAAAGGTTATCGTTAAAATTACCGCTGTTTGGAGAACTCCTCACGAAATCAGCGATAGCGCGTTTTACCCGTACCTTAGCTACCATGTTTGCCGCCGGGACTCCTCTCGTAGAAGCGATGGATTCTGTTGCCGGCGCCACCGGTAATATCGTTTACTACGAAGCCACCATGAAAATCAAATCCGAAGTCGAAACCGGCATACCATTAGCCGAAAGTATGCGTAACGTCGGCGTATTTCCTAACATGTGCGTACAGATGACACAAATTGGAGAAGAATCGGGTGACATCGACAAAATGTTAAATAAAGTCGCTGACTACTACGAAGAAGAAGTGGATGAACTGGTTAATGCACTGAGTTCAATGATGGAGCCGCTTATCATGGCTTTTTTGGGCGTAGTGATTGGAGGACTAGTGCTGGCGATGTATATGCCCATATTCAGTATGGGAGCCGTTATCTGATCTGTGATCTGTGATCTGTGATCTGTGATCAGTTTATACAGTTACCCGTTTTTCAGTTATACTTAGCACGGCTAAAAACGGCACTAAAAACACACATCTTTCGGAACAATTCTTTTATCAGTTGCAGAAAAACTTTTGCTTGGAACTGATAACTGATAACTGATAACTGATAACTGACATATAAATGAATTTATTCACTTTTCTTGGCACTGAGCCTAACGCTATTCTCATCATTGTCGGAGTATTGGGTCTCATCGTCGGCAGCTTTCTCAACGTTGTGATTTACCGTTTGCCCAAAATGATGGAGCGCGAATGGCGCACGCAATGTACTCAATTGTTAGGAGACGGCGCAGTCATAAAAAAACGCCAAATAAAAAAAACCCGTTTTATAAAAAAACTAAGATTATCACCACGACGACTGCGTAAGTTATTTGCGACGACGAATTTTTTGAGATCGGAACAACCGGCACCTACGCACAGCGGCGACGTCTTTAACCTTATTTGGCCGCGCTCTCGTTGCCCACACTGCGGACACCAAATCACAGCACTAGAAAATATTCCGATATTCAGCTATATTTGGCAGCGTGGCAAATGTACCGCCTGTCATAAGCCCATATCAATACGCTATCCATTGATTGAAGGGTTGAGCGCAATTTTAGCCATCATCACAGCCGTTTTTGTAGCACCAGGCTGGCCTTTACTCGGAGCCTTGGCACTCACTTGGGCACTACTCGCCGCCAGCGTCATTGATTTTGATCATCAATTATTACCCGATAGTATAATATTACCCATGTTGTGGTTAGGTTTATTATGCAACCGGTTCGAGTTATACACCGATCTTGAATCCAGCCTCATAGGGGCCATAGTCGGATATCTCTCATTGTGGACAATCTATTGGCTTTTCAAACTCATTACCGGAAAGGAAGGGATGGGCTATGGAGATTTCAAATTACTCGCCCTATTGGGCGCGTGGATGGGATGGCAAATACTACCGGTTATTATACTGATGTCCTCATTCGTCGGTGCCGTCGTCGGTATAACACTTATCATATCGCGTGGACATGACAGAAATGTGCCTATCCCGTTTGGCCCCTACCTCGCCGCGGCCGGATGGCTTTCCCTATTATGGGGGGACACCCTCACCCACATCTATCTCGGATGAACAAATTGACACTAAAAGTGGGATTAACTGGAGGCATCGCCTCAGGCAAAACCACCGTATCTAACCTATTTGCCAAACTCGGTGTGCCCGTCATAGACGCGGATGTGATTGCACACAAGCTAGTCGAGCCTGGGCAACCGGCGCTTGATACTATTGTCCAAACCTTCGGGCCTACAATAATAAACAACGACAAAACTCTCAATCGTGCTAAACTACGCGCTTTTGTTTTTGCCGACGATTCAAAACGCCAACGTTTAGAGGCGATTTTACATCCACGTATCAAAAAAACCATGCAGGATCAAGTCGCTCAAATACAAAATAGTCCCTATTGTCTATTATGTATTCCTTTACTATTAGAAACACAACAAATGGACACAGTGGATCGTATAATAGTCATTGACTGCCCAGTCCATTTACAACGCCAACGTTTGGTGGAGCGCAATGGCTTAACCTACAATCAAATCGAAAAAATAATCAAAGTTCAAGCCAATAGAGATGCACGGCTTGCCATTGCTAATGAAATTATTTACAATAACTCTGATTTAGAACACTTACAACAACAAATCTTAGCTTTACACCAATGGTATACGCAATAAACAGTGAACACTAATCACCGATCATTCAATACTGATCACTGAAAACTGACCACTGAAAAATCCGTGAAGAAAAAAGTCATCTACGAACAACCCATTAACGAGCGCATTAGAAGTTTACTGCGACTTGAGCATCTGTTTGCCGGCATTATGTACCGCCTCAAAGGTCCTGCTGAATGGGATAGTCGTGCCGTTATCGACAGTCTCATTGAAGTCTTAGACTTATTAAACCGGATAGACTTGCGCGTCGAACTCCAAAAAGATTTAGAGTACCACGCGCAAATCCTAGAACGTTGGCAACGCACCCCCGATGTCGATACCGAGCGCCTCGCAAAATTACTTAATAAAACCAGAATTCTTTTGTGTCGGTTAGGAGAAATCGACCGGCCTGTGGGAGACAGCTTATCACAACATCAACTGTTCAACCTCGTGCGACAGCGGGGCACCATTTCGGGCGGAACCTGCCGCTGTGACTTACCCGGCTATCATCACTGGTTGCAAAAAAGTCCCAAACAACGCCAAAATGAACTAAGCGACTGGCTAGCACCGCTTCTACCACTGCGTGACGCGATTGACTTAGACTTATACTTCATTCGCAACAACGCCATCGTCTCACAAGAGATCGCTACCGGGGGGGTTTTTCAATCCAAACTGGATGCCAATGCCCAATACCGAATTATTCAAGTTATTTTGGCAACGGAACACCCCTGCTATCCAGAAATTAAAGGTGGCAAACAACGTTTCACAATCCGTTTCTTTGAACAACCTGATATCGAAGAACGACCAAAACCAACTGAGCAAAATATTAACTTTGAACTACGTTATTGCCTGATAACTGATCAGTGATAACTGATAATTGATAACTGATAACTGATAACTGATAACTGATAACTGATGACTGATAACTGATAACTGATAACTGATCACTGAAAAAATTATGGATAAAATTTTCAAAGTAAGTGTATTCGGCCTAGCACCCAATGAACAAAATACCTTGGGCAGCATTTTCAAACTCGCCGCCTCACGTAGCCGACAATACACCATGGTCAGCCCCACAGAACGTACAGCGGCCGACATTATACTGGTTGACTCTGATGATACCAATGCCATGAATGAGTGGCGCAGTTTTAGCGTACGTCACAGTACCATCCCGGTTATTTATGTGACCAAAACCGCACCGGCTCAAGCCACCAACGAAGTGTACCTACGCCGGCCGCTGACTTTAAAGCGGGTACTCGAAACCCTCGATAAAGTCGCTATCGTAGCACTTAAACACGTTAATATAGACATCCATGACGGTGGGGTACCTGATGATGATGAAGATGCCAAAAGCGCCTACAATGTTGCTGTCCAAAGTGCCGAAAAAACAGGTGTCAAAGCCCTCGTTGTTGATGATGCCCTCTCAGTACGCAAAGCCATGGAAATTCACCTTGGCGTACTTGGCGTAGACATCGACTTTGCCGAAACGGGTGAAGAGGCACTTGAGTACATACAAAAAACCGTTTACGACATTATTTTTCTAGACTTAATGCTGCCCGGCATTGACGGCTACAAAGTCTGTAAAGAAATTAAGTCCCATAAACTGTCTAAAAATACCCCGGTCATCATGTTGACTGGCAAAGGTTCACGCTTTGACAAAATCAAAGGGACAATGGCCGGTGCCAACCTTTTTTTGACCAAACCGGTAGAACAAGAAAAACTCAAAGAAGTTATCAAACAATACGCGGCCGGTGCGTAAACACTAACAACTCTTTTAGCAAGCACAGAACAAGCGAGGAAATCGTCTCAATGTCCATCGAAAGAATACTTGTTGTTGATGATTCAAAGGTTGACCTGATGAATCTTCAAAATATTATTACTGATGCTGGTTACACCGTCATCACCGCCGGTTCCGGTGTCGAGGCTATTTCCAAAGCCAAAAGCGAAAAACCCGATCTCATTTTTATGGACGTAGTGATGCAGCAAATGGACGGCTACCAAGCATGCCGAGAAATTATCCACGACAATTCCACCAAAGATATTGCCATTATCTTTGTCACCAGCAAAGGGCAAAAGGCTGACCGATTATGGGCCGAAATGCAAGGTGGCAAAGCACTCATACAAAAGCCCTACACGCCCGAACAAATTATTGAGCAAATCAACAAATTTAAATAACACTACACCGTTATCAGTTATTAGTTATCAACTATAAGTTATCAGTTACTAATTATCTATCGTCAAAAGACACCAATAACCGTATAGTCTACAAATAACTGAGAACGATCACCTGTCACTATTCATTGAACAAAGGATTGAAAAATGTTTTCTAGCACCATGCTGCACATATTATTAGCGATCATGCTGTTCTCATTGAGCGGCTGCGACTTGATTGCCAGTCTTACCGGGCAAAATAATGCACAACAAGACCATCAGAAACCTGCTACAGCACAGTTCACCTTCGCTGTCGCTCCGCATATTGCTTGGATGCCTTGGTATCTGGCTCAGGAAGAAGGGATATTTCACCAATATGCAGCCAAGCATCAAGTCGAGGTTCAACTCATAAAAGACAACTACCTCGACACCATCAACAAATTCATCTCCAAGGAATACGATGCTATTGCCATCTCCAACATTGATGCCATCGCCCAACTTGTTAGACGTCACATAAAGGTCGATGTCATCCTAATTACCAATGAACACAAAGGTAGTGAAGCCATCCTAGTGCCCGAAACGGCCGACACTACTGGGCATCATTTCCGCGACAAAACCTTTGCCTTACTCCAATACTCGGCCCGCCACTACCTTTTCGACCGCTACCTAATCCGCAACCAAATCCCCTTCGACGAAATCAACATACTCAATACCGCCGAAGAAGACATACTTAATGCTTTTTCAAACAAAAAAGTCTATGGTGTTGTCACCCACAACCCCAATCTTTACACACTCACCCACTCGGCAGCGGCCAAAAGACTCTTTGACAGCCGCCAAATCCCCAAAGAAATCTTTGATCTTATCATTATCCACCGAGAGACCCTAACCAAGTACCCGGCCTTTGCCCAAGTCATACTCGCCACTTGGTTTACCGTCATGCAAAGATTACAAGGCAGTAAAAAGGATACCACCCTAGATGCCTTGGCCGGCCTCGCCAACATCACTCGTCAAGAATATGACGAGCAACTGGCAACTACGCTCCTAAATGATACCTCAACCAAAGCCCTAGCCGCCATTCGTGATCGCCGGATTATAAAAGCCATGCGCCACATACGCTACTTTATTCAACGACACAAGCTAATCGACGACGACATCTACACCGACTGGGTCAGCTATCCCGGCCGTGATCCGGCTTTACTACACTTTAACGGAAAACCCTTACAAAAATTTGTCGTACCCACGGTCGCGAACCAAACCTAACCCTCTACAACTCGTATAAATACACTACTTTGAGCACTTCGAGCTAAAAAATAGGAAAAAGCGTACACAAAAAGGAATTAAAACTCACTGAACACAGTAAACTGAGAACGTATCACTGAAAACAATGCTACCAAGCCAAGCCCTAAACCGACCCATTACTCGGAAAGCCGACGAAAACGTCCAAACTTTTTTTGGACAACAACAAACAATCACTCGTCGGCTGGGAATAAAAATGGACAACCTCGGCCTCCTAATAGCCCAACAAGCCACCAGTGAACTCACGGATATCGGTCAAATTTGCCCCATACCCTTTACCGCCCCCTGGCTACTGGGCCTCATTAACCTGCGCGGCAACCTAATCCCGGTATTTGACCTACATAAACTACTACAACTACAAAGATCAGAACAAAAAAAGCCCATGCTACTCATACTAGGACAAGGAGAAACCGCCGGTGCCCTCGTGATTGAAGATTTACCGATACATCTCACTTTCACCGACAGCGACAAACTCAAAAGCCTACCCCCCTTGCCGGCCATTATAAAATCATACACCTCAAGCGGCTATGAAAAAAATGGGCAACTCTGGTTTAACTTCGACCATAAGGGCTTTTTTGAATCCCTTGCCACCAAAGTCGCCTTATAAACGAAACTCGCCGGCGAAAACTAACTTATTTTTAACACCATTTCACCTCAAAATAACTTGAGCTTTTGATGAGGCAATGGGTGCCCGAATGGGTAATGGGTAATTCTTTTAGCCAGCAATTGACTACAACCTCTACCAATTACCAATTCTCGGCATTTTTTTTATCACAGTTGTTTGGCCTCGAACCGATTACCAAAAACGAAAGGCTGAGTATAAACAAAAATCTATAGCTGGCCTCTAAAAAAAACTTATTGATATATTGATTGATTACAAAATCTTGTGTTGAAAAATCACCTCTCACCACCTCTACTTAAAAACATAAATATTCTCAACGACATCGGCTAAAAACGACTATGAAACTACGACAAAAAATGTTCATTGGTTCCGCATTCTTGGCGGTGATACCCGTACTCATCACGGCCATCTTCACCAGTCAAATTGCCAGCACACTAGGCCAAGAAGCACTCACCAACAGTGCTCAAAGTCACATTACCTCGATTCGAGACGCCAAAAAGGCCCAAATTGAGGATTACTTCAACTGGGTTTTCAACCAAATCCAAGTTTACGCCGATGCCCGCACCACCATTAAAGCCATGCGCGGCCTTAAAGAAACCTATCCAAAATTTAAAGACGATGCGGCGGCCCTCTATACCGACGATCTTGAGGTTGATGAAGATAGCCTTGAAGGGCCCCCCGCGCCGGTTCTTTTATCAGTGCCTATCGAAGAATACAAAGAAGCCATAAAGAAATACTACATCGACGAATTCTCTCAAGAATATGGCACCCTCAATGCCACTTCTGCTCCTGACATGACCGAAATACTCGACCTCCTCTCTGACAACAGCATTGCATTGCAACATCACTATATAGCTGCCAACCCCAATCCTCTTGGCACCAAACAAGAGTATTTCCAAGCCGACGATACCTCCAGCTATACGCAACTGCATCGCCACTATCACCACTATCTCCATAAGATACAAAGACGCTTCGACTTTGAAGACATCTACCTAGTCGATGCAGACACCGGCCACATCGTCTATTCCGTACTCAAAGAAATCGACTTTGCTACCTCCCTCAAAGACGGCCCCCACGCCAAAACGGGCCTCGGCCAAGTTTTTGAACAAGCCCGTCAATCACTCCGCGGCGACATAGCTCTAGTGGACTTCGCTCCCTACCTACCCTCATACAACAACCAAGCAGCCTTTATTGGTACCCCCATTTATGACGATGAACGTGAACGAAATATAGGTGTACTTATATTTCAAATACCTATCGATAGCATCAACGACATAATGACCAACCACCGTGTTTGGCGATACGACGAATTCGGACGGACCGGTGAAGCCTATATCGTCGCCGACGATGGAACCATGCGAAATGACAGCCGCATGTTCATCGAAAACAAAGAAGATTACCTAAAAGCAGTCAAAAATGCCGGTCTTTCCGAAGACATCATCCAGAACATAGAACTCAAAGATACCAGCGTAGGTCTCCAAAGAGTCGATAGCCCCGGCACTCGTTCCGCCTTTTCAGGTGTCACCGGCTTCGACCTTTACGAAGACTATCGTGGCGAATTTGTTCTTTCCGCCTTTGCCCCGATTAATGTCCCCGGCTTAAAATGGGCCATTTTTTCTAACCTACAAGAAGATGAATCGTTAGAACGTTTAGAACAATTGACCGCTGAAATTACTAAAGTCGCCATCCTCATTGCTGTGGTCATACTATTAATGGGCGGCAGCGCCGGCTTCTTTTTCTTTGGACGCATTGCAGCGCCCATCGGTCACATGGAAGCTACCGTCACTAAAGTCGCCGAAGGCGACTTTACCGCCCGTGCCGAAATTAAAACCGGGGACGAGTTGGAGACTCTAAGTAACGCCTTTAATGGATTACTAGATGATCGCCTAACCGCGCTCGCCAAGGCCGAAAAAGAAAATGAGCAACTCAATAATTCCATCATTGAACTGCTCAAAGCTTCTTTCCAACTGAGTCAACGTGATCTCACGGTGCAAGTGCCAGTAACGGAAGACGTAACTGGGCCGTTAGCCGATGCTATTAACCAAATGGCGACGGAAACCAGTAAAGTGTTGCTCAATGTGCGACGCATTACCGATGAAGTAGAAGCGGCCTCTAGCCAAGTCAAGGAACAAGGAGATAATGTTTCTAGGATGGCCGAGGCCGAGCGAGAGGTAGTGGATACCACCATGGCTGAGCTTTCGGCCGCCGCGGAGGCGATGAATAAAATTGCGGAAGTGGCGCAATCATGTAATGAAATAGCCAGCCAAGCCACACGTTCCACTCAAACCGCCTTAGTAACCGTCACCAGTACTGTTGATGGTATGAGTGAAATTCGGGAAGCTATTCACGAGACTGAGAAACGGATTAAGCGACTGGGTGAACGTGCCCAAGAGATTAGTAGTATCGTCGATATCATTAATAACATTGCTGAGCGTACTCACGTATTGGCCCTGAACGCTAGTATGCAGGCCGCGGCCGCCGGTGAAGCCGGGCGCGGTTTTTCTGTCGTGGCCGACGAAGTGCAACGTTTGGCGGAAAGTTCACGAAACGCCACTTCGCAGATTTCGGCCCTCGTAAAAAATATTCAAGTAGAAACCAATGATACGATTGCAACGATGGATAAAACCATCGGGCAGGTGGTGGAAGGTTCACGGTTAGCGGAGCGTGCTGGTGAACAAATGAAGGACACCCAGAATACCACCGCCAACCTAGTGCAAGTTGTAGAACAAATTGCAATGGCTTCAAGACAGCAGGCGCAAATCAGTAATGACTTACGTGAGCGGGCAGGTACAATTCAAATAAGTACCCAAGAGACGGGTAGACAGTTGGAAGAGCAAACGACACATACCAATCGTTTAGTGGACTTTTCCAAGCAACTGATTGAATCGGTTCGAGTATTTAAGTTACCAGAATTTGACGATAAGTGATTAGGAAGGGCGAATGGCGACTTGCGAATGAGTGATTTACTAGTACAGTAAGGCGGAAGTTTCCATACCACCCTAACGCCAACGGCTTTGGCTGAAGGGTCTGAATATTTCCGCCCTCCCGTACTAGTCGTCATTCATAAATACAACCATGAATTATTGCAATTCAATTTGGCAATAACGAATTTATCTGCCTAAGTGTATCTAAAGGCTGTTCGTATTTATTTTTGCCAGACTCAAAGCACAAGAAAGATACTTTCTACCAATTTTAGTTACAACAACTTTTATTAATTCAGGTTTTCCGCGTGCTGTTGCAACATTTAAACTATACAGTACTTGGCCTATCTATCTGCGGCCTTTAATTTTCCATAATATAATAGACTTGTCCGTAAATAAATAAGAAAGCCAGGGGCGTTGCCCCTGGCTTTAATAACACTTACCGAAGGGGCTAATAGAAAAGCCCCAACGGGGCGACATTAATATAGCCAGGGGCATCGCCCGTGGAGGGAAGGAGGGAAGCTAACAAAACCCTGATTTTCGGACAACTCTAATATTTTTGTGTGAGTTCACTAAAGGAGGTTATGCCTTATAGTATGAAGTAGACTATTAGATTATAGAAAAATAGGTAATATATCAATAATTCACGATAACTGATTGGGAAGAGGAAACAGTGTTAATTGCAGGTTTTCCATCATTATTTTCCATTTTAGAATGATAAACAGTATCTTATCAAAAAAAATCATAAAAAGCAAACCCTTAAAAACCGCTTATTCCAATAATTCAATGGGCTTTTTTGACACCATCTTACATAATGAAATCACTGAATTACGGCAATGGTTTATCAATACAAATAACTGATAGCGAAAAACGGATATTAACCTTTTATAAATCAACTGCATAGAAACATCACTGCTCACTGACACATTAAGCCATGAAAAAGCAAATAAAAGATTTACAAACCAAAACGGCTAGTGAAGCACACCTTCTATACGAAGCACTGGTAGGCTTAATAGATGAAGGTGCCGAGAAAGTAGCAAGCGCGAATGAGGTAGCACTAAACTATGTGAAAAGCATAGGGGAAGCGGCGGATTCAGCTCATTTATTCGGCTTGTCCGCTGTTTGTCAGCAAACGTGCCAAAATTTCGCAGAACTGCACACCTGTGAACCGGCACGTCGGCAGGAGCTTGGTACGCTCGTTGAGCGTTGGCCAAGATTAGTTTCAAATTACCTCTATTCGCCTCTCGACGTCAGTTCCCATCACCGGTTAATCCGTTTTCTACAGAATGCTCTATGGCCGCTGCCGGCTCAGGAGGAATTTGTGAGCCAACTGCGTGAGGATTTTTTTAGCACCATTCAACAGCTTGATACTAGCCAAAAAACAGCTCCTCACTTGATGGCTAATGAGAAGTTGAATGAATCAATTGTTCGAGAAGCCGGAGGCGGGGGCTTTCAAGACCAATTTCAACTCAGTCAAAAAACAGTTAAAACGACCGCAATAACAAAAAACACAAACACCCCAAAAACCCAAAAAGCCCCAAAAAAGGCAGCACCCGCTGGTGTACTTATGGAAGCTAAATTAGCCGATTTATATAATACGATTGTTGAAAAGAGCGAGACATTATCAGTTGCTCTCAATCAATTTACGACCTTAGAGTTTGAAAATGATTCTTTCAGCACAGCAATTGAACAATACACAGATACGGTGCAATCATTTTGGGAGCTCGCTGAAAACAACGGTTTAAAGGGTTTCCAAGAGGTTTGCACTTTTATTAATGATAATGTCTTTAAATGTAGTTCACAAACTGTTGATGAAAGGTTGGGGCTAAAAAAACGGTTTGCCTTATGGCCGTCCTTGACGCTTGACTATCTCGAATCGCCTGATTCTGGCGCTAAAAAATTGGTGGAATTTTTGTGTCGTCCTGAATCTTGGCCGGTTCCCTTTTCTGAGGCAAGGGCGGCTTTTTTAGCAACTCAGTTGAAACAAGATTGTGAAACGATTTTACTGGAGATTGACCAGACTGCTGAAATGCCAAGTTTATCGGTAAATGAAAGGGAGGCAACTCATATCGTTCAAACAGAAGGGGAAGGGGGGGAATTATCTATTATCGAGCGGGAATTATCCGTTTCAGAGGGAGAATTAGTCACTGATGATGGCAAGAATGTGGCGAAATTAGAATTACCCGCCTTTGATATTCAAGCAAACTCACTCAGCGAAATTGTCCAATTACCCCGTCATGATGAAGAGTTGCCCGGCAAAGTTATTCAATTACCCGGTGATGATGAAAAGTTGGCCGCTGATATTCAAGAGTTGCCGCGTTGGCAAAAGTTTCGCGGAGCGAAATTGTTGCCGACGGATGAGAAAAAGTTACCCAGTGAGGCAACGGATTTTTTAGCACCACCGAGGGAATTACCTCTCAAAGAGCAGGAATCGTTAGAAGGAGAATTACCCGGTGATGTTCAAAAGTTGTCGGGTGATGATGGGGAATTACCCCGTTTGGCGGAAGAATTACCCGTTAATCAATCACCAACCTCTCATGTTCAAAAGTTGTCGGGTGATGACGGGGAATTATCCAGTTTGGCGGGAGAATTACCAGGTGATGTTCAAAAGTTGTCGGGTGATGAAGGGGAATTACCTACTATGGCGGAAAAATTACCCAATGACCAATTACCAATGACCAATGACCAATTACCAAATACTGATGATAGCCAAAAAGACCTTATTTTAGCTGAGCCTGAGGTGCTTGATTTGTTAATTGGACAAATCCGTGAGGTGGCCGAGGATAATGCCAATTTAATCAATGAGTTGATAGAGGCCGAGGCGGATAGTGAAACGTTCTTAACGGCGGCCATGAGTTATACGGAGAATGTGCAGGCGGTGTGGGATGCGGCTGATATGGCCGGATTGGAGGGTCTAACCCTAATATGTACGTTTATCAATGACAATGTCATGGAATTGGGTGGAAAGCCGGAAAGGTTCAAAAAAAGTGCCTGTGAAGTGTTGTCGGCATGGCCTGAATTAATGGTAGCGTATTTGCACAATCCGGCTAATCAAACGGGGGCGTTGGTCAGCCAGTTACAAAAAAACACATGGCCGACACCGCTTGATTTGGAAGCAGCAACAAAATTGCAGCAACACCTGATGAAAAGTGCGAAGGCCGTTCCAGATGCGACATCGGCCATCAGTTTATCCCCAACGGGTACTCCCGTTGAAGAAGAAATTATTGAGTTGGCTGCCCCGGAGATTTCAGAAGAAATTATTGAATTGGCTGCCCCGGAGATTTTGGAATTGGTGTGTGGTCAAATTGCTGATTCCGGCGAGGCAATGTCAGCAGCCCTTGAGGTATGTGTATCTATGGAAAATGAAACAGAAGCTTTTTTAGAAGCCATTGAAGATTATACCAATAAAGTACAGGATATTTGGGACGCGGCCGATATGGCTGGCTTGAGTGGATTGCAAGAAGTCTGTACTTTTGTCAATGATAATTTGATGGCTTTCAGCGTTCAGGATAAAGCAACCAGAGAAGCCACACAAAGTTATTTTATTGGGTGGCCGGCAAACGTTTTAGAATATTTACAGATCCCTGCGACGGGCGCACCCCGCTTAGTGGCTTGTCTAAAAGAATCGGGGTGGCCGGTGCCTTTGGAAGCGGATGCTGCTGATAATTTATTGATATTGCTAAAAAAACCGTCTGATAAGGCGAGTGCCGAGGTGGCGGCTTCTGAAATTTTGGCCCCCGGTTTTTTTGAACCTGAGTCAGTAACGGAGGAAGCCAGTCCTCAAGAATTGACACCTATCGATGCGGAAATCAGCATCAATCTGGGAAGTGGCGATGTTTTGGAAATCCTTGAGTCAGAACTTGAATCGGCTAAAGAGGATTTGGCAACCGAGTTAAATAAGTTTTTGACGCATAACCCAACAGAGGCGGCGTTTACGGAGGCTTTTGAAAATTATACTGAGCAGGTGCAGCGTTTGTATATGGCTTCAGAGATGTTGGGTTTGGAGGGGTTGCAAACCGTTTGCACTTTTGTCATTGACAATATGACCGCTTTGAGTGGAGCGGAGGCGGAGGCTAGAAAGAAGGCTAAAGGGGTGTTGGAGGGGTGGCCTGAGTTGGTGTTGGCTTATGTGCGAGCACCGGCGGAAAGTGTGGTTCCGTTGGTCAATCATTTCCGTGAATCACAGTGGGCGCAACCTTTAACGGATGATGCGGCCCATGCGTTATTAAATCAACTGGTGACGGGTTCAACGGCCGCGGAGGAACCCGATGATGGAGAGGCTTATAGTCGTCAAACGGTAGCTAACCCGGAAGATGTGTCATTGACTCTCCCAGAGGATGTGAATCCTGAGTTGTTGGAGGCTTATTTACAGGAAACGCCTCAACAGGCTCAAAATTTTTCGGCGAGTATTCAGAAGATTATTCAGAATCCTGAGATTGCTGAAATTGAGTATGCCCAGCGTACTGCACATACTTTGAAGGGATCATCCAACATCATTGGTATCAAAGGGATTGCTAACATTGCTCATCACCTCGAAGATACTTTGGAATATCTTGCCAAGCATCAAGTGGTGCCACCCAAGGAGTTGACGGATACAATAGTAGAAGCGGCCGATTGTCTGGAAATCATGGTTGATGCGTTGTTGGGTCAAGATGATCCGCCGCAGCAAGCGCAACAAGTTTTGCAGTCGGTACTGGATTGGGCGAATCGTATTGATAAAGGTCAGCTTGATGCGCCACCGGCGCCTTCTCGGCCGGTACCTGAGGCGGCACCGGCCGCGACGAGTGATGACACTCAAGCGAAAGCGGAAAGTCAAGCGAAATCGGATCGTTCGGTTGCGGCCGGCACACCGGAGCAGCTTCTAAAAGTACCGACTAAAACCATTGATGAGTTGATGCGCTTGGTGGGTGAGTTATCGATTTCGGTGGGGCAAATTCAGGAGAGGTTGAAGCATGTGATACAGAGTACGCGCACGTTGACGGCGCAAGATTTGGTGCTTCATAAGAAGACGTTTGAGTTGGAGAATCTTGTTGATGTGCGCGGTATCACGGGAGTACAAAAAGACCACCAAAATGCGGCTACCGAGTCGGAAGATTTCGATCCGTTGGAATTTGAGGAGTACAACGAATTACATAGCGTAGCGCATAGTTTTATTGAGTCGATTGCGGATAATCGTGAGTTGGCGATGTCGATACGGGAGGATCTCGCGGAGTTGGAGACGATGTTTATTCACCAAGAGCGGCTGAATAAGGAATTCCAAGCGAATATTATGACGACACGCATGGTGCCGGTGAATACGATTATTTCTAAATTGCAGCGTAATGTTCGACAGACGTGCCGCATGACGGGCAAAAAAGCGGAACTTGAAGTCACTGGTACGGATATTCTGATTGATAGCGAGGTTTTGACTAATTTGGCCGACCCGCTGCAACATATTTTGCGTAATGCGATTGACCACGGGATAGAAAGTGCCGATGAGCGTGCCATTTTAGGAAAACCAGAAGTCGGTCAAATCAAACTGAGTTTTTACAGCGAAGGTAATAATATTGTCGTTAAGTGCGAGGATAATGGGCAAGGGTTGAATTATACGAATATTCGTTTCACTGCCATTCAACGTGGATTAATGACAGAAAATCAAGACCTTACAGAAAAAGAATTGGCCCGTTTAATTCTGATGTCAGGGTTTTCGACCAAATCGGGCGTAACGCAAGTTTCTGGGCGCGGGGTTGGCATGGATGTGGTTCATACCAATATCAGGCAAATGAAGGGCACGCTTGATTTGATCTCAGAGACTGGCAAGGGTACGACCATTTTAATTAAGTTACCCATGACGCTGGTGACGGTGCATGTGTTGTTGGTGCGTGTTTCTGAGCGCCAGTTTGGGATTCCTACCAATCATTTGGAACAAGCCTTGGCACCGGGTGTAGGAGAGTTTCACCGGATTGGTGATTTCATGACCTTAAAAATGGGGAAAAACTTTTATGCCCTGAGATATTTGGCGGATTTGCTGAATATGTCGGGGGATAAGGTGGGTATTGAGGAACCTGAAACCCGTCCTATCGTTTTGGTGCATGAAGAAACCGGCATAATGGCCGTTATCGTAGACGAGCTTTTAGATACCCATGATCTGGTTATGAAAAGCATGGGCAAGTATGTGAAGAAGATTCATGGGGTTGCCGGTGCTTCTATTTTGGGTGATGGTAGTTTGGTGCCATTGTTAGATTTGCCGGAATTGTTGCGTTCACCCATGCAAGCGGCGATGTCGTCTTATATGGCGGAACATCAGCAGGAAGGCTCAGGAATCGCAAATACGGCGGCAGTGCCTCATATTATGATTGTTGATGATTCGTTAAGTGTTAGAAAATCGCTGTCGTTGTTAGTTGAAGATGCTGGTTTTGAAACGCTGCTGGCGAAAGATGGGATAGAAGCGATTGAAATTATGAACCAAACTCGTCCCAATGTGATGTTGGTGGACATGGAGATGCCACGTATGAATGGTTTAGAGCTGACGGTTCATGTCCGTGCCAATACTGCTACGGAAAATTTGCCCATTTTTATGATTACATCGCGCACGACGGAGAAACACCGTGTTCAGGCTAAAGAGGCCGGTGTCAACGCTTATTTGACGAAACCGTATCAAGATACGGAATTGTTGGCGTTGATTGATAAAGCTTTGGCAGGGCCAGTTTAATTCAATTATCAGTTATCAGTAAACCGTTGTATCTAGTAAGCCTAAGAGCGTGTTTGAAAAGTGCGAGCGTGAAGGGTATTGCTCAAGCTAAAGCCTGAGAGAGCCAAACTCTACAACCCTTTATCGTTTAATCGATATGAGTTTGTCAGAACAATCCGGCGCAAAAAATACCGTGAGCCGAAAACCAAATCGTGCGAGCGTGGAAAACAAAATCGCGCGAGCGTACAGATACCATCACTTTAACCGGGTTAGAAATCCGATTTTTTGCAAAAATATGATTTTTTTGAATAGTTAAAAATCTATTTAATAACAATAAGTTAATAGCTTAAAGCCAAAAGTGTTCCGATCATTATTGGGGCAAACATCCGATTCATGGCATGAATCGGATGTTTTTACTACTCAACTATAACTGATAATTGATAACCGATAATTTGATAACTGATAACTGATGACTGATTTACATGTCTTGTTAGTCTTTGATGGGGTATGTTTGTTTGTTCCCCAGAATGAGGTAGAGTCGGTGGAAATCATTGCCGATGTGCAGATGACGCGTACGGACATGGGTGCTGTAGGGTGGTTTTTTGGGCATGGGCTAGAATCGCCGGTGTTTTGTCTGGCTGAAGACTTTTCTTTGGAGTTGGACACACCAAAAAACCGTGAGTATTTTGTTTTGCTTAAAGCGGAGCAACAGCCTTTGGGGATTACCTGCGATGAAGTGGAAAATATAAAATTCAAACAAGAGCATCTCTACCCGCAAGACTTGCCGGTGGCAATGAAAACTCAGGATTCACCCATCAGCCAATTGGTGGTTTATCGAGATAAGATAGGCTATGTTTGTAGGGGTGCGGCTTTGGTAAGGCATTTGAATTTGCTGTCGGAACGCTTCACCCAATTAGAAAGTGCCTCATTTGGGTAATGGGTAACAGAGCAATCTATTGGTACTTTAATCTGTGAGCATATGTGATAAAAAGTGATCATAAAGTACACAAAAAAATACTTGACATTCCGTTCAGTTTTGCATAATTTTTAAAAATGCGTAGGGCATGATCAAACATTGCGATTTGATATCGAAGCGAGCCTGTTAGAGCAAATCTTTGATTAATACCGGGGGCTAACCGGGAATTGACGCACGGGGACAAGACGGCTCTGTCACCTTCCGCATGGAAGGTGGCAACCAGCTTGGATGAATCGTGAACTAAGCCGTGATCACATTTGTTCACATTTTAGATAGCAGAAAGACCAATTACCAATCAATTACCAATTACCAATTCTGGTAGAAGTTGGAGCGATAAAAAACTTCTACCAGAAACCAATTACCAATTACCAATAACTGAAAATGTCTTCTGATACCACAAAAACAAGTCGTGCATGGATATTAGATTTTGGCCGAGGTATGCAAGCAGCAGTAGCCCACCATGAAATGTGGCAGGTGCTTATATCGCCGGTGTTGTTTGAGGTGCCCCGTACACCGCCCTATTGTAACGAAGTCCTGATTTTTCAATATCGCATCTTGCCGGTGCTTGACATATCCCTTCTGCTAGAAGGAGAGAAAATCATTCCGACAATGAGTGATGTGGTGGGAATTGCTGTTTACCAAGACGATCCAACCCAGCCTATCCGTTATGTCTGTTTGCATTTGGCAACCACGCCGCTGAATGTTTATGTCAGTGACAAGCAAGCTTGTGATTTGCCAGACTATCAACAATATTGGGAACCTTTGACACTGTGCTGTTTTTCCCACGACGGTATGGCTATTCCAATTATTGATCTGGCGTATCTGTTTTCTGAAAAATTCAATACGTTACAACAAAAGCAAAAAGGCGATAAATCGCCTACTACAAACTAAGAGCTGTGTTATTATAATTTTTAAGACACGTTCTATTTCTAAACGAGTATGTATTCTATTGAGCGTTATTGCGGCAGTCTCTTAGGTTTAGCGGTGGGAGATGCGTTGGGTGCCACTCTTGAATTTGAAACGCCCGGTTCATTGACACCCATTACTGATATGGTTGGTGGTGGGCCGTTTGCCCTCAAACCGGGGCAATGGACAGATGAGACTTCCATGGCATTGTGTTTGGCCGAAAGTTTGATTGAAAAGCGCGGGTTTGATCCGGTCGATCAATTAACTCGTTATTGTCAATGGTACCGGAAAGGCTATTTAAGTAGTCTCGGCAAATGTTTCTCTATTGGTATGATTGTCCGGGGAGCTTTGGAGAAATTTGAGCGAAGTGGAGAGCCATATTGTGGTTCAAGCGAGACTTATTCGGCCGGCAATGGTTCCCTCATACGTTTAGCACCCGTCCCGCTATTTTATGCCCGTATTCCTCAACAAGCTATTGAAAAATCAGGAGAAAGTTCGCGTACGACGCACGGCGTTCAAACCGCTATTGATGCTTGTCGTTATTTCGGCGCGTTGCTTGTTGGAGCCGTCAGTGGCGTAGATAAACAAACATTGTTGAGCAAACGTTATAGCCCGGCGCTTGGCTATTGGGAAAAACATCCTTTGGTTAAAGAAATTGATGAAGTGGCTTGTGGCTCCTTTAAAAAGAAAAACCCGCCCGTTATACGCAGCACCGGCTATGTGGTGAAATCGCTAGAAGCGGCACTGTGGGCATTTTATCGCAGCAAGACTTTTGAGTCGGGCGCATTGCTTGCTGTGAATCTTGGCAACGATGCTGACGCGACGGGCGCAGTGTATGGGCAATTGGCGGGCGCTTTTTACGGTGAACAGGCTATTCCTGCTCGCTGGCTAGAGAGGTTGTCAAAACGAAATTTGATAAAAACTTACGCTACCATATTGGGGAAACTCGGTCAAAAAATAACGACAATATAAGTAGGTAAACAAAAGTATTTTAACACCGTTTGTAGTAGGAGCCGTTTGTAGTAGTTGCAAAAGCCACTCAATGTTAATATGCGTACCTACTTAAATCATCAAATAGCTTTTTTTCAAAAAGCTGTTGGCTGTTTTGAAATTATTTTTATGAAAATCTATATCAGTCTGAAATATGAATGAGTACAACGAATTCAAGAAATAAACGAATTAATAAACGTATGTGGGAAAATGGGGTAGTTGCTCATTTTTAAATTCGCTTGCCTAATTCGTTGTACTAAGTACCGAAGCACATATTATCAGGTATTTTGCCGGAACCAAAAGGGGCTTTGCACGTGGGATTGCCCCTACGAACCGTCGTGTCATGTAGGGGCAATCCTTTATGGTTGCCCCTTCGATATTGGCGTATCGATAAATACCAGAAAATTTATGCTTCAGTACTTATCTATTCTATAAATAAAGGAGGAAAAACATAATGTTGGCAAACTCACTCAAAAGACACGCCAGTGTCATTGCCCTGTTGGTATCTGCTTGTTTTCTTGGCACCCCGGCTGTGTCTGCGGATGAAAACGTCCGCAGCACTCGCATTGTCAATGGAGAACCTGTCAGTGCAGGTGCTTACCCTTGGATGGTGGAAGTACGCATGCAGGAGGAAGGTGAATTTGGTCGAATATGCGGAGGCAGTTTGATTCATCCTCAGTGGGTTCTGACGGCTGCACATTGCGTTGCCGATGAAGAAACCGGCCAACTCAAAGATGCGGCTAATTTTGAGGTGAAACTCAATCATCTTCGCCTAGACGAAGAGGGTGAAATAATCAAGATAAAGCGGATTATCTTGAACACGCCTCCATACTCTCCTAAGACGACGCTGGATTACGATATTGCGCTTATGGAACTCGAAAAGGCTGCCACGCAATCTACTGTCAGCCTGTTATCCCAAAAAACGGCTGATATTCCTGAAGGGACTCAAGCGGTATTGACTGGCTGAGGTATGTTGGCTGAACCTGCGCCTAGCTTGCTAATGCACCTTTATGAGAATGATCCAAGGATTACCGCAGAGCCCGACATTGATGAGAATGATCCAGAGGCTTTCTCCAAGCTTGTCGATATTCTCACGAACACTTTTGGCATTCCTGAAAAGGAAATCGTTAAAGTCTTATTGGCGGCCAATCAGATCAGTTTCAAGAAGGAAACGGATAGCCTAGAGGACTTTTTGAATAAGGTTATCCCGGAAAATACCGTCGGGTTTATAATACTGGCAAGTCTGCTGGGCGACACCCTTCCGTCGGAAGGGCTGACGTTTGAGGCCTTATACGAGGCTTTGATAACGGCCGGTTTTACATTCCAAGACATGCTATCTCTCATACAGGAGGGCCACGGTTATGACTATGGCAGTCTTCAACAGGTGTCGTATCCCATTGTCTCTAATGAAGTCTGTAACCGTGATCCTGCACTCCTTGCCAGTGAGGAACACAGTGTAACCAACAATATGCTCTGTGCCGGTTTTGCCAAAGGTGACAAGAGTAATTGCAACGGGGATAGTGGTGGGCCTTTAGTGATTTGGAATGGTCAATTGGGGGAATGGACTCAAGTTGGGCTGGTTAGTTGGTCATATATATGCGCTCGGCGGAGCGGATATGATGTTTATGCGCGAGTTTCAGCGTTTCACGAGTTTATCAGCAGCCAGGTTCCAGAGGTACGTTTTGTCGAAGTGGATTTTTCCAAGATGACAAAGTGTGTGGCGGATATTACGCCAGTGCCTTTTGCGCCGGCGCTTGAGGTGAATGTTCAGGGCAATATTGCTAAGGCTTTTTGGTCGGCCGTTTCAAACGTCCAACAGTACACCTTGGTTTATGCGCCGTATTCAAATCCGATTAGCGAGGTGACTTTCAACAATCTTAAGTTGTTGGATATGGGTATCAAAACCGTTATAACGGCTTCATTGGCCGTCGGTACCGATTTTTATGTGGCGGTACAGGCGAATAATTGTTCGGGCAAAAGCGAGTACTCCAATGTGGCGAGAGTGAAGGTTGAGGAAACTGTACCGTTATCAGCTTCCCCTGATTAGTCGCGTCGGGTGGGTAGAGCGGAGCTATACTAGTAACAGTACAACGGATTTTGGGAATAAACGGCTTTTTTCGAGATGCTTTCCATTCGTTTATCCTCGTCATCAAAGTACTCAGGTTTCCATTCGTTTATCCTCGTCATAGGCGTTCCGCCACTGCGTTTCGCTGTACTTATGTCGTCGTTAAATCGTAATTGTTCGGGTAGAAGTGAGTATTCCAACGTGAAAACTTCGCAAGGAAGCCTTCCCTTACGAGAGTAGAGCGAAAGTGGGCCATCATCAAAATTGAAGGAAGCAAAATGACAACATGGCCCTAAAATCCCATTATTAAATGGTAGTTGCAAAAGCCACTCAAACTTAAGGCGATAAATCGCCTACTACAAACTAAGCGCTGCTTTAGCAACTCAAGCTTAAGGTTGTACTACACCCTACCCTATTCCGCACCGCGAAATGTGGCGGGTAAACTTGGATGTTAGCCAGCGTAGGTTCAATGCAAAAGCCAAGTTGAGCCATTGGCTTTTGCGGCTTGGGCAGTGAGCGTAGGTTGGAGCGGAACGGGAAAGTTGCAAAACATTAGCTATCACCACTATAGTTAAGTTAAGCTTAAGCCTGTCTAAATCGGGCTACTCAAGGAGAGCACATACATGTTATCAAAGAAGAAGACGAAACCAAATAGTGACAGGCTAGACAAGGTTGTCGCTGAGGCTCGGCGCAACCAAGCGCTCCGGGAGCAGAGCTATCGGGAACAAGCGTTAAAGCTCTATCCTTGGATATGTGGGCGTTGTGGACGCGAATTTTCTGGCAAAAATCTACAAGAACTCACAGTCCATCACAAAGATCACAACCACGACAACAATCCGCCCAACGGCAGCAACTGGGAACTGCTGTGTCTGTATTGTCACGACAATGAACACTCGCGGTATCTTGAAGAGGCTCAATATGGTAGTGGGGTAAAGGCGGGCGGCGAGCGAGAGCAAGCTTCTACCCACAAGCCGTTTGCTGATCTTGAAGGTTTGTTAAAGAATAAAAAGTAGCGAGAAAAACCTCCAGGGGCTCCAGGGGCGTTGCCCCTGGCTTTAATAATACTTACCGAAGGGGCTAATAGAGGTTAACAAGTTAGCCCCTTTGGTACTACGAGATTAATACAAAAAGGGGCACCGCCCCTAGCAAGCCCCAACGGGGCGAGATTAATACAGCCAGTGTACCTACCTGGCAAGCCCCAACGGGGCGATATTAATAAAGCCAGTGTACCTACCTGGCAAGCCCCAACGGGGCGATATTAATAAAGCCAGTGTACCTACCTGGCAAGCCCCAACGGGGCGATATTAATGCAGCCAGGGCAACGCCCCTAGCAAGCCCCAACGGGGCGATATTAATAAAGCCAGTGTACCTACCTGGAAATGGAAAGGTTCGATAACTGCAAATGTTTAATGACTTGAAAAAAATAAACGCTCGTCCTAAACCTTACGAGTTTTATACGGCGGAAACGCTCTGGAACGATGAACATATTTCAAAGCAAATGCTTGAGTTTCACCTCAATGACAGTGTTGACTTGGCATCTCGAAATAAAACCTTTATTGACAAATCAGTCGAATGGATGACCTCTCGTTTCAACATTGGTAAAAACACGGCCATTGCTGATTTTGGATGCGGGCCGGGGCTATATACCATTCGGTTTGCTGAAAAAGGCGCTACGGTTACCGGGATTGATTTCTCTGAAAACTCAATTCGATACGCAAAGGAGGCAGCCGCACATCTCGATATAGATTATGTTCTGCGGGATTACTTGGAATTTGAAACGGACAAACAGTTTGATCTGATTACTATGATCACCTGTGACTGGTGTGCATTGAGTCCAGAGCAACGGAAAATGCTTCTTGCCAAGTTCTGCGACTATTTGGATAATCAGGGTTCTGTTGTTCTTGATGTGTATTCATTAACGGCATTCGAGCAGAGGGAAGAAATCACCGCTTACGAGCATTTGCACTTTAATGGCTTTTGGTCAGCTGACGATTATTACGGGTTTATGAACACCTTTAAATATGATGACGAAAAGGTGCTACTAGACAAGTACACACTCATCGAAGAATATCGCACGCGAGAGATTTACAATTGGCTGCAACATTACAGCTTAGAATCTCTCAAAGCGGAATTTGAAGAAAATGGTTTCCGAATAGAGGAGTACTATTCTGATGTTGCTGGCACGCCATACCGCAAAGATTCAACGGAAATCGCTATCGTTGCAAAAAAGGCCGCGTAGGTTTTCGTTAGCATAAACAAACTCCAACTTTAAGGCGATAAATCGCCTACTACAAACTAAGGGCCGTTTGTAGTAGTTGAGGCGATAAATCGCCTACTACAAACTAAGGGCCGTTTGTAGTAGTTGAAGCGGCCATGACAATTTATTTATCAATCAAAGTACTCTGTTTTCAATGAGTTAAAGAAAACTGATAGGGCGAAGCGAGATCAATTTCTGTTTTTAGCCGCGCAAAGTCTATTGAGCGAATGGCGAAATCTTATTTTGTTCCAAGTCCAATTTATGGAGCAAAGAAAATTCGAGAAAGTGGGTTGTTTTTTTGTTCGAGGTGTGTATAATTAAGAACTTCCTAAATGTTGGGGCTGTCAAGCACCGACATCTATAAATAATGGAATTCTGACTCGTTATACTAAGCAAATTGAGCTTTTGTCATTTCTTAAGAGGAGAAATATTTTGCCACCCAATAACAAAAAAAAGCGCAAATTTGTAAAGTATAAAGTCATAATCTTCACGATGGGTGTTAGTGGAAATTTTATTCAGTGATAAAAAGAGCGTCTGATGATTCTTAACCGGCTGGGTATGCCGTTGAGAAGTAGAGTCCACAAAAGTATTGAGAACTGTTTGACTTTAAAAAGAGTCTTTTGAATCAAGACGAAACGTCGTTTAGTCACTTGTGACGGTAACGGGGCAAAGTCAAAAGCCATTTCATTAGACATGCCGAAGAACAAATTCGCCGAAGAATAAATTCCAGGTAGTTACACTGGCTTTAATAATACTTACCGAAGAGGCTAATAGAGATTAACGCTCTCAAATAGTTATTTATAATGACTTTTAAATCAATCCGTTAAAAAAACATTGACTGGCTCATTTCATTCTATGGCCCACAATTTGTAGGTTTGACGTATTAATGTTAAGGGTTTAATCGTCAAAAAAGTTTGTTTTATCAATTAATTATTGTCAAACACTTGATTCGTATAAAATTTAGTATAACTTCTTGAAAGTAAACCTCCAAAAACCTCCAAAGTTTTGAAAACCTTGGAGGTTTGTGGGCTTTATTAAGTCCTCGTAATCGCTTCCACTGGCACATACCGTGCGGCTCGCCAAGCAGGATACAAACTGGCAATCAATCCCAAACTAATAACCAGCACATTGGCAATCACAATATCGGCAGTACTCAACACCAGATAGATAAGGCTACTTAAACCGGCCATTTCGTAACCGGCCGCCCAGCGAGAGAAATCAAGGCCATCCGCCGTCAAAACCAATGTTGCCCAGCCCATCAGGTTGCCGACGGTTAAACCGATTGCTAATAAAAACGAGGACTCAAACAGGACTTGTCCGACTATCCAGCGGGGTTTCATACCCAACGCTTGAAATAAACCGATTTCGCGGGTGCGTTCAAAGACGGCCATCAGCAGGGTATTGACTAATCCGAAAGCCATTGCAATGAATACGACGACGTACCAAATTAATAAGAAACCTTCAAAGACATTAACCATGATCTTCACAAGCGGATTAAGTGTCGGCCAAGGTTGTATATCCAGTTTCTCCTGTTTTTCTTCAGTGGTAGCCAATTCTTCAGTGGCAGCCACTCGCAGCTTTTGCACTAAATTGTCCAATTCATCACGATCTTGGCCGAGCACGGCCAATTCTGAGATGTTATCTTGCATCCCCAACATTTTTTGGGCCACCCGACGGCCTACAAACGCAAATTGCGTTTCGACATCTTCCGTCTTGGCATCAAAGATGCCCACCACGCGAAAACCCCGCTCGGCTATCTCGTTGTAGCGGTTTTGACTCATCAACACCACGCGCTTACCCAACCGGGTTTCTAGGCGTTCAACCAGTTTGCGGCCCAAGATAATACCTTTATCATCAATACTTTCCAGATAGCGCCCTTCAGTCACAGCGTCGGCATCGGCAATAAAAGACAGCCCTTGTTCTTGCGCCGGATCAATCCCAACCAATGTCACGCCCATAGATTCGCGCTCACTGCTCACCGCCGCTGGCACTCGCACTCGTGTTGCCCAGCCTTTGAGATTTTCTCCATTTAACACATTTAATAACTTATCATTGGGTGGCGGCATACTATGATCTATTACGGGATCATCACGATAGCCGGGAGCATGGATTTGGATATGGCCTACAAGGCTCTGAATCGCGTTGTTGACATACTGTTCCATCATGCCGCGCATAAAAGCAGACATGCTTAACATTGACCAAATACCAAAAGCGATGGCGAGGAGAATGATAGTCGTACGGCGCGGATACCGCCAAAGGTTGCGCCAAGCTAAGACAGTTAGTAGTTTCATATATTTATCTTTTCAAGAAGGAGTACAAGATTTATAGTGACAGTACAACGGATTTGGGGAATAAACGGATTTTTATAGGCATTTTTGAGTCACTGCCATTAAGTTAAGCAAAAGCCTTGGGCTAGAGCTTTAGGCATCGATATCAAAACGGAACAGTTAGGGACTTGAAAAAAAATAACCCACCCCCGCCTAGAGATAAATCTCTAGGCTGAAAGCTTAAGTACCCTAAAGGGCACTAGTGCAGGATCGCTCCAGTAGAAAGACCACCTCAGCCAACGGCTTTAGCCGTTGGCGTTGGGGTGGTATGGAAACTTCCGCCTTACTGTACTAGTGTTCGCCCTGGCTTAACTTAATGGCATTGATGGTGGGACTGCTAAGCAGTAGGATTCGGGATAATGTTTGATTCAGTGCGGCCCGCGATCCCACCCTACGAGACTGATAAGGCAACTCCAAAAAATTAATATACCACCTAGTTTAGGGGCAACCACAAGGGATTGCCCCTACAGGTAGGGGGTTGATTTTAAGCTGATTCAGGGTTTAAACGTGTTGCTGATCACTGACAAACTGATCACTGTTCACTGGATTTTTAGACAGATTTCATAGCGTCAACGGGTTTAAGCATACGAATACGCAAAGCCGGATATAGCGACGCAACCATCGTGAACAACAAAATCATTGCCGGCCCCAAAGTAAACGCTAACACGGACATTTGTGGTGTTACGGACTCTGTTAAACCAAATTGTGCCCCTATTTCTTCCATGCCCGGATAACTAAAACCGTGAACGTAGAAATATAAGGTAACAGCCGTGCCGATTGCTAAGCCAATGCCTAAACCCACTAAAGTCAACAGCAAGGACTCTAGCATAACCAGTTTACCAATGAACATGGCTTTTGTGCCCAAAGCTAACATAACACCAAATTCGCGGGTGCGCTCTAGCACGGCCATCAAAAAGGTGTTGAGAATACTAAAGGTGACTATCAAAATCAGGCAGCCATACATAAACCAGCCGTTAGCCATGTCTGCTTGAATCAGTTGGAGTAAGCCGGGCACTAAAGTATTCCAATCCAATACCACTAAATCTCCCCAGCCTCCCTTTTTCAAAGGCGGGGATTGTTGTAAAGGGAGATTGGGAGAAATTTCTTCTTCCTCATCTTGTAAAGGAGAAATTTCGTCTTCCTCCTCTTCTAAAGGAGAAATTTCGTCTTCCTCCTCTTCCAAAAAATAAATTTCTTCTTCTTCCTCTTGTAATGGAAAAATTTCTTCTTCCTGCTCTTGTAAAGGAGGATTGGGGGGGATTTTACGCACCTGCGCCAGCACCGTTTCCAAACGATCCAAGTGTTCCACCATGCCAACCAAGACATGTGCGGAGTTTCCCATCGTGAAAATATCCTGAAAGGTAATCAGCGGCATTTCTATCAATCCCCGATCAAGCCCTGACATGCCACTATTAAAAATACCCACGATAGGCAACACCGCGGCCGCAATTGAACCATCGCGCCCACTGCCTAGCAAAGTCAATTCATCTCCCACTTTGACTTTAAGATTACGCGCTAAGGCCTCACCGATAATCACTTCTTGTGCATCGTCGCCGCTTAAAAACTGTCCACTTTGGATACGCCCGGGGATGATAGACAATTTAGCCTCATGGGCCGTTTCCACACCTATCACCTGTACCCCATAAGTCCGTTCCTCAGAAGCAACCAGCGCAAAACCGTTAGCACGCGCCGCTATATCCACTATCCCATTGATTTTACGCAACTCTTCAGCCAATTGCGGCGCCTGGACGATGGTACTACGCATTTTAGGTTTATTCAAATAACCAGCGCGTTGCACCTGAAAATGGCCCGTCAACACTCTCAGATTATTATCAATCATCATGTCATACGAACCGAGTTGCAAAGTAATCATAAACACCAACAAAGCGGCCGCAAAAGCAATCGCCGCCAGGGTTAACCCAGTACGACGAGGATGGCGCCAGATATTGCGCCAAGCTAAACGCAAAATAATACCCATTTTTCAATTATCAATTTCAGTTATCAGATGGAATCCAAAGCGATGGAGTCCAACGCTTCAGCTTTGGCAGATGGAGTCCAACGCTTGCGGCTTTGGAATCACCGGCACCGACGTAAACGCGGGTTACGCAGATTAGACTGGGTAAACGTGCTGCGGGGCACGTTGATTTTGAATTTGGCCTTTTTGACAACAATTTCCGTCCATTCATTAGGCCTATTGACTTTCTGCATACGCTGTTTTGCGACGATACGTTTCCCGCCCATAAATTTGATTTTCTTCGTCACCATTTTTTTGACCAACCGATGATCTTGATCATAAAAAGCATGCTCCAACAACAGATAATCAGCGCGAATTTTTACCACCTCTTTGCCCCACACCACCGGTGCATACTCAAACGGCACCGCTTCAATAACATACACCTTTCTTCCTTGGTGCCTTTGAATGCGCTTGAGCGTGTGCGTGTAATATTTCAGTAAATGATCCGCCTTGGCGACATCATTATTAGAAAAATCCGAACCCATCCAACTTTGGTTCATCATACTCGACGGGATTTTGATAATCCGGCGAGTTTTGGGCGAAAAAGCCCACATCTTGTCATTGCTGATCAAGTTAGCATTACCCTTATCCTTTTTGGGAGCAATAACCCGTACCAAAGAATTTTTCATACCCTTCGTCCACACACGCATAACCATCGTGCGTTGCCAATAAGGACGGTGAATGGTCATTTTCGACACAGAACACGACGACTCGTCGCGCCAATAGTCAATAGCCGCTTTAACAATCGCGGTAGCCCTTTGATCAGCAAACGCCGGGGAAATACCCAACCAAACAAAGAGTAATAAAAATGCGTGAGTTAGAATCAATAAACGCTGCATGAGAAAATGCTCCTATAATAATAATGGAATCCAAAGCTGAAGCTTTGGCAACTGGAGTCCAAAGCTGAAGCTTTGGCTTTCTATACTGATAGTACAACGGATACGCGAAATAAACGGATTTTTTTAGTTTAATATTTGAGTTGAAAATCATAAAGATTTCCAGGGGCGCTGCCCCTGGCTATATTAATATCGCCCCTTTGGGGCTAATCATTAATCATTAATCATTAATCATTAATCATTAATCATTAATACGCACCAAAGGGGCTTGCCAGGGGCGCTGCCCCTGGCTATATTAATATCGCCCCGTTGGGGCTAATCATTAATCATTAATCATTAATCATTAATCATTAATCATTAATCATTAATCATTAATACGCACCAAAGGGGCTTCCAAGGGCTTTCTATACGGAATGTACTTGAAAAGGTGAAAATAAAAATTGACCCGTTTGGTGAACGAAAAACCGTCTTTTTATTGAGTTTCAATCCTAAAATGAAGCCGATAAAAAATCCGTTTATTTCGCGTATCCGTTGTACTATCAGTATACACTTTAAAAAAGTCCAAACCTAAAGGTTTGGACTCCAACAGCCTTAATGGAGTCCAAAGCTTCAGCTTTGGCTTTCTACCCGTTTTTCTTGTTGTTGTAAAGCCCATAGATGCGCGTAAACACCGCCGAGATTCAACAAGTGTATATGTGTGCCCCGCTCAATAATCCGTCCATGTTCCATCACTAAAATTTGTTCAGCATCAACAATAGTCGAGAGACGGTGGGCAATCACCAGTGTCGTATGATTTGCGGCGACTTTTGACAGGGCTGCTTGTATGAGTTGTTCAGATTTAGAATCTAGGCTTGATGTGGCTTCATCAAATATCAGTATTTTCGGTTTTTTCAAAATAGCACGAGCAATAGCAACCCGTTGTTTTTCGCCGCCGGAGAGTTTTAAGCCACGTTCTCCCACTACTGTATCATAACCTTTGGGCAACGATTCAATAAAGGTATGAATGTTAGCAAGTTGAGCGGCTTCTATCACCTCGGCTTGGCTAACTTGGGTACGAGCATAAGCGATGTTGTAGTAAATTGTATCATTAAATAAAACAGTATCTTGCGGAACGATGCCAATGGCGGCGCGAAGGCTGGCTTGGGTGACAGAGCGAATGTCTTGCCCATTGATGGCAATGCTGCCGTCAGTGGCTTCGTAAAAACGAAAGAGTAAACGCGCTATTGTTGATTTGCCGGCGCCACTGGCACCAACGATGGCAATTTTATGCCCCGCTGGCACTTCAAAACTAACATCAAACAAAATCGGGCGCTCTGGCTGATAGTGAAAATTCACCTTGTCAAAACGTATTCCGCTTTCGCCGATATTTAGTGGGCGAGCGTTGGGTGCGTCTTGAATTTCGGGTTTATTTTCAAGCAATTTAAACATTAAGTCCATGTCTGCCAGCGCATATTTGATGGAGCGGTAGACAACGCCTAAAAAATTGAGTGGGATAAATAATTGTAATAAAAAGGCATTGACTAGCACTAAATCGCCTAAACTCATTTTGCCATCTACTACGCCTTGACTCGCAAATATCATAATTAAGGTGACGCCAATGGCAATAATGGCGGATTGTCCAAAATTCAGGGCAGACATGGAAGTTTGACTTTTTACCGCTGCGTCTTCCCATTGTGCTAAAGTGGCATCGTAGCGTCGCGCCTCAAACGCTTCATTGCCAAACGATTTGACGGTTTCATAATTGACTAAGCTGTCTATCGCTTGATTATTGGCTTCGGATTCTTTGACGTTCATAATGTGGCGAAATTCCATCCGCCATTCTGTTACGGCAAAGGTAAACACAACATAAATTATAACGGTAATAAAAATAACGAAGGCAAATTTGAAATCATATTGTGTGAATAGAATCAGCGCAATTAAGGTAAATTCGGCAAATGTGGGAATGATTTGAAAAATCATGTAGTTGAGAATGGAACTCACGCTGCGAGTGCCGCGTTCCAAGTCGCGTGAAATCGCGCCGGTTTGTCTTTCGAGATGAAAGCGCAGTGATAAATTATGCAGGTGCGTTAACGCTTTATTGGATAAGCGCCGCATGGCGCGGTAACGCACTCTGGCAAAGACGACATCGCGTAGTTCGCTAAACAGAGAACTTGAGAGGCGCAAGATGCCGTAGGCAGCGAGTAAGGCAATGGGTAAGGTGGGGGCCGCATGTTGTGCTTTGTCGAGAGCGTCGACAATGTGTTTGAGGATAATGGGAATGCCGACATTGCCGATTTTTGCTAAGACGATAAACAATAACGCGAGCAAGACGCGCCCTCGATAATCCCAGATGTAGGGCAACATGTCGCGTAAGTTTTTGCTGTCATTGCGGTTGGTATGGACAACAGCGGTGCGGCGGTGGCTTAGAGGTGTTCGCATAAGAACAATGATTTTCCCTGGGTTTTTCCCTCAGTGAAAGTATCCACAATATCTAGTACAGCGAATTTTGAAATGAACGAATAGTACAGCGAATTTGGAAATTAACGAATAGTACAACTCATTTTGAAATTAACGAATAGTACAACTCATTTGGAAATTAACGAATAGTACAGCGAATTTGGAAATTAACGAATTATTTGCTTGCCATGCTTTTCTATTCCTTTTCTGTGAAAGTCTCCACAATATATAGTACAGCGAATTTGGAAATTAACGAATAGTACAGCGAATTTGGAAATTAACGAATAGTACAGCGAATTTGGAAATGAACGAATAGTACAGCGAATTTGGAAATTAACGAATAGTACAGCGAATTTGGAAATTAACGAATAGTACAGCGAATTTGGAAATGAACGAATAGTACAGCGAATTTGGAAATTAACGAATAGTACAACGAATTTGGAAATTAACGAATAGTACAGCGAATTTTTAAATGAACGAATAGTGCAGCGAATTTGGAAATGAACGAATAGTACAACGAATTTGGAAATTAACGAATAGTACAGCGAATTTGGAAATTAACGAATAGTACAGCGAATTTTTAAATGAACGAATAGTGCAGCGAATTTGGAAATGAACGAATAGTACAACGAATTTGGAAATTAACGAATAGTACAGCGAATTTGGAAATGA